>JACCED011561485.1_pt1 | contig 25857 bp, 24 predicted proteins | sample 7455021 | NCBI WGS metagenome assembly JACCED01 (sample SAMN15323456, study PRJNA562643) | freshwater metagenome | isolation source: river surface water | place: USA:Blue River Watershed | collected 2017-08-19 | reverse complement strand
CTCTGGGCGTCCAGGGCGTCGCTGCGGGCGTCCAGGTCGTTGAGCCAAGCCACGAAGCGGGACATGTGGGTGCCCTTCTTCTCGGCCGGCAGGGCCACGTCCAGGGTCCAGTCGGCGGCCGTTTGCTGCACCTGGCCGGCCACCCGCACCTTCAAGGGGTAGCGCACGCCCTTCACGCCCACGCGTTGAATCGCCAAGTGGCGTTCGTCGCGCTCGCTTTGCGTGTCGGGGATGGGCAGGGCGTCGGTGGGGTGCGTCATGGAGCCAAACAACAGGCCTGGGCAGGCCGGCAGACCGGGGAAACCCTGTATTGTCGCCCAGACTAGGCTGCTTCGGCTGAGGGCGCCACACGCCCCAGTGTGGGAAAGCGCTCCCGAATGGCGCGCTCGATCCCGGCCGCGTCCAATCCCATTTGGGCGTTCAGCTTGGCCGGGTCGCCATGCTCGATGAACACATCGGGGTAGCCCAGGTTGAGCACCGGCATCACCACGCCCTGCGCCTGCAGGAACTCCAGCACCGCTGATCCGGCCCCACCCATCAGGCACCCGTCTTCGATGGTCACCAGGGCGTCGTGAGTGTGGGCCAGCTCCAGCACCAAGGCCGCATCCAAGGGTTTGACAAAGCGCATGTCGGCCACCGTGGCGTTGATCGCTTCCGCCGCCTTGAGCGCGGGGTGCAGCAGCGTGCCGAAGGCCAGGATGGCCACCCGCGGCTGACCAGCCAAGGCGGGAGCGGCCTGGCGACGCATCACGCCCTTGCCCCATTCAAACGTATCCAGGTCGGTGCCGGCTTCGACCCCTACCCCGGCGCCGCGCGGGTAGCGAACCGCCACGGGGTGTTGTTGCCCGTGGGCGGTGGACAAGGCCATGCGGCACTCGCGTTCGTCTGAGGGCGTGAGCAGGCTCATATTGGGCACGCAGCGCACGAAGGCAATGTCGTAGGCCCCCGCATGCGTGGCCCCATCCGCGCCCACGATCCCCGCGCGGTCCAGCGCAAACACCATGGGCAGGTTTTGCAAGGCCACGTCGTGGATGAGTTGGTCATAGCCGCGCTGCAAGAAGGTGGAGTAGATGGCCACCACCGGCTTGAGGCCCTCGCAGGCCAGGCCGCCTGCGAAGGTCACGGCATGCTGCTCGGCGATGCCCACATCGTGGCAGCGCTGCGGGAAGCGCTTTTGAAACTCCACCATGCCCGAGCCCTCGAGCATGGCCGGCGTGATGCCCACCAGGCGCGGGTCGGCCGCGGCCATGTCGCACAGCCAGTTGCCAAACACCTGGGTGAAGGTGGGCTTGGGCGGTGTGGCCGGCTTTTGGATGCCCTGTGTGGGATCGAAGGGCGAGGGGCCGTGGTACTTGATGGGGTCGGCTTCTGCGAGCTTGTAGCCGTAGCCCTTCTTCGTGACCACGTGCAGGAACTGCGGCCCCTTCATCTGGCGCATGTTCTCCAGCGTGGGAATCAAGGCGTCGAGGTCGTGGCCATCGATCGGGCCCACGTAGTTGAAGCCGAATTCCTCGAAGATGGTCGAGGGGGCCACCATGCCCTTGGCGTGTTCTTCAAAGCGGCGCGCCAATTCGAACAGCGGCGGCGCATTGCGCAGCACGCTCTTGGCCGATTCGCGCGCGGCCGCATAAAACTTGCCGCTCATCAGCCGCGCCAGGTACTTGTTGAGCGCGCCCACGGGTGGGCTGATCGACATGTCGTTGTCGTTGAGCACCACCAGCAGGTCGGCGGTGATACCGCCATGCGGCACACCCCCGTTGTTCAGGGCCTCAAAGGCCATGCCCGCACTCATGGCGCCGTCGCCGATGATGGCCACGGCCTTGCGGTTTTCACCCTTGAGCTGCGCGCCCAGGGCCATGCCCAGCGCCGCAGAAATCGAGGTGGAGGAGTGCGCGGTACCGAAGGTGTCGTACTCGCTTTCGTCGCGGCGCGGAAAACCCGACAAGCCCCCCAACTGGCGCAGGGTGTGGAAGCGCTCGCGCCGGCCGGTGAGGATCTTGTGCGGATAGGTTTGGTGGCCCACGTCCCACACCAAACGGTCTTCTGGCGTGTTGTAGACGGCATGCAGGGCGATGGTGAGCTCCACCGTGCCCAGGTTGCTCGAGAGGTGGCCGCCGGTTTTGCCCACCGACTGCAGCAGGAACTCGCGCAGCTCACGCGCCAGGGACTTCAGCTCCAGCCGTGTCAGCCGACGCAAGTCGGCAGGGCTGTGGATCGATTCCAGCAAGGGGAAGGTGGGCATGGACATGGTGGGTCCTCCGGCTCGTTTGGGTGCGCCGTCAATGCTGACGGTGCACCACCAGGTCTGCGAGTTCACGCAGCCGTTGGGTATCGGGCAGGGCGCTGTCTGCCAGGGCCGCAAGCGCCTGCTCGTGCAGTTCGTGGGCGTGTTCCTGGGCGGCCTGAAGGCCCATCAGCGACACATAAGTGGGTTTGAATTGTTCCTGATCTTTGCCGGCGGTCTTGCCCAGCACCTGAGTGTCCTGGGTGACATCCAGGATGTCGTCCACCACCTGAAAGGCCAGGCCGATGGCATGCCCGTAACGGCTGAGCGCGGCTCGCGTGGAGGCGCCGGCCGTGCCACACAGCGCACCCATGTCCACACTGGCCTGCAGCAGCGCGCCGGTTTTGAGCTCGTGCATGCGGCGCAACTGCGCTTCTTGCAGCTGCTGCCCTACGCTGGCCAAGTCGATCGCTTGGCCCCCGGCCATGCCGGAATGCCCAGCTCCGCGCGAGAGCACGGCCACCAGGCGCGCCTGCAAGGCCGGCGCCAGTTCCGCATCGTCCAACGGAGTGAGCAGCTCAAAGGCCAGGGCCTGCATGGCGTCACCCGCCAGCATGGCCTGGGCTTGTCCAAAGCGCACATGCACCGTGGGCTTGCCGCGGCGCAGCACGTCGTTGTCCATGCAGGGCATGTCGTCGTGCACCAGGGAGTAGGCGTGGATGAGCTCCACCGCACAGGCCGCGCGCAGCGCCGCAGGCCGCAAGCCGCCCACGGCCTGGGCCGCGGCCAGCACCAACAAGGGCCGCAGGCGCTTGCCGCCGTCGAGGACACCGTAGCGCATGGCCTGTCCCAGGCCCGCCGGCGCATCGGCGGGCACCCAGGCCGACAGGGCCTGCTCCACCTGCTGCAGTTGCTCGTTCATCCAGGCCTGGAAGTCCATGCTCAGGAGCCTCTCCAGGGCTTGAGCTGGCCGTCCTCCAGCACCTTCACCTGTTCTTCGACCGCCTGCAGCCGGTCTCGGCAGAACGCCAACAGCGCGGCGCCTCGGCGGTAGGCCACCAGCAGTTCATCCAAGGGCAGACGTCCGGACTCCATGGCCAAGACCAGGTCGTCAAGTTCGGCCAGCGCGTCTTCATAGCGCGCGGGCAGGGGGGCGCCATCGCTCGGGGGGGATTCCTCAGGCAGGTCTGACTTCATGGGGCGTGAGGGTCTGGAAAAGCCGGGATTGTAGGCATCGGTCAAGTGTCAACTTGAGTTGACGCTTGCGGTTGACACCATCATACGCCTATGGGCAGACGGCCGTGGGTAGAATCCCGTCCCCTTTTGCATCCTGCAACCCATCCTGTTTACGGAGGTTCCCCGGGGATCATGTCGGACCTGAGCATTGGGCTGGAAGCCCTGGAGCGCAGCCGCTCTCAACTCTCGGTTTCGTCTTATTTCAGCGAGGCGTTGTTCCAGGAGGAACAGCGGCTGATCTTCGATGGCTCGCCCCGCTATGTCGGCCATGAACTGGCCGTGCCCGAGGTGGGTGACTACTTTGCCTTGCCCGGCGAGGGCGAGGGCCGGGCCTTGGTGCGCACCCGCAGCGGGGTGGAACTGATCTCCAACGTCTGTCGGCACCGCCAGGCCGTGATGCTCAAGGGCCGTGGCCACACCCGGCAACACGTGGTGTGTCCCTTGCACCGCTGGACCTACGACCTGCACGGCCAACTCGTGGGCGCCCCGCACTTTGCCGATGACCCTTGCCTGAACCTGCGCAACTATCCGGTGCAAACCTGGAATGGCCTCGTGTTCGAGGCCGGCGACCGCCAGGTGGCCGCTGAGTTGGCGCGCCTTGGGCCGCAGCACGAGTTGGACTTCAGCGGCTACGTCCTGGACAAGGTGCAGGTGCACGAGTGCAATTACAACTGGAAGACCTTCATTGAGGTCTATCTGGAGGACTACCACGTGGGTCCCTTCCACCCGGGTTTGGGCGCCTTCGTGACCTGTGAAGACCTGCGATGGGAGTTTGGGCCGCACCACAGCGTGCAGACGGTGGGCGTGCACAAGGCCTTGGAAAAACCCGGCTCGCCTGTCTATCAGCGCTGGCACGATGCGGTGCTGAAGTACCGCAATGGTGAGCCGCCGGCGCATGGCGCGATCTGGCTGACCTACTTCCCCACTCTGATGGTGGAGTGGTACCCGCACGTGCTGGTGGTCAGCCACCTCATTCCGAAGGGCCCGCAGAAGACACTCAACGTGGTGGAGTTTTTCTACCCCGAGGAGATTGCTGCGTTCGAGCGCGAATTCGTGGAAGCCGAGCAGGCGGCCTACATGGAAACCTGCGTGGAAGACGATGAGATCGCGCTGCGCATGGACGCCGGTCGGCGCGCGCTGATGGAGCGGGGCGACGATGAGGTGGGCCCCTACCAGAGCCCGATGGAAGACGGCATGCAGCATTTCCATGAGTGGTACCGGCAGGCCATGAAGGCCGCGCCGCAGTTGGGCTGACGCGATGGGGCCGTTGATCGACGTGGCCGCTTTGCGCGGGCTGTTGGCTGCACCGGCGGGGACAGCCTCCTCGGTGCGGGTCTTGGACTGCGGATTCGATTTGTTCGATACCCAAGCCGGCGAGCGGGCCTACGCCGCTGGGCACCTGCCAGGGGCGTTTTATGCGCACCTGGACCGCGACCTGAGCGCCGCCAAGTCGGCCCGTGGGCCGGTGGACGGGGGGCGCCACCCTTTGCCGGCGCGGGCGCAATGGGCGCAGCGCCTGGCGCAGTGGGGCATCACGCCCAACACGGCGGTGGTGGCGTATGACGACCAGGGCGGCTGCTACGCGGCACGCGCGTGGTGGATGCTGCGCTGGATGGGACACCACCGTGTGGCGGTGCTGGATGGGGGCAAGGCGGCTTGGGTGGCCGATGGTGGTGCCCTGGATGTGACCGTGCCGACCGCTGCTTCCGTGGCCGACTATCCCGACCAGGCACCGGGAATGGACACCGTCACCGCGGACGAGCTGCTGCAGCGCTTGGGCCGCGTGAGCCTGGTGGACGCGCGCGCCGGTGAGCGCTACCGGGGAGAAACGGAACCCCTGGACACACGTGCGGGCCACATCCCCGGGGCGGTGAACCGCTTTTTCAAACACAACCTCCAGCCCGATGGCCGCTTCAAGCCGGTGCAGGCCCTGCGCGAGGACTGGCTGCCCCTGCTGCAGCCTGGCGCGCCGGTGGTGCACCAGTGCGGCTCTGGCGTGACCGCCTGTCACAACCTCCTGGCCTTGGCCCATGCGGGGCTGGGCGAGGGGGTGCTGTACCCCGGATCCTGGAGCGAGTGGTCGGCCGATCCCAGCCGGCCAGTGGCCCTGGGCTGAGCGGCGTTGCCCCCCGCCGTGGCCCTGGCTTGATCTGGGGCAAGCCCGGCAGGACCCTGGTGCTTTGATACTGGGGGGTCCCCATCAACGCCGCTACACCCGGCAGGAGTGCCCCCATGTACAGCCGAATTCTGGTGCCCACCGACGGATCCGACATCACACGCAAGGCCGTGCAGACGGCCGTCAGCTTGGCCCGCCGTCTGGACGCGCAGCTGTTCGCCATCTCGGTCAAAGAGCCCTTTCCATACAGTGCCATCAGCGAGGTGCAGCCCATTGCACCGCAGGAGTTTTATGAAGCGCAGGAAAAGGTGGCGCGCCAACGGGTGAGTGCCGTGGTGGAAGCCGCGCGCGAGCAGCAAGTGGCCTGCAGCGGCTACACCGTGGAGTCCTTGCATCCGTGGGAAGCGATCCTGGACCACGCCAAGTCCAAGGGCTGCGACCTGATCGTGATGGCCTCTCATGGCCGTCGCGGCGTGGCCGCGCTCTTGCTGGGTAGCGAAACCCAGCGGGTGCTGCTGCACAGCGCGGTACCCGTGCTGGTGGTGAAGTGAAGCACCTGCAGGCCCGGCTGTACCCCGGTGTGCCTGCCTGCCCGGCAGCGCGCTGAACGCCTGTTCAGTGCGCGTGCAGCACTTCCCCGGCCAGCAGCACCAGCGCCAAGCCTGCGGCCAACCACAGCACCTGGTGCAGGGTTTCGCGGAAGGCCAGGCGGCGCTGCATCTGCGGCAGCAGGTCGGCCACGGCCACATAGATGAAACTGCTGGCCGCCACCACGAGCAGGTAGGGGAAGACCTGTTTCAGGCCCCCCACGGCGAAGTAGCCGACCAGGCCGCCGGCCACCGCAGCCAGGCCTGACAGCGCGTTGAACAGCAGGGCCTTGGCGCGCGAGAAGCCCGCATTGAGCAGCACGATGAAGTCGCCGATTTCCTGCGGGATTTCATGTGCCACGATGGCCAGGGTGGTCACCACGCCCAGCTTTACGTCGGTCAGAAAAGCCGCAGCAATGATGACGCCGTCCACGAAGTTGTGAATGCTGTCACCCAGGAGCACCGACCAACCGCCTGCACCGGCCTGCTCTGCATCGAAGCCATGGTGGTGATCGTGGTGCGGATGGTCGCCCTCGTGGTGGTGGCTGTGGCGGTACAGCTCGGCCTTTTCAAGCAGGAAGAAGAACAGCAGACCACCCAGCAGCGTGATGAAGAGCTCGTGCGTGGGGGCCTGTGCCGACTCGAAGGCTTCGGGCAGCACATTGAGCAAGGCCGTGCCCAGCAGCACGCCGGCGGACAGGCTCACCAGGCTGTGCACGATGCGCCCCAGCACATGTGTGGTGAGGCTGGCGGCAGCCAACACCGACAACAGGCCGCCCAAACCGGTGGCCAGGATGATGTAGAGAAGGGTCAAATCAGTCGCGGAAGTTGTTGAAGGTCAGTGGCGCGTCGCTCACGTCCTTCTTGAGCAGGGCAATGGCCGCCTGGAGGTCGTCGCGCTTGCCGCCGCTCACCCGCACCGAGTCGCCTTGAATGGCCGCCTGCACCTTGATCTTGCTCTGCTTGATCAGGCTTTGGATCTTCTTGCCCAGATCCGACTCGATACCGGTCTTGATCTTGACCAGTTGTTTGAGTTTGTCACCGCCGATCTTCTCGGGCTTGGCGCTGTCGTCCAAGAAGCGAATGTCCACGCTGCGCTTGGTCAGCTTGGCCAGCAGGATGTCCTTGATCTGTTGCAGCTGGAAATCGCTGTCGGCAAACAGGGTGAGTTCCTTGTTGCTGCCCTTGTCTGACAGCTCGATACGGGCATCGCTGCCCTTGAAATCAAAGCGCGTGCCGATTTCCTTGTTGCTTTGGTCCACGGCGTTGCGCACCTCGACCAGGTTGGGTTCAACGACCACATCAAAGCTCGGCATGATTCGAAAAGGCCCTGGGCTGCTTGTTTTCTAGGGGAAAATTTTGCCATGCCTGCCTCCGCGCCGCCCACCGGGCCTGGTTCCGCCGGGAAACCGAGCCCAGCCCTCATGGTTGAAGAGGGTGTGAGCCTGCGCGGCCTGAACACCTTGGGGCTGCCGGCCACAGCCGCGAACCTGGTGCGGGTGGACAGCGAAGCCGCTGTGCGCCGGGTGGTGGACCATCCGCACTGGGGCCTGGCGCCCAAGATGGTGTTGGGCGGGGGCAGCAACCTCGTGTTCACGCGTGACCCCTCACCGCTGGTCATCAAGGTGGAGGTGCCGGGCCTGCGGGTGGTGCACGAAGATGCACAGGCCGTGGTCGTGGAGGCCGGCGCGGGCGTGGACTGGCATGCCCTGGTGTGCTGGACCTTGGAGCAGGGCCTGGGCGGCCTGGAAAACATGGCCCTGATCCCGGGCACGGTGGGGGCTGCCCCTGTGCAGAACATTGGCGCCTATGGGGTGGAGTTGAAGGACCGATTCCACTCCCTGGTGGCGGTGGACCTGATCACTGGGCGCACGGTGGAGTTGGATGCGCGGGCCTGTGCCTTTGGCTACCGCGACAGCGTCTTCAAACACAGCGGCTTTGGCGGCTTGGCCGGCAAGAGCGTGATCACCCGGGTGCGGCTGCGTTTGCCCCGGCCCTGGCAGCCGGTGCTGGGCTACCTGGACCTGCAAAAGCGGATGGAAGACACGGGGGTGCGTGAGCCCTCGGCGCAACAGGTCTTTGACTGGGTGTGCGCCATCCGGCGCGCCAAGTTGCCCGACCCCGCCGTCTTGGGCAACGCGGGCAGCTTCTTCAAGAACCCCGTGGTCAGCGCCGAGCAATGCCGAGACATCATTGCGCGCGACCCGGCCATCGTGCACTACCCCTTGGAAGACGGCACGGTGAAGCTGGCCGCCGGCTGGCTGATCGACGCCTGCGGCTGGAAGGGCCGCAGCGTGGGCCGCGCCGGCGTTTACGAGAAGCAAGCCCTGGTGCTGGTGAACCGAGGCGGTGCCACCGGCGCCGAAGTCCTCACCTTGGCACGTGCCATCCAAGCCAGCGTCTACGAACGCTTTGGCATCCGGCTAGAGCCCGAACCCGTCGTGGTCTGAGAAAAACGACTCCGACCCCATTTTTGGAGTCTGCTCAGGCAATGACGTAGGCGCCGGCGCCGGTGGCGATGAGGGTGCCTTGGTCGTTGACCAGGCGCATCTGGGTGGAGCCGATGCGCCCGCCCAGGCGGGTGACGATGGCCTGGGCGAAGAAGTGTTGGCCCAGGCCGGGGCGCAGGTAGTCGATGCGCATGTCGATCGTGCCCATCTTGGCAAACCGGTGCATCACCTGGTCGGCGGTTTCATGCGCAAACTTTTCGCCGATGGCCACCATCAGTGCAATCCCGGCGGTCGCGTCCAGCACGGCCGAGGTGACACCGCCGTGCAAGCGACCGTACAGGTAGTGGCCCACGAGGTCGGGGCGCATCTCGAAACGGCACACCGTGCCGTTGGGCCCGCTGTACTCGTGCAGCTTCATGCCCAAGACCTGGTTGAAGGCGATCTGCTCTTGCGTCAGGCGGCGAATGGCCGCCTCCAACAGAAGTTGTTCGTCCGGGCTGCGGCGCGTGCTGGGCGGGGTACTCATGGGCCTGGATGGTAGCCCCTGGCCCGGTCGCTGCACGGTGGCCGTTGTCGGCCGCAACTGGTGTCCAATTCGGTGATGGACCAGCCTTCTGCTGACGCACGCTCCTTGAGCCTGGACGCCCTGCGCGGCGTGGCCATCGTGTGGATGCTGCTGTTTCACCTGTGCTACGACCTCAACCACTTTGGTTGGTTGGAGCCGCGCCAGCGGTTCCTGTCGGATCCCTTTTGGACCTGGCAGCGCGTGTGCATCGTCAGCTTGTTCATGTTCTGCGCGGGGGCTTCACAGGCCCTGGCGCAGGCGCAGGGCCTGCCCTGGGGGCGTTTTTGGCGCCGGTGGGCCCAGGTGGCCGCGTGCGCGGCCTTGGTGTCCCTGGCCACTTGGTTCGTCTTTCCCGGGAGTTGGATCAGCTTTGGCGTGCTGCACGGCCTGGCGCTGATGGTGCTGCTGGCACGCTTGACGGCAGCCTGGCCCCGTCGCGTGCTGATGGGCTTGGCGCTGTTGGCCCTGCTGGCCCCGGAGCTTTGGCAACACCCGGTGTTCGACAACCGCTGGCTCAACGGTGTGGGTTTGGTCACCCACAAGCCGGTCACCGAAGACTATGCCCCGCTGCTGCCGTGGATGGGCCTGGTGTGGGCGGGCTTGGCCCTGGGGCCGCACCTGCAGCGGCTGCGCCTGCCCCCTCACGCGCTCACCCACACCTTGGCGGTTCTGGGCCGGTGGCCCCTGAGCGTGTACATGCTGCACCAGCCGCTGTTTTGGGGCGTGCTGCTGCTGCTCAGCCGCTAAAGGGCTGCGGCCGAAGCGACAATCGGCCGATGAACAACAAGATCCTCTTTGGTTTTCACGCGGTCACGGTGCGGCTCAAGACGGCGCCCGAGTCGGTGCTGGAGCTGCACCACGATGTGCAGCGCCGCGACGGCCGTATGCGCGGTCTGCTGCAGCGTGCGCACGAGGCCGGTGTGAAGCTGGTGGACAGCGATGCGGCGGGTCTGGCCCAGCTGGCTGGGCGCGCGCCGCACCAGGGCGTGGTGGCGCGGGTTCAGCCGCTGAAGGCTCAACATTCGATCGACGACCACCTGGACGCCGTTCACGCCAATGGCGCTACCCCCTTGTTGCTGGTGCTGGATGGGGTCACCGACCCGCACAACCTGGGTGCTTGCTTGCGGGTGGCTGATGGTGCCGGTGCACAGGCCGTGATCGCCCCCCGTGACCATGCGGTGGGTCTGAACGCCACCGTGGCCAAGGTCGCCAGCGGCGCGGCGGAGACCGTGCCCTATTTCATGGTGGTGAACCTGGCCCGCACGCTCGGTGAGTTGAAGGAGCGGCAGATTCGCATCATCGGCACCAGCGACGACGCTCCCCGCTCCCTTTACGAAGTGGACCTGCGCGGGCCGGTGGCCCTGGTCTTGGGCGCAGAAGGTCCGGGCATGCGGCAACTCACCCGCAAGACCTGTGATGAGCTTGTCCACATCCCCATGGCCGGTGCAGTGGAAAGCCTCAACGTATCGGTCGCCTCTGCGGTGTGTTTGTACGAGGCGTTGCGGCAACGGCGCAGCATCACCGGCTAAACGGGGCGGCGCTTGCGCAGGCGCCATCGGGACTGCGCCCGGTTGGGCCCTGTGCGGCCTGCACCGGCTCAGGCCCTTAACTCGGCATCCAAAGACCCACGGTCATCAAAGACCACGCAGCGGCCGCGCCAATGGGGTGCGCCCTGCGTGTCTTCGAAGTACTGCAGGATGCCGCCTTCCAATTGGTAGGCGTGCTCCAGTCCAGCCTCTTGCATCACCAGGGCTGCCTTCTCGCAACGGATGCCGCCGGTGCAAAAGCTCACCACGGTCTTGTCGCGCAAGCTGTCGGCATGCAGGGCCAGGGCTTGCGGAAACTCGCTGAACTTCGACAGGTTCCAATCCAGCGCACCGGCGAAGGAGCCCTCATCGACCTCAAAGCGGTTGCGGGTGTCCAGGGTCACCACCGGACGGCCCAGGTCATCGCAGCCCTGGTTCAGCCACCGCGCCAACGTACGGGCGTCCACAGCCGGTGCACGCCCGGCCGCCGGCACCACCGCCGGTTGGTTCATGCGGATGATCTCCCGCTTGATCTTGACTCGCAGCCGTTGAAAGGGAACGCGATCGCTCCAGCTTTCCTTGGCCCGCAGACCCGCAAAGGGCTCGTGGGACTGCAGGTGCTGCAGCCATTGGCGAACATCACTTTGGGCGCCGGCCAGAAAAAGGTTGATGCCTTCTTCGGCCAAGAGCACCGTGCCCTTGAGCCCCAGGCGCTGCGCGGCCTGCAGCAAGTCGGCTTGCCACGCCGCCAGGTTGCGCAGGGGTACGAATCGGTACGCCGCGATGTTCAAAATGGAGTCCACTGGTGAATTCTAGAAGGCCAGCGTTGGGGCACTTGTCAAGCCTTGAAGTCACCGGTGCGGCCCATCTGCGCCTTCCTACAATGGGGCGATGGCCTTCGTACACCTGCGCACCCACACCGAGTTTTCTGTTGTCGACGGCACCCTGCGCATCGATGAAGCCGCCCGCGCTGCCGCGCAGGACCGGCAGGTGGCCTTGGCCATCACCGACCTGGGCAATCTGTTTGGCGCGGTCAAGTTCTATCGGGCTTGTCGGTCCCAAGGGGTCAAGCCGATCATCGGCGCCGACCTGTGGATGGAGCCCGATGCCGGCACCGACCGCCCCGCCTCCAGGCTCTTGGTGTTGGTGCAGAACGCGCGCGGCTACCTGAACCTGTCTGATCTGTTGGCGCGCGCCTGGACGGGCAACGTCAACCGTGCACAGGCCTGGGTCAAGTGGGACTGGTTGGCCCAGTGCCACGAGGGCCTGATCGCCTTGTCGGGCGCCGAGGGCGGTGCCTTGGGTCAGGCCCTGTTGTCCGGCGACACCGAACGTGCACAGGCCTTGGCCCAGCGTTACCGAGCGGCTTTTGGCAACCGCTTCTATGTGGAAATTCAACGGGCCGGCCTGCCGCAGCAAGAGGCGCATGTTCAGGCGGCGGTGGCTTTTGCGGCGGAGCAGGGCTTGCCCGTGGTGGCCACACACCCCGTGCAGTTTCTGCAGGCCGATGACTTCGAGGCGCATGAGGCCCGTGTCTGCGTGGCCGAAGGCGAGACCCTCACGAACCCCAAGCGCATCAAGCGCTTCACGCCCGAGCAACACTTCAAGTCCCAGGCGGCGATGCAGGTCCTGTTCGCCGATGTGCCGGCGGCCCTGCAGAACTCGGTGCTGATTGCGCAGCGTTGCAACTTGAGCCTGGTCCTGGGCAAGCCGCAGCTGCCCGACTTCCCCACGCCCGTGCAGGCCGACGGTACCCGCATGGCGATTGCCGAGTACTTTCGCCAGGCTTCCTTTGAGGGGTTGGAGCAGCGGCTGCGCCAGCTATACCCCCATGCCGCGCAGCGCGAGGAGCAGCGGGCGGCCTACACCGAGCGCCTGGAGTTTGAGATCAACACGATCCTGAAGATGGGCTTCCCGGGCTACTTCCTGATCGTGGCGGACTTTATTCAATGGGCCAAGAACAACGGCTGCCCCGTCGGGCCGGGCCGGGGCTCGGGTGCGGGCTCGTTGGTGGCCTATTCGCTGGGCATCACCGACCTGGATCCGCTGCGCTACGAACTGCTGTTCGAGCGCTTCCTCAACCCCGAACGCGTGTCCATGCCCGACTTCGATGTGGACTTTTGCCAGGCCAATCGCGACCGGGTGATCGAGTATGTGAAGGACAAGTACGGGCGCGATGCGGTCAGCCAAATTGCCACCTTCGGCACCATGGCGGCCAAGGCCGCGCTGCGCGATGTGGGGCGGGTGCTGGGCATGGGCTACGGGCATGTGGACAGCATCGCCAAGCTGATACCCGCCCCGCCGGGCAAAACCGTCACCCTGGCCAAGGTTCCGCAGGAGCCGGAGAACGGCGTCATCTATGCCCGCAAGGAGGCGCCGGAGCTGGAGCAGCGTGAGGCGGCCGAGGAAGAGGTGGCCGAACTCTTGAGCCTGGCCAGCCGGGTCGAGGGCATGGTGCGCAACGTGGGCATGCACGCCGGCGGCGTGTTGATTGCCCCGGGCAAGATCACCGACTTTTGTCCGCTGTACCAGCAACCGGGCAGCGATGCGGCCGTCAGCCAGTACGACAAAGACGATGTGGAGGCCATCGGCCTGGTGAAGTTCGACTTCTTGGGCTTGGCCACGCTGACCATTCTGGAGTTGGCCAAGGAATTCATCGTCTCACGCCGCCCGGAGCGCGCCGACTTCCAGTACGAGACCCTGCCGCTGGACGATGCGCGCGTGTACAAGCTGTTTGCCGAGGGCCTCACCGAAGCGGTGTTCCAGTTTGAAAGCCGCGGCATGCAGGCCATGCTGCGCGATGCCAAGCCCACGCGACTGGAGGACCTCATCGCACTCAATGCGATGTTCCGCCCCGGCCCCATGGAGAACATTCCGAGCTTCTGTGCCCGCAAGCATGGCAAAGAGCCCATCACCTATCCGCACAAATTGCTGGAGAAAGTGCTGTCGGAGACCTACGGCATCTTTGTGTACCAGGAACAGGTGATGCAGGCCGCGCAGTTCATGGGCGGCTACTCGCTGGGCGGAGCCGACCTGTTGCGCCGCGCGATGGGCAAGAAGAAGCCCGAGGAAATGGCGCAGCACCGCGAAATCTTCCGAAAGGGAGCGGCGGAAAAAGGCATCGACGAGGCCAAGGCCGATGAGGTCTTTGACCAAATGGAGACCTTCGCCGGCTATGGCTTCAACAAGAGCCATGCGGCAGCCTACTCCCTGCTGGCCTATCACACGGCCTGGCTCAAGGTGCACTGCACGGCCGAGTTCTTCGCGGCCAACATGACCATCGAGCTCGACGACACCGACAAGCTCAAGGTCTTGCGCCTGGATGCGATACAGAACTTTGGCATCGACTTTGACCCGCCTGACATCAACCAAGGCACCTGGCGTTTCGAGCCCGCGCCCGGCCGAGAAGGCGATCGGCGCATTCGCTATGGCCTGAGCGCCGTCAAGGGCACCGGGCGCGGTGCCATCGAGGCGATCGTGGCCGCGCGCGACGGCACTGGCGCCCATGAGGGGCAGGGTGCTGCGCCGTTCAAGAGCCTGTTTGACTTCGCCGCACGGGTGGACCGCAGCAAGGTCAACAAGCGCGTGGTGGAGGCCTTGATCAAGGCCGGTGCCTTCGATGCCCTGCACCCCGAGCGCGAACGAGCCCTGGCCAGCGTGTCCTTGGCCTTCGAGTGGGCTGACGACCAGCAGGCCAACGCGCTGCAGGGTGGGCTCTTCGACTTCGGTGACACGCACGGCTCCAGCATGCACGAGCCCGACCTCGTGGAGGTGCCGGAGTGGAGCATCCGTGAACGGTTGATGGCGGAGAAGTCGGCGCTGGGCTTCTACATCAGCGGCCACCTCTTTGAGCAGTACGCCCCGGAGGTTCGGCGCTTCGTGCCGCGCCGTCTGGCCGAGCTGAGCGACAGCCGGGAGCCCGTGCTGGTGGCCGGTATCGTGGGCGACCTCAAGGTGGTCAATGGCCAGCGGGGTCGGGTCGGCATCTTCCGGCTCGACGACCAGAGCGAGTCGATCGAGGCCGTGGTGGACGAGCGCCTGATGGAGGCCCACAAGGAGCTGTTCAAAGACGATGAGCTGATCATCGCCCAGTGCAAGCCGCAGCCCGACCGCCACGGTGGGGGCATACGCTTGAACGTGCAGCAGGTCTACAGCCTGCCGGCTGCGCGTGCGCGCTTTGGACGCTATTTGTCCATCACGGTTCAGGGCGATAGCCTGCCCGTGCAGGAGGTGTTGGCGCTGTGGCCACCCGTGGTGCGCAGCACCGAGGAGGGCGACACCGTGCAGGGCCTGCGCGTGCGGGTGCGCGTGCAGCGAAGCCCGAACGGCACCTTGCATTCGCACGGGCGGCCCGAGGACGCCGCTGCGGCCGCTCAGGCCTCGCTTCAGGGCGAAGACTTCGAGCCCCTGGGTGCGGTGGGCGAGGTGGACTTGGGGGAGCGCTCGCGGTTTTGGCCGGCCGATGAAGCCCTGGCGCGGTGGAGCACCCTGGCCCACCAGGGCCAAGCCCGGGTGGTGTATGAAGCCGCAGCTGCGACGCCAGCCGGCTGAACCACCGGCTTGCTAACCGCCCGCGCACAGCTGCCATGTCTGAATCCAGCCCCTTGACCGGCCTGGTGCTCACCGGTGGCGGTGCGCGGGCGGCCTACCAGGTGGGTGTGCTCAGCGCCATCAACCACATCCGTCGCACCAGCGGCGCGCCGGCTGCCAATCCCTTTCCGGTCATCGCTGGCACCTCGGCCGGAGCCATCATCGGCACGGTGCTGGCCTGCCAAGCCGACCGCTTTGAGGTGGCCGTGCAGATGCTCGAAGAGACCTGGGGAGGGTTTCGGGCCGAGCAAATCTACCGGGCTGATGCTTTCGGTGTGGTGCGCACCGGCGCGCGATGGCTGACCATGTTCACGTTGGGGTGGGCCATCGCCCGCTGGCGCCGGGCGCGGCCGCGCTCGCTGCTGGACAACGCCCCACTGCAGTCGCTGCTGCAGCAGTCGGTGGCCTTGGACCGTTTGCCTGGGTTGATGGCCCAAGGGCACCTGCAGGGCCTGGCGGTCACGGCTTCAAGTTACAGCAGCGGTGACCACATCACCTTCTACGAATCCACCCGCGAAATCGCGCCCTGGACGCGATCGCACCGCGTGGCCTTTCGCAGCCGTATCACCGTCGACCACCTGCTGGCCTCGTCGGCCATACCCTTCGTCTTCCCCTCGGTGTGCCTGCCGCTGATGGGTCAATCCGAGTGGTTCGGGGATGGTTCCATGCGCCAGAGCGCTCCGATTTCGCCGGCGGTGCACCTCGGTGCTGAGCGCATCCTGGTCATTGGTTCGGGCCGCATGCATGAGCCGCCTGGGCGGCGGGTGGTCAGTGGCGACTACCCCAGCCTTGCGCAGATCGCCGGCCATGCCCTGTCCAACATCTTCCTGGACGCGCTGGCCGTGGACGTGGAGCGGCTGGAACGCATCAACCGTACCCTGGCGCTCCTGCCCGATCATGCCCGGTCGCAAACCACCCTGCGGCCTTTGGACGTGCTGGTGATTGCACCCAGCCAGCGCCTGGACGACATCGCGGGCCGCCACCTGGATGCCCTGCCCACCCCGGTGCGCACCTTGTTGCGCGGCGTGGGTGTCTCGGGCTTGGGGCAGGGAGCCAAAGGATCAGCCTTGGCCAGTTACCTCCTGTTCGAATCGGCCTACACACGAGAGCTGATCGAACTGGGCAAGGCCGACGCCCTGCAGCGTGCCGACGACGTGCGCCGCTTCTTTGGGTGGGACGATGCGCCCACGGATCAGGGCCTCAAGGCCGCGTCGGCGGCGACTGCCCCTTGATCTGAAAGCCCGCTTCGGCAAATCCCTCCAGTGCCTTGCGGCCCACCCCTTTGACCCGCCGGCGCAGGTCCTGCCAATCATGGAAGGGCGAGGCGCTGCGGGCCTGAAGCAGTCGCTCGGTCAACTCCACCCCCACGGCCCGAACCGACTCGATCTCGGCGCGCGTGGCCTGGTTCAGGTCGATGGTGGCCACAGCGGGTGCGGGGGGCATGGCCGCGATGGGGTGTGGCGCACCCCAAGCGGTGTGCGGCGCCACGCCGCCAGCCGCGACCAGCCACACCGCGACAGCCCACCGTACCGGGCTGACCCGCCCAATCCCCTCGGCCCAACGAACCGCAACGAGTGGCCACCACCCGCGGCGGCGCCCCGCGCCATGCAGCGCCAGGAGTCCCGTTGCATCCCCGTGCGGTGCGCGCGGCTTCAGCGGGCCCATGGCGCTTGCGAGGCCGCCCAGACTTCGTCCACCGTAGGCCAGCGCGGCCAGTGCCGCACCACGCGCACGGTGGGGCCCCAAGCCCCCCAATGCGCGGGCTCGGTGGGCCCCAAGACCGACACCAAGGGCGCGCCCACCGCCGCGGCCAGATGGCCTGGGCCCGTGTCGTTGCTGACCATCAACGAGGCCTGCTGCATCAGGGCGGCGCAGGTGCCCAAGTCGACCCCCGGCAGGATGACCGTGCCAGGGTACTGCCGCGCGGCCTCTTGCTCTTCGCCTGGGCCGGGGCATAAGACCAAGGGCCGCGTCGAGCGCTGCTGCGCCGCCTGCGCGTAGGCCTCGAAGTGGGGCCAACGCTTGTCTTGCCCCTCAAAAGTTCCGCCCGCAAAGGGGCACAGCATCACAAAGCCCGGCGCCAAGCCATGCTGCTGCATCAGTGCTTGTGCACGGCCTTGGTGCAGGGCGGAAACGCGCCACTGCAGGGCTGCCGGCGGGGCTTCGTCGGTGCCCAAGAGCTGCTGGCCCAGGCGCCAGTACACCTGCAGCTCGTGCCCGCTGCGGCCCAGCCGAGGCCGTGGCCACGAGCGGTGCAGCAGCAGCGCGCGGCCCTCGCCGTCGTAGCCGATGGCCTTGAGCCCGGCCATTCGCATCTCCAGGGCGCTGGAGGCGGAGTAGGGAAAGCTGATGGCGTTGATGCCCTTGGGCGACCCCCACCGTTCCTGGGCCACGTCGCGGCGCCACTGCGCCAGCTGGGCCACACGTTCACCGTGCGTGGCACCCAGGCGCAACACGGGCCAGCCGAAGCCGGCCAAGAGGTCCGGTGCCCAGCCCTTGCCCACCAGGGTCAGCTCATGGCCTTGTTCCTGCAGCCGCAGCAGCACCGGCGTGCTGAGCACCACGTCGCCCACCCAGTTCCGCAGGCGAACGATGAGAGGGCGACGCGCTTCAAGCATCGTGGCCCCCAGCTGCATCGCGGCTGGCCTGCATCCACAGGATGGCCATCAACACCAAGCCGAAGTTCACCGCGTAGGTGCCGTGTGTCATGTTGGCATTGAACATCAGACCCACCGTGTGCACCACGCCCACACCCAGACACTGCCAACGCATGGTGGTGGTGGGCGCCCGCCAGGCCAGAGCGAAAGGTGCCCCCGCACACAGCAGGGCGGCCATCAGCCCCGGCAGGCCATGGTCGACGGCCTGGTTGAGAAACTGCTGGTGCACGTGGACCAAGGGCGCCACGTCCGGCAGGGTGTCTGGGGGCACCACGGTCTGCACCAGTGCGATGCGGGCCTCCACGCCAATACCCACCCAGGGGTGCGCCCACAGGCTGTTCCAAGCCGCTTCCCACAACACCAGACGCGAGCCCACCGAGGTGCCCGCATCAGACTGACTCCACTGCGTCAACTCCTGCACCAAGTCCAACAGGCGCATGCCCCGTTCCACTTGTGCGGGCTGCAGGCTGTCGTACCACAGGCCTGCACCCAGCACCGCGCCCATCATGGCCAACACGGCGACTGCAGCCGGTGCGCGGCGCGGCGCGAAGGCCACCATCAGCAGGCCCAGCCAGGGCAGCACCACCCACGCGGCTCGGCTGCGGCTGAGCACCACCGCCACCACACCGGCCAACACCGCCAGGCCCAGGCCCAGCCGCCAGGAGCGGCCTTCGAACGAACAGTCCACACCCCCGCTTGCACCAGGCCGCACCAGGGCCAAAGGGGCCAGCACCGCCACATTCAGGGCCACGGCCGTGGCCCAGGGAATGGGGGTGGCCGGTAGCCAGGCCCGCGGCCAGTACAGGGCCACGGCCAAGGCCACCACCATTTGAAGACCCATGGCCCAACACAAGGCCTCGTAGAGTGCAGCAGGCTGGTGCAGGCCTGTGGCTTGCGGGCCACTCGAGTGCCCGCGCATGGCTTGCCCGCCGGTCTCCTGGCCCCGGTACACCTCCGTCTGTTGCGCCTGCAGCCCCAAACCCGCCAACACCAGCCAGGCCATGGGCAGGGACAGCAGCACCTTGCCGTCTTGTCGCAGCAGGTCCCAACCGCCACCGTGCCACAGGCCCATGAACAGGTCGATCAGTGCGGCGGACAAGAGCATCAGCAGCGCAGGGCGCAGGGGGGCTGGCATCGGCCCTGGCCAGAACCCAGACCCCACGCCTGAAGGGGACGCCGCCGCTGTGCCCTGCCCATGGGCTGTGCGGCGCGCCCGTGCCCACAGCGCCAGGGCCACGAGCGAGGCCAACAGCCACCAACTCCAGGCCCAGGACGGCAGGTCGCTGCGCAGGGGCCCCACCACCGTGAACACCAATGCCAAGGCCATCAGCACGTGCAGGGCGCGTGTCATCGGCCGTCCCTTGCAACCGGATACTCGAAGCCGCCCAAGCGCTGGGCCTGCAGCCACGCCACCCAGCGCCGGGGTTGCCATGGCCAGCGGGCCAGGGCTTGCGGCACCTGGGCTTGGCGTTGGCACAGTGCGGCCCACCAGGCGCGCCACCACGGCAAGGGCGTGTTCAGGCGCTGCGCCACGCGGCGCAGGCGCAGGGCCTGTTGAACCGTGAAGTCGGCCCAGGCGCGGTCAAAGCCCGGCGCGGTGCTCAAGTCGTCCAAGGCCAGCGCCCAGTCGCGCAGCTTGGCCGGGTTCATCGAGCCCAGGATGCTGCCCGGGTTGCTGCGGTAGTCGACGACAGGCTCGGCCAGGTACCAGGCGTGTTCAATACCGGCCATCAGGCGTGGCACCACGCTGAGGTCTTCAAACACCCGCTGGTTTGGAAATCGCAGGTCGCCCGGCCAGGCGTCGGCCCGCAGCACCTTGCCCCACACATGCCATTGCCCAGCGGCCATCAGCCCGTTCATCAAGGCCGGGCCCGGGGGAACCGCGCCGCCCGGGCGGTCCAAGCTGCGCCGGTGGCCTTCGCCGCGCAGCCGGTGCTTCAAGCCCGAGGCATCGCGCAGCACGGCGTGGTCGACCACCACCGCCTGTAACTGGGGCTGCTGCAGCACCACGCGGCGGACCTGTTCCACCGCGCCGGGGCGCAGGCGGTCGTCGGCGTCGAGGAACCACAGCCACTGACCCTGGGCGGCCTGCAGCAAGGCATTGCGCGCGGCGCTCACGCCCACGCTGGGCGTCTGGTGCAGCACCCGCAGGGCAGGCCCTTGGCCTCGTGCGTGTGCCGCCCCTTGTTGCGTGGCCCAACGCGCCAGGCATTCAGCGGTCTGGTCGCTGCTGCCGTCATTGAACACCACCACCTCGGCTTGTGCATCGAGCTGCAGCACCACCGATTGCAAAGCCTCTTCCAAATAGGCCCCGGGATTGTGTGCCGGTATCAGCACGCTCAGCCACGGCCGTCCTGCCGCCCGCCCACTCAACTCCTCGAACAGGTGGGCGTAGGCCTGCACCATCTGGTGCCGCGACAGGGCCACCCGCGCATGGTCGCGGGCCTCCTGTGCCTTGTGTGCAGCGGCTTTTGGGTCGCGCCACAGCGCGGCCAGGGTGTCCGCCCAGTCCTGCGGGTCGCCGCCGCGGGCCAGCCAGCCCCAGCGTCCGTCGCCCAAGGTCTCCCGTACCGCGGGCACATCCGAGCCCACCACGGCACAGCCCGCGGCCATGGCTTCGGCCAGGCTCAGCGGCAAGCCCTCGTAATGCGTGCTCAGAACGGCCACCTGGTGCTGCATGAGCAGTTGCGGCACATCGCTGCGGTGGCCCAGAAAGCTCACCTGCTGCTGCAGCCCCAGTTCCTGCACCAGGGCCATGGCCGCTTGCAGGTGGCGCGCCGAGCCGCCGCCGGCCAGGCGCAGGGCTGGGCGCAGGCCGTGGTCGCGGGCCAGGGGCACCAGGCTTCGAATCAGGGTGGCGTGGTCCTTTTGCGCGCCGAACCGCGCGGCCATGAAGAGCGCGGGTTCACGTTCATGCCAAGGGTGCGCCTCGCTTTGTTCGAAGGGCAGGAGCGACGTGCCGTTGCGCACCGTGCGTACCCGTTGGGCGGGCAGCCCCATGTCGCGCAACACCCCCGACACTGCATCGGACACGCCCACAAAGGCCGCGGTGTGCGGTGCCAGCTGCCGCACCTGCCAACGCTTGAAGGCGCTGTAGCGCTCGCGCATATTGTGTTCAACCTGCACCAGCACCGGTACTCCCGCGGCCTTGGCGGCCCAGCGGGCCAGCAGGTGTTCGGGGAAACCGTGGCCCACCACCACGTCGGGTTTCCAGCGCTGGCACAGCTGGCGCAGTGCCCGGATGGTGGACAGGTGGTTCCAGCCCGTCACCAGTTCCAGCGGCACGCCTTGCTCGCGCAGGGCCTGCACACGCGCCATGGGTGTACGGCGCTTGTGGCGCAGCACCAGCAGGGTGTCGTGATGCGCCTGCCCACCCATGGTGAGGTCCAGCGCCACCTGTGTGGCGCCGGAAAAGCCACCGCTGGCCACGTGCATCACGCGCAGTCGGTTGGGGGGCAAGCTGGAGTGGGGCCGCATCGATCGGTGCGGCATCGCACCCGTGATAATCCTCGCTTCATCATACAAAACGACGCGCCATGGCCTCTTCTGCCCCCACCCCAGCCCCCCCATTGCGGGCGGCCGATGTGTTGGCCCTGCAGGACCGCTTGCTGGCCCAGGCCGGCTGGCCCTCGCCCGCCGAACCCAACCCCGCCGTGGCCCAGGCGGCCGCCAGCAACGCCACTGCGCCCGAAGCACTGTGGCATTGGGTCAGTACCAACCATCGCTACAACAGCCTGCTGTGGGCCGAAGAGGACCTGGCCCGGCGCACCCAGGTGGCCGACGCCGACATTGCCGCCAACAAGCGGGCCATTGACCGCTACAACCAGGCGCGCAACGACGCCACCGAGCGCGTGGACGAGTGGTTGCTGCAGTCCCTGGGCTTGGTGGATGCGCAGTCCGCCCGCAGCGACGCGCCACAGTCACGCGCGCCTGCCGGTGCACGGCTCAACAGCGAAACCGCCGGCAGCATGGTGGACCGCTTGTCCATCATGGCGCTGAAGGCGCATGCGATGCGACAGCAAACGCAACGCCAGGATGTGGACGAGGCCCACCGAGCGGCCAGCCGCGTCAAGCTTGAACGCCTGGAAGAGCAGCGCCGCGACCTGGCCGCCTGCCTAGACGCCTTGCTGGCCGACAGCCTGGCCGGGCGTGCGTACTTCAAGGTGTACCGCCAGTTCAAGATGTACAACGACCCGCGTTTCAACCCTGTATTGGTGGCGGAAGCGGCCAAGCGTTGAAGCTGCTGATCGTCAAGACCTCCAGCATGGGCGATGTGGTGCACGCCCTGCCGATGGCCAGCGACCTGCAGCGCCTGTGTCCACAGGCGCAAATCGATTGGTTGGTGGAGCCTGCCTTTGCGGCCCTGCCGGGCCTGCACCGCGCGGTCTCCCAGGTGCACCGGCTGCCTTGGCGCAAGTGGCGCCGCCACCTGCACCAGCGCGCCACCTGGCAGGCCATGGGGGCCCTGGTCGATGCCTTGCGGGCTGAGCGCTACGACCTGGTGATCGATGCCCAAGGCCTGCTCAAAAGCGCGGTGTGGGCCGGCCGTGCCGGTGTGCCGGTGGCCGGCTACGACCGGCACAGCATTCGCGAGCCTTTGGCCAGCCTCCTGTACGCGCACCGTTGCGCGGTGTCGCCCCAGCTGCATGCCGTCACACGCTGCCGTTTGCTGGCAGAAGCGGCCTTGTCATCAGCGGGGCTTGTTCCTTTGGCCGCCCAGGCCAGCCTGGCCAACCCTGACACCACCGTGCCCCCGCCCGACTTCGGACTGGAGCAGGTGGAACCCGATCCTCGAGCGGAGTTGCGACAGCCCTATGTGGTCTTGATTCCCAATGCCAGCCGTCCAGAAAAGCACTGGCCGGAACACCATTGGGAGGCCTTGGGCCGCGGCTTTTGGGCTCAAGGGCTAAAGCCTGTGGTCCTGTGGGGCAGCGGGCCCGAACAGGCCATGGCGCAGCGCATTGCGCAAGGCTGTGAGGCCTGGGTGCCCCCTTTTCTCTCCGTGCAGGAAGCCACGGCTGTGTTGGCCGGTGCACGCCTGGTGGTGGGGCTGGATACCGGCTTCGCGCATGTGGCCGCCGCGCTGGGCCGGCCGGTGGTCGGCATCTATTGCGACCATGAGCCGGGCTTGACCGGCATCACCGGCAACGGGCCGGGCGCATCGTTGGGTGGAAAGGGCCAGCAGCCGTCTTTTGAAGCGGTGGCTTCGGCCGTGCAGCGGGTTTCACAGGCCGCAGGGCTGGTCTGAGCCTGGATCACGGGGCCAGAGTCTGGCCCTTGGCCCTGAGCTTCACTGTTCCTCGATGCGCTGCGGCGGGTAGCTGTCCCAGCTCAGGCAGCCGGGGCACTGCCAGAAGTAGCGCTGGGCTTCAAAGCCACACGCTGCGCACCGGTAGCGCTGCAGGGGCAGGGCGCTGCGTTCCAGCGCCTCGCGCAACGGTTTCAAACCCTGCTCCTGCCATTGCTCCGCCGGCAGTTTGAGCACCGCCGCAGCGGCCGACAGGCTGGGTTGCCGAGCCAAGTGAGCCTGAAGGGCTGGGCCAGCGTCCTGCGGGGCCAAGGTGTTGATGGCCTGCAGCACGACCAGGCTCTCCTGTTCGGCATAGGCCTGGCGCAGCAGCTGCAGGGCACGCTCAAGCAGCACGCCACCAGACGGCTGCACGCAGCGCACGATGTCGTCGGCCACCAAGGCCACCGGTGCCTGGGGCAGCTCAAGCAGGCGCCCCCAGGTGGCCAACGCCTGTTCCGGGTGCCCTTGTTGCGCCTGCCATTGGCCCATCATCACCACGGCACGCGCGGCCATGGGTGCGGTGTGGTGCGCCTGCTCCAGCAGCTGCCAGGCCAAGCTCATGTTGCCGGCAGCTGCACGCTCCTGCGCTTGTTCACACAGGTGGTGCGCCATGCGCGCGGCATAAGACCCGGCACCAGCCGCTTCCAACTTGGCCGCCATCTCATGGGCCTGCACCCACTCGCGTGAGCGTTCATAAAGGTCCAGCAGAGCGCGGTGGGCTTCGTTGGCAAACGCGCTGCTTTCCAAGGCACGGTAGGCCGCTTCGGCGCGATCAAACAAGCCGGCCTTGGCGTAGTCTTGCGCCAGGGCGTACTGCGCACGGTCGCGGTCGGCACTGCTGAGGTCCGCACGTGACAACAGGTGCTGGTGCACCCGCACCGAGCGCTCAAACTCGCCGCGCCGGCGAAACAGGTTGCCCAGCGCAAAGTGCAGCTCGGTGGTGTCGGGGTCGTTCTGAACCGCCTCGATGAAGGCGTCGATGGCTTTGTCCTGCTGTTCGTTGAGCAGCAGGTTCAGGCCCTTGTAGTAGGCGCGGGGTGAGTCGCGCTCTTCGCGTCGCACCTGACGCAGGTCCAGCCTGGAAGCCAGCCACCCCAGGGCAAAGCCCAAGGCAGGCAGCAAGAGCAGCCAGGTGAGGTTGAACTCGGTCATGCCGGGTCTTGCGTGCGCCGCTGGCGCCACCAGGCTGGCACCATGGCCAGAACGCCCACCGCGCAGCCCAGTCCAAAGGCCACCAGCACCACGATCACCAGCGGTGCCTGCCAGTCCAGACCAAAAAACCAACGCACCGACACCGCCTGCTGGTTGTTCAGCGCAAAGGCGAAGAGGGTGAAAAAGATGAGGGCCCGAAGGAGCCAGGTCAACAGCCGCATAGGCTGAAGTGTCGCACTCAGCGCGTGGCCCGTGGGGCGGCCACCTTGCCGGCGTCTACCGCTTCACGCAGGGCCTTGCCCGGCTTGAAGTGGGGAACGAGTTTTTCAGGAACCACCACCTGCTCGCCGTTGCGGGGGTTGCGCCCCACACGCGGCGGCCGGCGGTTGATGGAAAAGCTGCCGAAGCCGCGAATCTCGACGCGATGGCCTTTGGACAAGGCCTCGGTCATCGCGTCGAGGATGGTCTTGACGGCGAAGTCGGTGTCTTTTTGCGTGAGGTGGCCGAATCGCTCAGCCAACTCCGCCACCAGTTCCGACCTCGTCATCACCATGCGTCAACCCCGTGCAGCGTTTTCCGAAGGGTGGTCGGGCAATCAGCCCTGGCCGCCCTGGTCGAGCTTGGCGCGCAGCAGAGCGCCCAGGCTGGTGGTGCCAGCGGCCTCGCGCTCGTTGCTTTGGGACAGACGCTGCATCGCCTCTTGCTGGTCGGCGCTGTCCTTGGCCTTGATCGACAACTGGATCGAACGCGCCTTGCGGTCGATGTTGATGATCATGGCGTTGACTTCGTCGCCTTCCTTGAGCAGGTTGCGGGCATCTTCCACGCGATCACGGGAGAGTTCGGAAGCGCGCAGGTAGCCGATCACGTCTTCACCCAGGTCGATCTCGGCGCCACGGGCATCCACCGTCTTGACCTTGCCGGTCACCAAGGCGCCGCGGTCGTTGATGGTGGTGAAGGTGGCAAACGGGTCGCCGTCGAGTTGCTTGATGCCCAGGGAGATGCGCTCGCGCTCCACGTCCACGGCCAGCACGATGGCTTCAACTTCCTGGCCCTTCTTGTAGTTGCGCACCGCGGCTTCGCCCGGCTCGTTCCAGGACAGGTCAGACAGGTGCACCAGGCCGTCGATGCCTTGGGCCAGGCCCACGAACACGCCGAAGTCGGTGATGGACTTGACCGGGCCCTTGACCTTGTCACCACGCTTGACGGTGGTGGAGAACTCTTCCCAGGGGTTGGCCTTGCACTGCTTCATGCCCAGGGAGATGCGGCGCTTGTCTTCGTCGATCTCCAGAACCATGACTTCCACTTCGTCGCCCAGGGCCACGATCTTGGAGGGGCTCACGTTCTTGTTGGTCCAGTCCATTTCGGAAACGTGCACCAGGCCTTCGATGCCGGGCTCGATTTCCACGAAGGCACCGTAGTCGGCGATGTTGGTGACCTTGCCGAACAGTCGGGTGTTGGCCGGGT
>JACCED010509199.1_pt1 | contig 25917 bp, 23 predicted proteins | sample 7455021 | NCBI WGS metagenome assembly JACCED01 (sample SAMN15323456, study PRJNA562643) | freshwater metagenome | isolation source: river surface water | place: USA:Blue River Watershed | collected 2017-08-19 | reverse complement strand
CCCGGTGACAAAAAATCCTACGGGGTTCAAATTAGAAGGCATCTTCAATCTCATGAAGGGCTTGTATAAGTTGGTCAATTTGAGCTTGGGTATGTGTGGCGCTAAATGTGACGCGCAAGCGTGCTGTACCCTCAGCTACAGTTGGTGGCCGAATGGCAGGAACCCAAATATTTCTTTGATCGAGCTGTTGTGCCACCTCAAGAGCATCTGCGTTGCTGCCAATAACGATAGGCTGAATCGCAGTTTGAGATGGCATAAGGCGCCATTTTTTCAGTTTTAAATGAGCGTGCCAGTGAGCAATATTTTTTTCCAAGTTAAGTCGATGATGAGGGTCGCTCATCAGCTCTAGACTTTTAAGAAGACCTTGCGCAATGAGGGGAGGGCTTGCTGTTGTGTAAATGTAAGCGCGCCCTTTTTGCATGACCCATTCAATTATTTCGGCACCGCCAGCCACAAATGCCCCACTAAGGCCAGCAGCTTTACCAAGTGTGCCCATATAAATAATTCTTGATGCGCGTGGATCGCTTGCACTAATGCCAAACAGGTTAAGAGCCCCCAAGCCCTGATCACCCAAAACTCCAAAACCGTGAGCATCGTCAATCATTAATAGGGCATTGAATTCTTCAGCAAGGCTGAGTAGTTGATCAACATGAGCAATATCACCATCCATGCTAAATACTGCATCTGTAACGATTAACTTAAAGGGATTGACATCGTCTGCCAACATTTTTCTAAGAGTGGCGATATCTTGATGGGGATAAATTTTGATGCTGGCTTGATTTTGTTTGCTGGCTAAGCGAATGCCATCAATCAAGGAGGCATGATTGAGCTCTTCAGAAAAGATACTCATATCCTTGTTGTCAGTTGATGAGCCGTTTAATGAGCTTAATGCGGTAATGGCTGCCATATTGGCCATATAACCCGTGCCAAAAAACAGGGCTTTGATGTTGGGTATAAAAGAGCTCTGTGTATGTGCAAGAGCTTTTTCTAATTCATCATGAGCTTGATTGTGGCCACTAATCATATGAGAGGCCCCGCTACCTGACCCATATCGTTGGGCGCCAGTAGCTATGGCATCTGCAATTTGAGGGTGGTTGGCAAGTCCTAAATAATCGTTGCTGCAAAAAGTTAGCATCGATCGACCATCTATGGTCATTAATGGAGCGCTGGCACTTTCGCTAACTTTTAGTTTTCTGCGTAGAGATTTCTTCTCTAGACCTTCTAGAAGTTCGTTGTAATGCTGAGTGTAAGAATTGCTCATCCCTAAATTCTAGACCTTCTTACTTAAAACAAGCTGCAGGGCATTTTCAATGCCCTTCGATAGAATATTTAATTCATCAGCGCTCAGCGTATAAGGAGGCATGATGTATACAGTTCGACCGATTGGTCGAACCAACACTTCTTGAGCTAGAGCCTCTTTGAAAAACTCCTTAGCAAATGTCTTAGAGCAAACATCTTCTTTAACATCAAATGCCAAAATCATCCCTGTCTGGCGGAAGTGCTCAATTCTTGAGTCATTTTTTGCCCAATTAAATGATTCGTGTATTGAATGAGACAGTATTTTATTTTTTTCAATTACATGATCATTAGCAAAAATATCTAAAGTTGCTAATGCAGCAGTGCAAGCAAGTGGATTGCCTGTGTAGGAGTGCGAGTGTAAAAACCCTTTGGTGACATCGTCATCGTAAAAAGCCTGATAAATTTTGTCCGTCGTCATCACTAATGAAAGCGGCAAATATCCACCACTGATGCCTTTAGATAGAGCTAAGAAATCAGGCCAAATTCCTGAGCTTCCAGCTTGCTCAACCGCAAAGAAAGTTCCTGTGCGGCCACAGCCCACTGCAATTTCATCAGCAATTAAATGAACTTGATATTGATCACACAGTTGGCGAGCACCAACTAGGTACGAAGGGTCGTACATGGCCATGCCAGTTGCACACTGAACCAATGGTTCAATGATGAATGCCGCAATTTTCCCTTGGTGTATTTGAAGAGTTTTTTCTAAATCATTTAATGCAAGAGTGGCCACATCTTGAGGTGATTGACCATTAACAGCATTTCTTGCGTCTGGGCTTGCAACAATGTGTGATTGACCAATCAGTGGGCCATAAGCATCTTTAAAGAGAGCTACATCCGTAACAGCTAAAGCTCCAAGAGTTTCGCCGTGATAGCTATTTTTTAAGCAGATAAATTCTTTTTTTTCCGATTGGCCCAAATTTCGCCAATAGTGAAAACTCATTTTGAGTGCAATCTCAATAGCGGAGGCGCCATCAGATGCGTAAAACGTGTGGCCAAGCTGATGAGATGTTAAGGCGCTGAGTCTCTCTGATAGTTCTATAACGGGCTTGTGCGTAAAACCCGCTAGCATTGCGTGCTCTAAATGATTGAGTTGTTCTTTAAGTGCTTCATTAATGTAGGGGTTGGAGTGACCAAATAAATTGACCCACCATGAGCTAACAGCATCTAAGTAACGCTTGCCATCATGATCATATAACCAGCTACCTTTGCCGTGAGATAGAGCAATGAGCGGAAACCGCTCATGATGTTTCATTTGTGTGCAAGGGTGCCATACAGCTTTTAAGCTGCGCTCTACCAATTGCTCAGAAATGCTGGAGGTTTGCTCTGATTTCATTCGGCCTTTATGCCTGTTTCATTAATTAATTTTGACCAACGCTTAGAGTCCGATTGAATCAATCGATGGAGTGCTTCAGGACCCTGAGGATTAGCTTCAAGACCCAGTTTACCTAGACGTTCTTTGACCTCTGGTAAAGAAAGAATTCTTTTAGTTTCAGCGGCAATCTTTTGGACATCTTCTTTGCGCATCCCCGCCGGACCCATTAATGAAAACCAAGAAGTCACTTGGAAGTTCTTTAATGAAGCCACTCCAGATTCACTTAATGTTGGAATGTCAGGAGCATGAGGAGAGCGGTGAATACTTGTTACGCCGATTGCCTTTAAATCACCCGATTTAATCAGTGGCATTGCTGATGTCAAATTATCAAAACTCATTTGAACTCTTCCACCTAATAAATCTGGTATAGCTTGAGCTCGTCCTTTGTAGGGAATGTGTTTGATTTTTGTTTTAGTCAGTTCTTGAAATAGTTCGCCTGATAGATGTATGGATGTACCAATACCAGAAGATGAGTAACTCATTTCATTAGGTTTTGATTTGGCCAATTCAATCAATGTTTTGGCATCATCAGCAGGAACATGTTTATTCAAAACCAAGACATTGGGTGTACTTGCTAAAAAAGTAATAGGTTCTAAATCTTTATGCGCATCGTAAGAGATATTTTTATAAAGATAGGGGTTAATTGTGAGGGTGCCTACGGTGCCAATCAAAAGGGTGTGCCCATTTGGACTTGCTTTAGTGACTAATTCGGTGCCAATATTGCCACCAGCTCCCGGTTTATTTTCTACAATTACTTGATTATTAAGGTCTTTTTGCCAATGTTCGGCTAGTGCTCGGGCTAGGATATCTGGCGCTCCCCCGGGGGTGAACGTGACAATGATCCTGATGGGTTCTGAGCTGGCATGAGGCCAGGACCTCTCTGCCGATGCTATTTGCGTCAGGAACAATAAAGAAACAAAAGTTAGGATATTGCGCATAGCCTCTATTTGAACACTTCGCCCTGTATCATTAGTAATTATTACTAAGAAATCCCCTAAAAATCTTATGTCTACTACTGTTGCCCAAGTACTTGAACTGTATGAATTGCCTATGAACGAGTTAATGACTCGCGCTGCTGCGGTTCATCGTGAAAATTTCCCTGAAGGGGATATTGAATTAGCAACTTTATTGTCGATCAAGACAGGGGGTTGTCCAGAAGATTGCGGTTATTGCCCACAAGCGGCGCGCTATCAAACCGATGTCAAAGCAACCAAGATGATGGATGTGGAAGAGGTTTTAGAAGCTGCTCGAGCAGCTAAAGAAGCTGGATCGAATCGTTTTTGTATGGGTGCTGCTTGGCGTGAACCAAAAGATCGCGACATCGAAAAAGTGGTTGCAATGATCAAGGGTGTTAAAGATCTTGGTTTGGAAACTTGCGCCACTTTGGGTATGTTGGCTCCAGAACAGGCTAAAGCATTGGGTGATGCTGGTTTAGATTATTACAACCATAACTTGGATACAAGTGAAGATTTTTATGGTTCTGTAATTAACACTCGTGATTACCAAGATCGTTTAGATACCTTAAAGAGTGTTCGCAGTGCGGGCATGTCAGTATGTTGTGGCGGAATTATTGGTATGGGTGAGACGCGTGCTCAACGTGCGGCATTTATTGCCAAGCTTGCTAACTTGAATCCGTATCCAGAGTCAGTGCCTATCAATCATTTAGTGCCAGTTGCTGGTACTCCTTTGGCTGATCAAAAGGGAGTTGACCCATTAGAGTTTGTTCGCACGATTGCTATTGCGCGCATCACGATGCCAACAGCGCGTGTACGTTTATCTGCTGGTCGTCAAGAGTTGGGTCGTGCAGTTCAGGCCATGTGTTTTATGGCTGGCGCCAATTCCATCTTCTATGGTGATAAGTTGCTCACAACCGACAACCCAGAAGCGGATGCCGATCGTGAGCTTTTAGCTGAATTAGGTTTAAAAACTAAAACAGCTTGTAAAGCAGAAGTTCTCGTTTAAAAACGATGTCTCAAACCAGCAGAAATACTCTGCTGGTTTTTAGAGCGATTGGTTTCTGAAACTCCAGCTCGATTAGAGTGCCAATCAACGATGCTATAAATATCAGTCCTCTTTGATAATTTATATAAACCACTCATAACAACTCTTCTGTCTTTATCCATTAAGACATCATTACTAGATTGATGCGTTAGCTTGGTGTACTTAGCCAAGCTCAGTTCAACGCGAGGTGTTAGTTCGTATTGAAGTCCCCATGCTGCGACAAAAATTGATGAACCGATTTGATCTTTATGGGGAATCGCTAGTTGCGGATGCTTAAAGATGGCTCCAACTTTTACCTCGGGCAATTTGCTATGAGAAATACCCGTTCTTAATTTCAGTCGATGTATTTTGTACTCGCCTGCTATGTTGAAGATTTTTGTTTTTCCAAGAGCTTGCGCATGTGATGGTGCTGTATCCACAATTTTGGCAATGCCGATTTCGGTATATGACGCACCAATACCCCATTGCTTATTCTGATGCTGCATACCAATAGCCATTTCACTGCCATTGCTGATGGAGCCAATCTGTGTGCCGGGTTTGTAGCTTGCTAGCGTGCGAACGTTCGCAAATGAGTATTCATATTTAATGGTGGCGTCTGAGCGATTATGATGATTCTTAGAATCAGAGTAGCCGCTTAGATGATGAATCGTTTGATGTTGATTTAAGTTGTTGCTTGGATCAAATTTTTTAATTACATCGTAGCTAACGGTGTATTGTCGTCCCAGTGTCATGCTGCCAAATGTTTGATTGCTTAAGCCTAAATAAGCTTGTCGACCAAACATACTTTTGTTTTCAGATTTCTTGCCATAAAACTTTCCATCGCTAGAAGAGTTGAGCTCCCCTGAGTTGGTGTTAATTCCGGCTTCCAATTTAAAAATTGTATGAGTTCCTTGGCCTAAATCTTCTTGCCCCATAAAACCAAGATGTGAGCCTGATAAACCACCTGCGTTATTTGAAAGACGACCATCTTTTGCATTACCTAGATTGTCATGGCCAGCATTCTTGCTATAACGCATGCCGTTATCTAAAGTACCGTAAATCGATGTCATGCTTGTTTGAGCCTGGGCACTTGTGATGACCAGTGGTGTTGCCATTAAAGACGTCACCGCTACGCTGATAAGCGTTTTTTTCATGAGTTCTCCATTGAAAGTTGATGCAAAAAAACAACAAAATTGCTATTTTTTCGTTTGGTTTGCAAAGAAACCAGCATCTAAGATATCAATAAAGTAAACTTCAGATGATTAATAACCTTAAAAATGAGTATTTTCATGAGAAATAGTTGTAATAAAACAACATATCGCACTGATCTTTATCAAAACTGATAATTGATCAAGCGTTTAAGATGACGTTATGAGCTCAAAACTAGCTAATCACTCTGTTGATGGATTCATCATTGAATTTGATCGCGCTTTGCGATCAATTGTTGGCGCTACTCCCATGAGAAGACCTATTCCAGCTGCAAAGATAGAGTCCGGTGAATTATCAGATGGCTTAACAGAGATTGAAAAAAAACATTCTGCAGGTTTGATGAGAATTAATCATGTAGGAGAGGTATGCGCTCAGGCTTTGTATCAATCCCAAAAACTACATGCTAAAAGTGATGATCTAAAAGCAAAGTTAGAGCATGCTGCTATCGAAGAAGAAGACCATTTGGCTTGGTGTGAGAGCCGTCTGGAAGAATTAGGTGCTCGACCAAGTCTATTGAATCCTCTTTGGTATGCAGGATCTTTTTTATTAGGGTCTGCAGCTGGATTGGCTGGTGATAAAGTCAGCTTAGGCTTTGTTGCAGAAACCGAAAAGCAAGTTGAACATCACTTGGATGGTCATTTGGAAGAGCTACCCTCTAATGACCACCAATCAAGGGCAATCGTTGCTCAAATGCGCGCTGATGAGATTGAACATGGACAAATGGCTATACGCGAAGGTGGAGTAGAGTTACCTGCGCCAATTCAGTCAGCCATGAAAATCATGGCAAAAGTTATGACTTTTACCGCTTACCGTATATAACCCTCAGCTAGTTTCTTAAGAGTACTTTCCATGACTATGTTTTTATTGGAAATTTACTGTTAAAATATCCTCAACATACGCTTCTAAGTACTTGTTCTAGCTAAAGAAATTGTAAAAAAAGTACCCAAAACACTTGACCATCAATTAGTCATCCTCTACAGTGGGGAAAAGTGTGAAAAAGTGGGGAAAATTACGTGTTTCAAGGTGCTTCTGCATTAACTCTCGATGCCAAGGGTCGCATGTCGATTCCTGCAAGGCATCGTGACGCCTTGCAATTGCAAGGTGAAGGCAGAGTGACGCTCACAAAACACCCCGATGGTTGCCTCTTGTTATTCCCTCGATCTGAGTGGGAAGCATTTAGAAGTCGTATTGCGCAGTTACCAATGGATGCTCATTGGTGGCGCCGTATTTTTTTGGGTAATGCATTTGATGTTGAGATGGACGGTTCAGGCCGCATTCTTGTGAGTCCTGAATTACGTGCAGCCGCCAATGTCGAACGTGATGTCATGTTGTTAGGCATGGGTAGTCACTTCGAATTATGGGATGCCGCCACTTATGCACAAAAAGAGCAAGTAGCTATTGCGCAAGGCATGCCCGATGCACTCAAACAATTTACTTTCTGATGTTGGCCGACCATGACATATACCCATCGCCCAGTACTACTGGCCGAGGCAGTCACCTCGGTATTGGGTCAATCAGAAAACAAAATACCCAATCAAGTACCAGGAATAATTGTCGACGGGACATTTGGTCGTGGTGGTCACAGTCGAATGATATTGAGTCAACTCAATCAGCAATCAAAGTTAATAGCCTTCGACAAAGATCTTCAGGCGATAGCAGAAGCGAAAACAATTCAAGATCCACGCTTTCAGATAATTCACGAGAGCTTTGCCTCCATGGCAGAACACATCTCACCAGAAACAGTGGATGGTGTGTTGTTGGATCTAGGAATCAGCTCACCACAAATCGACGATCCAGATCGGGGTTTTTCATTTCGACAGGATGGCCCACTCGATATGCGCATGGACACAACACGTGGGCAAAGTGCGGCGGAATGGTTAGCAACAGCGGAACAAAAAGAAATAGCGAGGGTCATTAAAGACTATGGGGAAGAACGGTTTGCTTTACAGATTGCAAAGGCGATTGTTACTCGCAGAGAGCAAGGCGAGTCCCTCACTAGGACAAGAGAGCTCGCGGCGCTCGTGGCTAGTGTCGTCCGCACCCGCGAGGCGGGCCAAGATCCGGCCACGCGCACCTTTCAAGCTATACGGATTTATATCAACCAAGAACTTGCCGACTTGGAGGGTGGGTTGAGCGCAGCATTAACTTGTCTCAAGCCTGGCGGATTACTAGCCGTCATTAGCTTCCATTCTTTGGAAGATCGAATTGTTAAACAATTCATGCAAGGCTTGTCTCATATTTCTGTGCCAAGGGGTTTGCCGTTGACTGAAGATCAGATGCCTAAGCCGGTAGCTGAGCTAATTAGCAGAATTAAACCTAGTGCAGAAGAGATAAAAGAAAACCCGCGCTCACGTTCAGCCATTTTGCGTGTCATGCGTAAAGTAAAAAGTCAGCTTGGGGGCGATCAATAATGAATCGCTCTACGATCATTCTTCTTGTTATTTTGATGTTGTGCGCATTGTCATTGGTTGCCGCACAGCAAAAAACACGTTCCTTGTATGTGGCTCTTGAACGTGCTCAAACAGAAGAGCGTCGTTTGAATCAAGATTGGTTGCGCCTTGAGTATGAGCAGCGTAATTTATCGAAGGCAGCAAGAATTACTGACATTGCCCGCAAGCAATTGCACATGCAGCCAATTCACCCTGGTCGCACACAATACGTGGTGGTGGATTAAATGGCTCGCATTTCATATTCATCAACACCTAACTTAGTCTTGCGTTTGCCAATGTGGCGATCAAGACTGGTTTTATTTTTAATATTTGTTGGTTTTATTGCTTTGACCTTGAGAGCAGTTTGGGTGCAAGGGTTTGGAAACTCTTTTTATGAAGAAAAGGGTAATAAAGCAACTTTACGTTCGATTGAAATGCCAGCTAGTCGCGGAAAAATTCTTGACCGTAATGGTGAAGTTTTAGCAACTAGTTTATTGGCTAAAGCGATTATTGCTTTCCCTGATGTTGTTCCAAGTGATTTATCAAAAGATAAATTAAGTGAACTTGCCAAGTTATTAGAGATGAGTGAATCAGAGTTAAGAAAAAAATTAGCTTCAGAGAAAAATCAAGTGTTCTTAAAGCGTCAAGTTGATCTTGATGTTGCCAAGAAGATCAAAGATCTGGGTATCCCAGGCATTGCACAAAACAACGAGTACAAGCGTCTTTACCCCGAGGGTGAAGCGATGGCACATATTGTTGGATTTACAAACGTTGAGGATCGTGGTCAAGAAGGTATGGAGTTGGCAAGAGAAAAAGATCTTGCTGGTCAGCCTGGGCGCCGTCGAGTTATTCAAGATCGTTTGGGTCGTTATGTCGAAGGCCTTGGAATTATTCACCCTCCAAAAGACGGTGCTGATCTTCAGCTGTCTATAGATAGCAAAGTTCAATTTTTAGCATTTAATGAAATTAAAGCGGTAGTAGAAAAGCACCAGGCAAAGGCGGCTGGTGTTGTTGTTTTGGATGTCCAAACTGGCGAAATCTTAGCTTTAGCAAATTGGCCGACATACAACCCTAATGTGCGCAGTGGTTTGAGTGGTGAGCAATTAAGAAATCGAGTGCTGACTGATACTTTTGAGCCTGGTTCAACTATGAAACCATTTTCTGTTGCGATAGCACTTGAAAAAGGTTTGGTCCAGCCAAGTACGCAAATGCAAATTGGTAAGCAAATTGTTATCGGCAAAAAAGCGATTACAGATACTCATGCTTATGGTGCTTTAACTGTTGCTGAAGTGATTCAAAAATCAAGCAATATCGGAACTGCAAAAATTGCAATGCAGTTACAAGCTCAAGATATGTGGGAAATGTTCCAGGCAATTGGTTTGGGGCAGGCGCCGACCATTGGTTTCCCTGGAGCTGTTGCGGGTCGTTTGCGCCCACATAAAAATTGGGTACCTATTGACCAGGCAACGATGTCATACGGCTACGGTTTATCGGCATCCTTGTTTCAGATGGCGCGCGCGTACACCATCTTTGCGCGTGATGGTGAGTTAGTTCCGGCAACTATTTATAAGAGCAACGGAAAGCCAAAGGGTACGCAAGTTATCTCTGCTAAGACTGCGATTCAAATGCGCGAAATGTTAGAAACAGTAACGCAAACTGGTGGCACAGCAACTAATGCTCAGACATTAGGTTATCGGGTTGGCGGAAAAACTGGTACTGCTCACAAAGTTGAAGGTAAGGGTTATGCCAGCAACAAATATCGTGGCTTCTTTGTTGGCTTAGCACCGATGAGTGCTCCAAGAATTGTTGTTGCGGTCATGGTGGATGAGCCAAGAGCTGGGGGTTATTACGGTGGCGTTGTTGCTGCTCCAGCTTTCTCCAATATTGTTGCAGGTACTTTACGCAGTATGAGTGTTTTACCAGATGCTGCGATTAAGCAAATGGTTGATAAAGATTTGCAAATGACTCCGGTTAACAGCTCAACACAGAAGGTATCTCTCAGCAGATGAACGCTATGTTGCCTATGAACGCACTCCCTCTTCATTTATCACTGCAGCCTTATATGAAGGCTGGAGCTCAAATGACTGGAGACACTCGCGTTTTAAAAGCTGGCGACGTTATGTTAGCTTACCCAATGGGCAACCAAAGACTCAAAAGTGATAACAGAGCTTATATGCTCCAAGCATTAAGCTTGGGTGCAGCTTTGGTTTTATACGAGCCTCAGGGTTTGGAAGATATCCTCAATAAAAATGATCTTCAATTAGTCAAAGATGATGAGCGTTGCATACCAGTAGAAGGACTCTCTGATCAAGCGGGAGTTTTATCAGATGCTTGGTATCAGCATCCAAGTCGCTCAATGAAAGTTATTGGCATTACTGGTACAAACGGTAAAACAACCGTGAGTCAGTGGATTGCAGAAGCGCTACAAACTAAAAAAGAAGTCACTGCGGTTATAGGAACATTGGGTGCCGGTATTTTAGGGTCTGTTAAGAAAACAGGATTCACAACACCAGATGCACCTCAGACTCATGCATTGTTAAAAAATCTTTTAATGCAAGGTGCAAGCACGGTGACAGTGGAAGTATCTTCTCATGCCCTAGAGCAGGGGCGTGTGAATGGTGTTGAATTTGACACAGTGGTTATTACTAACTTAAGTCAAGATCATTTGGATTATCACGGCAGCATGGAAGAGTATGCGGCTGCAAAGAAAAAGATATTACATTTACCAAACGTTAAAAATATTATTGTTAATGCAGATGATGATTTTGGTCAGGCTTGTTTGCGTGAGTTAAGTCAAACGATTGAATCTGGATTAACAGTTTGGGCATATGCAACTGAGCCAGAAAAACTATTGTCATTGCCTTGTTATGCAAAAGGGCAAATCAAAAAAGTTTTAGCTCAAAACATTCGCTTATCTCATCAAGGTATGGCATTTGATATCTTGATGGATGGTGAGCATCTTGAAAATATCCAAACCAAATTTGTTGGTAACTTTAATGTTAGTAATGCATTAGCAGTTACTGCAGCTTTATTGATTCGTGGATTTTCAAAAGCTGAACTTCAATTAGCGATTCAGGAATTAACCCCGGTCATTGGTCGCATGGAGTTGGTTCAAGGTAAAGCTAGTCAGTCACCTATGGCAATTGTGGATTTTGCTCATACGCCTGATGCTTTAGAGCAGGCACTTAAAACATTGAGTAATCTGGCGAAAGAGCGTTCAGGTTCTTTGTGGTGTGTTTTTGGTTGTGGTGGGGATCGCGACAAGGGTAAACGCCCATTAATGGGAAGAATAGCTGAGCGCAATGCTGATCATGTCATGCTGACAAGTGATAACCCAAGAAGCGAAGATCCTGAAATAATTATTTCTGACATTCTTGCTGGTTTTGAGCAGCCTGAAAAAGCACATCACAACACCGATAGAGCAACTGCCATTTTGCAAGTGATTCGCCAAGCCCAGCCAGAAGATGTTGTTTTGGTCGCCGGTAAAGGTCATGAAGATACTCAAGAGATAGCTGGTAAGCGACATTCATTCTCAGATCAATTGCATTTGCAATTAGCTATGGGGGGTGCTGCTATATGAGCCACTCCTGCATGACGCTCTCTCAAGTAAAACAGTTTTTACCAGAAGCAAAGATAATTAACGCGCCATCAACTGAACTTCTTATCAAACGATTTATTAGTGATAGCCGTCAGGTTGCTCAGGGTGATTGCTTTATTGCAATACGTGGCGAAAAATTTGATGCGCATGACTTCTTAACTGAAGTTCAAGGAAAAGGCGCAAGCATCGCTTTAGTGAGTTCTGTTGAGCAATTGCCTAATGGATTCTGTGGCATCTTAGTGAAAGACACGATTCTTGCCTTACAAGATTTAGCCCGAGCCTGGCAAGAGGAATGTAAATCCCATCAATTGAAAAACTTGGTTGTTGTCACTGGTAGTAATGGAAAAACAACAGTCAAAGGCATGATCGAAAGTATTTTCAATACAGCTGTTGGTAATGATCACGCTTTAGCCACTCAAGGTAATTTCAATAATGAAATTGGTTTGCCGCTAACTTTATTACGTTTAACAACTCAGCACGAGTTAGCGGTTATTGAGTTAGGCATGAATCACCCAGGCGAAACAAGTTTATTAGCAGGTATCGCCAATGCAAATATTGCACTAATTAACAATGCTCAACGTGAACATCAAGAATTTATGGCAACTGTTGAGGCTGTTGCCCAAGAGCATGCTTTAGCAATTAAAGCTTTGCCAATTAATGGCACTGCAATTTTCCCAGCGGACTCTGAGTATTCTGATTATTGGAGACAACAAGCATCAACAAGAGTGGTGTTTGATTTTGCTTGGGGTGTTCATGCTAAAGCAATGGTCACAGGTGATTGGTTAAATCAAGCTGCTAATCAAATAAAAATTAATACACCGAAGGGTGATATTCAAGTCACTTTGAATATTCTTGGTGAACATAATGCTCGTAATGCTTTGGCCGCTACAGCTGCTGGCCTTGCTGCTGGATTATCTTTAAATGTCATTCAAGCGGGTCTTGAAAACTTCAAACCTGTAAATGGCCGTATGCAACAACATCAATTAAATGATCAAACGACTTTAATTGATGACACTTATAACGCTAATCCAGACTCTGTTCGTGCAGCTATTGATGTGTTGGCAGCCCTTCCAAATTCTTCTTGGTTGGTGCTTGGCGATATGGGTGAAGTTGGTGAGCAGGGGCCTGAGTTTCACTATGAGGTGGGTTCTTATGCCGGTGAAAAAGGTATTCAGAAATTATTTGCAATGGGTGAGTTGAGTAAGCAAGCTGTTGCTGCTTATTCAGAAAAATCACTTGCGGGTTCTACTGCAGCTCACTTTGATGCTGTAGAAGATTTATGCCAAGCATTAAAAAATTCATTGTCGCAGCGACCAATTAACGAAGCCACAACAGTGCTTATTAAGGGTTCGCGTTTTATGCGAATGGAAAGAGCTGTTAAAGCTCTAGCAGAGGAGATTCACTAATGTTGTTATGGTTGGCACAATGGTTACAAAATGACATTGGCTTTTTGCGAGTCATTAACTACATCACTTTTAGAGCGGTGATGGCGACACTAACTGCGGGCTTAATTGGCTTATTTTGGGGCCCATGGGTTATCCGCAAATTAACCGCCATGAAAGTCGGTCAAGCTGTTCGCCAAGATGGCCCTCAAACACATTTAGTGAAAACTGGCACGCCTACGATGGGCGGCGTTTTGATTCTGTTGGGTATCGCTGTTTCAACATTAATTTGGGCAGATCTGAGTAATCGTTTTATTTGGATTGTTTTAATTGTGACATTGGGCTTTGGTGCAATTGGTTGGGTGGATGATTACCGCAAGGTGGTTTACAGAGACCCTAAAGGCATGTCCTCTAGAGAAAAGTATTTATGGCAATCCTTGATTGGATTATTTGCAGCTATCTACTTGGCATTCTCTGTGTCAGAAGTAAATAACCTCAAAGTTCTAGAGTTATTTTTAAACTGGGTGCAAAGCGGCTTCTCAATTAACTTGCCTGCTAAGTCAAATTTATATGTGCCATTCTTTAAGGAAGTTAGCTATCCGCTGGGTGTTCTCGGATTTATTGTTTTAACTTATTTAGTGATTGTTGGTAGTTCAAATGCAGTGAACTTAACTGATGGCTTAGATGGCTTGGTCATCATGCCAGTTATTTTGGTGGGTTCTGCTTTAGGTGTATTTGCTTATGTAATGGGTAATGCCATTTTCACTAAGTACCTTTTGTTCCCATATATCCCCGGTGCTGGTGAATTAATGATCTTTTGTGGAGCAATGAGTGGCGCGGGCTTAGCTTTCTTATGGTTCAACACACATCCAGCTCAAGTATTCATGGGTGATGTGGGCGCTCTTTCTTTAGGGGCCGCCTTAGGAACTGTTGCAGTTATTGTGCGACAAGAAATTGTTTTATTTGTAATGGGCGGTATTTTTGTTGCTGAAACAGTTTCAGTCATTCTGCAGGTGGCTTGGTTCAAGATCAGTAAAAAAATCTACGGTGAAGGTCGCCGCATTTTCAAAATGGCTCCATTACATCACCACTTCGAATTAAGCGGTTGGAAAGAAACTCAAGTAGTTGTTCGTTTTTGGATCATCACTATTTTGTTGGTGTTGATTGGTTTATCTAGTCTGAAATTACGATAGGCGAGCACAGTGATTCAATTACAACATCCATTCGGCAATCAATACACGAACCAAGTTCGTGTATTGGTGCTTGGCTTAGGTGAGTCAGGCGCTGCTATGGTTCGTTGGTGCCAGGCTCAGGGTGCAAATGTTCAAGTAGCTGACACGCGCCAAGAGTCACAGCTGTCAGATGTTGCCAAAAAGTATGAGCAAGTTGTGCGAGCATCTGGAGTTAAAGATATTCATCTTGGTGAATTATCAAATGAATTGCTTGGTGGCGTAGATATCATCGCCATTAGCCCAGGTATATCACCTATTCAAGAGCCAGTTCAATCATTCTTAAATCAAGCCATTGATAAAAACATTCCAGTTTGGAGTGAGATCGAATTCTTCGCGCAAGCGATAGCAGCTCTTAAGCTTGAGCAAGACTATCAAGGAAAAGTAATTGCGATTACTGGTACAAATGGCAAAACAACTACAACAGCATTAACTGGGCTTCTCTGCGAACGTGCGGGGATGTCAGTTGCTGTTGCCGGAAATATCAGTCCAGCCGCATTAGATAAATTACTAGATATTGAATCTTTACCAGATGTTTGGGTTTTGGAGTTATCTAGCTTTCAACTTCAGCACACATACAGCTTGAATGCTGATGCAGCTACTATTTTGAATATTTCTCAAGATCACTTCGATTGGCATGGAGACATGGATCATTACCTTGCTGCCAAGGCTAAGATTTTTGGTGCTAATACCATCGCAGTTCTCAATCGTGATGATGATTTGGTTTTCGGATTAGCGGATAACCTGTCTGCTAATCGTGTCTTGTCATTTGGTATGGAAGCTCCTACTGAAGAAGATGCTTTTGGTATTTTCCACGACACAGCAGCTGGTGGTATAGATTGGTTAGTTTGGGCTGAGCCCGATTTAGAAGCGCTCGAGCTAAAGGCTAAGCGCCGCCGCAAAAAATCAATGGAAGATGATGAGCCTTTGCGACTAAAACGTTTGATGCCTGCTGATGCTTTGCGCATTAAAGGTCGTCACAATGCATGTAATGCATTAGCAGCAGTTGCAATGACCAGTGCGATAGGTTTGCCGATGGGACCTTTATTGCATGGCTTAAGAGAATATGAGGGTGAGCCTCACCGCGTTCAGAGCGTTTCAATCATTGATGGCGTTGAGTATATTGATGATTCAAAAGGAACCAACGTTGGAGCCACGATTGCTGCCCTAATTGGATTGGGCGAATCGTCAGGTCAGCGAGCCCGAATTATTTTAATAGCTGGTGGTGAAGGTAAGGGCCAAGACTTTAAGCCTTTGCTTCATTCTGTGGCTAGACATGCTAAGGCTGTGATGTTAATTGGCCGAGATGCTCCTCTTATTAAAGAAGCTTTATCAGGTTCTGGAGTTCAACTAATCGAATCGCCAACGCTTGAGTCTGCAGTTGAGCAAGCATCTCAGATGGCAAATTCTGGCGATATGGTTTTGTTATCTCCAGCTTGTGCAAGTTTTGATATGTTTAAAGACTATGCGCATCGCGCTCAAGTATTTGTTGATGCCGTTAATGAATTAGCGGTTTCTCGTGGACAGGTGAGCGCATGATTCAATACTTCAAACGATTCAGTGCCAACGGTATCAGTGGCTTCAAAGGTGGGATCAAAGAGAGCTTTGAAGAGTTTCGACTTGGTTTGCGTGATGCAACATCTGTTGTTAAGCCAACTCGCTCACGCATGATGGAGTATGACCAGCCGTTACTCTGGGCAGTGTTGCTCTTGGTGACATTAGGTTTGGTAATGGTTTATTCGGCGTCTATTGCTTTGCCGGATGGTCCTAAATACGCAAAATACAGCAGCAGTCACTTTTTAATTCGTCACGCTATTTCGATGGTCTTTGCTTTTGGTGCAGGAATCATTGCATTCAAAGTGCCATTAAAGGTGTGGGATAGATTGGCGCCTGCCATTTTTGCCCTTGCTTTTGTGATGTTGATCATAGTTTTAATTCCTGGAGTCGGTAAAGGAGTTAACGGCGCTCGTCGTTGGATACCTCTTGGGTTTATGAATTTCCAATCATCGGAATTGATGAAATTTGCAGTTGTTTTATTTGCTGCGTGGTACACCGTTCAACGTCAAGATTATTTGCACTACTTAGTCAAAGGCTTGGCTCCTATGGGAGCGGCGGTTATTGCAGTTGGCGTCTTATTGTTGTTGCAGCCTGATATGGGTGCATTTATGGTGATTGCCATGATTGCTATGGGCTTGCTGTTCTTAGGTGGCATCAGCGGAAAATTATTTAGCGCTCTGATTGGATTAGCAGTCAGTAGTTTTGTCATGATTATTGTTTTCTCTCCATTCCGTAGAGAGCGAATCTTTGCGTATTTAGATCCATGGAATGAAGACTACGCCGCAGGTAAAGCGTATCAGTTAACACATTCTTTGATGGCATTCGGTCGCGGTGAATGGTTTGGCGTTGGCTTAGGTGGTAGTGTTGAAAAACTCCATTACTTACCAGAAGCGCATACAGACTTTATCTTGGCTGTGATTGGTGAAGAGCTTGGCTTTATTGGCGTAACAGTTGTTATTGCCATCTTCTATTGGATCGTCAGAAGAGCATTCTTAATTGGTAGAACTGCTTTGCAGCTTGATAGAAGCTTTGCAGGTCTGGTCGCAAAAGGTATTGCCATTTGGATCGGCTGGCAGGCATTCATCAATATGGGCGTTAATCTTGGTTTGCTTCCTACCAAAGGTTTAACTTTGCCATTTGTCAGTTTTGGCGGTTCTGGGTTGGTGATGAACGCAGTTGCTATTGCAGTTCTTTTGAAAGTTGATTTTGAAAATAGAATTTTGATGAAAGGTGGAAAGTTATGACACTTTCACATCCATCATCTAATCAACTAACACCGTCCTTATTGGTTATGGCCGGTGGAACTGGTGGGCATATTTTCCCAGGTTTAGCGGTGGCTGAATATTTACGCTCTGAAGGGTGGAAGGTTTCTTGGTTAGGTAATCCAAGCGGTATGGAACATCGATTAGTAACGCCAAGAGGATTTGACTTTGAAGGCATTCAATTTGGTGGCTTAAGAGGCAAAGGTATTAAAACCCTAGCTTTATTACCATTTAATTTGCTGCGCGCATTCTGGCAAAGCCTTCAAGTATTGAGACGCGTTAAACCTGATGTGGTTTTAGGGATGGGCGGCTATGTCACATTTCCAGGTGGCATGATGAGTGTTTTATTAGGTACACCTTTGGTTTTGCATGAGCAAAACTCTATAGCTGGTTTAGCTAATAAGGTACTTGCAAAAGTTGCTGATAAGAATTTATGTGCATTCCCCGGGGCCTTGTCTGGTGCTACATGGGTTGGAAATCCATTGCGTGCAGGTATGAGCCAAGTAGATGCCCCAGCAACTCGCTATGCGTATCGATCTGGACGTTTAAGTATTTTGGTTGTGGGCGGTAGTTTAGGTGCGGCTGCACTCAATACAAATATCCCTAAAGCATTAGCTTTAATCGATCCAGAATTAAGACCTCATGTTATTCACCAGTCCGGAGAAAAACATGTCGATATATTAAAACAAACATATGCTGATCTTGGAGTGGATGCTGATGTTCGCCCATTCATAGATGACATGATTAGCGCTTATGCTCAGGCTGACTTGGTGATTTGTCGAGCTGGTGCGATGACAGTTGCTGAGATATCTGCTGTTGGCGTCGCATCTTATTTAGTGCCATTCCCTCACGCTGTAGATGATCATCAAACATTTAATGCGAAGTTTTTATCGGATGCTGGCGCAGCAGTCTTGATGCCGCAAACAGAGTTAAGCCCAGAAAGCTTGGCCACATATTTGAAAACTATCAATCGTAAAGAATTGCAAAAAATGGCAGAGCAAGCTTTGTCTCAAGCTAAGCCTTTAGCAACACAAGATGTTGCTGATGTGTGCAAACAATTATGTAAGGACCAATCACGCTCATGAAGCATATTCTTCATCAAATCCATTTTGTTGGTATCGGTGGCGCCGGTATGAGCGGTATTGCCGAAGTGCTATTGAATTTGGGCTACAAAGTCAGCGGTTCAGATATGGCTGAAAGTTCAACTACCAAACGTTTACGTGAGTGTGGTGCAGAAATTTACATTGGACACAGCGAAAAGAATGTGGGTAGTGCAGAGGCTGTTGTTATCTCAACAGCAGTCACTGGAGATAACCCAGAAGTATTAGCTGCTAGAGCTGCACGTATTCCGATTGTGCCAAGAGCTGTGATGTTGGGTGAGCTCATGCGCTTGAAGCAAGGTATTGCAATTGCAGGTACTCATGGCAAAACCACCACCACTAGTCTTTTGGCTTCAGTCTTGGCTGAAGGTGGTTTAGATCCTACATTTGTCATTGGTGGCAAATTAAATTCTGCTGGTGCTAATGCTCGATTAGGAACAGGTGACTTTATTGTTGCTGAAGCAGATGAATCAGATGCTTCATTCTTAAATTTATTGCCGGTGATTGAAGTAATCACCAATATTGATGCTGATCATATGGATACCTATCAGCACGATATGGCGAAATTAAAACAGGCATTTGTTCAGTTCACCCAGCGCATGCCTTTCTACGGTGTTGCCGTTCTATGTGTCGATGATGAGAATGTCAGAGATATCCTGCCATTCGTTTCAAGACCAGCACTTCGTTATGGTCTGTCAGAAGATGCTGATGTGAGAGCTATTGATGTTCGCGCAGATGGTCCTCAAATGCACTTTACTGCTCTACGACATACTGTTCGTCGCCATGGTGAGAAGCCGGGCCCATTACAGGTGACTTTGAATTTACCCGGCTTACATAATGTGCGTAATGCATTGGCTGCGATTGCAATTGCAACTGAGTTAGGCGTGTCAGATAAAGCAATTATCAAAGCTTTGTCAGAGTTTCATGGTGTTGGTCGTCGTTTCCAAAAATATGGAGAGGTTAAGCTTCCTCAAGGTGGCTCATGCACTGTGATTGATGATTACGGTCATCATCCAGTGGAGATGGCTGCAACATTGGCTGCGACAAGAGGGGCTTACCCAGGTCGTCGACTATTGCTTGCTTTCCAGCCTCATCGATTTACAAGAACTCGTGACTGCTTTGGCGACTTTGTAAAAGTTTTACAAGGTGTTGATGCTTTGGCATTAACCGAAGTATATCCAGCTGGTGAAGCGCGTATTCCTGGTGCAGATGGTGAAAGCTTGATTAAAGCTTTAGCAAAAGCAAAAGATGCAGGTCGCCTATTGGATACAAGCGCAACTCAATTTTCAAAAGATGTAGCTGGATTGCCTGAAATGGTGATGAGTATGGCTCGCGATGGTGATGTGATTATCACGATGGGTGCAGGATCAATTTCTGCTGTTCCTGGAAAAATTGTGGAGCGTGCAAATGGCTAATCAAATCAATACTCAATGGAGCGAACAAGTTCAAAAGGACTTGGCGGGTATCAATCCAAAGCAGTTAGGCAAAGTTGCTGTTCTATTGGGTGGCAAATCAGGTGAGCGAGAAATTTCATTAATGTCTGGTAAAGGTGTTCTAGAGGCCCTTTTATCTAAAGGCGTTGATGCATATGCTTTTGATACTGGCGAAAAATCTATTGCAGACTTGGCGGCAGAAAAGTTTGATCGTGTTTTTATCGCACTACATGGACGTTTTGGTGAAGACGGAACAATGCAAGGTGCTCTCGAACAATTAAGCATTCCTTATACGGGTAGTGGTGTTCTAGCATCAGCTTTAGCAATTGATAAGCAAGCCACCAAACGTTTGTGGGCTGGATTTCAGTTATCAACGCCTAAGTTTGTGATGTTGAATAAAAATAGTAACTGGAATGAGATCTCAGAGTATCTTGGTTTGCCAATCATTGTGAAGCCAGCTAGAGAAGGTTCTTCATTGGGGTTGAGCAAAGTAACAACAGTTGCTGAGTTGCCAGCTGCATATGAATTGGCTGCAAAACTTGACCGTGATGTGATGGCAGAGCAATGCATTATCGGTGAAGAGTTAACTTGTCCTATCGTGGGCAATGGTGACAATGCGCGTGCCTTGCCTGTTATTAGAATTGTTGCGCCAGACTCTAACTACGATTATCACAATAAGTATTTCTCTGATGACACAAGATATTTGTGTCCTACAGGCTTGGATTTGTCCTTGGAAGCCAAAGTGCAAGAGTTGGCATTGAATGCCTATAAAGCTCTGGGTTGCAATGGCTGGGGTCGTGCAGATGTGATGATTGATAACAAAACCAATCAGCCCTATTTGCTAGAAATGAATACTGCACCCGGTATGACTGGCCATTCCTTGGTGCCTATGGCGGCTAAGGCCGCTGGTGTTGAGTATGCAGATTTAGTTCTCTGGTTATTAAGCAAGGCAGGTCTTCATTCATGAAATGGATTCGTGGAACTTTCTCAGTGATTGCTTCAGTGATGGGAACTGTTTTTAGCCCTGTCTGGAATCAAACACGCGTGTTGAAGGTTCTATCTAATGTGATGTTCTTAATTGCGTTGTTAGCAACATGCTCATGGTTGTTATTTTGGTTAGGGCAGCGACCGGTTTTCTCATTAAATCATTTAACGATTGAATCATTAGATGGTCGCGAATTAAAACATGTCAACTTACCAACCATTCGTGCAAGAGCAGTAGATCAAGTTCAGGGCAACTTCTTCACTGTGAGATTGGATCAAGCTAGACAAGCATTTGAATCAATGCCTTGGGTTCGCAGGGCCAGCGTTCGAAGAGATTGGCCTAATGGCATTGTGGTAGCGATTGAAGAACACCAGGCGATGGGTGTTTGGCATGGCTCTGAAATTCCTAAATTGATGAACACGCATGGCGAATTATTTGTGGCCAATATGGCTGAAGCTGAAGATGGAGCCTCGCTCTTGAGATTCTCAGGTCCAGAGGGTAGTAGTAAGGAAGTATTTAAAAAGCTTCAAAAAATTAATACTTGGTTTTCTCCATGGGATGCAAAAGTTCAGGGTTTGGAGTTGTCATCACGCTACGCATGGAAAGCCAAGCTAAGCAATGGTTTGAGTATTGATTTAGGTCGCGAGCTAGATGAGCGTGATAGCAAGCAAATTGAATTAAGCGTTGAACGTCTGATGAAAACTTGGCCGCAGGTTCAAGAAAAATGGGGTCAGCGTATTGATTCAATTGATCTTCGTTACGCCAATGGTTATGCAATACATATAGGGAAAAAATTGTGAGTGTGATTAGTAAAGATACTAAAGAACTAATTGTTGGCTTGGATATTGGAACATCCAAGGTGGTTGCTTTGGTGGCGGAGCTTAATCCAGACGGACAATTCAACGTAGTTGGTTTAGGTCAAGTGTCTTCTAAAGGTTTGAAGAAGGGTGTTGTTGTCAATATTGAGGCAACAGTTCAATCTATTCAGAAAGCACTAGAAGAAGCTGAGGTGATGGCTGATCGTCGTATCGCTCAAGTGTTTACAGGTATCGCAGGAAATCATATTCATAGCTTTAACTCAACTGGCATGGTGGCCATTAGAGATAAAGAGGTTTCGCAAGCTGATGTTGAGCGGGTGATTGAGACTGCTAAAGCAATCAATATTCCAACAGACCAACAAATCATTCACATCTTGACTCAAGAATTCATTATTGATGGTCAAGAAGACGTGCGTGAGCCAATTGGGATGAGCGGCATTCGTTTAGAGGAAAAAGTACATATCGTGACAGGCGCTGTCAGTGCTGCACAAAATATTGTGAAGTGTGTGCGTCGCTGTGGATTGGAAGTCAATGATTTAATTTTGCAACCAATCGCATCTAGCGTTGCTGTCTTAACTGAAGATGAAAAAGAGCTGGGTGTTGTTTTAATTGATATTGGCGGTGGTACAACTGACATCGCCATATTTAGTCAGGGCGCGATTCGACATACGGCCATTATTCCAATTGCCGGTGATCAGATCACCAATGATATTGCGATGGCCTTGCGCACACCGACTGTTGAAGCTGAAGATCTCAAGATTCATTTTGGTATTGCCAGACAAGATATGGCTAATCCAAATGAAAACATTGAAGTTCCTGGTGTGGGTGACCGAGAGGCTCGTTCTATGTCAAGACAGGCACTTGCTGCTGTGATCGAACCTCGAGTGGAAGAGTTATTAACTTTGGTTCGTGAAGTTGTTCGCGAATCAGGTATGGAGCATTTGGTTTCTTCAGGCGTTGTATTAACGGGTGGCACAGCTTTGATGCCGGGTGTTGTTGAGATTGCTGAAGAAGTATTTGCAAAGCCAGCTCGCGTTGGTATTCCTGAATACCGCGGCCATTTAAGTGAAATTTTAAGAAGTCCACGTTATTCAACTGGGCTTGGCCTATTGATGGAGGGTCGAGTGCAGTTGGTGCGTGGTCGTCGTATTGCGCAATCTGGTACTTGGCAAAACATTGTGGCTCGTATGCGTGAATGGTTTATGGGTAATTTTTAATTCAAGATTTTTAGTTTTATTTTTGTCGTCGTCAACTGTAGTTAATAGGAGGTGTTATGGAATTTGAATTGTTAGATGCGGAACCAGCGGGTAAGACCATTATTAAAGTGGTTGGAGTTGGTGGTGCTGGCGGTAACGCTGTGCAACACATGATTCGCCGTGGTGTTCAAGGGGTTGAGTTCATTTGCATGAACACAGATGCAGGTGCTCTTCAACGTTCTAAAGCTGGCCTAAATATTCAATTAGGTTCAACAGGTCTTGGCGCTGGTGCAAAACCTGAAGTAGGTGCCGCTTCTGCACATGAAGCAAAAGCACGTATTGCAGATGCATTGCAAGGTGCACACATGGTATTTATCACTGCAGGTATGGGTGGTGGTACTGGTACAGGTGCTGGCCCAGTAGTTGCTGAAGTGGCAAAAGAAATGGGTATCTTGACTGTTGGCGTGATTAGCAAACCATTTGATTTTGAAGGTGCTAAACGCGGTAAAGTTGCTGAAGCAGGTGCCCATGAACTTGAAAACTATGTTGATTCATTAATCGTTGTTCTTAATGAAAAACTATTTGAAGTGATGGGTGAAGATGCTGAGATGGATAAGGCATTTGGTTGTGCAGATGACGTATTGCATAACGCTGTTGCTGGTATTGCAGAAATCATCAATGAGCAAGGTTTGATTAACGTTGACTTTGAAGACGTTAAGACAGTGATGAGTGAGCAAGGTAAAGCCATGATGGGTACTGCAACAGTATCTGGTATGGATCGTGCTCGCTTAGCTGCTGAAGCTGCAGTAGCATCACCATTATTAGAAGGTGTTGACTTGTCTGGTGCGCGCGGTGTGTTGGTGAATATCACTGCTAGCCGTTCACTCAAGTTATCTGAAACACGTGAAGTAATGGGTGCTATTCGTGGTTATGCCGCTGAAGATGCAACTGTTATTTTTGGTACTGTTTATGACGAGAGCTTAGGTGATGCCTTGCGCGTGACTGTAGTTGCTACTGGTTTAAATGGTGGTAAGCGCAAAGAAAAACAGCCTGAAGTTATTTGGCGCAATACTCAAGCAACAGGAACTTATGACGCTGTACCAACAATGGCTGATTTGAGCTCATTTGCACCGCAAAGCCCAACTGCAACAATGGCTATGGCTAGTGTTGCGGCAGCTCCAGTTGCATCTGCAGCTTCTGTTGCACCAATGAGTTCAGCTGCTGATTACAGCAAATATGATGTACCTAAGGTTTTTCGTAGCAATCGCGATTCATCTGTTGAGCCACGCTTGGGAGCAAATAGCTCTCCTGAGGCGCAAGCGATGATGGATAAGGGTGCTGATTATTACGATATCCCTGCATTTTTGCGTAAGCAAGCTGATTAAGTTTTATAGTAATTAGTAAAAATATATATAAAACAATGGCATAACGATGCTGATGGTAACGCGCCTCCTGCGAAATGACGACGCATGCGATACCATCAGTATTCGGCATTAATAAATGCCCTAATTTGTTATGACCAATATTTAATTGATGGAGACAAAAATGATTACAGTTGGACAAAAATTACCTGATGCAACGATTCACGAATATTTAGACGTTGCTACTGAGGGTTGTGCAATCGGCCCGAATGCTTTTGAAGTGAGCAAGTTAACAGCTGGCAAGAAAATTGTTATGTTTGGTTTGCCAGGCGCATTTACCCCAACTTGTTCTGCCAAGCATGTTCCTGGTTATGTAGCTCATGCAGCAGAATTTAAAGCTAAAGGCGTAGATGAAGTTTGGTGTTTATCAGTCAATGATGCATTTGTAATGGGTGCATGGGGTAAAGACCAAAAAGTGAACGGTACAGTTCGCATGATGGCTGATGGTTCTGGTGAATTAACTAAAAAATTAGGCTTAGAGCTTGATTTAACTGCACGTGGTTTGGGCATTCGTTCAAACCGTTATGTCATGATTATCGACAATGGTGTTGTGAAGCACTTAGCTGTTGAAGGTCCTGGCCAATTTGAAGTGAGTGATGCAGCTTCTGCACTCAAAGCACTCTAATTAATAGATATTAATCATATGTTGAAACAGCGCACCATTGCATCGCCAGTTAAAACAGTCGGTATTGGTTTACATACTGGCCGCAAGGTGTCGCTGAAGTTATCTCCTGCCCCAATTGATTCTGGCATTGTCTTTCGAAGGGTTGATTTAGAAGGCTCTACAGGCATTAAGGCGGAAGCCCATTCAGTAACTGATACAAGACTCGCGACTGTTTTGCAAAACGGTGAAACACGTGTTTCAACTGTTGAGCACTTATTGTCTGGTTGCGCGGGTTTAGGAATTGATAATTTAATTATTGAACTAGATTGCGAAGAAATTCCAATCATGGATGGTAGCGCTGCTTCATTCTTATTCCTGATTGAATCAGCCGGTCTTCAAGAGCAAGATGCTCCAAGAAAATTCATAGTAATTAAAAAGCCTGTTGAAGTTAGAGATAACGGAAAGCTTGCACTTTTAGACCCTTTTGATGGTTTTAAATTAGATTTCACCATTGATTTCAAACATCCGGCCGTTGATAAAACCGGTCAAAGACATATTATTGATTTCGCGAATAGCACTTATGCGCGCGAGATTGGAAGAGCAAGAACATTTGGCTTTGCGCATGAAGTAGAGGCTCTCAGAGAAATGGGTTTGGCTCGAGGCGGCAGTTTAGATAATGCAATTGTTTTGGATGAGCATCGCATTCTAAATAATGAAGAGTTGCGTTATGACGATGAGTTTGTCCGCCACAAAATTTTAGATGCCATCGGCGATCTTTATTTAGCTGGTCATCCGATTGTGGGTGCTTACATTGCCGAGAAATCTGGTCATGCTATGAACAATGCGCTTTTAAGAGCCATGTTTGCTGATCCTAGTTCCTATGAAATTAAGAGCTTTTCAGAAGCAGATGCACCAAAAGCATATTTGCAAACTGACAGACCATTATTTGCTTAAAAATTAGGCAAAAAAGCCAAAATTTAAGTTATTTCTTATTCTTTAATAGTTTTTCCACTGCCGATCTCAGCGCAGAACCTTCCTCAAGT
>JACCED011840530.1_pt1 | contig 25941 bp, 27 predicted proteins | sample 7455021 | NCBI WGS metagenome assembly JACCED01 (sample SAMN15323456, study PRJNA562643) | freshwater metagenome | isolation source: river surface water | place: USA:Blue River Watershed | collected 2017-08-19 | reverse complement strand
GAGTTTGGCGCGCACCTTCCGGCATTGGTCGAGCGAGGCGAGGCCCTGGTCGATGGCGAGGCGGACGAGCCAACGGGTATCGTGATGCATGCGCGGGCTGAAAGCGGGAGGCAGCTTGCGTCGAGGGTAGCTCAAGCCAAGCGCTAACACCGCGGGCGACCTGGCCTAGGCGGGAGCGGCCGCAAACTGCAGGGGAATGCCGTCGGGGTCGTGAAACGCCCCCGGGGCACGGCTGTCGGCAGCGAACGTGGCTGCCGCGAGGCCGGGGCCGGTGGGTGACCAAGGGGCTTGCGGATGCCCCCAGACATTGAGGCCGATATGATGGTGGTAACCGTCGGCGGCGAGGAACCGGGCTCCCGGATACGAACGCTGGGTGGTGGTGAGGCCGAGGGTGTCCCGGTAGAAGCGTTCGCTGTGGTCGAGGTCGGTCACGCGCAGATGGAGGTGTCCCCAGGTGCTGCCGGCGAGCGGTGCGCTGGTGGGTATCGCCGCGGCGAGCAGCTGTCGCACATCGAGGGCGCGGGTGACCATCGCGAGCTCCCCGTCGCGTTGCGGCCACTCTGACCGGGGGCGGTCGGAGTAGAACTCGAGGCCGTTGCCATCGGGGTCGGCGAGATAGATCGCGTCGCTCACCCCGTGGTCGGAGAAGCCCTGGAATGCGACCTTGCGGGCGGCGCCAAATGCCAGCCACGAGGCGAGGGCCACCCGGGAGGGGAGGAGGAGCGCGGCATGGAAAAGCCCGGCGGCATCGGGCTCCGGTGCGGGGGAGTCGGTGGGCACGAGTCGGAGAATCGCCGGTGCACCGGCGGTGACGGATAAATCGATCTCCGCGGGCGTGGTGGACGTGGCGTGGAAGCCCAGTTGCCGGGTGTAGAAGTCGAGGCTGCGGTCCAAGTCGGTGACGCGGAGAGTAACGTGGAGGAGGCGGAAAGGACTGGGCATGATGTCGGGTGCGAGAGCGGGACGATGGCGGGCGGGCGAGCGGGCATCCGTAGCCCTTCGCGGAAAGAGCGTGGGATATCCATGATTGCAAAGGCCGCCGATTCCCGGACTGTTGCCCGCTTCCTTTGTCATGCTGAAGAAAATCTTTGCGAAGTTGCGCGACAAGATCGCGCCCTCGCGGTCGGCGAAGTCCGGTGCAGCCGGCGAGAAATCCGGAACTCATGCCAAGCCTCACGCCGAGTCGGCGCCGCGCGATGCGCGGAGTGACCGTAGCCACGGGCACGGCCGAGGCCCGGGGGGGCACGGAGGGCGCAGCGAAGGCGCGCGCCGGGAAGGACGTGAGGCGCGCAGCGAAGAGCCGCGCGGCCACGAGTCCCGCAGCCAGCCGTCGCGCAGTCACGATTCCCGTGGGCACGAAAGCCGCGGCCATGGCGGCCATCGGAGCAGCTCCGGTGGGCGCGGCGGTGAACGCGGCGGGCGCGGGCACGGCTCCGAGTCGCGCGGTGGGCGCGGGCAGCGGGAGCGGCGGGACGAAGCTTTCGAGCATCCGCGCCGGGAGCCGGTTAAGCCGGTCGCGCCGGTGGATGTGCCGAAGATGGACACGGCATTCTCGGCTCTGGGGCTGAGCGATGCGCTGGCGTATGGCGTGCAGCAGATGGGCTACGTCGAGCCCACGCCGATCCAGAAGCAGGCGATCCCGGTGGTCCTGAAAGGCGGAGACGTGATCGGCTCCGCGCAGACGGGCACGGGCAAGACGGCGGCGTTTGCGCTGCCGATCATCCAGCGGCTTGGCGGACATGGCGGGTTGCGTTGCCTCATTCTGGAGCCGACGCGCGAGCTGGCGCTGCAGGTCGAGGACGCGTTTCAGAAATACGCCAAGTTTACGGATCTGCGGGTGACGATCGTCTACGGCGGCGTGGGCTATGGGAAACAGACCGACGATCTGCGCCGGGGGATGGATATCCTCGCGGCGACGCCGGGCCGGTTGCTCGACCATCTGGAGCAGGGCAACTGCTCGCTCGATCAGGTGGAAATCCTGGTGCTCGACGAAGTGGACCGGATGCTCGACATGGGTTTCCTGCCGGACGTGAAGCGGATCGTGCAGAAGTGCCCGAAGGCGCGGCAGACGCTCTTCTTCACCGCGACCTTGCCGCCCGAGCTGGAACAACTCGCGGGCTGGGCGTTGAACAACCCGGTGAAAGTGGAGATCGGGCGGCAGCGCTCGCCGGCGGAGACGGTATCGCACGCCTTCTACCCGGTGGTGGCGTCGCAGAAATTCGAGTTGTTGCAGCTGCTGATGCAGCAGACCGACTTCAAGAGCGTGATCGTGTTTACGCGCACGCGGATGGGCGCCGATCGGATCGCGCACCGGCTGCAGGGCAGCGGGCATACCGTGGGCGTGTTGCATTCGGACCGGAGCCAGCGGGAGCGCATCGAGGCGCTGGATGGTTTCAAGAGCGGTCGCTATGAGGTGCTTGTGGCCACGGATATCGCGGCGCGTGGCTTGGACATCGCGGGCGTGTCGCACGTGATCAACTACGACGTGCCTGAGAATGCCGAGGACTACGTGCATCGGATCGGACGCACCGGGCGCGCGCAGCAGACCGGCGATGCGTTCACACTCGTGACCGAAGATGACGTGCGGGATGCGCGTTCGATCGAGCGTTACATGGGCCTCGCGGTGGAGCGGAAGAAGATCGAGGGTTTCCCCTACATCTACTCCGCGTTGTTCGACGAGAAGGCCCTGGCGGAAACGGCGGCGCCGAAGCCCACGAGCCGGTTGCACCGCGGCGTGCGGCGATAAGTGATCGTCGGGAGCCCGACCGGCAGGACCGGCGGGCCAGGGGGGAAGCATCTGCGCGGTCAAGTGACCGAGGATTCGGTTGCGTCGCGCGCGGGCGCCGGCAGCGTGCCCGTTTCGCATGAAACTGGAGATCCCGGCTGGGGAGTTTGCAGGCTACATTTTCGATCTGGATGGGACGCTCGTGGACACGATGCCCCTGCACTATCGCGCCTGGGATGCGGCGATGCGGAAGTGCGGTCTGCAGGTGCAGCTCGACGAGGAGCTTTTCTACTCGTTGGGCGGGGTGCCGACCGCGCGCGTGGCGGAGCTGATTGCGGGGCACTACGGTTTGGAGATCAACGTGCACGAGGTTTTCGACCACAAGGAGGCCCTTTTCCTCGAGTTGCAGAAGGACGCGAAGCTGATCGAACCGGTGGTGGAGATCGCCCGGCGGATGTCGCTTACGCACCCTGTGTCGGTCGCATCCGGAGGGCCGAGGCCGATCGTGCGGCGGATGTTGGAGTTGTCGGGGCTCGCGACGATGTTCCGTGGTCAGGACTGGGATCTGGTGGTGACACCCGAGGACGTGGTGCACGGCAAACCGGCGCCCGACATGTTCCTTCTGGCGGCGAAGCGGATGAACGTGCCGCCGGAGAGGTGTCTGGTGTTTGAGGATGCGGAGCCGGGCATGCGCGCGGCCGAAGCGGCGGGGATGAAGTGGGTGCGTGTGCCGAGCCGCGGGGCGGCGAAGCAAGGCTGATGCGGCACGGCGCGCCGCGGCGGACGCTTACGGCGGTGGCTCGGCCGCGGGGGATTGCTGCCCGGCGGAAGGAAAGCGGCGGAGGGTGACCGTGTCGCCGACGCGAAGTCTCGCGGTGGCGGCGGCGTCGGCAAAATTGCGGGCGAGCCAGTAGTAGCCGTCGGCGTTGGGGAAGCTGACCCATTCGCTGCGTTTGACGCTGTTGAAATCGCGGCCGTGCAGGACGCGAAAAGTGGCGGGGCCGACCGTGAGTTGAAACCAGGTCATGCGTTCGATGCCGGCGGCGGCGAAGTCGGCGGGCTGGGCGTTGATGAAGAGATTGCCGTAGACGGCGGAGACCTCGATCACGCGGGCGTCGAAACCGCGGCCGTCGGCATGCGGGCTGACGACGGATGGCTTGGGCTGCGGGGCAACGGTGACGTCGACAAACGGTGCGCCCGGTGCCGGGTCGGGAACGGTATGGCGGCCATGTTCGAGCCAGGTTTCGAGCGTGCGGAAAGCGGCGAGGCGTTCGGATTGGTTCACGTTGATGTGACCGTCCCGGGCCACCCGGAGAAGCAGCGGCACGTGGCCGCCGATACGCGGCACATCGGCGGTGGCGTAATGCGTCGGGCCGTCGATCTCGCTGCGGTTCGACAGAAAGACCAGCGGGATGCGTGGCTGGAGGGTGAGGCCGCCGAGCCGGGAGTTGGGCTCGCGGAGTTGGAGGGCGGCACCGATCGCGATGGCGCCGTGATAATGGGCGGGTTGGAGCGGTTCGCGCTCGGCGATGTGGGTGACGATCAGCCCGCCCATGGAGTCGCCGGCGAGGACGACGCGGAGAGGTCTTCCGTAGGTGGCGGCGATATGGTCGCGCAGGGCATCGAGGTCATCGATCGCATCGGCCACGATGAGGCCGTTGCGCCGGTAGCTCGTGGTCGCGATCATCCAGCCTTCATCGAGCAACGTGCGATTGGCGCTCTGGTCCGGGAACAGCTCGGCGGTCAGCGGGCGTTCCTCCGGACGGAGTCCGGGGGCAAGCAGCAGGAGGCAGCGGTTCCAGCGCTCGGGCCGGGCGATGGCAAACTTCGCGGCGCCCAGTTCACCGATCTCCATGCGCGGCGGGTTGCCCAGCAGGGCCGAGCAGAGTGCGATGAGGACTGTGGCGGTGGCTGGGCGCAGCCAGTGTGGCATGGAAAGAGATTTTCGGGCTTTCGGGGTGCTGTCGAATCGTGTTCGAGTTTTGGGATGACCTTTCAAGCGCTCGCCAAGCCCTCGGTGCTCACGCAGCCGGTGTATGAACCGGGAAAGCCGATCGAGTATGTCGCGCGTGAGTTGGGTTTGGATCCGGAGGGCATCATCAAGCTGGCCTCCAACGAGAATCCCTTCGGACCTTCCCCGAAGGCGCTCGCGGCGGCGCGGGCGGCGCTGGAGAAGAGTGAACTTTATCCGGACGGCGGATGCTTCGAGTTGCGGCAGCGGCTCGCACAGGTGCGGGGGATGGCGCCGGACGAAGTGGTGGTGGGCAATGGTTCCAACGAGATCATCGAGTTGCTGGGGCACGCCTTTCTCGGTCCCGGCGACGAGGTCGTCATGGGGGCGCCGGCGTTTGTCGTCTACAAGCTGGTGACGTTGTTGTTTGGTGCGACGGCGATCGAGGTGCCGTTGCGCGACTGGCGGCACGATCTGCCGGCGATGGCGGCGGCCATCACGCCGCGGACGAAGCTCGTTTTCGTATGCACGCCGAACAACCCGACGGGCACGGCAAATACCGAAGCGGAGGTGGTGGCGTTTGTGCGTGGCCTGCCTGAGCACGTCATCTGTGTCGTGGACGAGGCCTATGCCGATTATCTCGACCGGGCGCCGGATCTGCGACCGCTCATGCGCGAAGGACTGAAGGTGGTCTGCCTCAGGACGTTTTCGAAAATCTTCGGTCTGGCATCGCTGCGGATCGGCTACGGCTACGGCTCGGCGGAAGTGTGCGCGCTGCTGAATCGCGTGCGTCAGCCCTTCAACGTGAATGCGATCGCCCAAGCGGCGGCGATGGCGGCCCTGGACGATGTGGAGTTTGCGGAGCGATGCGTGCGGGAAAACCGTGACGGCCTTGCCCAGCTGGAAGCGGGTTGCGCAAGCATGGGTCTCGAATGCGTCCGCAGTGTGGCGAATTTCATGTTGGTCAAGGTGGGCGACGGAGCCCGGTGCTTTGATGCCCTGCAGCGTCGTGGAATGATCGTCCGCCCGGTGAAGTCATACGGTTTGCCCGAGTGGGTGCGTGTCACGGTGGGCACCCAAAAGCAGAACGAGAAATTCTTGTCCGAACTGCGCGCGTGGCGCGGCTGAAGCCGAATAACATCGGCGAAACGGGATCAACGCCGCGCCACTGCGTCTCCTTCGAGCAATGACTCGATCGCCTGAAGGGCGACGTCGCGTTCGGAAGCAAAAAGAAACAGGTCGCTGCCCAGCTTATGCCGGGCAACGCGCAGGACATCGGTATCGGGACGACGCATCCCGGCCAGACGCAGCAGGTGCTCGGGCAGGGTTTCCACGCGGTTGGAGTTGAGCTGAAGTTCGATGAGACGGGTAAGTGCGGCTTGGTTCGCCGGCTGCGTTGCCACGAGATGCTCCAAAATCAGGCACGCTTCATCGATCCCGCCCAAACCGACGAAGCGATTCGCGAGGGCAATGAGTTGGCTTGGTCGCGGACGGCTGGCGGAGAAGATCGTTCTGATCATGCCGCGCGCAGCGGCGGAATCTCTGAGGGCGAAAAACGTGCTGGCTTGGAGGCAATCGAGCACCGCGGAACGTTGGTCGGAAGTCGGCAGGCTTTGGCGAAGCCGCCTGATTTCCGCTTGGGCGGATTCGGGTTGGGCTGCGGCCAACAACGCCTCCACGTGCAGAAGTCGGAACGGTGCTGGCGGGAGCCGAACGACTTCGGCGTGCTGAACCAGTCTTTCCGAGAGGGTATTCAGGCCTGCGGCGACGGCGAATTCTCCCAGCCCGAGAAGAACCTCCTGATTGCGAGGAAAGTCGGCGAAAATTGACTCCACTTCTCGTTGGAGCGCCGAACTTTCTTTCGAAGCGTGGTAGGAATGTATGAGCTCTATCCGAGCCCGGCCATCGTCAGGGTGTGAGAGGCGAAACGCGATCGCGCGCCGCCTCCATTCGTCGATGAGACCGATCTGGCGGAGCCGTAAGATGAGCTCACTCTGGAGGGCGGGCGACGAGGAGGCCTGCAAGTCAACCACCTGTCGCAACTGGACAAGCACGAGACGACGGTGACCTCGCTCCCAGTCGAGTCTTGAACGGAGGAGGATTCCATCGAGCGAATCGGTATTCGTTCTGTCACGATTCAGCCAATCTTCAGCTGCATCGATTTGCCCAAGTTTGAATGCGGCCACCGCCGCCGACATTTCCAATCGCCGCAAAGTCGATACGGGAACCGGCACCTCGGCACTACCTGCGATCAGCGCATCCACGGCTGGCAGCAGTTTGGCCTCCGCGTTGAGCTGCAAGATCCGAGGAAGGGCGTCGATCACGAACCGTTCATTTCCTTTCAAGTAGGACAGCCCCTCGATCAGTATCTGCGCTGCGGCCTCTTCCCTGCCGAAGAGAGTCCTCAATTCGGCCGACGCAATTCGGCCGGCTGCGCTCGCAGGTGCTTTCTTGAGGCCTGCATTCAAATAGTGGATGGCTTCACTCGGCCGGTCCTTCCGCAGCAGGTCGATGCCCTGTCCGACCAGATGCTCTCCTACCGCTGACCGCACTTCATGCCAGCGATGCGGGAGGACAATACTCGTGAAACTCACGCCATCGATTCCCCTGGCCCACCGAAAATAGCCAAAAACGGCGCCGACTCCGAAAAGGATGAGCGAAAAAACAGCGACGACGACGGCGATGAGCAAACGTGACGGCGGGGACGAAATGAGTAGAAATCTTTTCACGCTTCCTGCATGCGAAGGAAAGCACTTCAGGCCGCGAACGCTTCTGGGGTGGTCGTTCCTTGGGGCGAGGAGTGACATGCAGCCGCCGTCCAGCTGATGAGACTGCTAGGGCATGTCGAGGTCCATTATCGTAGATTCCCTTGTCGGAAAAAACGCTTGCGCCCTACGGTTCAATAAGCCTTTAGTCCCAGTCCATCTCGTCTTTGCTCTGTTCAATTTCGCCCTCCGTATCCGCGAGAGGGCTTTTTGGCCCGCTCAAAAACGGGAGGGATGCAAGCCAATTCGATTTTTCGAATTGGTTCGCCTTACCACGATAAATTTGCCTCACCAGAACGATCCTAACCGCACGCCAATGAATAATAAGATCCGACTCGCGTTGATTTCCGCCTCTTTGGGGACCAGCGCTTTTGCTGCACCGTTTATGGCCATCGGAGATGGCGCTGAGCTGTTTCTCACCGGCTCCCTTGGCATCCGTGCCGACGACAATATCTTCCTCGCTCGCAATGACGAGAGCGACTTGATCTTCGACATCGCTCCTGGCGCCGAAATCACTTTTGGTAAGAACGCCCAGCTTAAGGGATCTCTGACCCTTTCGCATACTTGGTCAAATTACTCCGACAATAGCAACCTGAACACGAACCTGTTCAATGGTGCGTTCAACACCCGGTATGACGACGGTAAGCTCAAGATGGGCTTCAATCTTAGCTATGTCGAGCTGAACCAAAATACCCCAGACATCCGCGGTCTTACCCGCCGTGATGTTTTCAACGTTGGCGGCAACGCGGAAGTTGAAATCTCTCAGATCACCTCTGTGGGCGCTGGCGTTACGTTTAACCACGAGAATTACAAGCGCGGCAACCCCTACACCGATTCGGACAGCCTGACGGTTCCGCTCGACTTCTACTACAAGTGGACGTCGAAGCTCGATCTCAGCGTGGGTTATCGTTACCGTGATTACCAAGTTGATCTTGGCCAAGACTCGACCGACCATTTCTTCAATGTTGGTGCTCGCGGCGAATTTTCCCCGAAGTTCACCGGCAAGTTTCAGATCGGTTTGAACTCACGGGAGCTTGACCGCGGTGGCGATGAGAGCCAACTCGGCTTGGATGCGAGCTTTGCTTATGAGCTCTCGCCGAAGACCACGCTGCAATTTGGCGCGACCAACGATTACGGAACCAGCCCGCAGGGCCAGCAACAGGAGAATCTTTCGATCAACGGTTCGATCTCGACCAAGGTTTCGGAGGAGTGGAGCCTGAACTTCGGCCTCAGCTGGCGTTCCATCGATTATGGGACTCGCACGGATGATTATCTCGAGGGAACCATCGGAACCTCCTACACGATCAATTCGAACGCTCGTATCCTGGCCGGTTACACCTATCGTGACTACTCTTCGGATATTAGCGCTAGCGAGTTCAAGAACAACGTGTTCAGCATCTCGGCCAACTTCCGCTACTAAAGCGACCAAGTCAGCTTGACCATTTAAAGGCGGAAGGAGATCTTCATGGTCTTCTTCCGCCTTTTTGTCTCTCTAAGGTTCCAATGCTTAAGCGCCTAATATCAGCGGTCTTGTGGCTATTTATTACCGGTTCGGTAATTGCGCAATCGTCGGGTTCTCAGCGCAGTGAATCTAGGGGCTCGAGCGATCCATCCGAGAGGCAGTCTGCCAACTTGGCGGACTATGTCCTTCAGCCACAAGATGTTATAAGGGTCTACGTCTTTCAGGAAGAGGATATCAACAAGCAGGGTGAAGTCGGAATCTCAAGTGAGCACACCATTACGTTGCCAATGATTGGCACGGTTAACCTTCGAAACAAAACCGTTCGCCAGGCTGAGGAAATGATACGTGCGCTTTACGATAAGGATTACTTGGTGAATCCAACGGTTTCCGTCTCGGTGCTGAAATACTCAGATCGAAGCGTTAATGTTACCGGCGCCGTAAATGATGCAAAGCGAGTTCAGTTTCCCGCTGAGAGAGGCTTGACGATGGTAGATGCCATCACTCTCGCCGGTGGACACAACCGCTACGCAGATCTAAAAAAGGTTAAGCTCACAAGGAAAGGCTCCAACGGAGAGTCGGAGACGAAAGATGTCGACGTTGATGCTATTCAGAAAAAAGGAGCAAGGGACATTCCGCTCGAGCCTGGGGACGTCATCTTCGTGCCTGAGCGCGTGATCTAATTTACGACGAACTCATGTCGAACGAATCAGCAGAAAAGCAGCCCAGTGGCAGTGGGGGCTATGGCTATAACTACGGCGGGAACTACGCTGGATACTCCGCAGTCGGATATGGTGACGGAGGTGAAGGCGGAAGCCAAGCCCACCGCTCGTTTCAGGATTACGTTCTGATTCTTCGCGAGCGAATTTGGTATATTGTTGTCGTATTCTTGGTTGTATTCTCAAGTTCTCTTGTTTATACTCTAAGCGATACTAAGATTTACCAATCACAGGCAACTGTGCAGATCTTCCGAAGTGATTCGAAGGTCATGCAGGTCCAGCAAGTTGTTGATACCGATATTCGCTCTGCTGAAGATCTAAATACTCAGATCAAGGTCATTGAGAGTTCGTCGATTATTCAGCGTGTTGCTGAACGAATCACCGGAGATGATTTACGGGCTTTCCTTGCTCCCTACGAAAAAACGGGAGCTGACTTAACGTTTGTTGCCGAGACATTGGCGCGAAACCGAAAAGTTATACCGCAACGTCTCACTCTTGTTGTCGGTGTTGCGTATCAACATCCGGATCGCTTCATCGCGGCTAAAGTCGCTAATCTGTTTGCTGAAGCTTACTTGGATCACAACCAGGCGCTTCGAAATACCGAGGCGAGCAAGGCTGTTGATGACCTGAAGACCACCGTAGCAGATCAGCAGAAACTCGTGGAGCGGATGGCTCGTGATCTACAGGAATACAAGGAGCGCCACAACATGCCGGCGCTTGATCAACGAAAAGATATCGTTAGCGAATCGTTGAAGCTTCACAATGCGGAGGCGACCCGTGCGCAGATTGCGTTGGCTGATGCCGAGGGCCGAGTTAACCAGATTCGAATGATTCGTGAAAAGAAGGGTGATCTAACAGAACTTCCTTTCATAGCGTCATCTCCATTGATTGTGGAGTTAACCCAGCAGCTTGCCAAAAACAAGATCCAGATAGCAAATCTAGCGAAGCGCTATAGAGAAAAGCACCCGGAGATGATCCGGGCAGATAACCAGCTTCGCCAGACTGAAACTGAGTTGACGCGTGCTATCGAAACGTCTGCTGCTCAGATTGAATCCGCATACCAAGCGGCTAAGCGGACTTATGACCAAGCACAGATTGAGCTTTCCAAGCGCCGCGAAGAATCTTTGGCCCTTGATCGTATCGCACTTGAATATACCGATAAGGAACGGGCGTTGAGGACGAACGAGAAGATCCTTGATACTATTGTCGCGCGTATTCGGGAGACGACGCTAAGCAGTAATATCGCCACACAGCCTGCTCGTGTTGTGGATCGGGCGCTGCCTCCGCGTGAAGATAAACCTATCTCGCCCAACGTGCCGCTTAATTTGGGGTTGGGATTGGTCGGAGGTTTGGGTCTCGGACTCGCGTTTGCGTTCTTCGTCGCCTTCATCGATGATCGAGTGAAGAGTTCCTTTGACATTGAAGGAGTTGTCGGACTTCCGCTCATTGGTATAATTCCGCAGATCAAGCGGATGGAGCAGCCGGATAAGGCCCAAATCGTGGCGAACAATGCCGACAGACAGGTAGCTGAGGCATTTTTGACCCTTCATTCGAGCCTACGATTGAAGGATGAAAGCAAGAACGCTAAATGTATTCTCACTACCAGCACTATTCCTGGTGAAGGTAAATCATTTACCACCACAAACTTAGCACTTACATTTGCCGCGCACGGGGAGCGCGTCGTGGTGGTTGATTGCGATCTGCGAAAGCCCAACATTCATAAGTCCTTCAAGCTGGAGAATCTAAAGGGCGTAATTGATGTTTGCTCGGGTAAGTCCACTATCCACGATGTCGCTTATAAGAACGTCCATCCGAATCTCGACGTTATTCCTGCGGGTGGACGGGCTAAGAATCCAACTCAGATTCTGAATAGCAAGGCGTTCGAGATTATGGTTTCCGATCTGCGTAAGAACTACGATCGCGTCTTCATCGATACACCCCCTTTGGCAGCCGTTAGCGACGCGCTCATTATTCTTCCGCTCGTAGACGGCTCAATCTTTACTATCTTCTTCAATAAGGTTCGGCGTAAGGCCGCACAGTTTGCGGCCAAGAAACTGTTGGAAGCCAATGTGCCCAATTTCGGCGCGGTTCTGAACGGATTGAATTTGGCGGTTTCCGGATATTATTACGCACAGTATTACGACAAGTCCTACAAAGACTATTATGTCGTAATGTCGAAAAAGGACGGGGGCGACGACGAGCGCTGACATGGGCCTTTGCCCAGTTAGATACTCTTTGTCGTCGTCGACTATTTCGCAGCAGCTCGGGTTAACCGGTCGTTAAGGGCGAGCCCGAAGCCGTCGCTTTCCTTTGCGAGCTCCGCGTAGATTGCGGCGAATCCTGATTCATCGATCTTCCTTAGCGTAGCGAACAAGGCTTTGGCGCTGCGCTGCAAGTTGCCAGTGGCATCCAGCCAAAATTCATTTTTCCCGCACTTTCTCCTGGGTTTCTGAATAAATAGATAGGCGACGGTAGGATCCTTCACAGGTCCAAGATTTCGTGTGGTGAATATCGGTGTCTTGGGGCTGTAATGGCGGGTTAACTGGCCCGGAGCCAATGCTCCGGTCTTGGTGCTGTTAAGCTTTCGCTTCAGCACTTTCACCCTGCACCTCAACACGGCTTCCAAGTCCTCCAGCGATACTGCACCTGGGCGAAGGAGTTGCGGTCGGGACGGGTCGCGAATGTCGACGATGGTAGATTCAAGGCCGATGGTCGAAGCGCCGCCTTCCAGTATGTATGGAATTTTCTCTCCCAAATTAGCCAGAACGTGCTGGGCGGTTGTTGGGCTGATATAGCCGAAAGGATTAGCGCTCGGTGCGGCCAGAGGCAACTTGGCGCGACTTAGCAGCCGTCTGAAGAGTCTGTTTCTCGGCACACGAACTGCCACACTGTGCCGTCCGGCGGTGACTATGCCAGGCACTGCGGCCCTTTTCGGTAGAATCAGTGTGAGTGGCCCAGGCCAAAATGCCTTCGCGAGCTTCTCTGCGGCGGAATTGGGAACGCAGACCACTGGGAGCTGAGCCGCCGACAGTAGATGAACAATCAAGGGGTCGGAAGCTGGCCGGCCCTTTGCCTCGAATATTTTCCGACAAGCAGCAGAATCGAGCGCGTTTGCCGCCAAACCATAGACAGTCTCTGTGGGAACAGCGACAATCTCCCCTTGGCGGAGCCTCCGGGCCAGAAACGAAATGTTTCGGTCGGTTGGCCGATACAGTTTTGCGCGCACGACTGGTATGGACACAAAAAAGGCCGGCACTTTGTCCGGCCTTCGAGGATTCTGATCGGAATTGTTACTGCGACAGCAGCATGTTCCGCGAGTGCTTCAACGTGCGCGTGACGGCACGCTGATGCTTCGCAGACAGGCCAGTATACTTGCGGGGCAGAATCTTGCCCGTGTCGGTAACATACCGAATCATCGCCTGGGGATTCGTGAACGGAATCTCGGCGGGGGTGGGTGTCTGCTGCTTTTGCTCGGTGGTGCTCATGACTCGAAAAGGGTCGAGAGAGTTGAGAGGGAGGGGATGATGTCAACTTCGCATTTGTGGATGTTCAGCCCTTGAGTTTGGTCCACGGAAGCTGGTCGAGGTCGACGTTGCCGCCGCTCAGGATGACCCCAACCCGTTTGCCTGCGAACTTAGACACGTGCTCGAGAATTGCTGCGAGGGGGACGGCGGCACTCGGCTCGATCAAGAGCTTCGTGGTTTCAAGGAAGGTGCGCATCGTAGCCACGATGGCTGCCTCTGAAGCCGGAAGGATTTCCTTCACGTAGCTTTGGATGATAGGAAATGTGAGTTCTCCCAGGGAGGTGCGGAGTCCATCCGCAATCGTGTTGGCCGGCTTGTGCACAATGCGACCCTCGCGCAGCGAGAGGATGGCGTCATCGGCTTGGGCTGGCTCGGAGCCAATCACTGGGATACGGGCTGCGCCCAGTGAGCCGACCAATGCCGTCCCGGAAAGGAGGCCGCCGCCCCCCACCGGCGAAACAAGCACGTCAAGGTCGGGGACCTCCTCGATCAGCTCCAAAGCTGCCGTCGCTTGGCCGGCGATTACCCTGAGGTCGTTGTAGGGGTGAACCAGGGATGCGCCGGTCTCTTCCATGATCCGGGCGCATGCCGTTTCCCGGGCGGGAAGCGTGGGTTCGCAAAGAATGATTTTCCCACCGTAGCCAGCGACTGCGCGCTGTTTCGGCGCGGGCGAGTTCGTGGGCATCACAACATGTGCAGGAATTCCCCGTAGGGCAGCTGCCCGCGCCAACGCAGCGGCGTGATTGCCGGAAGAGTGGGTTGCCACCCCCCGTATGGCTTCATGATCCGCCAGCGAGAAGACGGCATTGCACGCGCCGCGCGACTTGAACGCGCCCGCTTTCTGCAGGTTCTCGCACTTGAAGAAGAGCCGGGCGCCAAATTGCCGGTCGAGCAACGCGCTCGTATGCACCGGCGTTCGATGGATGTGGGGACGGATACGTCCGTGGGCTTCGCGGATTTCCGCCAAGGTGGGGGCGTTCATTTCACGGAGAGAATGCGATCGGCGATGGCGGCGTAGAGGTCGACTCCGTGTGGCAGCGACCGCTCATCGAAATCGAACTCGGGATGGTGATGACCCGCGGCGAGGGATGATCCGATCAGAACATACGTCGCGTGTCCGCCGCGCCGTTGCACCGCGTTCATGAAGATCGTCGCATCCTCGCTGGCCTTGAGCGGCAGGGTATCGACGACACGCGTCGTTTGCGGCAATCCCAGAGCCGCCTCCCGCACGATCTGTTTCAGTCCTTCGTCGCACCTCGCACCTTCCGCTGCACCGACGAGACGGATTTCCGCCTCCACGCCGTGCATTGCGGCCGCGGCGGCGATGATGCGGTGTGCCTCGCCGGTCATGTAGTGATTTACGTCGGTGGTCGCGCCGCGCACCTCAAGTTGCAGGTCGGCTCGATCCGCGATGACGTTGCGGCCACTGCCGGCGTGCAATTCGCCCACATTCACCCGCGTATCGCCGTCGGCGTGACGGGAGATGGCATGCAGATTGAGCACGAGTGAAGCGGCGGCGAGCAGGGCGTTGCGACCTTCGTTGGGCTTCATGCCGGCGTGCGCGGCGCGCCCGCGCAGGATCACGTCGAGCTTGGTGATCGCGAGCGCATCGGTGATCCCGCAGCTCACCAGACCGGTTTCGTTGGCCGCCGTGCCGAGGTGTCCGGCTACGAAGTAGTCCACGTCGTCGACCACTCCCTTCGCGACCATGCTGGCGGCTCCGCAGCACCCTTCCTCCGCGGGTTGAAAAATCAGGCGGAGTTTTCCTCCCCAGTTTCTGCTGCGCGCGGGAATGGATGCGGCGAGTCCGAGTCCGATTGCCGCATGCCCGTCGTGTCCGCAGGCGTGCATCCGGCCCGGTCGATGCGAGGCGAAGCCTGCTCCTGTCGGGAGGTGGGAACCGGATGCGCTCTCGGTGATTGGCAGCGCATCGATATCGACGCGAAATGCGAGCGTGGGCCCGGGCCGGGGAAACGTCCACTCGGCGACCACGCCCGTAAGTCCGTCGGGCATCTTTTCGACCCAAGCCGCGGGTGCGCCCGCCGCGAGCGCGGCAGCGCGTGCTTCCGCGAGTTCAGCCGAAGTGGGCACACCCATCCGGCCTTCTGTTTCCATGGCGTCCCGTCCCACGCGTAGCGTGCAACCGGGGAGCGCGGCGAGGGTTTCGCAGATCGTCGCGGCGGTGCGATACTCGCAGAACCCGAGTTCGGGAAAGGTGTGAAAACCCCGCCGCCAGCGGACAAGTTGGGGGAAGAGATCGGTCATGGATGGCGTGTCGTCAGCGTGGCGATTACAAGCGCCGGTGCCGGCGCTTGGCCAGCGTGACTGTGGCCGTTGCGCGATGAGCTTGAACGTGAGCTGGGTGCCGACTTGCCACTTCTCCGCCCCTCGGGTCCCTTGTCGCTATCCTGTGAAAGCGTCCGCCGTCGTCCGTCACATTTTCATCTCGCCCGGACATAACTTTTTCGGGCGCTACGGTGGACCGCCGGGGCAACATGCTACGACCGATGTGGCGACTGCGGTTTGTCGGGCCGGACTTGGGATCGAGGGTGATCGCTTCTTCGGCTATCGGCCCGATTACAACGGGCAGATCACCTTTTTTTCCTGGGAAACCGTCACCGCGGTGCGCCGAAATTTCCATGTGCCCGATCTGCCGGCAGATGCTTTCCGCCGCAACGTCGTGATCGAGGGATTGCATCTCAACGAGCTTATCGGTGCGCGGTTTTGGCTCGGTGACATCGAATTTGAAGGCATGGGGGAGGCGAAACCGTGTGCGTGGATGAACACCGCCGTCGCGCCTGGAGCCGAGACTTGGCTGCGTGGCCGAGGGGGGCTGCGGGCCAAGATACGCTCCGACGGGGTGCTTTCGCGCGGTCCGGTGGAGCTGCGGGCCCCTGACCTGCTTGCCCTTTGAGCCCCGGTGCCGGCGTCAGCTCGCAAGCCGGCTGCGCAACCAGCCAAGGCCGCCGGGCTCGTCGGAAAACACGCCGTCCAGCTGCGCCTCGAACGCGGCGTCCAGCAGCGGGGTGAACTGGGGGCCCGGTTTCTGCCCGAGCTGGATGAGGTGGCGGCCGAGCATGATCGGCTTCGGCGCCGCAGCGGCGAGTGCGAGCGCATGGGCCCGACGCACCAGTTCATCGATCCGGACGTGGATTTCCGGTGAACGCAGCGGAGGTCGTCCGTCGGCATCGGCGCGCATCACCAGAGCGAGATCGTCGATCGTCGCCGGGGCGAGTTTGCGGGCGAGACGGCGCACCGCGGAGTCGGTGAATTCCGCTGCCCCATGATGGTGCGCCAAGTGGTGCACGACCAAGGCGCATACGGGCAGGTCCATTTCGAGCGGGGCGGCGATCCGGCGGAGAAAGTCCTGCGCCACGGGCCCGCCGGCCGCTTCGTGGCCCGGACTGATCCAACGCATCGTCCCACGCTTGTCGGCAAACGTAGTCGTGGCCGGTTTGCCGAAATCGTGCGCCAGCACGGCAAAGGTCAGCAATCGCCGCCGGGTGGGCGTGCTCGCCTGCCAGCCGCCGCCGGTGGCGAGTGCGTCGAGGCAATGCTGGGTGTGCGTGAAGACATCTCCTTCGGGATGCCACTCCGGTTCCTGCGGTGTGCCGCGCAGTGCGGCCACGGCGGGGAAATGTCGCAGCCAGCCGCTTTCCTCGAGGACGGCGAGACCCCGGGATGGGCGGACCGATTTCACGGCCCATTTTTCCCACTCGGCCCAGATGCGTTCCACCGGCAGTTCGGAAAATGTGGACGCGATCGTGCGGCAGAGCGCGGCGGTTTCAGGGGCGAGGGTCAGCTCAAACCGCGCCGCGAGTTGGAAGGCGCGGAGCACGCGCAGCGGATCCTCCACGAAGGCGGTGCTGGTGTGCCGCAGCACCCGGGCGGCGAGATCGCGTTGACCGTCGTGCGGATCGATCACCTGCCCGCTGAAGGGATCGAGGGCGATGGCATTGAGCGTGAAATCGCGGCGGGCGGCGGCCTCGGCATCGCTGAGCCGCGGGTCCGGGGCGACTGCGAAGCCGCGATGGCCGGCGCCGGTTTTCGATTCCCGCCGGGGCAGGGAAAAATCGTATTCGGCCCCGGAGGCGCGGCTCCGGACCTTGATCACACCGAAGCTCCGTCCGACCACATCGGTCGAGCCGAACGGCGCCAGGGTGCGGTGGAGGGTTTCGAAATCGACGCCCCCTACCTCGAGATCGAAGTCCTTTGCTTCGATGCCGAGGAGCCAGTCGCGCACGCCGCCGCCGACGAGTCGCGGGCGGCCGACGCGCCGGACGGCGTCGAGCATCGCGCGCAGGTCGGCGGGAAGCGACGGCAGCGGTCTCATTCGCTCCGGCGAAACGCGGCGATCGCCACGAGCAGCCACCCGAGCATCAGGGCGAGTCCGCCCAAAGGAGTCACCGGCCCGAGCCAGCGCGGTCCGCCGAGTGCGAGCCAGTAGAGGGATCCGGAGAACAACAACGTGCCCGCGCACCAGAGTCGCGCCGCCCAGAGCATCGAGTTCGTGGCTCCGCCACCGTAGCCGGCGCGCAGCCATACGGCGACGGCGAGCGTGGCGACGGCATGAAACAGGTGATACTGGGCGCCCGTTTCCCACGCGGCCATGGTTCCGCGTTCCATTAACCTTCCCTTGAGCGCGTGCGCTCCCAGGGCGCCAAGGGCGACACCGGTAAGTCCGAGAAATCCCGCCGCGACCGAGGAAAAAATGTAGCCACGCTCAGAGCCTTTCATGGGCGGGAACCGTTGCAGAACGAGGGGCCGAAACAAGTTCGTTGCTGGCGGCGACTGGAAATCGATTCGCCGCCGGTTGCATGCGGCGGGGATGAATCACAAAGCGCTCGCGATCTCGAGCCGTTGCTGCATTTTGGACCCACGGCTGAAAATCGCTGCGAAAAGGGCGTTGACAGGTCTGCGCGCGACCTTAGCTCTTGGCCTCTTTTCGCATGAAAACGTTCCTCGCCAAGAAGGAGACGGTGCAACCCAAGTGGTATCTGATCGATGCCGCGGGGGTGCCGCTCGGCCGTCTCGCTGTCAAGGCCGCCAACATCATCCGTGGCCGCCACAAGCCTTCCTACACGCCCAGCGTCGATACCGGCGATTACGTTATTGTGATCAATGCGGAGAAGGCGGTCCTCACCGGCAAGAAGGAGGAGCAGAACGAATACATGTTCTTCTCGGGCTTCGTCGGCGGCGAGAGCTACCGCAAGGTTTCCCTGATGCGTGAGCGTCACCCGGAGTTCATCGTCGAGCATGCCGTCAAGGGCATGATGCCGAAGAACTACATCGCGGCCAAGATGCTGACCAAGCTCCGCGTATTCGCGGGTGCGACCCACACGCACGAGTCCCAGAATCCGCAGAAAATTTCCGTCTGATAGACCATGAGCGCTGCTACTCCCGCCAACGTTTTCCTCGGCACCGGCCGCCGCAAGACCTCCACCGCCCGCGTGCGCGTGACCGAGGGCACCGGCAAACTCACCGTCAACGGCCGTGATTTCGAAAATTACTTCTCCCACGAAAACTTCGCCAAGCAGGCCTACGCGCCGTTGCTGACGGTGGACATGCGGGAGAAGATCGATGTGTCCGCGAACGTGTCGGGCGGCGGTGTCGCCGGCCAGGCCGGTGCGGTGGCCCATGGCATCGCCCGCGCACTGCAGAAGATGAACGCCGAGCTTCGCCCGGCGCTCAAGAAGGCGGGTCACATCAAGCGCGATCCGCGCGAGAAGGAGCGCAAGAAGGCCGGCCAGCCGGGCGCCCGCAAGCGGTTCCAGTTCTCGAAGCGCTGAGCTTCGTCTGTTTCACGCGACCAAAAACCCTTTTGGCAAACGCCGCCCGCCTCGCGGGCGGCGTTTTGTTTTTCGGGATTTCCGATTGGAACGTCGTCTGCTACGGGTGGCGGTGATGAATTTCGCCCGGCTCCGACTCATTCCCGTAGCAACCGCGTTTCTGCTCCTGGCCAGTGTGGCGCGAGCGCATCCGGGGCACGACGGGCACGAGCTGACGTGGGATTTCTCGCATCTGGCCCAGCATCCGATCGCCACGATGGGCTGCGCGGCCGTCGTGGGTGCGGCGGTGGCCGTGCTGGTCCAGGTGTTGCGGCGCCGGTCGGAGCCGCGGGTTCAGAGCTTGCGCGTGTCGCAGCGTAACCGCGGAAAGTAATCGGCGAGAGTCGCGCGCAGCTGGCGGACCGAGGCGCGAAGCGCGATCGGCCCGCGTGCGACGAGCTTGATGCTCCAGCCGCTCCGGCGGAGCGCGCTGACCCCGACCCAGCACTCGGGCCCGTGCAGCTGCATGACGGCTTCGCGCCACGGAGCGTTGGCGTGCGGGGGCTCCGTCGCGGCGGAGTGGGTTGCCGGGGAAACCAGGATCGCGTTCGCAAAACACGCGTGGGGTCCGGACCCGCACAGCGCAGCGAGGTCACGGAGTTCGTCCCCGCGATGATCGAAACGCTCACGGAGGACCAGTTCGCCTGCGGCGAGGACGCTCAGCTCCAATTGCAGCCGATCCCAACCCCAGGTTTCATCGTGGCCGATGCGGCCGGGCATAAGTTGGTCGACGAAAAGCAGCGTGCCGCCCGGGGCGACTTCGACGGTCGTGATCTGCCGGAAGCGCGAGCCGCGGTGCGGCACGAGTGGCTCGGGCATGACTTCGAGCCAGCCGCCGGTGCCGACGCCGAAGTGCTGGCGACTCTCCGCCGCTCCGTCCCGCATGCGGAAGACGCGGCTCGCGCTCGGCGTGGTGACGAGGAGGGCGGCGTCGCGATCCGCGACGATCCGGGATTCCAGTCGGTCGCCGGCGAGGATGCCGGCGGTGGGGTTCACCACCTGGACCAGCAGCGCGCGGGCGTCGGCGTCCCAGTAGGGCTTGCTGATATGAAACGGGGCGCGGAAAGACTGCGTGGCGAGCACGGTGCGGCCGTGGTCGCGAACCGCGGCGTGCAGCGACAGATGGCCGGAGAACTCAGACATGGGAGCGGCCGCTGCAAGTTGGAGAACGCGCCGCAGCCGCGGTGCCGCCGAGCCTGCGGGGTCGTGACGTGACGGCGCTCACCGCGTGGCTTGCTGGGCGAAGAGAACGTGCCGCTCGATCCACGCGATCACGGCGTCGAGGTTGTGCTCGCGCTTCAGGTCGCAGAAGAGAAACGGGCGGGCGCCGCGCTGGGCCTTGGCGTCACGGTCCATCACGCCGAGGTCGGCGCCGACCAGCGGGGCGAGGTCGATTTTATTGATGATGAGGAGATCGCTGAACCGGATCGCGGGGCCGCCTTTGCGCGGGATCTTGTCGCCCTCGGCGACGTCGATGACGTAGATGAAGGCGTCGACGAGCTCGGGGGAAAACGTGGCGGTGAGGTTGTCGCCGCCGCTCTCGACCAGCACCAACTGGAGGCCGGGGGCGAACTTCGCCTCGAGGGCGCGGCAGGCCTGTTCGTTCATCGTGGTGTCGTCGCGGATCGCGGTGTGGGGGCAACCGCCGGTCTCCACGCCGCTGATACGCTCGGCCGGGAGCGCGCTGTGCCGGATGAGAAACTGCGCGTCTTCGGAGCAGTAGATGTCGTTCGTGACGACGGCCATCGAGTAGCGCTCGCGGAGGCGCTGGCAGAGCTTGAGGCAAAGCATGGTTTTGCCGGAGCCGACGGGGCCGCCGATGCCGATGCGGGGAGGACGGGTCATGGGAGGAAGATGATCAAGCGCGATGACGCGGAGACGCTAAGGGCGTGAGTGCCGAGGATGGCTGATACTTCGGGCCTTTGCGGCTTTGCGGTTCAATTTAGGAAATGAACATCCGCGCGTCGGCGGATTCGTGGCGGGCGGCGGCGATGTCGAGCCAGGGGTTGAACCAGCCGATCTCGTCGCCCGGGACGTTTTGCGCGGCGGCGATCACGGCGGGCGACGTGGCGAGCACTTCGGTGAGGAGCGATTGGGCGCCGTTCTGTCCGAGACGCAGGAGTTTCATCGCGGCGGACATCAGCGAGGCGATGCTGGCGTAGGTGAGACCGGCGAGCACGGCCTCGAGCGGGGCGCCCAGGGCGCGGCCTTCGAGCGCGGCGGCGACGGCCGAGGAGTGCGGCCAGCCGTGCGCGGAGGCGCGACGCACGAACTCCTGGGCGAGGGCAGAGGCACGCAATGACGCGGTGAGCTCGGCGCGCTGGCGGCCGATGTTTTCCGAGGCGAGTCGCGCTTCCCGGGCGGTGCGCAGTGCGGAAGAGAGCACGCACAGTTCCCCGATCCGCGGCCAATCCGGGGCTCCGAAGGCGTGCCAGGCGTGGGCGGCGAGCGGCAGCTCGACGTGGCGCAGGGAGGGAACCGCGGAGCGGAAGAGGAATTCGCGCAACGTGGCGCGGTCGTGAATGACGCCTTCCTGCACCAGGCCTTCGAGGCCGAAGGAGTGCGCGTAGCTGCCGGTCGGGTAGAACGAGTCGCCGGCCTGCAGCAGACCGACGAGCCAGATGGCGTCAGTGCTGATGGCTGGGGCCGAGTTCATGCGTGGGCTGGGTGCCGCGGGCGAAACGGCCGGGGCGGAAGATGGCCGTGCTGGTTCGGAAGGGCACCTTCAGGCGGTCGAGGAGTTGGCGGACGGCGGGTTCGTCGGGGGCAAGCAGGCGCGTGGCTTCGGCCTGCAGTTCGAGATGCAGATTGCCGATCGCCCAGCCGATGCCGGCGGCGGCGGACGGCGCGAGATCGAGGGAGACTTCGACGACCGGCTCGGGTTGCTGGTTGATGACGTAGCGGGCGGCAGCCGTCGCGTGAAACGCGTCGCCGTGTTTGAGCGGCCGCTCTAGTTCGAAGCCGAAGTCGGTGCCGTCTTCGGCAGTGCCGCGCCAGAGGCGTTTGGCGAGGGTTATTCGATCGACGCGGAGAGCGATGACGGGCAACCCGTCGTCGGGTATGGAAATGGCGCTCGAGATCAGCCGCATGAATTGAAGCGCAAAGACGCGAAGACGCTAAGCTTGATGAGGGCGCGGACTGCTTCGCGGCTTTGCCCCTTCACGCGTCAAAAAAGGAAATAGCGCTGCGCCATGGGAAGGACCTTGGCGGGTTCGCAGGTGAGAATGCGGCCGTCGGCTTTCACGGTGTAGGTCTCGGGGTCGACTTCGATCTTCGGCAGGGCGTCGTTGAGCACCATGTGTTTCTTGCCGATCCGGCGGCAGCTCTGCACGGGCACGAGGCGGCGGGAGAGGCCGAGGTCTCCGAGCTTGCCTTTCCGGAGCGAGGCCTGGCTGACGAAGGTGAGCGAGGTGGAGGTGAGGGCCTTGCCGGCGGCGCCGAACTGGGGGCGGTAGAACGTGGGTTGCGGCGTGGGGATCGAGGCGTTGGGGTCGCCCATGTTGGCCCAGGCGATGAACCCGCCCTTGAGGATCGTCTCGGGTTTCACGCCGAAGAGGGCGGGTTTGAAGATCACGAGGTCCGCGAGTTTGCCGACCTCGAGCGAGCCGACGACGTGGCTGATGCCGTGCGCGATGGCGGGGTTGATCGTGTATTTGGCGAGGTAGCGGAGGACGCGGAAGTTGTCGGCGGCGGCGTGGCGTTTGCCGAGCGGATCGGCGAGCGGGCCGAACTGCGTCTTCATTTTGTGCGCGGTCTGCCACGTGCGCAGGATGACTTCGCCGATGCGGCCCATGGCCTGCGAATCGGAGGAGGTCATCGAGATGGCGCCGAGGTCATGGAGGCAGTCCTCGGCGGCGATGGTCTCGGGGCGGATGCGGCTCTCGGCGAAGGCGACGTCCTCGGGAATCTTGGAGTCGAGGTGATGGCAGACCATGAGCATGTCGAGGTGCTCATCGATCGTGTTCACCGTGAAGGGGCGGGTGGGATTGGTGGACGACGGGAGGACGTTGGGCTCGCCGCAGACGCGGATGATGTCGGGGGCGTGGCCGCCGCCGGCGCCTTCGGAGTGAAACGTGTGGATGGTGCGGCCCTTGAAGGCGCGGATCGTGTCGTCGACGAAGCCGGACTCGTTGAGGGTGTCGGTGTGGATCGCGACCTGGACGTCGAGTTCGTCGGCGACGCCGAGGCAGGTATCGATGGCGGCGGGGGTGGTGCCCCAGTCCTCGTGGAGCTTGAGGCCGATGGCGCCGGCGAGGATCTGCTCGCGGAGGGGCTGCGGGGTGCCGCAGTTGCCCTTGCCGAGGAAGCCGAGGTTCATCGGGTAGGCCTCGGCGGCCTCGAGCATGCGGTGGAGGTTCCACTTGCCGGGCGTGCAGGTGGTGGCGTAGGTGCCGTGGGCGGGGCCGGTGCCGCCGCCGAGCATGGTGGTGATGCCGGAGCTGATGGCTTCGTCGATCTGCTGCGGGCAGATGAAATGGATGTGGGTGTCGATGCCGCCGGCCGTGACGATGCAGCCTTCGCCGGCGATGACCTCGGTGGCGGCGCCGACGATCATCGGGTTTTTCTTCTTCGTCTTCGGATCCGGGTAGATCGAGCCAAGGCCGGACTGGATGCCGGGGTTGCCGGCGTGGCCGAGGCCGACGATGTGGCCGTGTTTGATGCCGATATCCGCTTTGATGATACCGAGGATCGGATCGAGGATGAGGGCGTTGGTGATGACAAGGTCGAGCGACTCGGCATCGAGCGCAGTGGGGGACTGGCCCATGCCGTCGCGGATGACCTTGCCGCCGCCGAACTTGATCTCGTTGCCGTAGCCGCCGCCCTCGGCGATCAGATCGCGCTCGACCTGGACGAAGAGGTCGGTGTCGGCGAGGCGCACGCGGTCACCGACGGTCGGGCCGAACATCTCGGCGTATTGGCGGCGGGAGAGCGAGAGGCTCATTTCGATTTCGGATTGCGGATTTTGGATTTCGGACGGGCGGCGGCGGGGCGGTCGAGGCGGCCTTCGACGAGGGCGTTGAAGCCGAAGACTTCGCGGCGGCCGGCGAGGGCGACGAGTTCGACGCGCTTGGAATCGCCGGCTTCGAAGCGGACGGCGGTGCCGGCGGGGATGTTGAGCCGGAAGCCGCGGGCGGCGGCGCGATCGAAGAGGAGGGCGGTGTTGGTCTCGAAGAAGTGGTAATGGGAGCCGACCTGGATCGGGCGATCGCCGGTGTTGGTGACGTCGAGCGTGACGGTGGGCAGGCCGAGATTGGCGGGGAGCGGCGGGGCGTCGGGAGCGGGAATGATTTCGCCGGGGATCATGGGAAAGGGGGGAAACAGGGGAAAATGGGGAAATTGGGAAACGTGAGACGTAGCGCCTGAGATGTGAGCCGGACGAGTATTCCGCTTTTCCGATCTCTCGCTTTTCCGATTTTCCGGTGTCAGCGGATCGGGTTGTGGACGGTGACGAGTTTGGTGCCGTCGGGGAAGGTGGCTTCGACCTGCACCTCGTGAATCATGTCGGCGACGCCTTCCATGACGTCGGAGAGTTTGAGGATGGTGGTGCCGAAGCTCATGAGTTCGGCGACGGTCTTTCCGTCCCGGGCGCCCTCGATGATCTCGTAGGTGATGATGGCGACGGCCTCGGGGTAATTGAGTTTCACGCCGCGGGCCTGGCGGCGGCGGGCGAGATCGGCGGCGACGACGATGAGGAGTTTTTCGCGTTCGCGAGGCGTGAGGTGCATCGGAGTTGGGTAGCCGCGGATTAGGCGGATGGCGCGGATAAAGGCAGGTGCAAACTCAGACCTGAAGGTGCTCTTTCACGACGGCGTCGGTGAGGGTGGCGATCGGGCCGGAGACGACCACGACGCCGCGGTCCATGGCGTAGAAGCGGTCGGCGCATTCGCGGCAGAAGTCGACGAACTGCTCGACGAGGAGGATGGCGAGTTTGCCTTCGGCGCGGAGGGTCTTGATGGCGTTTTGAATCTCCTCGCTCGGGTGTTTGTTCTGCTGGACGAAGCCCTCGAGTTTGAGGCGCTTCAGCGTGTCGCCGATCTGCTCGATGATGGAGGGCTGGATGCCCTCGGTCGGCTCGTCGAGGATGAGGAGCTTGGGGTTGGTGAGGAGGGCGCGGCCGATGGCGAGCTGCTGCTGCTGGCCGCCGGAGAGGACGCCGCCTTTGCGGCCGAGCATCTCTTTGAGGACCGGGAAGAGGGAGAAGACGCGCTCGAGGGCGGATTTGGCGTCGGCGCCGCGGCGGCCGTGGACGACGAGGCCGACGTGGAGGTTTTCCTCGACGGTGAGGTGGGGAAAGATCTCGCGGCCCTGGGGCACGTAGCCGATGCCGGCGCGCGCGCGGGCGTCCATGGGAAGCTGGTCGATGCGCTGGCCGGCGAGCGTGATGGTGCCGGTGCGGATGGGCAGGACGCCGGTGATCGAGCGGAGGGTGGTGGTCTTGCCGACGCCGTTGCGGCCCATGAGGGCGACGACTTCGCCGGTGTGGATCTCGAGGTCGACGCCGCGGAGGATGCGGGAGCCGCCGATGAAGGTCTCGATGGCGGAAACCTGGAGGAGGGGCGCGCGACCTTCGGGGGAGCGCGCGGCGTTCGGCGCGGAACGCGGGGCGCCCGACGGATCGGAGGCGGTGGCGGTTTGGCTCATGGCGGGTTGCGCGGTGAGAGGGAGAGCGGAACGCGGGCGCGGTGGGTCAGCGGGTGCCGTGTTTGCCGCGGCCGAGGTAGACTTCGCGGACTTTCTGGTCGGCCTGGACCTCGTCGAATTTTCCTTCGCACAGGACGGTGCCCTGGTGGAGGACGGTGACGACGCCGTTGCGCGCGATCTGTTTCACGAAGGCCATGTCGTGCTCGATGACGATGAGGCTGTGTTTGCCGGCGAGGGAGAGGAGGAGTTCGCCGGTGCGGTCGGTCTCGTCGTCGGTCATGCCGGCGGCGGGTTCGTCGACGAGGAGGACCTTGGGTTCCTGGGCGAG
>JACCED011546152.1_pt1 | contig 25942 bp, 27 predicted proteins | sample 7455021 | NCBI WGS metagenome assembly JACCED01 (sample SAMN15323456, study PRJNA562643) | freshwater metagenome | isolation source: river surface water | place: USA:Blue River Watershed | collected 2017-08-19 | reverse complement strand
GACAATTGGCCTAATGTTTCTAACATGTCTTTGAAATTCATTTTTATATCCTCTAAATGTTATACCATCGCACCAGTCTTAGGCTTCGGTGGTCTACTAATCTTACTCATTGGACTCTTATCACCTAGTTGCTTATCATCTAAGTATGGCTTGAACGGGTCAAACGCATCCTTAGTCTTTTGACCTGCATAAGGAATGTCAACCTTATCATCTTTGGTTTGATCTTTAATACTGTTTAAATAAGAATTGCTGTAATCTTTACTTGCTTGTTTAGCGCCGTCTGCTGAACCCATTTCTTCTTTGGTTAGTAATGGGCTTTCTTTCATTTGATTTGCATACTGCTCATTTTCTGAATTAATACTATCATCATAGTTAGTATTAACTACACGAACAAAATCAACATTATATCCTAGTAACTGTGCCATTTGTTGTACCATTGGTTCAGTAACAGGATAACGGAACTTTCCTTTAATAATAGTAACTGGTAAGTTTGCTAGATTAGGAAATCCATATGGATCTTTTTGAATAGGTGTAGTTGTCGGAGATGAGATATCGATAGGATCAAACTTCTTAAGATTATATGTAAATAGGTCTAGGAAGTTCTTATCGACCTCACCGGCGATTTTAATAGTGCAATTATAAGTATGCACACTCTCAGCAATGTATTGTTTTAGGCTTTTCATATTCAATTCCCGTATCTGATATTTATCATTTATTCTCAGTTTTTGCAATGAGGGCCTTAAGCAACTCATTGCGATCTAGTGCTTGTCCTTCGCCTAAGGGGGTATTTTCTACTTGTTCTGTCTTAGCGGCGAGTTTTTGGTCTAACTGTGCCTTCTTTAATTGAAGGTCAATCATCTTTAATTTCTTATTTAATTTAGCAGTTTTAGCAGTAATAGCATGCCCCAATAGACTACTTGCTACACCAAATATTTCACTACTAAATCTACTATCTACTTGCATACCTAAATCCATCAAGTCTTTATAACTTGCTGTAGCAAGCGATGCTAATTCATCCATTTCAGTATCGGCTGCTTCTAAGCCTTTAACTTGCGGAAGTGCTTGTTCAATCTTATCTAAACTCTCAAGTGCAGTTTCAGTTACTTCTGCGGTTTGTTCGGGCAATGGTTCAGTGATATCTCCATTGGGAGATTCATTAGTTGCCATATCAAATAGTTCTTCTAACTTACGTGTCATGCAAGTATTTATTTCCCTTTTCTTCCATTGTAAAACAAATCTTCCTCAGTGATTACACGAAAGGCAAAACCTTGACTTTTACAATATGCCATTGCGGCTGCCCACTTAGCATGATTGATAGCAACGACCATACGATCTTTAGCACTAGCGGCTTTGCTCTCAATAAGACTTTGTTTTTTAGGTTTGATTTCGACTACTTCTGCTAACTTTTTGCCAAACTTGTTTTCATATACTACAAAAAAGTCTGGAATGTAATTAGTAGGCTTACCAGTAAGTGGATGTTTATATGGAATAGTCATTGCTTCACTAGCCCAATACAATACATTATTATTAGAATCACAAAAGGTCATGAATGTTAATTCCCATCCTGACCTGTATTTTGGCTTATGCTTACCTATGTATTTTTGAGGATTCTTAGGAGTATAGATACCTTGTGCATACTTAGCCATATCATAACACTACGTTTCTTTGTACCGCCTCGTTTGGTTTAGGGATATTACCAATACCATATAGTGAAGCCTTGCTTTTAAAACTATTCAAATAGTAACAAATTACTTTGTTCATTTGTAGTTTATTAGGTTGACCCTTAATGATCTCAAGTAATTCAATAACATTAGCACCGCTTTCTTGTGCGATTCTGAATAACAACGCAGTAAAGTTTGCCGCAATTTTAGTATTCTGTGAAGTACCTTTAAAGTACGAATATACCACATCATAGTCAGCGGCATTAACGACAAGTTTCGTGTTATAGAAATTGTCAAAAATCCTTACGGTTTGATCAAGTGAGTTTCGATTAGATATAGTTGCCATAATAGTATTTATGCAACTAAAAATAGAATAAAATTAGCCGCCGTTACCGGGTACTCTTGGGCCTGTTGTCAAGTCTTGACCGTTATACTGATACCCTGCAAGTGGTTCATTTTCGTTGTAAATGACAGGTGGACTATTTCCACTGCCATAATTAACAGTACCGATCGGTGGTGCGCCTGCTGTACCTAACGGTCCAGGTGTTGCACCTGCTGATGGGAAGTCAAACAATGTATTACGTGTATTAGGTGTATTAGTAACTGAATTGCGCAACATAGCAGTTAACTCGGATGCGGCAACTTGTTTAATATTTGTATTCTTAAATGTATTGTACGCAGTACCTGCAGTTTTGACAGCACCCAACAAATCACCACGTTGTAATGCGGCCAATGTGCCGCCGGCTGCATCTACTAAACCGCCTTGTCCAAGAATTGTGCCATTAGCACCTAACTTTTGAATTGGACTTTCATTTCTGTCATATGTAGCCTGATCACCAAACCCAGTCACAATATTTCCAGGATCACGTCCATCAACTGCACCGTAATTATATACAACTGTTTCATAATCAATAGACATTCTATTACTCATAATACCGTTGCCTTCACTATAATTATAAGTGTCGTGAGAAAAACTAGTAATGATAGGATTAATTAATGTGTATGCAGTAAAATTATGTTGATTGAATCCAAATACTGTAATACTTTTGAAGAAAGGAACTTTTACAGAATCATTTCCGTATGAGGACTGTGGATTATAACCCCAATCATCATCACCTGTGATTGAAGTATTGTAAATGTTTCGTTCGTTGTAATTATTAGGACCTTGACCTTGCGATCCTCTACTACCACCAAACTGTACGTTAGGCTTTAATCCATCGTTATAGTAATAGTTGTAATATGCTTCCCATAACTGATTTACTTGATCACCATTATCATCGTGAAAAGTAACATCGATAGGATCATACTTAATTTTAGTCTGAATAATTCTTTTACGATTATACTGATTTAACTGTGTAGTGTTAAAAGAATAAGTTGGTAGTTTAATTTCTTTGACCAATAAGCCAAAATTAGTACCGGCACTAACGGGACCTACGCTTCTGCTATTGTATCCAACAAAGGCTTCGGGGTTAATTTCAAAGTATGTGTGATATAGGAATTTAAGTTTAGGAGCGTTTTGATAATTATTTGTCCTAAACGTTTTTGAGGCGTGGGTATAATCCCTTAGGTAGTCGCTGCCGAAGAATGCTCCGGCAGCGTCCCGTAATAGATTCTGTACAAAGCCAGCCATGTGACCTTAGAATCTCTGTCTAATATTAGGTTGTTCCACCGATACCTGTAGCGATACCAGTTGAACCACTGAATGCACGACCAACGCTTGCACCAACACCGCTTGAGAGTGGTGATTGTACTGCGTTATCATAAGCGATAGTCAAAGCAATAGTTACTGCTTCTGATGTACCATAGTTCAATGCGTTATAGTTTGCTGACTTCAAGAAGCAACCATATAGTTCCCATGTTTCTAAGACAGTCGGAGCAAGAGCACCGTTACCACCGTCTAGAATTTCGATGTTTGTTTGGAACTTATAGTCCTGACCTGTTGCCGCAGATGCCTGCTCAACGAAGTCCATTTGCTTCTGTAGTTGCTGACCAACAGCCTTTGAAACGCTGCCTGATGCATCGTCACGGATGTTAACTGTCATATCTGCCCAAGTGTGCTTACCTGCAATTTTTAAAGTTGAGTTGTACACTTGTAGTGGGATTTCAGCAAACGATAAGTTTGGACGTGAGCAATCGATAACCTGCTTAGTGAGGCTTAGTCCGCCTGTAGCGTCAACACCGAAGTTCAAAAAGTTAACTCTGAAACGGAATTGCAACTTAGGCATTAACAGACCTTGATTGCCGCCAGCATTATCTGATGCTACGGTCATGTTAAACAATGATTGTGAGGCTGTTGCCATTTAAATTCTCCTGTTATATGTATTTATCATTAAAAGTGAGTGCCTCGTAAGACACTCACTTTATATTTCATTAACTGCTTAGTTCACCTGTGTTGAAGATACGTACTGGGACATAGATGAATTCGACTGCCTTAACAGGCTCGATTGCAACGTCAATCCATAGTTCATTTCTATCAATTCTTGCAGGTGTGTTGTTTGACTCATCACATACAACCAAGTAGTCATAGACGCCTCGTTTTGCTACCAAGTCAACAAGCAATGTTTCAACAACACCACTAATCTGCTGTCTTGTATACGCATCGTTTGGTTCGAATACGAACGGACGAGCCGCGATTGTCAATTGACGACGGATATAAGCAACTAGTCGTGCTACGTTAATTCTGTCAAGTGCAGACAATGAGTTGAAACTTGACTTGTTACCGTAATTGAGTAATCCATTACCAGTGAAGAACACCATTGGGTTAATCTGATTAGTATATAATACGTCACGGATACCAATACGTGTCTTAATTGTAATGAATTCACCTGTCTCTGCATCAACGTAACCAATGTTAGTTGCGTTGTCAATGATACCACGGCGTGTACCTGCTGGTGCTAACCAAGGATAAGCAACAGTGTCGTTTCTTAGGAATGTTCTAATCATCATGTGTGATGCTGGAACAGCAACTAAGTTACCTGACAAGTCTGGAGCAATACCGCTTGGGTAGAATAGACCCATATAAGTACTACGTGTTACTAGACCATCTTCTCCTGTTGATGTTGCACCTGCGGCATTAGTTGCCCATGCTTGAATTGCAGTTGCGTCATCTGGGAGACGTAATGGTGTGTCACCGATAATAAATCCTGTTTCGCCACGATCATTATTCAATGTAACCATGTTAGGCTGTAGTTCAGGATAGTTTGGTGTAGCCAATAAGTTGAAGAAGTTATCTTCATCACGAATTGCAGTGTTAGTGTCAATTACGGCTCTCATTGCCTGAACAACCATTGCTCTCTGAGCCTTACGACCCATGTACGGAGAACCGTTTGATTGTAGACCACTTGATGATACCCATGCGTCCTTCTGATTTGGAAGTGTTTCATCTGGGAATCTATCATTATTAAAGTAGTTTACACGATACTGCTTAACGTTATAACCTGAACGGCGTGTGTTGAATAACAACATACCTACTGGATATAGTGAGTTACTTGGAGCATCTAGATCCAAATAGTTGCTTGTCAACAAACTTACGATTGTTGGAATCGGATCGTTTGCTGGGTTAGTTGTGCCGTTAGGAGCCCAACGTGCATCTTGGAAGATGATACCGTTTGAGTCAGTACCGTTTGAATTATCGATACGTACCCACTTAGCAGTACCGTCAACTAACTGCCAACGATTGATTAATGGATAGTTTTCTAAGTCGCTTGTATCGATCCACAAGTCACCATAAACTAGTGCAGTGCCATCACTCTGTAGTGTTGGTTCACTTGCACTTACGATTGGACCGTTAGGATCAGTAGCGTTACTACCAGTGATGATTGGGAAACCATTAGAATCATAATTGATGTTCTTATAACCTCTCCAACCACTAGCAGTGTTTACCATGATATCAACTTGATCAACTACTGAATAGAACCAGTTAGTGTTATTTGCTGGGGCTGATACTGGTGCACCTTCGTTTGCAGTCATATCAAATTCTACCCAGTTTGATAACTGAACTGAATAAGTTTCTACTGGTGTACCTGAAACATAAGATACTGATGTTACTGCTCCACCGCTAACAGAACCAACAATTACTGTTAGATCGTTAGTTGGGCTTGAACCACCTAAATCAGCACCTGAGAATGTAACTTCATCACCCACAGCGTAACCTGAACCTGCTGCCGCAAATGTGTCAGGATCAACTTCGTAAACACCGTAACTTGTTGAAACAGTAATTGATAAGTTTGTACCTACACCAGTTGTTGAGTCTTGGACTGGATTAAATGTTGATGATGCAAATGGACCATACTTAACACCAGTTGTTGAACCAGCGGTGAAGCCTGCTTCTGCTAACACACCATTGCTGACGCCTGAAACATAATCATTCATAATAATTACGCCACCTTCAGTATGTGCTAATTGAATTGCACCGCTATCTAGTACAACTGCTGTTGTGAACGGAATGCCGGCTGCTGACCATGCTGTTACAAAGTCTGTAGCATCTGTGTTATCTGCTAATGATACTGTATAAACAGAACTTAGTGATGAACTGCCTGGTAATGAAACTTGAACAGTAAATGTATATGCACCGCTGTTGAATGCAGGACTTGTGTTATCACCTGTAACAACTGTCTCACCTACTGCTGAACGCTCCCAGTAATAGATTGGACCATTGTTGTATTCATTATCGTACTTGTACTGAGCATATACTGTTCCTGCTGGGATAGCCTGACCACCAGTTGAATCTGATGAGCCAATTGCGGTCCAGTCACTTGTTGCACTGCTTACAGTCTTAGGAACCCATACTGCATTTAAGTCGTCCCAAACTGAGATAACTGGAACAAATCCGTTACCTGCTGAACCAATCTTAATCCATGTTGAACCAGTTGGTCTTGGGTTAGTCTGACCAGTCTGCCATAATGGTTGACTGCTAGATGTACCTAATGAGAAACCTAACTGATTATATCTTCCTGAAGTAATACCCAAATCAGCAAGAAGTGTGCCTGTACCTGTTACAGTTAAATATTTTACTGGAACTGCAGGATCACCGCCTGTTTGTGCTGAGAATACTTGTAACTTTCCACCGCTAACTGCGGCTGTAAGATATGTAAATCCTAATGCAGTAATATCTGCCGCAAGTACAGAAACTAAGTTATTTGGACTTGCTTGAACTGTTACTGATGCAGAACCACCACCACTGATGTTAAATGTAATTGTATCACCAGGGGTTAATGTTGGACTTGATTCAGTACCCTGAATGCAAGGCCATGCTTCTAACCATTCAGTTTCACCAAGTGGTGCCCATTGATTTGATGGGGTCTTGAAGAAATACTGCTTTGCAGTTGATGCGCTAGGATAGTCATATGTTGGGATAGCGATTACAGCGTAATCACCGATCTGACCAATACTATCTAGTGGTGCGCCACCTGAAATTAATGTGCTATCGCTGATAACATATGGAGTTTGTGCAGTGAATTGACCTGTTGTTGAATCAAATTCATAGATACCCCATGTAGTTGCAGTTGTGTCTAACCAGTAAGTACCATCTGCTGGGTTACCAGTTGGACGACCTGTCTGACCTACTAGACTTGCAAGATCGATATCAGCACGTAATGTGTAGACAGTGTTTGTTACACCAAGTGCTGAGTATGCCGCTAATAAGCCATATTCGTTTAGTTCGTAACCCTGAATTGGAGTACCATCACTAGTTGTATAGAAGAATGGATTACCATAGAGAGTTACAAGGTCACGCTGGCTAGTAACTCTGTAGAGTTTACCTGCATTAGCGGCTGTTGTACCTGCTGCCACTCTAGTTGAAGTGGGGTCAGCCTTATTCTGTGCAGTCGCAAGCAGAATAAACGGAATTGAGTTTGTGGGCGCTGGAAGATATTGTGCTTCGTCAATAACTGTTACTTCTACGCCTGGAGATACTAGTGCCATGTTTATTTTTCCTTTATGTAATATTTTGAGGTTTACCACCTAAGTTGTATCTTTATTTATAATATTTTTCAAAAAAGTGTGGTTAACCGAACCTTCGAAGGTGTTTTATAAATATTAGTATGCCACTGAAACGACCCATCTGCAAGACTTGCAATAAGAACTATTGCGCCATTAACTATAAGAAGAATGGCGTAACACACTACCGTAGTATCTGTGATGGATGTGGAAAAAAGAAGGCTAAAAAGAAACCTAAAATCTTTAACTGGGAAAAGGCAGGATATAAGAAAAAATCGCACTGTGATTTGTGCGGTTTTAAAAGTCTATATCCTAGTCAGTTAACAGTCTTTCATATAGACGGTGATCTGAACAATGTAGCATTTAATAATCTGAGGACTATATGCTTAAATTGTGTGGAAGTTGTGAAACGTAAAGAAGTTACTTGGAAACGAGGTGATTTACAGGTCGATTACTGATTCAATTTGCTTGTGTAAATCATCGATAGTTCCATTATTATCAATATAGTGATCATATTGTAGACCAACTGAACTATATTCACTAGCATGAACATTGAACTTTTCTAGTTGTTCTCTGCAATGAATCTTAACTGCTTCATCCTGAGTGTTATTCAAAATTTCAGCATATTCTACCCAATCAGGATTGCTACCTCGATGAGTTCTCATAACAATGCCGCCCGCACGTTTGATAGCGGACACTTCGTTGACGAATCGACAGTCAGTGATTACAGTGTTGTCAGTAGTTGTGCGTAGTTTATTCTCGACACTGGCCACCCAAATATCATTATGAAATCCATTACGACAAACTTCTGTACCCCATTGCTGTAATACCCAGCGTGGAGTTAAGTCAGGAATACCTAGGCGTTCTGCCCACCAAGGATCTACTTTTTCACGCCATTCTCGGCTGCTTTTCGTTGATCCTTCAAGTAGATCGCGGTCCCAACCAAAGACTGCTGATACAGCGTCTTTTAGTGTTCCTGCAAAACTAATACGTTTAAATCCATGAAATGTGCAGAGATAGTCTGCGGCAGTATCCTTGCCACTACCGATAAATCCGGTGATACCTATGATCATAGTGTCTCCTTAATAGTAACACTATACTAGATTACTAAGGAGTTGTCAAGTGTTATTTTAACCTTGCACCCAAGTTAGTGGCTGTGAATAGTCAACGTAATTCTTGAGTTCCATGATTAGTGCTTCCTGAGCCTTTGCTGATTCAGCCTTCATGGCAGCACCGTTCAAACTTGTACCGCCACCTGGACCAGCGATAGTACCAAATTTTTCACGTGCTTCACCAATGATACCTTTAAGAACAGCAAGAATGAAGTCACCAATCCAAACACCAGCACCTGGATCTTGAATCAACACTGCTTCTGGTCTTTGAATGTCAGCCCAAATAAGAATACGTTCACCTGAACCCTTGAAGTCACGGGTGATACGCAATACTTTGGTCACAGGGTCGAAAGTGTATGTTAGATATCCACCAAACATACGTGCAGTCAATTCAACATAACCTGCATAAAAGTCATATGTTGCAAGACCACCGGTATAATTATAGTTCAATAGATATGTGTTTAGAATAGCACTACTGAATGGGTCAAAACTTGTTGAACTTGGACCTGTCTCTAGACCAACTGTGCGTCTGAATAATGATCTAACGTTGATGAATTCGCTAGGGAGTGTGTATGTATCAACGTTCTTTTCTACTGTCAATAGTGTATATGATTCTTGTACAGCATTTTCAGCACGTTGACGATAGACTTTAATTGCATAGTTGTATGCAGCCTCATAATGCTGAGGATCAAGTTCTAAGTCAATGATATCTCCACCCAAACGTAATCGAAGGTTCTCAAAGAGACCTTGCTTGAGTTCTTCTAAGTTGTAGTTGGTTGGGGTTGATAAAATATTGGTCGCCATAGTCTATTCCTGTTTGAAGTATTTATCAGGAATAGACTATGCTTTTACCAATTAAATATCGTTGATTACTCGGTTCTCTGAATAATGTGCATCAAACTTGCCGCCTGGATAACGTGCTTCAAGTTTGCCTACGTTTTCAGCAAGTACTTCGTTAGGATCAAGACCTAATGCGTTACAAGCGTTAACCCAGTACCATGCAATATCACCAAGTTCACGCTTCATATGATAGATATTATCTTCGTTTAGGGGCTTGCCCTGAAAGAAAATCTTTTTAACAATTTCTTGAAATTCTCCACCTTCACTACCAAGCCCTGTACTTGCAGTCATAAGCAATGCAAGATTGACATTAGTGTTAGCATCAAGTTCCTTAAGACGGTCAATAAGTGCATTTAGGTCCTTACTAGGTTCACTGCATACAGTGAGAACGAAATCGGCGTATTTGTTTAAATCAATTTTATTAGACATTTGGATCCTCTAGGTTATGTTGTTTAATGTGGTTTAATAAGTGGTCTGCATACTTCCAATGTGGTTCTTCACTGTGATGGAAATACTGTGCTTTCAGATTCTTGTATCCCATTGCGGCATACTTGTAATAGAAAGGCTCTTCATTGTTGTCAAAATCAAGATAACGTTTACTGTCAATCTGATCAAGATAAAATTTTATGTGATGGTTATTCTTTGTGAATTGATATAATGTATTCACTAGTAGATAAGGAATCTTTTTTAGTTTGAATAGATATTGTAACTGTAGTGCGTAGTTTGCACTTAGAATTTCTAAAAAGATTTCATCATGTATAATGAAATCCATGTATCGGTCATAGATATCACGCTCGTCACGATTGCCAGGCTTGTTACCATGTTGAATTTGTAAAAAGTCAACGGATGTTTCGCTTACCCAATCAGCATTTGGATTTTGTTCTCCATACCAAGTTGGACGATGAAAGGGTGCTTCCATACGTGAACTATTTGCCCATCCTACTAGAATAAACAAATCCATTGTTTCTTCATCATAGAATTTGTCTAACCATTCAATAATACTGCGAGTGATTGCACCATTGGACACTCCGCGCATTGCAATATTAATTGGACGTCTATCTAATCTTTGTGCTAATTGATTTCCAAAACTATGTTGACGATTGTATTCACTGTCCGGTGTCCCGTCGATTTCCGATCCTGCAGGGTCACTGCCACCTGCGATTAATAGAATTTTTTCTTTCATTAAAATGCTTTCAAAATAACCATATCAATGTTAAAGCGACCATTAGGTACTGCTTCAACTGCTTTGATATCCTTAAAATATTTACGTGCCGCAGGCTTGCTACCCATCAATGCCTTAATCTGTTCAGCAGGCTTACGCAATGTTTTCATACCACTTTGCTTTTTATCAAAGCCGATAAGTGTATTGCCCTTTACAACTAGGCACTTGCTATACTCATCTGCGATATAATGATGCATCTTGCGCTTCTTGGTATCATACACCCAAGCCTCTGTTGAATTGTGCAACTTACTGGGAGGGATACTAATGATATCAATCTTTTGTGCATCATCCTTAAATACCTTACAGTACTTAAGTTTGCTAACAGTCTTTTCGACTGAAACCGGCTTACGTGCCCTTGGCTTTTTAGAAACTTGCTTGACTGAAATGTAACCATTTAGGTCAGCAATCATGCTATCAATAAACTTGATGACATTCTTGACCTGTGTCTTACTCATGAAACTATATGCTTCATTCAATTGCTCACAAGTACCTGCTTGCAACTCAATATATTCAGCACGAATATTTTCCCAATACTTAATATGAGGTGCTACGTGCTGAGGCAATACATTGCGTTCCTGAAATTCTGTCATAACTTTGATCTTAGTATCAAAGTCTTTGGGATATTTGTTCGTGTGATATTCATCAAAGAATGCGTCAAGTTCAGCCGCAGCCTCACTAGCACGTTCACGCATTACCTCTTGAATATTCCTGCGTTCAACCTTAGGGACGTTCTCTGCTTTCTTAGCAGCCTTGTCATTAGTTTTGACAAGTTCAACCAATTTATCAATATGAATGTTTACCCTTGCCTTTTGATTTTCATCAAAATTCATACCACGCAAACTCATACGTGCAAGCCAACCGATTGAAGTGTTTACTTCTCCCTCAGGTGCCTTACGTACTAGTTTAGCAACATCGGTCTTTTTGTTCTTTTCTAGATAGTCAACCAAAAACTCTTTGGCTTCTTTCGAACTATAAAATTTAGAATACCAATTAAATGCTTCTACTAGAGATTTGGGTTGCTCTGTTGCAAAATTGGGTTCAGGACCATAATACTGTGCGTCTGCGTCACGTGGACGAAGGTCTTTAACTAGACTGTTGCTTTGGGTAGCGGTTACCAAAGCCTTAGTTTTTTGCTTTGCAATTCGTGTCATGCGAGCCATTGATATCTCCGTAATTTCACAATACTTATGCAGTATACACTAAGCCCGAAATAATGTCAAGCCTTTTCCGATAAATACTTGTATGCCAAAACTATCATTATATCGCCCAAATAAGCAAAATGACTACCGATTTATGGATAGAACCATATCGGAACAGTTAACAGTTGGCGGAACCGATTTGTATATTCACAAGTATTTGGGTCCAAATAGCAATTTCCCATCAGTTGATGCTACTCAGCCTCAATATGATATTTTAGCACCTACTAATATTCAAGATTTATTATTCCTAGAAAATAGAGATAGAGTATATGATAAGAATATCTATCGATTGCGCGGGCATTATAATGTACAGAATTTAGATTTTGATTTAAGTCAGTTTGGATTATTCTTAAACAATGATATTATTTTCGTTACTGTCCATTATAATGACATGATTGATATTATTGGGCGTAAGTTAATGGTGGGTGACGTATTAGAATTACCTCACTTATTAGATTATAATCCATTAGATGAAAAGATTCCAGTTGCATTAAAACGTTTCATGCAAATCACTGATGCTAACTATGCGTCAGAAGGTTTTAGTCAAACATGGTTCCCGCATTTATGGCGTATTAAGTGTGAGCCACTTGTTAATAGTCAAGAGTTTGATGATATTCTTAAAGAACCAATTAACCAAGATAATTATTTAGGTAATTGGGATAAAGACAAAACATATCCACCTGGATATACAATTACATTTGGTGATAAGATTTACAAGTCTATCATTGAAGTACCTGCAGGAATATATCCTCCTAACGCTACATATTGGGAACTTGTACCTGATAGCGGTCTTGCTGATATTCTTTCTACATACAAGAAAAATATCGCAATCAACAATGCTCAACTTGAAGAGGCTCAAAGAATTGTACCTAAGTCAGGTTACGATACAAGCAAGTTGTACATTGTACCTACATATGGTGCATATGAAAGCAACGGTGTACCATCAGGTAAACTAAATCAGCCTGCACCGCCCGTCGGAGTCATTACTTCAAGCAACACTGGTACTGAAGTTCCAGTTGTAGGTACTGTAGTGTACATGCGCAATCCACAATACAAGAATCCTAGTGTGGGTATCAAAGTTTCTAAAGAAGCATTACAAAGCATTTGGGACATGACCGCTGACATGGATCATGTTCAGGATAAGATTGACAAATTTGTTCAAGCAAGTTTAAGTGTAGCAGTAGAAGCCCCTGAGAAAACAGATGGTGGCAGTGGCGCAGTAGAAGGTACAAAAGTACTAGCAGTACAAAGTTTAGGTGTTATCACAGGTCCATATGGTACCGCAGATAACACATATGCTACAGCAGACCAAGATCCAACACAATCCGGCTTTACCGGTACAGTAACCCCAGATATGGATTATCGTGCAGACTGTGATCCAGGATATCAATATATTGCACGTAGTAGTCCGCGAACATTTGGTTATTCAACCGGTTACTTATCAGGCGACGGTCAAGCACCCAATGGTGAACCAACTGGCGCCGGTATTAGTTTCCCACAGAATCCACAAGTTGGAGATTATTTCTTACGCATTGATTATTCACCGCAACTACTATATCGTTGGGACGGTATTATGTGGGTTCGCATTAGTGAAAACGTAAGAACTGATACTGGATTTACTAGTGCTGATACATCATTACTGTCCGGCTTTATTAATGACACTGATGAAATCTATCTAAATAACAGTGAGGAGTTAGTCCCACAGGCACAACCATTATCAAGTGTATTGCTGCCTACTCCGGATGTATTGCCTCCCCAACCATAAAGAGTTACAATGGCACAATACTTTTACGATAACCAGATCCGAAGATTCTTGATCCAATTTGCTAAGATTTTTAGCAATTGGTATGTTACCAAGGGTAAGGATCCTAATGGTAATCCTATCTATGTTCGTGTGCCTATTATGTATGGTGATAGTAGTAGACAAGCCTCGGTAATCCTTGCTAATAACAGTGCTAGTAATTTGCCAAGTGCCCCATTGATTACATATTATATTAGTGGTCTTGACTATGATCAAAAAAGAACACAAGAACCTACCTTTGTTGATAAGATCAATGTTAGACAAAGAGCATACAATGCTGATACACAAACATACGAACAAACACAAGGACAAGCATTTACTATTGAAAGATTAATGCCTGTTCCTTATACATTACGTATTACTGTAGATTTTTGGACTACTAACTATCAACAAAAACTAGAATTAATTGAACAGTTAGGTACATTATTCAATCCTGCAATGGAAATTCAGAGTACAGATAATTTTGTGGACTGGACTTCATTGACTGCGGTATTCCAAGATGGATTAACATTTACAAGTCGTAGTATTCCTCAAGGCACTGGTAACCCAATTGACGTAATGAGTTGGAAGTTTTATATGCCTATATGGATCACTACATCAAGTAAACTTAAAAAGATGGGTGTTATTCAAAAGATCATTGCTAGTATCTTTAAAGGTAAAGCATATCAGGATGTACAGGACGATGATTTACTATTAGGTACTCGTCAAAAGATTACTCCATATGGTTATAAGTTATTATTAATTGGCAATCGACTACAACTATTGCCTGACAATGAGGCATTCTATCCCCCTAATACGGATTTGAATAATCCTCCTAACCCTAATACTAGTTTGTATTGGACAAGTTTATTAAACGTGTACGGTAAAGTAAAGCCCGGTATCAGTCAGATTTGGTTGCAAAATCCATATATGGATGATGACATTGTTGGTACAATTGTACCTGATCCACTAGATGACAGATTCTTAATCTATGATATCGATCCTGATACACTACCACAAAACACATTAGATCCCGTTAACAGTGTTATTAATCCATTAATGGTCGGGCCTAATGCAGGCTTGCCAGGACCAGTAACTGGTACTAGATATCTCATCGTAGAAAATATTGGTGCTGATAATACTACTACAGTAGGATGGGGCAATTTAGTAGCCAACGCCAATGATATCATCGAATATAACGGAAGTGAATGGATAGTAAGTTTCGATTCATTGGCTTCCACTGATGTTGAATTCGTAACTAACCTAACTACAAGTATACAATATAGATATACCAACGACATGTGGATGAAATCATATGAAGGCTGGTATGAACAGGGCGACTATAGCATTGTAATTTAACATGGTAAAGCAGGCGGCAGGAGTATTCTTTTATAGTTCATCGACTAACAGATTCCTATATCTATTAAGATCAGATAAAGTAAGTCCTACTTGGAGTATTCCAGGTGGAGGTATCGAAAAAGATGAAACGTTACTTGAGGGTATAGAACGTGAATGCCGTGAAGAGATGGATTTTAATGATCCAAACATCAAATTAATTCCTATACAAAAATTTACTAATGGTGGATTTACGTACCATACGTTTTTCTGTCAAGTAGAGAATGAGTTTATTCCATTACTTAATGATGAGCATGTAGGTTATGCTTGGGTAGAACATGGTTTATATCCTAAACCATTACATCCCGGTTTATTTTCTACTGTGAATATTGATATTGTTATAGAGAAATTAGAAGCACTGATAAAATAATAGGGGCCGTAGCCCCTATTATCATATTCCTAAAACCTTACTCAGTGCAGGCCACCCTAAGGCTCCTGCTAATATACCTGCTCCCATTAGCATCCAACGCCATTTTTCTAATGCGTTAACTTTTTTGTTAACTTCATCATGCTGTTTTTTATTTTCCGATTGAAAATCTCTAATCATGTTTTGAGTATCGTCAATATGATTGTCGATATGGTCACGGAGATCCTTCAGTCCAGTTTTCAAATCATCGAATTTTTCATCTAGATTTTTATACTGGACTTGAAGGACAGCAATCTCTGTCTCATTATTTTTCTGAACAGAGAGCGCCATTTATTATGCTCCGCCGATTGTAACGATTGGGTAAGGTTGACCACCGTATGTGTTTGCCGCATAAGCAGTATTAAATGTTGAGAATGCTGGTGAAGCATTGTTAATATTATCTGTTTGTGTTGCAGTTACACCTGAATCTGCTGTGAACAATTCAGCGGTGTGATCACTTAAACTCTGTACCTTAACTGTTGAAGTATTAGCATAAGTTGCAGTGATTGTCATTGTGTTTGCGAGTAATGCAGTATTAGCAACGTTAGCAGTATAGCAAGCACCAGTTAGACCTGATGTTGTACCTGTTACTAGATACTTCTGCTTACCTTTCTGACGAACGATGAAACCTGCTTCTGGGTTACCGTATGAGAATGCACCGTCAGTTACGTTTGCTGTAGCATTGGCTGCGAATGTAGCAAATGTAGCATTAGCGTTTGCAATGTCATCTACTGTTCCAAGAATTGCACCGTCGGCTGAATAAACGATTGTACCATCTGTTAATGTGTTAGCAAGATCAGTTCCTACACCGTCAATGTTTGGACTATCGTCTGCTACTGTGATTGTACCTACACCTGCAATACCGATACAAACGTTGCAAAGAACTTGTGTACCATAAATTGCAGTATTACCACCTACTACTGAGTAAGTGTTTGCGTTTGTTGCTGGGTAACCTGTACCACCATTTGGATTGTTGAAGTATGCATCAACTGGAGCAACTGTTGCTGAAACAGTTACAGGACCAGCATTAGATAAGTCAACTGGTGTATTAGTTGGGTTAGCATTTAATGGTGTTGCTGAAACAGTGAAAGTACTGTTATTACCAGCATTAACTACTTGAAGAATCCAGTAAGTTGTACCAGCAGTAAGACCACCTGTTGTAGTATGAATTACGAATGGCATACCTGCAATGATACCAAGATTTGTGAAGTTTGCTGACGTTGTTACGAGGTCAGTTGCGCCAGTTGTTGCAGTAATAGTAATAACTGCCTGGGCTTTAGCGATTTTTAATGGACGTCCCATTTGTTTCTCCTTTGAATTTAGTGAGTTCTAGTCACTACGCAGTGGGGACTGCATAAACTCTCCCCATGAGAGTGTACAATGTATTTATCATATATGGGCAAAAGGCGACTTAAGTCGCCTTTTGCTATAATAAAATATTGATTAACCAATTAACCAATTAGTACCATCGCTCCATACAGGAACTGTATTTGCTCCACCTCCAGTGATTTGTGCGGCAAAGTTAGTTGCCGCGGCTAAGTTACTGTCGTTAACAAATGCTCTTGCACCTGCTCCTGCTGTAGCGGCAGAGCCTAATGTAGCAAATGTTACTGGAGTAAACACCAGTGCGGCGTATAATTCTTTATAGGTCAATGGCTTTGATCTAGCGGCAGCAAAAGTAATATAACCCGGGGTGCCGGCGTCATCTATACCTGCAGAGATATTTACATCGCCGGCATTGCTTGTAGTAGTTGAATCGCCGGCATTGATATTAACACTGCCTCCTCCGCCACCTAATGCTGGATCGCCATCATTAAATCCGCCGCCGCCTGCGTATAATTGTAGTTGTGATCCACTACCGGCACTTTGACCGCCAGCCACGTTTGCGTCGCCACCTACAGCACAGCCAATAGTGATAAAGCCACCATCGCCGCCACCGTTGTCCGCAGTAGCACTACCACCAGCACCTGAAACAATGCTGATATCGCCACCAGTGCCAGCAGGGTCAGTGCTGTCGGCTTGGCTGCCTCGGCCGCCATTGATTTGGATGTCACCACCTTCTCTTTCACTGCCAGGATCTTGAGTTCTACCCTGTATTACGATATTGTCAGCAGAGTATAACTCTATGTCGGCTGATGTGCCTGTGGTTCTATTGTCAATGCGTATGGTGCCAAGACCAAGAATGTTACCGGGTATAGTTAAATTACCGTTCGTATCAAAAGTCCAAGTATCTGAAGTGTCAGCAGTAATCGTAACATTACCACCACTCGTAGCAATATTAAAGTTTGATGTACCGTTAGCAAGTGGTAGTCCTGCTCCACCTCCGCCAGTGACTAAAGATAAATTGCCGTTATTATTACCGATATAAAGTTCGGGTGGATCAGTTGCTAGATTGACAACTAATTGTCCTGGACGAGCGTTGCCATCTGCCTCAGCAATAGTTTCTTGCTGATTGTATTTGCCGACAATAGCACTAGTTCCTGTAATATCGCTGTATGGTGGGGGTGGGTTAGCCATTTAAATGTAATCCTCTAAAAGTTATAACATATTTATCTTTTTTGCATAAAATACCTGATGACTTAAATACACTATGATCATTGAAACTTACGGAAATTTTTATATGGCTGACCCCAAATCGATTGGTGAAAATGAGCATAAATCCATTGAGAATTTAAAACAACGTATATTAAAGAATAGTCAATATCAATCTAATTTAATTATTAATTTAACTTGGTTTGACTGTAACAAGGCTGAAGAATTATTGCTTTGGATTAATAAACATAAAATAGAAAATTCTACTAAGATATATCTTACTGCATATGTTGATGGTGGTCATTGGTTTACTGAGATGCCTGTTTACCAAGATTTGATTAATTTGGGATGCATCATTGAATTTGACGGATTTAGTCCAACTAGTTGGAATACTTGGATTCCCAGCTGGATGCATGAATATAGTATTAGTGATGTTGCACTTAATCAAAATCCACATTACACATTTTTATCGTATAATCGAAAACCTAAATACCATAGAAAAGAATTAGTACAAAAAATTATCGATAATAATTTATTAAATTTTGGCTGGGTAACATATCAGCATGGAGAATTTAAAGAAGTTGATAATTATTCTGGAAGCACAGATCAAGAATTACATTCATCTGACTTACGTTTCAGCAGACCTGAAGATTTACGATATTTAGGTAATATGAATATTTGGAACCATTCATACTGTGTTATTGTTTCTGAAACTGAGCCAACTGACCCCTGGCAAATATCTGAAAAAACATGGAAGCCTATTATAGGAATGAGGCCTTACTTTATAAACGGTAATAGTAATATTACTAAGATTCTTAAAGAGTTAGATTTTTACACACCTGGTGACTTCTTTGATAATAAAGAGTTAGATGAAGGTAAAATAGAACCTTTAATCAACCAACTTAAAGTCTTATCGAATAAAAATTCCAGTGAGTTATATAGTCTATGGATAGAACAACAAGAAATGTTAGTTCATAATAAAAACAAGTTCAACGAACTTAAATTAAATCATTAAGTATTTCCTGTGCAACTTTAGCATGCCAATTTATTCCAGGATGACAAAGGTCCCTACCTTGCTTATCTGATAAAATATCATTTATGTTTTTATTGTTTTCTGTATTATAAAAGTTGATAGAGCGGTCTAAGCACAGTTTTTCTATAGCCAGTATATTTCTTAACTTTTGATACTTAACATTGTGTTCTGTAGCAGACCAAGTTTTATAATGATGTGACCCTTCTACCCAAGGGCCCATTAATGTTGGATCTTTATTACCATGTAAAAATATCTCGTACCTATATGGGCTAGGTGGCATAATTATAACTAGTTTAGGTTTAATTATGTCGATATAGTCAAAGCACAGTCTAAAAGCCGTATCACAAGAACCTCCGCCTACTCCTAAATTTGATGATTTCAAATTTAATCTAGTACTAACTAGGGTAGTCCAAGTGTTTTCTAAATTTACTCCAATACCTACAGTGAAACTACAACCAAGAAACATAACTGAAGGGTCTGATGTAAATTCATCACACCTAAATCCCAATGAGTTGATTTCATATGTAACTTCTTGATCTAACCATCCTAAAGATTTTAAAAGATCATTATTATTCTTTTTATTATTTAAAAAATTTTCTTGACTATCACTACCATACCAATATAGAGTTTTATCAAGTGGTTTATTCATCTATTATGAACCTGAAGTACCGGTATCAGCATGTGGCGCGCCGAGTTCTGTTACAGAGAATGCTCCAGTACTTCCTGCGACATTGATATAGGCTAAATAATTGCCTTGACCTACGATATAACTATTGTCTACTGTGTTAGCAGGAATAATTTCACATGCAGTTGTATTTGCAGTAACCGCAGAGTTTCCTACATTAATTGCAATTGCAGAAGTGGTAGTTGCAATTCTCACTTTGTCTGTTGCGATTGGTCCTATACTTGCACTTGAACCACTTGCTGTTTGAATATATGATGCCATTTATTTTATTCCTCTTAGATTCTTCCTACAGCGACTTCGATTACGCCTTCGCCACCGTTATGATCTTGTAGTGCTTTTCCGATTACAGTACCAATTAAAGGTGATTGTTCAGGTCTTGCATAACCATTGCCACCTGAAACTAACATATCACCCTTTTTAATGATACCCCTTACCTTACATGGAGTTCTACCTTGTAGTGCAATTGCCGCAAGAATACCTGGGCATGTTGCGTTCATGATATATGCTGGGTTGGTTGTAATAACACCTGCTACTCTACGTGTACCATCTGTTGCTAATGTGACTTCTTTATCACCACCAAACTCTAATACCGTACCAGGTTCATAAGTTTGATCGGCTTCGTAATATTCTGCCAAGTCAGCGTATGTTGCTTGTAATCTTGAACCGGCTGTTAATGTCCAGTTACCAGTAATTGTACCGGCTGTAGTATTTGCACCTGAACTTAATGTAGTTAATGCACCTAATGTAGTGATGTTATTTTGTGTTGCACCCATTACAGTAGTTGCTTGTGATACTGTACCACTTACGTTAGCACCCGCAACACTGTTAGCAGTAGTTGCAAATGCTACTGCTCCGGTTACGTTTGCCCCAGTTAATGATGTTAAGTTTGCACCATTACCACTGACATAAGTGAACACGCCTCCTGTGCCTGATACATTACCCGCAGACACATTCCCTGTAACTGCAAGAGAAGTCAATGTACCGACACTTGTAATATTTGGCTGAGCCGCTGTGTATACAGTTCCTGCAACTAATGCATTACCCACCTGTCCACTTACATTAGCACCAGCGACTGCGTTTGCTGTAGTTGCATAACTTACTGCTCCTGTTACGTTTGCACCAGCAATGTTAGTTAGGTTTGCACCTGACCCTGCATATAATGTAGCAGTAAGTGTGCCAGTAGTCTTGTTATATACAAGACCTGAACTACCTGCTAAAGCACCAGCATCATTAAATTGAACTTGTGTATTGACACCACCTGGTGTACTGTTACCTACACTGACACTATTAATGTTTGTTCCGCCACCTGTAACTGCGGCATAACCTGCAACCGCAGAAGTAAAGGTCATTGTCAATGCATTTGCATTCACATAACTAATTGTTGGGTAGTCATAACGACCTGTATATGAATTACCATTAGCATCGATTGCTTCTACTGTTACATATTGTCTGTTGAGATTGTGAGTAACAGTCCAAGTATTACTTGTAGAACTTTGAGTATGTAAGTAATATCCGCCATTTGGATCAGTCCAACTTAAGTTACCTGCGCCATCTGTTTGTAGAATTTGATTAGCATTACCGCCACCAATATAAACGTTACCCACATTGTTTAGATTACTTTCACCTGATACATTAAGAGTTGCTATACCTAATGTGCCTGAGTTAGCATACAAGTTACCTGCTGTCACATTTCCTGTAACCGCTAGACTTGTTAGTGTACCTACTGAAGTTACGTTTGGCTGTGCATTTGTAGTTAATGTACCTGTTAAGAAATTAGCACTTGCAACGTTTCCTAAATTAGCATTGAGTGCGGTAATGTTACCAGTGAACACACCTATAGTAGCACCAATATTACCTACATTGGCATTGCCTGTTACACTTAATGCTCCTGCAGTAGTTAAGTTGCCACCAGTTACGTTACCAGTTGCAACAATAAGTCCAGCAGTACCTAAGTTACCAACGTTAGCATTACCTGTTACAGATATAGTTCCAGTAAAGACACCTGCGGCTGCACCTAAGTTACCTACATTAGCATTACCTGTAGCATTTAATGTTCCTGCTACATTAACACCTGTGCTAGTTATAACTAATTCAGTTGTTCCGCCAGCGGCAGTAATACTAACATTACCGTTTGCAGTAATTGTGATATTACTATTACCATTCTGTAATAGTCCACTGTTAATTGTAGTAATATTACCTGTAGCAATAATTGCCGTCGATGTTCCAATATTACCTATGTTTGCGTTACTAGTTACACTTAATAATGTAGTTGATAAGTTACCTGTTAATGCATTAAAAGTCAATGCTGAGTTTGCAAATTCAGGAACATTACCTGTCAATGCATTTGTCATCATTGGATAAAATGTGCCTGTAGTTGCAGTAGTGATGTTTACAAAATCAGTTACATTTGAGTATGCAACGTTTAAGTTAGCAACACGTGTTGTACTTGTAACTGTTAGTGGTGCAGTACCAGTTACAATATTAGAAATATATCTCGTTGATGTTACAACTCCGGTCGCATTTAAATTACCTACATTCGCATTACCAACCAATGTCAATAATTTAGGACCTGATGCAGGAGCAAAATCAAACGTGAAGTCAGCATCACCGTCAAGAATATTAGTATTGTTAAATTGAACTGTAGTATTTGAACCTTCAGCGGCTGATGTACCACTGCCACTTACCGCAGAAATAATTCTACCACCGGTTGCATACATGTTTGCAGTCAACGTTTCAGTCTGTAATGACTGTACGTTACCTGCTGTACCATTTGCTAGTAGTTCATATGAAACTGTAATTTCAGTTCCACTATTAATTGCTTTAATATAGTAAGGAGTGCTGTTTTCAAGACCACTGCTCTCTAAGTCACCCAAAAACATAACTTCTTGGTTAACTGCAAACAATGAACTATTACCTACAGTGATAGCATTAGTTGCTACTGTGGTTCCAGTTACAGTAGTGTATGAATATGTATTGAAGCCAATTGTATTTGCTGTAACAGTTAATCCAGGATCTGAATATAATGCAAAAGTATTTGATGTTAAAATGTCAACATAATATGACTGGCCATTTAAATCCGTCATACCTGCGGCATCAGTGATAGTAATCTCTGCGCCTTCTGCAAAAAAGTTATCCTGAGTAGTAGTAACTACACCGGGGTTTGCTTTAGTAACATTTTCAATAAACGCAATAATAGTAGATTTAGGAGTCCATGATAAGTTACCTAAACCATCTGTTTCTAATACATAACCAATAGCACCGCCATCAATCTTAATATTTTGTACGGGGCCTAACTGAAGTTTAGTATTTCCTAATGGCTCAATATTACCTGTATAGTTAATCCAAGTATTGGTAGACTCGACATAGGTTAACAACTGCCCGGTCTGAGCATTTGATATGTTAAGATTTCCACCACCACTGCCATCAATTTGACTAAAACTGATTTCAGAATAACCCGTTAAAACTTCGATATTTTCATTAGGGGTGGTTTTACCGATGAAAAGGCGTTTGGTGTCGGATGCCCAGCCAAATTCGGCTTCGTCTAGTTGGGGTAGGTCAACTAAGTTACCTGCCCTCTGTTGAATTTTTGATATTTGTACGATTGCCATAAGTGTAATCTTTACCCATTGATTACACTTATTTATGCTTTTAAGATTCTAAATCTTAAACGAACTTACTGTAATATTGATCTAGTCTATCGTACCATTTAGATACATATCCATCAAATTCATTACCTTCAACAATGAATTCTTGATATTCATTGGCTGCTGAACACATAAAGATTACACCTTTACGTATGTTAGTACCCCATACCTCATTATGTGCTGTTGCATATGCCGCAGTTTGAATGAAGTAATCATCGATCCATTCACGCTTTTTAGGCTTGTTAGTTTGTTTATGGTCCATAATTGCTTCTTGACCACTATGGACTCCTACTAAGTCTGTGGTCCCAGCATAAACTTCAGGAAAATATAAAGATACTTCTGTACCCCAGAATTCGGTGCAGTTGGATAGTCCTTTAGATATGATTGAATGCGCCATCTGATGTGATTGCATACTATACGGATTGCTTCCGGGCTCACCTGTTTCTCCAGTCTTTACATAGTTCTCAAGCCACTTGTGCATACGAGTCCCTCGTCCTGCGGCTTCAGTAGTGATTTGTTGAGCCTTTTCGGCTCCAACACGCTTGCGCCATTCATGAAGCGCCTTTTTAGATTCTTCTGATTTAGTTGCATCTAAGATTGTTGTTACGCTAGGAACTTTAAATCCGTCGGGCGTAACGTACTTACGTGATCCGTCAATCGTTTCTCGTTTTAGTTCTACGTAATTAAATTTATTAGTTAAGGCCATAATGTCTAGGTTTTCCTGTTTCGTATAAGTACCATTGATTAATTTCAAATATTTGTCTAGGCTGTGATCTATAGTTTTTTAATGAAATAAAGTCACTATCAATTCTTTTTATTTCACCGTAACGTCTAACAAGTTGTTTATAAATGTATTCAGCCAATACGATCTGTGCTTCTTGTCCATCGTGACCGTTGTCCAGTGCTTTAGGATAATTTTTAGTAATATCTACAAAATTTTTTAATGTATTAGGATTAGATCGTACTGAATGATTTAATTCAGGATAGTTTGTTTTAACATATTGGTTTATCACATCACCGTGAGTAGTATCCGGAATATAATCAGAGGTTACATATGATGTGTTAGTAGATTCAAATAAATTAATTATGGATTGCCACTGCATTAACTTTTTGACTTGCATAAAACATATACCCAAATCATCCATATTTTTATATATTTCTTTAGACAGTGTTATTTTATCATGGGCACAAATATTACTATAATCTTGAAAAAGACCATGACTATTTTCTATAAGATATTCTTCTCGTCTAGTGTTTTGAGACATTGCCACTACAAACAATGGCTTTGACTTAGTAGATAAATTTTTATAGAAGTACTCATAAGTTCTACGATGTATACCCTCGTTACTTGAACCGGGGGTAGCAATGTTAACTACAGGCACGCCTAACTTATCTGCTAGTAATTTAGGCCAACCTTCTGTGGGAGGATCATATAAACCCTGACAATAGGTAAAACTACAACCGTTAGTAACTAGATGCGAGATTTCTAATGCCATTTATACTCTGAAACTTTCACCGCAACCACAATGATCTTTAGCATTAGGATTTCCAAAGTCGAACCCTTCATTCAGTCCATTCTTTTTATAATCGATTGTCATGCCATTTAGGTATACATGTGACTTTGGATCAACAAAAACTGCATACCCATCCTGCTCATATTTGATATCTTCTTCGTTGGCGGTGTCTACAAATTCAAGTACATAAGCCAAACCGGAACAACCGGTAGTCTTGACACCAATACGTATGCCAAGGCCCTTCCCACGCTTAGTCAAGTGTTTTATAATTTTTTCGTGTGCGGGTTCTGTTACTGTGAGCATGCAAATATTTATTTTATCTTACTATACAGTATAGATAAGTTTATTGCGAATGTCAATGATTATGGATTATTTTTTAATGCACTTTTGGCCATTTGTGCGACAACCTTTTGATTCTGATCTTGAGGTGCTTCACCTGGTGCATTCTGACCTTTGAATACTACTTTGTCTCCCTGAATGTTTTGGATAACATCTTTTAGTGGAGGCTGTTTAATCATGTTATATAAATCATCACGATCTAAAATAACATCATAGCGTCTAAAGTAATCTTGAAGGCGATCAACGGAGAAATCTAAGGGAATCTCTCCGTTATCAAGTTCATTCTTTAATTGATTCGAAAGTGCAACGATTTTAGTAACGTATGCCTTTTCATCGTCAAATTCATAGAGGCGCATTAATTACCTCTTGGCTCTGCCTATGCCACCGACTGGTAAGGTTTCGTCTTCTTCTGGTTCTTCAGGAGCAGGAAGTTCGGCTGAAATGTCTGTGTCCATCTCTACTTCTTCTTCGCCGGGAACTGGAGCAGCCATGTCACCGCCTAAATCAGCGCCCATATCTGCACCAAATTCAGCACCACCTTGCCCTGTTAATCCGCCGAGAGCAGATTGTAGTGAGGTTTTTGCTTGCTGTAGAGTTGAGTTGAGGTTAGTGAGAGTCTCGGATGCCTGAGTGTTGAACTGTT
>JACCED011209224.1_pt1 | contig 25943 bp, 36 predicted proteins | sample 7455021 | NCBI WGS metagenome assembly JACCED01 (sample SAMN15323456, study PRJNA562643) | freshwater metagenome | isolation source: river surface water | place: USA:Blue River Watershed | collected 2017-08-19 | reverse complement strand
TAAAGGAGCTATCAGAAAAAATAGATAGCCTGTCAAATAGACTTGACGCTATTGGAGCCTAATGGTATGATTACATTAAGAAGAAAAGGAATATAATGGATAACAAATTAGAGCTAGTAGTTCAAGCATTACAGCAACGTATAGGAGAAATTGTCTCACAGTATGAGACTCATATTGCATTGCTTCGTGCTGAAATTACACAATTAACAGAACAAATTAAATCACAAGAAGTTTCAGCGGAACATCCAAAGGAGTAAAAAATGGCAATTGACCCAATGAAAATAGCTGCAGGAGATCCAGTAACATCGGATCTAATTGCTACAATTATTAAAAATATTAATACATTGTCAACTCCAGCAGCTACTACAAACATAAATATAGAAAACGCTGGTGCAAAGCAGCCAGCGGCAACTGTATCTTCAACTGTTCTTGCAAAAGAAGGAAGCAAGGCAGTTAAGTCATCAGATAAGGGCGGGTCAAAGGCTACAGTTAAATTTGGCCAAACATTTAATGGAACACCACACGTCTGGGTACAAATAAATACTATTGGGCAATCTTCTCCATCATGGGCTAACTGCCAGGTATTTCCACAGATTGAAAGCATAACTGCAACAGATGCAGTAATTAGATTCAGAACAAATACAGCAAACACCACAGTTAAATATACATTGTTTGCTGCAGGAGAAATAGCTAGCAAATAAGCTATTGACAAGCTAAATCAATATGTTACACTTAGCGTAACATTAAAGTCACGTACCCGTGACTTTTTTACATATTAAGGTAGATAATGAGTAACGATTTAAAGTGGATGATTTCATCCGACCAGCAGTTCCCATATCAGGATGACAAGATGATTGCACTTTGGTTTAAGGTCATGAAGTGGTTTAAGCCAGATGTCGTTGACTACCTTGGCGATACAGATGATCAGGCTTGCTACAGCAAGTATACAGAGGGACGCTCAGCAGAGTTTTTAAACTATCACAAGAATGATAGCAAGGACTTGATTGTTCCAATGATGCGCCATGAAGCAAAAGGCGCTAGAGACTTTTATGCAAAGACAAGAGATATGCTGCCAGATGCTCAGCTATTCTCTGCCCTAGGCAATCACGATATTAGAGTATTTAATTATGTAGATGCAAAGCTTCCAGACTACATCTCAGAGGTTACACCAGAGGCTCTATGGAGCCTAGACTCATTGGGATACGAGTACATCTATTACAATGAATTGCCAAAGCGCCGTTTTGGAGATATCCATGTTCATCATGGACTATCAATTGCTGCAACTGGTTCTGTTCGCAAGGATATGGAAGACTTGCAGATCTCTCTTATTCGAGGTCACTCACATAGAATTGCTTCCCATTTGGTCACATATGAACTTAGAAATAATGGTGAGGGAGAAACTCTTAGAGGCTATGAGCTAGGACACATGTGTGATGAAAAGTCTGACGGCATGAAGTATATGCAACATCACGACTGGCAGAAGGGTTTTGCAATTGCTCATATCGTAAATGATTACCCACATATTCAGATGATTCATGTGGCTCCAGATTATTCATGCGTAGTGGATGGAAAGTTGTTTACTCTATAATGTGGTGCGGTAAATGCAAGGGTAGAGTTTTTGTAGATAGAGTATTCTCACAGAAACTACATATGGAACTGTTTTGCATCATGTGCGGGAAACGCTGGATGATTAATAAGGAAACGAGTGCTTTCGGTAAATGGCTAGATCAAAAAGAGACAGCAAATCAAAAGTTTTACGGTATTTCTTCTTAAACGATAAAGTACATAAAGTACTAAGCGCATCTAGATCAAAGGATGAGCTCATTGCCTGGTGCTATCCAGATAAAAAGAGAATGCTGTATTCATACTCTCAAGTAAAAAAGAATATGGAAACTGCATACACAATAGTTCAAGTTTCTTCTATGCTTAATAAACACAGAGTTACAATACAGGATTATATCTTAGAGGGCAAAGTTATGACGCCTACTAAGATATATCCTATAGGTGAGCCAGATAGTACATCATGGTCTCAGTATATGTTTAATCAGAAAAACATTCTTGATATACATCAACATATATTAGATTCAGGACATTCATCTGAAGTTCCATCACGAACAGAGCTTTTGGGTCTTCTCAAAAACAACTTTATATTGTATACTAAAACAGATGAGGGAAAGTTCGTCCCAGTATGGAAGGCGGAATAATGGCAAGCAGTCGTATAGTTATATGCCCTGAATGCAATAAAGAGCTTGAAGTAAGATCTGATTTTGCATACATGACATTATCTAATCATATTAAAAAGGAGCACAGATGACAACAAAGGTAAAAGTAGATTTATCATTTACTAGAAATCTTGGTAACTATGAGAGCATTAAGATTGGCATAGGCATTGAGGATGATGTCCGCCAAGGCGAGACAGTTGATGCTGCAACCGAAAGAGTATATGCCTTTGTTGAGAACAAGCTTATTGAGAAGACACAAGAAGTAGAAGAAGAGCTCAAGCGTGGCAAGTGATAAAGGACCTTATATTCTTTTAAGCCTGTACCAATCTTTATTTAAAGAGAAGTATGGTCGTGTTCCAACTATTAATAAGTTCCGTGAAAAATGGGCTATGCAAGATGTCATTGATAGTGTAGGATATGACCGTGCAAAAGAATTGTTAGAGTACTACTTTGGTCTTACCAAGAATGGTCACCCACTTCAATTCTTTTTCTATAACTTTGATAAGATGGATGCACTAAAGATTGAGATTGAAAAAGATAAAGAGAAGCGTCGTTTGTTACTGGAAGAAACGAAGAAAATGGTAGAGCAAGGCGGAATAGAGTGAATACAGAAGCAACATTAATTTCTGCAGTATGTAAGAATAAAGACATTAGCACACTGCTAGCAGATAACGTGGACGATCTATTTACTTCCCATAAAGATATTTGGGAAGGGCTAAAGTCATACTACTATAAGTTTAAGGCTGTACCAGAAGCTGGTATCCTTCAGGAGAAGTTTAAAGATTTTGAGCCAGTAGAAACAAAGGCTGAGACAGGCTACTATTTAGATACATTAAAGAATGAGTTCTTGTCTGCTAAGCTAAAGACAATTCTTTTGAAGAGTGGTTCTGCTCTAAAAGAAGATGCTGCATCTAGAGTTCTTGAGCAAATGCAGAGTCAGTTAGCAGGGCTAAGCCGTTTTACAAACAATGTACGAGATTTAGATATCACCGATGCTGATGCAGCAATTAGACACATGGAGTTGTTGCGTGTAAGGTCTGCCGAAATGGGTGGCTCTCCAGGCATCAAGACAGGTTTTGAGGCGATAGATCTTGCATACCCAACAGGTATGGCTCCAGGACACCTAATCGTCGCTATCGGCTGGCCAGGCCGTGGTAAGACATGGTTCACATCTTATCTTGCTTGCAAGGCTTGGGAGCAAGGGTTCAAGCCAATGATCGTGTCACTTGAAATGTCTCCAGAGAATATGCGTGACCGTATTTATACCATGTTAGGGTCTGGACTGTTTAAGGCTTCTGATTTTTCAAAGGGAGATATCAATATTGATGACTTCCGTTCATGGTCACAAAAGAAGTTTGAGAATAAGAATAGCTTTATTCTGATTTCAAATGAGGGAAATACTGAAGTTACTCCTGCAACTATTCAGGGTAAGATTGACCAGCATAAGCCAGACCTAGTTATTCTAGATTACCACCAGCTATTTAATGATAACAAGCGTAGCAACTCTGAAGTTGAGCGTAACCGAAATGTTTCTCGTGAGTTCAAGATGCTTGCAGTATCAAACAACATCCCAATTATCGACATTACCGCAGCAACCGCAGACGATGTATCAGATCAAGACAATCCTCCGATGATGTCGCAGGTTGCTTGGTCTAAGGCAATTGAGTACGATGCTGACATGGCTATGGCTGTCCATAGATATCCAGGAACTAACATGATCGAGGTTGTTTCTAGAAAGAACCGACATGGACATGAGTTTGGTTTATACTTAGATTGGGATATCAATAGAGGTATCGTCAAAGAGATTTATGAGAATCCATTCCAGAATAATGAATCACAAACAAATAAAAAGATTTCAGGTTAAAGTTGAATTTCTAGATGACTCTGATATGATTCGTGTCAAGCATCAATATGAAAGTATGCTGACACATCAGATGAGAGACAAGGGTTATGTCAGGGTACTTGACATAGACACTAACTTTTCGGTAGAATTTGACGGACAAACATGGGTGTTCTTAATGACACTCTATGGAGTATATGTAGGAAAGAAGAAGGCATGGCAATCAGAAGCAATTACGCAAGGAAAGCTGATTCCACGCAGTACGCTGTCTCGCAAGTAAAAGCAATTGTAAAGGCTCTAGGTCTTCATGAGACATCAGAGGCAAACAATAATTTACTTATGTACTGTCCGTTTCATTCAAATAGACATACCGCAAGCTTTAGTATTAGCTGTGAGAACGGCGCTTGGCTTTGCTATAACCCAGCATGTGGCGAGTCAGGAAGCTTAATTGAGCTTGTTAAAAGAGTGCTACATAAAAATGATTTTGAAGCCCTACGCTTTATTAGCTCTAAGCAAAATGAAGCATTAGAGAATTTTGATGAACTACTTGAAAACTTAATGGAAGAAAAGCCAGAGTTTGAGGAGTTTCCACAAGAGACAATAGATAGACTACATGCTGATCTCGCTGGAAATAAAACGGCAATAGATTACTTAGGTTCAAGACTTATTACAAAAGAATCTGCAGAACACTTTACTCTAGGATACTCTCCAGCAATGAAGATGGTTGTTACTCCAGTTCATAGTCCAGACGGGCTACCGATTGGTATTGTAGGCAGATCAATTGAGGGAAAGTCTTTTAAGAATAGCACCAACCTGCCAAAGAGCAAAACGCTATTTAATATTCATCGTGCTAAAAAAATTGGAAGCAACGTAATAGTTGTAGAGTCTAACTTCGATGCAATAAGAGTTCATCAGGCTGGATTCCCAAATGTTGTAGCAACCCTTGGGGGATCTTTGTCATCAGAGCAGCAAAGACTCCTAAATAAGTATTTCAGCACAATCATTATAATGACTGATGCTGATGAGGCTGGGCGTGAGCTTGGTCTAAGTATTGCAAATAGATTAAATACAAAAGATATCTTGTGGGCATCATACGATTATGGTAAGATATACCCTCATGAAGCCAAAGATGTGGGCGATATGACGGAAGAAGAGATAAAGCAGTGCATAAAAAACTCAGTTTCCCATATTGAATATGTCAGCTGGTAATGATATACTAGTAACACAGATGGATCTATACCATCAACTACAAACTAAGGAGATACAATGGGTATCGTTAAAGGACTAAAAGACCTAAATAAGGTTATGGATGCACCGCAACACTCAAGCGGTGATGGAGTAAAAGCACGTTGGGCAAAGCTTGAAGATGCAGAAAGTGTTAAAGTTCGTTTTCTTCAAGAGCTTGATCCAGATTCACCAACATACAACGAAAAAGCAGGCCTAGGCTTTATTGCCGTAGAGCACACAAATCCAAAAGACTATCGTCGCAAGGCGCTTTGTTCAATGGAAGACCAAGGTAAGTGCTATGGCTGTGAACAACACCGCAAAGATTATAAGGCAGGATGGAAGGGTCGCTCACGACTTTACATCAATGTTCTTATTGACGACGGCAAGGAAGATCCATATGTAGCGATTCTTTCTCAAGGCTCAAGCGGAAAGACAATCACACCAACACTCATCGAATACGCTGGAGAAATGGGATCGATTACAAATCTCATGTGGCGTATTAAGCGTTCAGGTACAAAGACTGACACAAGCTATACAATTATTCCACTCGCAAAAGATGAAGAAGCATTTGATTCATCTTCACTCGAACTGTACGATCTTGAAACAACAGCAGTTCGTGACTTGCCATACACAGAGCAAGAAGCTTTCTTTGCTGGTGAGGGCGGACAAGCAGAAGAGCCTTCTGCTTCTAGCAGCAGCGTAGATTGGTAAACAACTAAATAGCAGGGGCAGTCTATTGACTGCCCCTGTATTATTTAGTAGAATGACATCATGATTTCATACGAGATACCAGATCCATTTGATACATTTGTTGAAAACAAATACAAAGATTACAAGGGAATGCTTTATGATTTCTTTGCCAGAGAATGGCATATGAAGGCCGCCTGTTGTGGCGAAGAATTATATGCACCAAATAAAAAGACAATGACTAAGATTAGACTTTATCATACTAGAAACGAATGCTTGGGCGGATACTAATGAGCTTTACACACCTACATGTTCACTCCTATTATTCATTAATGGATGGACTAAATTCACCTAAAGAATTATGTCAAGCAGCGCTAGATGCTGGACAAACTGCGATTGCAATCACAGACCATGGTACTCTCTCTTCACACAGAGATATGCAGATTGCCGCAAAGGAAATTGGCATTAAGCCGATTCTTGGTGTTGAGGCGTATATTTCTCCAACAGATAGATTTGATAGATCATCTAAAACAGATAAATCTATTCAGGCCTATAACCATATTATTTTACTAGCAAAAAATAAGAAGGGGTTGGAGAATATTAATGCTCTGCAAGAGCTTGCTTGGAATGAAGGCTTTTACCATAAGCCACGTATTGACAGAGAGGTGTTAAATGAATATAAGGAAGGCATTATTGTTCTTTCTGGATGTCTCAACGGCCTTATTTCTAAGGCTATCGAAAGGAATGAGTTCTCTGAGGCTACACTTATTCTCAAGGATTTTAAAAAGAATTTCGGTGAAGATTTTTATATTGAGGTTCAATCTCACAACCCAAAAGAAATTAATGAAAAGCTACTTGAATTTGCAGATGAACTCAAAATCAAAGCGGTAGCAACAGGAGATGCACACTTCGCTAAAGAAGAAGATAGAATCCTAGAAGAAGCACTTCTTATTTTGTCTACATCTCCAAAGGCAGAGAAGGATTCAGATTTTGAAATGTCTAGAAACATCAAAGACATGTTAGATAGATTTAACTATCTTTATCCTGATCGTAGAATCTCATTTCAAGATATGAACCTGTTTATTCAAAGCCGTTCCGAAATTGAAGCAGACTTCAATAAGTCTGGAATTAATCGAACAGACATTTATGAAAATACAATGGAGATTGCTGATAAGGTAGAAGACTATGACTTTCATCAAGGCCTTGACCTTTTGCCAGTGCCGAAGACGGATGCCGATGAAAGACTACGGGAGTTGGCTGAAAGTGGCTTAGAGAGGCTTCAGAAGGCTTCTGACCCTGCATACATCGACAGACTTAACGAAGAGCTAGCAATTATTGCTAAGAAGAACTTTGCTTCGTATTTCTTGGTAGTAGGAGATATGATTAATTGGGCTAAAGAAAATGATATTCGTGTAGGGCCAGGTCGTGGTTCTGCTGCTGGCTCATTGGTCTGCTACGCTCTTGGAATTACAGATGTAGATCCAATTGAATATAACTTACTGTTCTTTAGATTTATCAATGAAGAGCGTAATGACTTTCCAGATATCGATACAGACTTTGAAGACCGTCGCCGTAAAGAAGTTAAAGATTATTTAAAGAAAAAGTTTAAGCACGTAGCATCAATCTCAACATATACTTATTTTAAAGATAAGGGTGTTGTTCGTGATGCTGCTCGTGTATTTATGGTGCCACTTCAAGAAGTAAACCGTGCACTAAAGACTGTTGATACATTTGAAGATTTTATTGATTCTCCAAATACAAAAGAATTTAGAATGAAGTACCCAGAGGTTGTGTGGCTTGCAGACAGATTACGTGGAAGAATTCGTTCAGTAGGAGTCCATGCCGCAGGTGTTGTGGTGGCTAAAGATGATCTAAGAAAGTTTGCACCAGTAGAGTCTCGTGAAGATTCACAAGACAAGGTGTCTGGAAGAATCCCTGTTGTTGCATATGATATGGATACAGTTGCGGACATTGGGCTTATTAAGCTAGATGCTCTGGGCCTAAAGACACTTTCTGTCATATCCGATACTCTTAAGTCAATCAAAGAAAGATCTGGAAAAGATATTGATCTTTCCAAACTTTCTCTTGATGATCCAAAGGTTTATCAGATGCTGAATGATGGATATACTAAGGGTGTGTTCCAGGCAGAAGCAACACCATATACAAACCTTCTCATCAAAATGGGTGTAGATAAGTTTGAAGACCTAGCAGCATCTAACGCATTGGTCAGACCAGGCGCTATGAATACTGTAGGTGCATCTTATATCAATAGAAAAAATGGCAATGAGGCAGTAGACTATAGCCATACAATCATGAAGCCTTTTACAGAAAACACTTATGGTGTTATTATATATCAGGAGCAGGTTATGCAGGCATGCGTACACCTTGGTGGTATGACTTGGGCAGAGGCTGATAAGGTCCGCAAGATTATTGGAAAGAAAAAGGATGCAAAAGAGTTCGACCAGTTCAAGGATAAGTTTATTACTGGGGCTTCAGAACACATTTCTAAGAAAAAAGCGGAAGCGCTATGGCATGACTTTGAAGCTCACGCAGGTTATTCTTTTAACCGTTCCCATGCTGTTGCTTACTCTATGCTATCTTACTATACTGCTTGGCTCAAAACTTATTATCCTTTGGAATTCATGTTCTCGATTCTTAAGAACGAAAATGACAAAGACGCCAGAACAGAGTATCTGATCGAGGCTAAAAGATTAGGCCTTAAGGTTTTACTTCCACACATCAATGAATCTGATCTTTATTTCTCTTTGCAGAAAGATTCAATTAGATTTGGTTTAGCTGAGATAAAATTTATTTCAGACAGTATTGCAAATAAAATTATAGAAAGAAGACCATACAGTGATTATGCTGACTTTATTGAGAAGGCATCAAAGAAAGGCTCTGGCATTAATAGCCGTGCTGTTACTGCTCTTAACGCCATCGGCGGTGCTGCGTTCCCTGATAACAAAAGGCAAGGAAATGAAAAAGACAATTACTACGAATATCTAGGTATTCCAACATTTAATCTTGAAGGCATTCCTCCAAGAATTAAAGCGCAAGCTAGACCAATCAATGAGTTTGATGACCTAGGCTCTTTCATTATGTTTGGAATGGTTAAATCAATTAAGCGAGGTAATGGCTGGGCTAGAGTTGAGCTTGTTGATGAAAGCGGAACAGTTGGACTATTCCATACAGAGCAAACTCAAATTGAAACAAACCAGATGTACTTTATTCTTGTAGGAGATAACCGTATTGCTAGATACATTAAGGTCTCAGACATTGATCCAAAATCAGATGACTTATTTGTAGACTATCTCTACAGAAAAGAATATGATCTTGAGGAAGATGAATACATTGTAGTAAACTTTACGCCTTATACAACTAAGGCGGGTAAACAAATGAGCCACCTAATCCTATCCAATAGGGACAAGGAGTTAACAAGAGCTATTGCATTCCCAGCGATGTACAAGATGACATTGGCTAAAATGCGTGAAGGAATGAAGTGCAAGGTTACATTATCTAAGCTGGATGATGGAACATTAAGTATCAAGGAGATAAAATGACAGAAGAAATTGATTCATCTAGCGCTGAAAACATTTTTGGAACACTGAGTGTACCAAAGATATTGATTGCTACAATTCAAACTCTAGGTGAAATTACCGTACCAACAGATGCATTCATTAATGCTGGAACAGAAGATCAGGAATTACAGGTTGATTACAATTCAGATAATCAAACATTTACATTTAAGCTAAAGGTAAAAGATGTCGAATAAAGATGTAGAGCTTCCAACAGACTACGGACTAGATGTACTTGCTGCAATCTTACATGAAACAGCAATTGAAAAAGGTTTCTGGGATAACCCAAAAAACTTTGATGTGTTTGGAAATAAACTTGCACTAGTGCATTCTGAGGTTACAGAAGTTCTTGAGGCAATTAGAAAGAATAAAGGTTCAGAAGAAATTGTCGAAGAAATGGCAGACATCCTAATTAGAACTCTTGATCTTTATGCATCAATGCGTAATGGCGGATTCATAGATCACAGCCTAGATGAAATTTTATTTAAAAAGATGGAAGTAAATAAAGCTCGCCCAAAGCTTCACGGCAATTTATTTTAATGATATAATTGTATCAAAGAGAGAAGATAATAAATGACTATAGCGATTGATGATATCCTAGCAGGATTAGATCCAAAAACAAGAGCAAGAGTAAAAGCAGCACAAGATGTAAAAGTTGAAAAGCAAAAGACACCAAGCATAGGATTGAACATGGCGCTCAAGGGTGGCCTTGGTTATGGACGACAAGTTCTTGTTTGGGGTAACAAATCTGCAGGAAAGTCTTCTTTCTGTTTGCAGATGATTGCTCTTGCACAGAAAGACGGAAAGACTTGTGCATGGATTGATGCAGAGGCATCATATGATCAGTCTTGGGCTGAAGCTTTAGGAGTAGATTCTGCTTCCCTTATTTACTCACCAGCGAAAACAGTAAATGATATGGTTGATGTTGCCACAAAGCTAATGGATGCTGGAGTAGACATTATCGTTGTAGATTCAATCTCAGCACTTCTACCTGCAATCTATTTTGAAAAAGACGGAAATGAAATGAAGGATTTGCAAGATACAAAGCAAATCGGCGCAGAAGCAAAGGATATGACTCACGCAGTCAAGATGTTAAACTATGCAAACAAAAATACACTACTGGTTCTCATCTCACAGCAAAGAAATCAATTTGGATCTATGCATGCTTCCCATATCCCAACAGGGGGAATGGCGGTCAAGTTCTTTTCTTCAACAGTCATTAAGCTATGGTCTTCTGAAGCTGAAGCAAATGCGATTAAAGCGGGCGTTCAAGTTGGTGACAAGATCATTGAACAGCGAGTTGGCAGACCAGTCAATTGGATTATTGATTACAACAAGCTCGGCCCCCCTAACCTTTCAGGACAATACGATTTCTATTACCAAGGAGAAGCCCTAGGAGTAGATGGCGTTGGCGAAACTCTTGATGTTGCGGAGATGGTTGGCGCAGTAGAAAAGGGTGGCGCTTGGTATACAGTTAATGGTGAGAGACTACAAGGTCGTGCTAAAGCTGTTGCATACCTAAGAGAAAATCCAGATGTTGTTGAAAAGCTTGTTGGTGATATCAGTGCCAAATCTTAATGAGTTTTTAAATAAATCTACAATAGATACTGTTCCGCTTGATGAAAGAGTTGAGGTCATTGAGCAGATGAGACCTTGCTCTAAGTGCGATCTTTATGTTGACTCTTACATGTTTAATAATCAAACTATGGAAATGTACTGGAGATGTAAAGACGGTCACGAAACAAGATATCAGGTAGGTTAATGTCAGAGAGAGCAGAAGTTAAAAGAGATGGGGCTAAAGCCCAGAAAAACTCTGGTCGTGGCGACTATCAAAAGGGTGATGCTCAATGGAAGCAGTTTCTTGTAGATTATAAAGAGGCAGGATCTTCTTTTACATTAAACAAAGACAACTGGGCCAAGATCTGTACTGATACATTTAAGGTAAACAGAGATATGTATCCAGCTTTAAAAATTATTATAGGCAAGGAAGCCAAGGTTAGACTTGGCATAATAGAGTGGGCTGTATTAGAAGAGCTGATACAGTTCTGGGAGGAGAACCATGAGTAATGTTGGGCAGTATTATGTGTCACAGCTCCTAACTGAAGCGGAAACAATACATTATTCAAACCTAATTGATTCCCTATATGATAGATGGTCTATTCGTAAATTTAAAGGAGGACACTATTATACTTTAGGTCTTGCCACTCATTTAGATGGGCCAACGCACGAAGAAGATGCTAGTGAAGAATACATTGCAAGATGTCGTGAAAGCAATGCAATGCTATTAAAATACTTTCATCCACTTTACGACAAGGCTGTTAAAGAAATATCAACTAAGCTAGGAGAATGTGAGCTAATAGCTGATGGACCCCTACCTGGATTCTACATATATGGAGAGCCTAAGTCACGCAAAGAGCCAATCGAGCTGGAGCGTACAGAGACAGTAAGTGCAATACATAGAGATGTTCAAGTAGATAGACTTAATTACTTATGGAATAGATACTCTGATGTTGACAACACAACAACAATGTCTTTTACATTTGCAATTGATGTTCCTAAATTTGGAGCAAGTATTGCTCTGTGGGATCAGGAAGACAAAGGGCTGTTTTCTAATACAGAGTATGCTAAATGGGCTAAGTCTATAGACTACACATCATACCCAGACAATGTATATATGCTTGAAAATAATATCAAAAATAAGATTCCAGATATTGTACAGCATAAGCCAGGACAAATATTTTTTCAAGAAGGTGCAATATATCATGCTGTTGGTCATACGCAAAAGCCAATGAGTAACGATAGAAGAATTACCTTACAAGGGTTTGGTAAAAAATGTGACGGGGTATGGAGGCTATGCTTTTAATGACTATCTTTCTTTTAGGTATTATGATAGGATTCTCTCTAGGATACCCGCTTGTATTATTTATAGACAAATTAGACAAAAGGATAAAAAATGACAGAAGATAAAAACACACTTCAATTAATTAGTGATATTACAGAGTTCAATGATCTTCATGAGTACATGAAGGATGAGCATCTAGATAGAGCTCTTGCTATTGTAGTTAAGATTTTGATGAACCCAGAAGTGCCTTCTGCTAAAGCCCCAGTTCTTATTATGGAGCTTCAGGCTATGTCTACTAAGTTTGGCGTAATGGCTTCAGTCTATTCAACCATTGCAAAGGATAAAGCGGGAACAGTAAATAACAATAAGAAGAACGTTTATTATTCAGTAAAGGAGTCCATAGACAAACTTGTAGATGCACTTAAGTATGTCGTTAGGTACAACTCATAATGGGAAGAGATATAGTAAAGAACCTTAAGTTTAAGAAGCATACTGGAAAATTTTTTGACCCAGAAAGATTTGCTGATCTTCTTGATGAGGCTTATAGAAATACAAAAAGAGCAGATGGATCAATGACAAAGAAGTCATTTAGTCCTAGCTCGCTTGGATATGGACACGGCAAATGCCCAAGATATTGGTACATGGCATTTTCTGGTGCAGTATTCATTGATGATAACGATGCAGTAGCAGTGGCTAATATGGCACAGGGAACTCAGGCTCACGAAAGACTTCAGAAGCTTATATCTACAATGCCAGAGTGGAGAGCTGAAGAAGAAGAGATTGTAAATGAGTACCCACCAATTCGTGGCTTCATTGATTTAATTATGGAATACGATGGCGAGACCGTGATTGGTGAAATTAAGACGGCTAAGCAAGAAGTGTGGGATACAAGACAATCAGAGATGAAGTCATCTGCCAACCACATGCTACAGCTACTTACATACATGAAGTTAAAGAATGCTAAAGAGGGATTCTTTTTGTATGAAAACAAGAATACGCAAGAGATCCTTATTATTCCTATTTCTATGAATGATAAGAACAAGAAAATAATTGAAGACACATTCCTCTGGATGCAAGAAGTATATGACAATTTTAAAGATGGAGATATCCCTATGCGACCTGCTGGGGCCACTAAATCTAAAATGCCATGCACATATTGTCCAATTAAAAAAGAATGTTATAGCAAAGATACTCCAGTAGGGACTGTTCAGATTGAATTATTTGAGGTGGCTGGAATATGATATGCATTAATTCTGAGTGCCAAAAAGATTTTGAGGCAAAGACACACAACCAAAAGTATTGTTCAGATGAGTGCTGTCGTGTGGCAACCAATAAAAGAATTATGGAAAAGTACTATGAAAAGAAAGCCATTAAGAAAGGCGCAATCAGACATTGCAAGAAATGCAAATCTGTTCTAAGTAGATACAATTCTGAAAATGTATGTTCATCTTGTCAAAAGACTAACTACAAGAAAACAAAAAACTTATTGTCGGAGATTATAGATGAAATTAGCTAGCCTTGTTAAGACAAAAGCAAATAGAGTTTTAGGCATAGATGCCTCAACAAACTCTATAGCTTTTTGCTTGATGGAAGATGATGTGCCGCTGAAATGGGGCAAGATCAATCTTGTAGGCGAAGATATCTATGAAAAGATATATGATGCTAAAAACAAAATGTCTATGATGTTAGAAGAACTAAAGAGTGATTACATAGTTGTAGAAGGAGCAGTACTTGTCAGATCACCAGATGCTGTGATAAAATTATCATATGTATATGGAGTTGTTATTGCTGAGCTCATGTCTACTGGTGCTAAAGTTATTACCATTAGCCCATCCGCTTGGCAGTCGTATATTGGTAACAAGAATCCTACAAAGGAAGAGAAGTCTGCAATAAGACTGGCTAACCCAGGATATGCAGATTCATGGTATAAGAATCAATTGCGTAATATGAGAAAGCAAAGAACTGCTGATTATTTTAATAAGAAATATGGTTTACAAATTGTGGATTTTGATGTTGCAGACAGCTTTGGTATTGCACATTATAGTAACCAGGTGCTTACTAAGCGATGAAACTATACCAGAGTAAAGATTGGCTTTACAGAAGATATGTAGTGCAAAAGAAAACAGTTACTGAAATCGGTAAAGAGTGCGGTGTCTCTGCTATGACTATACAGAGATATTTACAAGAGTTTGGATTGTTAAGAAAAAAATGACGGGTTACCCAAATAAAGACGGCGGATATCAGGCCTGGATTACAGACCTTCAATTAATTGCAACAGATGCTCCTTCAGGACACCCTATTATTAGAGAGTGTTTAGAGACAGCAGAGATGCTAATTAAAAAGAATATCTCCTACGGCAACTCTGCCCTTGATCCAATTAGAATATTTTCAAAGGCGGATTCAACAGAGCAGATTCGTGTCCGTATTGATGACAAGCTAAATAGAATTCAAAATGACCAAGCTTTCCCTGGAGATAATGACATTGATGATTTAATTGGGTACTTGATCTTGCTTAAAATAGCCAACAAGTCCTAGTCAACTAAAACATGGTATAATTTAGATATGAGCGAATTAGAGCCAGCAGTCCATTTTGACCGTATGAATAAGGTCGTAGAAGAGCTTTTAAAGGGCAATTCAGCAACCCAGATAGCAACTCTGACGGGCTACTCCCGAAAAGAGGTCCTAGAGTACCTTGATGAATGGAAGTCTGTTGTACATAATGACAACAATATACGTGATCGTGCTAGAGAGGCTATCTCAGGAGCAGATCAACATTACGCAATGCTTATCAAAGAGGCATGGAGAACTGTAGAGGATGCAGACCAGCAGGGAGCTTTGGCTGTAAAGTCAGGAGCTCTAAAGCTTATTGCAGATATTGAAACAAAAAGAATAGCTATGCTTCAGTCTGTAGGTGTCCTAGAGAATACAGAAATTGCTTCACAGCTTGCCGAAACAGAAAGAAAGCAAGACATACTTGTTGGTATTTTAAAAGAGGTTACTGCTACCTGTCCAAAATGCAAGATGGATGTTGCAAAAAGATTGTCTCAAATAACTGGGATAGTGGAGTCAATAGTAATCGAAACAGAAGATGTCATTTGATTTTTCAGACTTAATAGATATTCTAGATGGCGAAGAGTTTGAAGAAAAGCCAGTAGATTTACAAACGTTTGTAACTAGCCCAGAGTACTTGGGTCTTCCTCCTTTGTCTCAATATCAATATGAGCTTATTGAAAAATCTTCTCAGGTTTATAAAGAGTCTACTCTTATAAAATTGTATGGAGAAGAAGAAGGAAAGAAAAGATTTAAGCAGACTTGCAACGAAGTTATAGCTCAGCTTGGCAAGGGATCTGGAAAAGACTACTCATCAACTATTTCTGTGTCGTACATGGTTTACTTATTGCTATGCTTAAAGGATCCAGCATCTTACTATGGAAAGCCACCAGGAGACTCAATTGATATTCTTAACATTGCTATTAACGCACAGCAGGCAAGCAATGTTTTTTTTAAGGGATTTAAAACAAGAGTAGATAGATCCCCATGGTTTGTTGGAAAGTATGAAGCCAAAGCTTCCGAAATGAAGTTTGATAAAGCAATCACAGTCCACTCTGGTCACTCTCAAAGAGAAGCCTGGGAAGGATACAACGTTATTGCAGTTATCCTTGATGAGATATCAGGTTTTGCACAAGAAAATACTACAGGACATGATCAGGCTAAAACAGCTGACGCTATATATGACATGTACCGTGCCTCTGTAATGTCCCGTTTCCCAGACTTTGGCAAAGTTATTTTGCTTTCTTTCCCAAGATTTAAAAATGATCCTATTCAAAAATTTTATGAGTCAGTCATTGGTGAAAAAGAAACTGTAATTAGAAGCAAGACTTTGAAGATGGATGACGACTTGCCAGATGGCATAGAGGGCAATGAAATAACTGTAGAGTGGGAAGAAGACCATATCATTTCATATCTTTATCCCAAGACATATGCTTTAAAAAGACCAACATGGGAAGTGAATCCAACAAAAAAGATTGAAGACTTTAAGGTAGACTTTTACAAGAACTCCTTAGACGCACTTGGAAGATTTGCATGTATGCCACCAGAGATGGTTGATGCGTTCTTTAAATCAAGAGAGAAAGTTGAAAAAGCATTTAGTATAGCGCACCTTGCTGTAGATAAGTTTGGAAGACTAGAAGAATGGTTTAAGCCAGAAGCCGACAGAAAATATTTTATTCACGTAGACTTAGCTCAAAAGCATGACCATTGTGCTGTATCGTTAGCTCATGTCGACAGGTGGGTTAATGTGAAGGTTACAAATGAATACTCACAGCCTGCCCCAATAGTTACAGTAGATGCAGTAAGGTACTGGACACCAACACCAGACAAGTCAGTTGATTTTACTGAAGTTAAAGACTACATTCTTTCTTTAAAAACTCGTGGATTTGATATTGGAGTCTGTACATTCGATAGATGGAACTCCCATGATATGATGCAGCAGCTTAAAGCATATGGAATCAATACTGAAATTTTGTCTGTTGCCAAGAAGCACTACGACGATATGGCGATGGTCGTACTGGAAGAAAGACTAAACGGCCCACATATAGAGTTGCTGATTGATGAACTTTTGCAGTTAAAGATTATGAGAGATAAAGTAGATCACCCTAGAAAGGGATCTAAAGACTTAGCCGATGCTGTTTGCGGATCAATATTTAATGCAATTAGCAGAACTAGACCAGACATAAATAATCAAATAGATGTACATACATATGAATCAATGAGCTATGACAATGATTTTGGAACAGAGAGCGATGGGGAAACATCATCGTATAATATGATCAGGGCCCCCAGGATGCCTGAGTATTTGAGAGAAGCAATGGACAGGATGCAAATAATATGAGCGAGTATCAAGAGCTAGCAAAGCAATGCAAGTGCTGCAGTAAGCATGTTCCACTACCAATAGTTATGAAGTCTTATAACGGTATTGTGGTATGCCCAACAACGCTGCAAAATATAATAGAGTATAAAAGAATATGGGAGTCATTCGGCAGCAGACCAATGGGCAGTATAAGAAAACATTTTTCTGAATATGTGCAGGATATAGTTGAAGATGAATTCAAAAACATTTGATCTAAATGATAAACTCAAAACAATAGACACCCTTAATCAAAGCCCAATTGATATACATGCGTTAAGATTTAAAGATCTTGATAAGAATGAGATACCTCATGAGGTAGATGAAGATGGCTATCTTATTGTTCATAAAGCTAAAAATGAAGAAATTAAAAATGAAGAGTTGTATTTTGACTATAAGATAAATTCAAGCGGCTATAGAAGTCAACACTTTAAGGAGCTGGATACAAGCAGCATCAATATAGTTTATGCAGGCTGTTCATTCACATATGGTGAAGGACTACCAGAGGAGTACACATGGCCTCATCTCCTAACAAAGAAAATAGAAAAAGATCATCCAGGTAAAAATGTTGAATACTTTAATTTGTCACAACCTGGAGCTGGCGTCCATCAAGTAATTAGAGTTTGCTTTGACTACTTTAAAAAATATGGAAACCCAGACTATTTATTTCTAATGCTTCCTGATGTTATGAGAGGCATATCTTGGGTAGATCATAGAAGCATGTATGAGACTTTAATTCCAGACATAAATAATATTGAGGCTGGCCCTTTCTACAAGAAGTATTTTCAGTCAGTTATAGCAGAGAATTTTTGGCTACTTGCTTCAGATCTGATGCACATTATGGAGCAGTATTGCGAAGCAGCTGGGATAACCCTATTATGGGATGGCTGGCATGATGCTGCAATATGGCCAAACCTTAACTACGGCAATAGGATAATTAGAAAAACAATAGATACTCCATTGATACGTACAGAATATTCAAAGCGACATCAGGTTGGAGTATTCCCAGAAAATTTAAATGCATTGCCATATTGGGAGTGTGCCCGTGACGGTGGCCACCCAGGAACATGCTGGACAGTTTATCAGTCTGAATCGTACTACGAAAACCTACAAAGGAGAAAAAATGAAAAAGGCTAAAAAAATATTTTACAAAATATACTACAGAATATTTTATCCAGATCTATATAAAAAGATTAAGAACAAAAAGGACTTTATATACTAATGGACAACTACCCAAGCGGACTCAAGTATTCTGTTAAAAAGTTTATTGATCATGACACTCCTAGAAAAGTTCAGTTTATGGACACAGGAGAAAAAAGGTCTTTGCCAGATGAAGTTCTAACTGATGATGGATACTGCGTAGTTGATAGTATTACTGAGCCAATCTATGAAGATCAACATAAGTTTCAGTATAAAATAAATGCGGAGGGATTTAGGTCACAACATTTTAAGACCTTAGATAAAGACTCTACAAATATATTATATGCTGGATGCTCGATGACTTATGGAGTGGGCCTACCTGAAGAGTACACATGGCATTCACTTTTAACATCTTTAATTAAAGAAAGGCTTCATCCTGAAGTAGAATCTTTTAACGTTGCCTCACCTGGTGCTAGCATACATGAGATAGTTAGAAACTGTTTTATATTCTTTGAGAAGTATGGTAATCCAGACTACTTATTCATCTCTGTATCTGACATTGAAAGATCAATTAGCTTTGATAATTCTGATGAAAAGTTTAAGCAAATAATTCCTTCTGAATTTAATTTGACTCAGAAAATGTCTAAGCAATTAATTTATGCTTTGTCATCCATCAACACTGCAAACAATTGGCTGCTATGTGCAGATATAATGTTTATGCTTGAGTCGTATTGCAAATCAGCAGGAATTAAGCTAGTATGGACATCTTGGGTAAGGCAGCAGGCTGACGATTGGGACAGCCTAAAGTTTGCAAATTACTTAAAGACAGAAGATTACAACATAAGAACTTGGTACTCGCCTATAACGGGTGAGGAAAAACCAGATGGGCTAGAAGATAATGCAGACGGACTACCATATTGGGATTATGCTCGTGATGGATCACACCCAGGACTTCTATGGTCAAGAACAGTTTCAAAAAAGTTTATTGATGAAATTGAAAAGAGATGGTTTGAATAATGATTATATTGGGTATTAATGAAACTTCTCATGATGCATCAGCATCTTTAATTAAAGATGGAGAGATCCTTTTTGCTGGGCATGCTGAAAGATATAGTAAACAAAAAAATGATTGGTATATCAATAATGAATTAATTAATGATGCTTTATCATACGGTGCACCTGATGCTATAGCCTACTATGAGAAACCGCTTTTAAAGGCCTCCAGGCTATTTCTAAAGGGTGGTGCAGGGGATTGGAAGCCAAAGTTTAATATTGAAGGTGTGCCTAGGAAATCATTTAAGCATCATTACTCACATGCATGTGCAGGATACTATACAAGCAAATTTACAGATGCTGCAATAGTAGTACTTGACGCAATGGGAGAATATAACACTTCTACCATATGGGTGGGAGAAGGCGAGTCAATTAAGTTAAAGTATAAGCAAGACTACCCAGTAAGCTTTGGATTATTTTATTCAGCATTCACGGATCTGATTGGCCTGATGCCCAACCAAGAAGAATACATAATGATGGGCATGGCTGCATACGGAGACTGGAAAAGATATTATAAAGAAGTAGATGCCTATTTCCCTAAATATCATACTCAAACATACAATTTCCATAAGGGTATAACAGACTGGGGATTTGATATTGAAGAAAAAGATAAGTTTGATATAGCAGCGGCAGTTCAAGTAGTATATGAGCAAAGACTCCTAGACTTCATGAGTATGGCTAAGAGACTGACTGGAAAGAAAAATCTTGTATTCATGGGTGGCTGTGCCCTAAATAGCAAAGCCAACACATTGCTATGGAACATATTTAAAGATATCTGGATTATGCCAAATCCTGGAGACGCTGGCAGTTCTTTAGGAGCTGCACTAGCTTTATATGGAAAGCATGTTGACTGGAAAACTCCATATCTTGGATACGATATGGGCGGAGAGTATCCAGTAAAAGATATAGTTGATGCAATACTTAAAGATGGAATAGTTGCAGTTGCAAGCGGAAGAGCTGAATATGGCCCAAGAGCTTTAGGGAATAGAAGCATACTTGCAGATCCTAGAGATCCAAACATTAAAGATAAAGTCAACTTAATTAAGCAAAGAGAGCAGTTCCGACCATTTGCACCAGTTGTTTTAGAAGAATGTGCTTCAAAATGGTTTGACATGAAGTTTACAAGCCCATACATGCAATACACGGTTAAGTGTTTACAGCCAGAAAAAATTCCATCTGTTGTGCATGTAGACGGAACATCTAGAGTTCAAACTGTAAATAGAGAACAGCATAGAGGATTATGGAGAGCAATAAATAAATTCTATATTCAGACTGGCGTTCCAATTTTATTAAATACAAGTTTAAATATAAAAGGCCAACCATTATTAAATGATCATCAAGATGCTATTGACTGGCAGGCACATTACGGATATAATATACTAACTAGCGGCAGTAGCTTAGTTGGTTAAAGCCCCGAACTCATAATTCGGTAATCGTAGGTTCGAGTCCTACCTGCCGCACACCTCTGTAGCTCAGCGGAAGAGCAACAGACTTCTAATCTGTTGGTCGCTGGTTCGATTCCAGCCAGGGGTGCTCAAGGCATAGATCTGAATAATTTGTGCCAAGATAGTGATTACTGATAAACAATTTTCTACCTGCATCATACGAAGTGGTTCAGCACGATGGAGATTGCTCTGCGGAAGTAGATAGGTAATTACAGTCAGCGGGAATTCCCACGGCTGACATTGCGTCAATAGCCCAACTGGTAGAGGCGTTAGTCTTAGGAACTAATGGTTGTAGGTTCGAGTCCTACTTGATGCACGATATTAAGGTTGCGTTGCAGGCAAGTTAGGCTGACTCCCGACGGGGACAACTGGAGGACAACGGGCGATAGTAAATCCTCATATATCAAGATTAATAAGTTAGTCTGCTCGTAGACTTATTAATCACTTAGGGTCTAAGTGTTACGGAAGCACTACCGTCTCCAAAGCGGTAAGCCTAGGTTCGACTCCTAGAGACTCTGCAGGAAACTCTTGTTATCGCAGTCATTGGTTACTGTTTACGGCAAGATGCAGGGGCAACTAGGAGTCTACTGCACCATGTCGTCGGGGCATGCGGTGAAGGTCCTTACAGTGTGGTGCTCTATAAACTGACCCGACATTTTTCCCATTCGTCTAATGGCAAGACGGCGGTCTCTGGATCCGCTAATCGAGGTTCGAGTCCTTGGTGGGAAGCTTGCTTCCATAGCTCAGTTGGTAGAGCAGCAGACTTTTAATCTGCGGGTCGATGGTTCGAGACCATCTGGAGGCACAATAAATAGTATAATGGAGTAATGATAAATAAAATAGAGCACACCAAAGATATATTTGAATATGAATCTTTTCTCTCAGAAGAAGAATGCAACTACCTAATTGATGGCTGGAATGCACAGGACGACTGGGATCTAACGTGCTTCTATAATGCATACGTCATATCTGGTAAAAAAGACATTAAAGATGAATTTAAAATTAAAATACACCAGATGTATGATAGGTTTCATAAAATAGCTGAGGAGTCTTTTGGGATTCAACTTAAGCCTCTTTCTCAAAGTGCTCATAAGTGGACGGTAGGGGCATATGCAGCAGATCATGCTGACAATGCAGATCTAGATGGAACACCTAATGGGTGGGCTGCAAATAAATTAGTAACAATTTTATATTTAAATGACAACTACGAGGGCGGGTATCTTACATTTAGAGATCATGACATAGCCATCAAGCCAAAGACGGGCACCCTGATTGTATTTGATGTAGGAATAAATAATGTTCATGCTGTAACAGAGGTCACAGATGGAGTTAGATATACCATGCTAAATTCTTTTGACTATATAGATTCCCAATATGATGTGGATTTAGAACAGGAAAAATTAAAAGAAGAGGCAGCTAAAGAAGAATTAAAGATACATTGGCAAGAAGGCAAGATAAATCCCAATGACGCAACAATGCCGAAAATGGTATACTGAGATTATGAAACAACTAATTAACTCTCTACAGGAATTACAATCAAATTCATTCGTATACACTAACTTGGTCAAAGGGTTTTGGCTAAACACTGAATCAGTTTTAATGAGACAGTCACAAACAGTATATAAGGAAATCTATTTAGAGTCTGAAAGACTTCTACTAGAGACATCCCTATGGTTACGCAGACTTGGTGGAGAAGCTTTATACACAATTGAAGAGATTTCTGACAGCCAAACATTAGGCAACGTAAAGCCAGATACCTACTGTGGTGTTGAAATGGCAGTCCATCTTGTTCCAATTAACAAGAGAATGATTGAAGACATTAAGATATTTACAGATCAAGCAATAGCAAGCAAAGAGTGGGCATTGGTTCAGCATCTATCAGAGCTGTTGAAAAAGCATCAGGAGTGGAATTGGTTCTTGGAGTCTAGCTTAAAGCTTCCTCCTAATCCATGGAAATCTCTTAAGGACTAAAATTGAAACCAGATACATCTACAAGTAATTTATGTTTTGATGACATACTTTTAGTGCCTAAGCATTCTAAAGTTGAAACAAGATATGATATCAAGATAGATACTGTAATTGGCAACCCAAATAATCCAGAGGCTTGGCTAGAAATGTGGACGCCATTTGTAATGGCTCCCATGGAGTTCATCACAAGTGATCAAATGATACACGCTCTACTTGGGTTTGGTGGAGTTGCATTTACTAATAGATTTAAGCCAAGAGAAGAAAGAATATCTAAGTTTAAAAATCTGTTATTTGAAACACAGCATAAGAATAGACTTGGGTTTACCATAAGCAACCATGATATATTTGCTGACGAACCACTCATAAAGGAGTTTGTTTCTGCAGGCGGAAAGCTTTTGTTAATCGATACAGCCTTTGGACACCTACAATACTCTATAGATTCAGTTAAAAGACTTAGGGAGCTTGTTCCAAACCATGTACATATCATGACAGGAAACGTCTCTTCTTATGAAGCTTATCGTGACCTCATGGAGGCAGGGGCGGACTCAGTAAGAGTAGGTATTGGTGGAGGAGCTGCTTGTACCACAAGAGTTGTAACTGGTTTTGGCGTACCAGTTCTAGGATCTTTAATTGATGTGTATAGTAAGGTAGACCCAAACCAAGTAAATGGTATTGTTTCAGATGGTGGAATCGTTTCAAATGGAGATATAGTTAAGGCACTAGCTGCTGGCGCAAGTGCAGTAATGATGGGAAGTAGATTTGCTGGACATGAAGAGTGTGAGGGCCAAGAAGATGGCAAGTTCTTATTCAGAGGTTTAGCATCTGCAGGAATCCAGATGGACCCAGTGACTGGAACAAAGCCTCCAGCAAACAGGTTTCACGTTGAAGGTGTATCAGGCTACATAGAAAATCGTGGCCCAGTATCTGATACAATTAATCAAATGATTAACAACTGCAAAAGTGGTATGTCTTACTCTGGGTGTGAAAACTTAAAAACATTTAGAGAACAATCAAGTTACATAATAGTTTCAGCTCAGTCTCTTAAAGAGTCTGGGAACAGAATATAAAGGAGAAAAAAATGGCAGCAAAAGGAAGCCTTGAAGCAATCATTGAGGTTGCAAAGAAAGAAATTGGGACAATTGAAGGTCCAAAAGATAACGAAACAAAGTATGGTAAGTGGACAGGTGCAAACTTTCTACCATGGTGCCAGTCATTTGTTTCATGGTGTGCATTTACTGCAGGCTTAGATCCAAAGAAGTATCCTAAGAGCGCAGCAACAGTAGCAGCATCTGACTGGTTCAAGAAGAATGAAAGATGGTCCGATGCTCGTAATGATGATCCACAGGCAGGAGACTGGATCTATTTTGATTTCCCAGATGATGGTGTCAATCGCATTTCACATGTAGGCCTTTGTATTAAGAACAATGGCGATGGAACAATCCAGGTTATTGAAGGAAACACTTCAGGAACTGCTAAGGGAGATCAACGCAATGGCGGAATGTGCGTAGAGAAAACTCGTGGATATGTCAAGGATAACAAGAAGAAGCTGCTCAATGCAGTTGTTGGTTGGGGACGACCAGTGTATGCTGGAGAAGAAGATGCCCCACTTCTAAACAAGTTAGCACCAGCACCAGCAAAGAAAGCAGCACCTGCTAAGCCAGCAGCTAAAAAAGTAGCACCAAAAAAGACTAAGTGATGTACGAATACTACGTTAGAAAAGTTGAAGGTGTAGTCGATGGGGACACAATAGATGTCCTCATCGACCTTGGCTTTGATATATTATTTGCCTCCAGAGTTAGATTAGCTGGCATAGATACACCAGAGTCAAGAACAAAAGATCTAGCAGAAAAAAAGCTTGGGCTAGAAGCTAAAGAATACCTTAAATATAAATTAAAGGATGCTAAGTCTGTAAAGATTAAGACTGAAAAAATGGATTCGTCAGAAAAATACGGAAGAATCCTGGGCTGGATATTTGTAGACGATCAGACTGTATCCATAAATGATCAGATGATCTCAGACGGATATGCTTGGGGATACCTTGGGGACACAAAAGTTAAAGATTTTGAAGCCCTAGCAAAAGCGAGAGCAAAGTCTAAAAAGTAGTTGCAATCTGCACCTACAAAATGATATAATAGATTAGTACCTGCCGAAATGGGGGTACTAATTTAACTCGCTTAAAAGGAGCAAAAAATGGTAACAAATTTCGCCATGGATCTTTTCAAGGATCCATTTTTTATTGGTTTCAACCGAGAGTTGGAACGTTTTAACAGTCTGAGCAAAGTAAATAATACAGCGTTTCCGCCGTATGATTTGCTAAAGCTTGATGAGGATAACTATCAGCTGTCTTTGGCAGTTGCTGGATTCACAAGAGATGATCTAACTGTATCTATTGAGGACGGAAGTCTATGGATTACAGGTGAAATCAAAGAGGTATTAGACGCAGAAGTTGTTCATAAAGGAATAGCTGCACGTAAGTTTACAAGAATCTTTGAGCTTAGTGAATACATGGAAGTATCCAATGTTGAGCTAAAGGATGGAATGCTACATATTAATGTGGTACGAAACATCCCAAAGGAAAAGCAACCAAAAGTCCTAAAAATTAAATAACATTCTGTACGTCGGTGGACATCGGGATATGTAGGAAGCGTACAGCGTACACCTGAGCATGTGTTTAAAAGGCTCACTATAGAAAAGGGAAGCAATGCCAGTATACGAATATAAGTGTGAATGCAATGATAATGTTGTTCCATTTAATATGTCAATTAAAGACTATCAGCCTAATCAAACCTGTGTTGATTGTGGTAAAGATATGCAAAGACATTACACACCAACAGGAATTCAGTTTAAAGGTAATGGCTTCTACAAAACAGATAATCCTAAGTAGTTTAAACTAACATTCTGCTATAATTACTAAGTAAGCAAAGATATTGCATTACTTAGGAGATACCTAGTTGACTAGAAAGTTACAGTACCTTTTAACCAGCCTTTTTATAATCGGCTGGCTTTTCCTTTTTGGGCCTAGCAATGCCCATGCTGAG
>JACCED010059015.1_pt1 | contig 25958 bp, 21 predicted proteins | sample 7455021 | NCBI WGS metagenome assembly JACCED01 (sample SAMN15323456, study PRJNA562643) | freshwater metagenome | isolation source: river surface water | place: USA:Blue River Watershed | collected 2017-08-19 | reverse complement strand
CCCTTGGATTTTCTGCGTTTGCCACCTTCTTGTACCGCTGCATCACCACCACGCATGGACTTCTTGGATTTCTTGGATGCCTTGGATTTTCTGCGTTTACCGCCTTCTTGTACTGCAGGGGCTGCATCACCACCACGCATGGACTTCTTGGATTTCTTTGATGCCTTGGATTTTCTGCGTTTGCCGCCTTCTTGTACTGCAGGGGCTGCATCACCACCACGCATGGATTTCTTGGATTTCTTGGAACCCTTGGATTTTCTGCGTTTGCCGCCTTCTTGTACCGCAGGTGCCGCTACTTCACCACCACGCATGGATTTCTTGGATTTCTTAGAACCCTTAGATTTTCTGCGTTTGCCACCTTCTTGTACTGCAGGGGCTGCATCACCACCACGCATGGATTTCTTTGATTTTTTGGATGCCTTGGATTTTCTGCGTTTGCCACCTTCTTGTACCGCTGCATCACCGCCACGCATGGATTTCTTTGATTTTTTGGATGCCTTGGATTTTCTGCGTTTACCACCTTCTTGTACCGCTGCATCACCACCACGCATGGATTTCTTAGATTTCTTGGAGCCCTTTGATTTTCTGCGTTTACCACCATCTTGTTCATCGCCACCACGCATGGATTTCTTGGATTTCTTTGATCCTTTTGATTTTTTACCTCCACGGCGTTTACGACCACCAGATTGGGTGTCAGATACATTATTAACTGCATTTTGTAATGCATTTAAGATTTGTTGTGCATCATCGGAATTATTCATTGTATATACAAAAGAAATAGAAAATAAAATTGTAACTATATTTTTTTAAATTAAAAATTTTAACTTAAAAGTAAATTATTTACATATTTTATGTCATTATATTTTCCTATTGAATTTCTACCTGAAAATGAAAATTTGGGGGAACCAAATACAAGAAATTTTTTAAGAAATAATCTACCTTTTTTAGAAACTGACAATTCACAAAATCAAAATGTTAATAATGATACCAATGATGAAAAAATAGATTATTCAAAAAGAGATACATTGGTTTCATCAGCAATTAATGATATTGCAACAACAACAGAATATACGAAATTAGAAAAAATTGGAGGAAAAAGTGAGAATACAAATAAAATAAAAAAGAGAAAGACAAGAATAAATATAGATAGTAGATTAAGAAATATTCAACCAAAACACATATTAGATTCTAATTTAAATAATTTATCTAATGCACTTTTTTTTTCTAGAAATTCAAATATATTAACAGTATGTCATCCAAATCATAATTATAAAGTAGAAGAAAAAATTATATTAGAATATGCAACAAGTACAAATATTAAATTAAAAAATGGAATAAAATTCGAAAAAGGGTCAGTATATGCAAGAATATTACATGAAAATCACAAAATGTTAGAAGGATATACATATTATATAATAATTAGCAATTTTGTAGGAAATACAAAATCTGGAACATTTTATTTAAATTATCCAATTAATTTAATAAATAAAAAACATCAAGTATATTTCAAAAGAACAAATACGGATAATTATGATCCTAATTCTTATTTTATTAAATTAGATATAGAATCAGCTGAAGAAATAACATATTCAGGATCATTTAATTTACAATATCTTCATATTAGAAATATTCCATTAAACGAAATTAATGCAAATTATCCAATTTCTTCTGATAGAATAAGCGGATACCATATAATTGATCATATAATTAATGAAAATTATTATCAAGTAACATTAACAACATTATCAGATAGTTCAACTGTTACAAATTATAATACTGAATTTTATAATTCAATATCTAATATAGGAGATGGTGGTAATATATTAGTATCAAAAATATTAGATACAATAGATGGATATCCAAATAATAATTTTTACAAAGTAGATTTACAGAAAAATTTTTATCATGTAGTAGAAATTAATTTATTAAATACAATATTTCCAATAACTGAAAAAGTTGTAAAATCAACACCAATTAATAAAAAGAATAATTTATTTTATTGGCAAAATTTATCTGATGGTAATACTATTTATAGTGTAGAAATACCATCTGGTAATTATGATTTACAATCATTACAAACTGAATTAAAAACGCAAATAGAGAAAGTAGTAAGAAGTAATATTGATTCAACAAAATTAATAGATGATATTTATACATATAATTTAAATAAAACAAGAATTGTTATTGATAGCGCAAAAAATAGTTTTTCAATACAATTTTTTGAAGAAGTTATATTAAAAAACGCTATTTTTAGAACTAAACTTGTATATGATGATGGATTCGTAAGAATTATAGTAAATTTTAAAAATCATGGATTAGTAGAAGGAGATGAAATTATTTTATCAAATGTACAAGGAACAGAAAACATACCTTCAGAATATTTAAATGGTACATTTAATGTTGAAACAGTTATAGATTTAAATTCTTTCCAAATCAGATTGAACAGATTTAATAATAATGATTCAAGTAATACAAATGGTGGTACTGCAATACATCTATTATATCCAATTAAATCAAGATTATTATTTAATTATCCAAATACAATTGGAGATATTTTAGGATTTTCAAATGTTGGTCAACCAGATAGTATTACACCTTATAAATATGTTATTAATAATTATGATTTATATGAAATTGATGTAGAAAAAAATAGCGTTGGTTTAACAACACAACCAAGAGCTGATACAAGAATATTAAATGTAAATCCGAACAATTATATAATAATGTTAACAGATATTCCATTTTATGATCAAATTAATTTATATGATACTGCTACATATATGTTTGCAAAAATATTATTAGCAGGAAGTAATGAAACATATGTATATGATCAATTTATACAAATAGGAAGTACGTTTAAAGAACCAGTTGCGACATTATCGAATATAACTTTTACATTTAAAAGTCCAGACAATACATTATATGATTTTAATAATATAGAACATTCATTTACAATTGAAATAGTAGAACAATTAGATGAATTAAATATAATAGGAGCAGAAACAGGATAAAAATATTTTTAATTATTAAAAAATATTTTTATGGATATCTTAAATTTCTTCTTAGTCTAATATATTTCTCTTTATTGATTTGATATTTAATATAATTTTTATGAACATTAAAATAGTAATATGTCATTAATTGTAATATTTCTAATATTTTTGGTTTTAATCTTGATTCATATAATGTTACTAAATTAATTTGATTTTTTTCCTCCACTTGTCTTAAAAATAAATCATTCAAATCTTTTAATATTTTCTCTAAACTTGAACTTGGTAATCCCTTTCTGTAATCTATTTGTAATACATTATATATTATATTATTTATTAATAAATTTATTTCATCATCACTTGGATTTACAATAGTACTTTGAACATTATCTACGAAAAATTTAAAAAATTCTTGTATTTTAGGCTTTAATATATTATCAAATACATTCTTTAAATTTGTTTTAATTTTATATCCCAAGTAATCAATAACTTTTTCTTGTTTATCAGTTATAAAATCGTCATATATATCATTTGAAGTTAAATTTGCATTTGTTCCATCTGGTTTTGTATATTGATCTATATTAGTATCATCAATTATGTATAAATCAACATTATTAATTATTGTACCTGTAATATTAGATTCAAATAAGTAAGTAAGTTGTTTATTTTCAATAGTAGAGCGTAAATTTTCATTTAAATAATCTCTATCATTTATATATTTTATATCATGTGATGCAACATAATTATCATATTCGTTTTTATCAATAACATCTTTAAATTTTATATCAATTAATAATTGGTAATTTGCAAACTTGAGTAAAACATCTCTATATTTTTTGATATCTAAATGAAGTTTGCTTTTTAATAATTTAATTAATTTATCATTTAAAGTATAACAAGATAATACATCTATTTTATTTTCAGGTAATGATGCATAATTTTCATCGATATATACATTAGTAATAGATCTCTTTAAAAATGTTTTTTCACTTCTCTTATTTAATAATCTTAATATTCTATCTTCACTTAAAATATTTCTAATACTTGTTACATCTCTTAATATTGTTTTATTTACGATTTTTTCAATTGAATTATTTAAAGTTAAATCTACAATCTCTTTGAAAACATTATTAATTGCATCATTTAAAGTTCTAAATATAACAGATTCAACTACTTTTATTTTAATTTTTTCATTCTTTTGTATAAATTGTTTTCTTATTGCCTTAAATTCATTAAAATAATCTTCTGTTACTTTTTTATATACATTTCTATTAAATATATAACCCACTACTTCAATATGATTATATTTTGTATTGTCACTTGATGTTATTAATCTATATAAATCATTATTATCATCTTCTAATTTATAGATATCTCTATCATCTGTAACATTTGTTCTAATTAAATTGTAAAAATTTGCCATTTTTATATAAATATCATCAATTGTATTATTTGCAAAAAATGATAATAATCCCATATATAATAAAGAATTTGTTATAAGATTAGGCGGAATTGCTATTGGAGCAGCTAATGGTAATAATGAAGCAAAAACTCTTGGTCTAATAGGATCATTTAATTTTTCATTTAAATTATACCTTATTTTTATATCTATTTTATTTTTTATTTGATCTAATGTATCTGTTATATTTATTTCATTTTCAATTAAATCAAACATATCATTATTAATAGTTGTTATTATGTAATTTAATGCACTAATATATTTTATTTCATCATTGTCAATATTATTTGTAAAAATATAATCAATTTCAGTACTATATTGTATAACATTATTAGTTGATGTTAAAATTGTACTTAATAATCGTATTAAATTATCTAAATTAGGTGCAGGTGGTGGAGCTGCTACAGCTGCTGCAGCAGCTGCAGCAATAGCAGCTACCGCAGCTTGAATCCTATTAAATTCAGCCTGAACATTTGCATTTTCGGCATTTATTCTATTAAAAATTGGTACAATTTGTGCAAATTTATTTTGTTGATCTGCATTTAATCCAGCAACTATACCATTATAATAATTATGTGTTGCAGTAACTATTGCTTGACATATATTAGATAATTCTGAAATAATAGTACTATTTTGAATAATAGTTGGGTTACCACCAGCAGGTATATTATATTCTATTCGAATAATATTGTCTAATAAAGTAGTAAAATTAGATGTATCATTTGTTTGTATATATGTATATAAATCATCTATTTTTTGATCTAATACAATACCTCCATTAATTCCTTTTAATAATTCATTGATTATATATGAAACTTTTTTACTTGCTTCATTTTTAACATATGATGTTAATGTATTTAATATCATATTTTCAGATACTACATCTTCATCTTTTTGTTCAAAATCATTTCTATTACCTGCGTTTACATCATCTAAATGACCTGCTGTAATTAATATTGGAGGTTGAGCAACACCTGCAGCGGGATTTCTTTGTTCTTCATCATTATTTTCTTTAGTATCTTCATCAAAATAAATTAAATCATTTGTAGAATAATTACCAATTTTTGATATTTTATCATTAATAGCATCAATATCATCAGTTTCATTTATATTTGGATTTTTAATGAAATAAAAATAATTATTAAATGTTAATTGTTTATTTTCATCTTGATTATAATAGAATTTATGGAATAATTTTTCAAAATGAATTAAGTTATTTAATTCTTCAATAAATTTATTATAATGTAAATTATTAGCATTATATATTCTTGGTATTGTAGATCCAGATACAAATAATAAATTTTTAATTTCATCATATTTTTTACTATATTCTTCAGTCAATTCTTTAATTTTATCTTTTATATTTCTTGGATTATCTTCATCTCTAATATCATTGGCATATCCAAATTCTAAATTACTGAATTGTTTATAAAATAAATTAATATTATCAGTTGTTATAATTATTTCATATGGTTGATCAAAATTAATTGTATTATCTTGATTTATTATACCTTGTTTAAATTGAGTAAATAATTCATTTTGTCTACTTAGTGTTGATAATAATGTTTTAATTGATTTAATTATTTCAGTCATATTGTATACTCTATTATTTTTATAATTATCATATTGATCTTTAACTTGATCAAATATATTAATAATTATTCTATCATTATTATTAATTTGATTATTTATTGTATTATATGGTGCATTATTATATATATTAGACCATGCTTTAGTTTGATCAACATCTACATCAAATCTATTTTGAACTGAAAAGTCATCTATTAATTTATCTCTGGTTATTTGTACTATATTTGGTATAGCAACTCTTATTGCAGCTATTCTACCACCTGCAACTACAGGTTGTATGACTCGCAATATTTCTCGGGCACCTTCAAACATTGCTTCATTAGTAGTTAATAAATCATAAGATGGTAATAATATATTATTTATATTAATAGGATTAGCTGCTAATACACCATTTATAATATTATCTATTTCATTATCTAAATTTTGAATTAGTGGTTGTAATTGTAAAAAACAAATACCATGTGTAATCGCAAATGCAATTAATTGAATACCATTTTGATAATTTACATCATTTATACTAAAATTACCAGCTCCTAATCCTATTAATCTATTTATTTCTCTATCTGCATTTTGACATACATTTGTAGTAATATTATTAATTATTGTAAAAAATGGATTATTTGGACCTGGAGGAACAGCTCCACCACCTGGGTTAACATTTGCTGCTTCAATTGCTGCAATTCTGGCAATAATAGCAGCTGAAATAGCTTGTAAATCAGCTGCATTTTGCGATATTAATCTATTATTACTTTGAAAATTTAATAAAGTTGTTGCAAATGATTCTACATTTCTTACAGCAACACCTGCAGCAGGTGCTGGTCCGACTAGAGTATTTAAAGCATCATTCATTATAATACCAATTTTAATGTATAAATCAGCAACAATATTAGTATATCTAACATAATTTTCTATTCTATAGCTTAAACGTCTTAAAATTGCAATAAATATAAAAATTTGATTTTTTGTAAATACAGTAGGTAAATTAATTATCTTAAATATTGAACTATAAATATTAGCAACATTAAATTGATTATTAGGAATATTTCCAAAATTTACAGGTGCACCTGCTGGTAATGCAGCGGGTAAAGCTACAAGAGCAGGATTTATTAATAAATTATTATTTATTCTTCTATCATCACTATCATTACTAATACAATTTATAAAATCAGTTTCTAACATATAATTTTGATATGCAATATAGAAAAATTCTGCAAATTTTTCTTTTAATTGACTATATCCACCAAATACACCTTTGTCATCTTCTTCATTATATACATCTATTATTTCTTGGATTTCTTCTCCAAGTCTATTTAAATTTGTATTGTAATTATCACTTGTATTTTTCATTTCATCAATAAAAAAATCACCATTTTGTGATTTTTCATGTAATGTTTTAATTCTTGCCCATGATTGATGTATTGGATCTATTGGTAATGGACGACCACCAACTGCATTCAAATCATTAACAGCAATTTCAACAATTGTATGTCTTTCAAATAATTGTTCATTTATATTTGTATAACGAGCATTAATTCCATCAGCTGCTAACTGAGCAGGTATACCAACTAATCCTACTGGTATTGCACCACCAATTGCTCTAGCTCCCGCAATATTATTATTAGGATCATTAGTAATATAATCATCTATTTCTTGTGTTGCATCATTAATATCATCGATATTTTGTTTAAAAGCATCAGAATTTGCAATAATATCATTTTTAATTTGTTCTAATTGATCAAGGTTATTTATATCTAAAGAAGTGGGTACGGTATTAAAGTTAGTAAAATAATCTGGTCTAGTAAAATATTGACTTAAATCGGTAAAGATTTTGAAATCATTAATAGATTCTTGTTGTATTCTTGAATTTTTAAATAAATCGCATAACATAAATGCATGGGCATTTGAATAATATATATTTTTTCTAACTTTAGAAACAGTATCAATTACTAATTTAGGAATATTATTATCATTATTATTTATAATTTCATTAATATTTTGTATTGGTATAAGATTATTTTGATTAAATTTTTCAGTGATATAAGTATCAATTTTTTCAGTTCTATCTTTAATAGAAGAATTAAAGAAAAAATCAAAGTATTTTCTTCTACTTAAAAACCAACTATATTTAATTTGAACTAAATAATCTTCTAATAATTCAAATTTACCACCAAATTGTTCATAATTTGGATCAGGTATATTTGCACCAGCAACTGGAAACCAAGTAATATTAGTTAAAATTGTATTTATAGGATTATTAATATTTTCATTTATTAATTCAGTATATTCATTAACATCATTATATAAAATTGCATTTAATTCTGCTTCGTCTAGATTTGGATCATTTAATAATTTTTCTAATTTTTGACCAAATTCATTTAATTTTTTAATTTTTTTCTTGTCTGCTAATTTAGCTAATTCTGTTTTTATTGTTTCCATTCTTCTTCTATAATTTGCAAATCCTAATCTTGGATCAGCTGGTGCTAAAGGACCTATATCTCTTATAAAATTATCTATACCTGAAGTTCTCAAATTTTTATTTAATTTATTTTTGTTTGCTGTAAAAATTCTTGATAAACCTCTTATGGCTCTATTATATAAATCATCGCCAGCTAATAATGGAGCTCTAGGTGCAGCAGCACGTGCACCACGTCCACGTGCTGCTGGTGGAGCTGGACCAGTTTCTTTATTAATAGCATCAAATTCTGTATCAAGTTCTTTTAAAATATTTTTCATTAATTCACCACCTTTTTGATTAAATGTTTGATTTAAAAAATTACCGCCTTTAAAATCCTCAAATTTTTCAACAAAATCATCATAATTTTTATCTTGTAATAATTGAGGAGGTGGAGTTGAATTAGGATCATTATTATAAAGTAAACGTAATTGTAATTTATGTTCAATTAAATTATAGAATCTAGAAATTTGTTTTTCTTTACCTTCTTTAAAAATAGGGAAAAGAGGTAATAATTTTTGTTCAATATCTAATAATTCTTTAATTTTTTCTTTTAAATTTTCATTTAATTCTGTATTATTTTCTTTAACAGAATCTACCAATTTATCACATGAATTAAAAAAATCCAATAAAGTTTTATTAATATCGTATTTATCTTTATTAATTAATTTTTCATATAAATCATTAAAATATTCTTCATGAAAAAAATAACTATCAACATTTATAGGATTTTCTGGTACAGGATCAGCTACATTATTAGAATATGGATTACCAGAAACCGAAGTTACAGAGAAATCGGGATTAGATTTAAGAGAATTTCTAATAGCACTTAATTTAAGGTAATCATCGATTTCTTTTTTATAATCTTTAATGAGTTGTGATTTTAATAAAAGGAATTCATCTTCGTTTATAGTTCTCTTTTTTAATTCATCATAAAATTTTGTAGTTATTTTTTTAAGAGCTGAGTTTAATTTATTATTGAAATTTGGTAAAATATCTTTGGATTCAATAATATCTTTATTAAAAAATGAGATTAATTTTTGTTGAGGTTCTAAATCACGTAATTCATTTAAATCTAATATAAATTGTTGATAATCAGATATTTTTTCAAAGAAATTTAATAAATATTTAATAGTATCTTCAACAATTTTAATATCATTAAAAGGTTGAGATTCTAAAATAATATTTCTAAATTCTCTTTCTAAATCTAAAGTTTGAGAATAATATTTAGCAACTTCGAATTGATCTTTTGGATTAATTAATTGTGGTGGACATTCACCTATTTTTGGATTAAGTGCTGCAGTAAAAAAGTCATATCCTTTAGGAAGTCTCATTTTAAGATTTGCTTTATGATTAATGAGCATTTCAGTGATATTTAAATATTTATTTTTAATAGCATAATAAATAGGAGGTAAATTAAATGAATTTAGAGTATTAACGGCGACGCCTTTATTAAGAAGTATTTCTATTATTTTTTCTTTTTGGTATTCAGAAAAATCAGATTCAATTATAAATTCAAGGATAGGAGTAGTAGTATTATCATCTTGAAAAGAACTATTGACAGGATAATTTTGAAGGACTTCTTGTAATTCACCAAAATTACCTGATTTAACAAGATCTGTTAATTTTTCCTTAAAATCACTTGGTATACTATTTTTCATGTAAATAGTCTTATCAATAAAACTTGGTTTTTTTGGAATATATTTACTCATAAAAAAAGAAAATATATTTTTTAATAAAAGTTCTACTTAAAAAAAATACAACATATATGTTATGAGCTATTATTTCAGACCCCCTAATTCAAGAGAACAAAATCTATATATAATTAGATTTTCAGTAGATGATCTATCTGACAATAATTTTGTAGCAGGTACTTTAAAAAATACAGCATATACTTCACCTGCTAAAGTATTTTTACCAGCAGATTTTAATTTTACTTACAATAATGACAATTCATATTTTGAGTTAAATTATATAAATGCTAAATATGAAATACCTCCAACTGTTAATATTATATTAAAAAATGGTAATACAAATGAGAATATAACATATGAAGTATCAATAATAAGTGTGACTGAAACGGTTACACGTTTTGAAATATATTATCATACAGTTGAAGAAGATAATGGATTTGTATTTAAAAAGAATTATCCTGATTTATTAGGAGGTGGATTAACAAATATAGGAGTACAAGTACAAATTATTGGTCGTACAAAAACAGGACCAACATTTGCAATAGCCAATCAAGGGTGGACATATGTTGAATCAACCAGTGCATCTAATGATTCTATATATTCATCAATGAAAGTTGGTACGAATGGTGTAGTACCACCATTTGGATTAACAGTAGGTGGATCATATGGATATTTTGGAGGAGCAGGTAATGGTAATACACCATCAACAACTAAATTAGAAAATTATACAGTAACAGAAGTATATAATAACATAAATAACTATCATTTTTTCCCGATAAAAATAGAAAATAATGAAATATTAACATTACCTGTAGTAGAAACAGCGAATATTGGGCAAGAGATATTTTTATTATTAAATCAAATTACAGGACAAAAAACATTGACAATATCAAAGGATAATACTAATATGGGTGCTAATTTAGCATTAGATACAATAGGTGATAGTGTAAAATTCATTGCATTAAATAACGATGATGATGGAGCAAGATGGGTAAAAGTAAATAATAAATAAATTTATTAATTATTAAATTTATTTATTTTAGTTATATATTTATTGTAAATCTAAATCACCATTGATAAAACCAGAGTTATCCATGGGCATTAATTTACTTTCAGAAGATTTATTGTAGTTGCATTTGTAATTAGTTTCAATATTTTTAATATTATCATTAATTACTTTTGCACCATTTTCTATTAAAAATTTGCGAAATTCATTGCTATTTTTTAAATTATTTTTTTGCATTAATGCATATTGTAATACATCACGATCTCTGTATTCTGTAAAGTAACGGCCATCTACTAAAGCAGGGCAATTGCAGCATTCACCAAATTTGTTATTCATATTTTAGAGATAGAAAATTTCCTAAATTATTTAAATTTCTTGAATTAAAATTTGTTTGACTAGATATTTGTCGTAAATTATTCCCATTTACTTGCCCCATTTTTCCTATTCCCCCTATTATTATTGTTTCCACTCCTATTACTCCTCCCATTCTTCCCATACCATTTATCATACCACTCATCATACTACCCATTTGCATAGGTGAAATATTATTAATTTCTATTGATCCCATTATTGGCATTCCCCCTATTGGAATTCCAGAAATTGGCATACCTATCATTGGATTCATTAATCCATTTCCCATTAAACTACTTCCTATTGCACTAACTAAACTATTTAATAATGGATCTCTCATTGTATTTAAACTATCATTTAATGAATTATTATTGAAACCAATTTTATTATTAGGTGGTATTATTAAATCATATTCTTCATTATCTTTACTTTCATTACCAAATATTTTACTTGTTATATTTTCTAATGAATTTATAAATGATTCAATAATTCCTTTACCAGAGTTTCCTTCTTTTTGGGCTTGTTGGATTGGGACAGACTTATGTTTTTCTGTTTGGCTAATTCCTTTAAATCCGCCATTTTCATATTCAGTAGCTCCTCCTCTTTTTTTTTTAATTTCTTTACATCTTTTTTACTTTCAACAATTTCCATCTTTTTTATTGCTACATTATTTAATAAATTATATATATCACTTTCCTTATTCTCTTCTGTCTCTTCTATTTGTTCTATTTTTACATTATTTATACTGCTTGCTTCTGTTTCGTTTATACCTCCTTCAGCTTCATTTTCAACATTCGCATTTACTTCTGATTCATTTACTTCAGCATCTGTTTGTTCATTAACTTCTGTTTCATTTACTTTATCTTCAGTAATATTAATTGATTGATTATTTTGTATTTGCTGTTGTAATAAATTCATTTGTCTCATTTGTTCCATTTGCTGTATTTGTTGTATTTTTTGTATATTTTGCATTTGTAATAATAATTCTTTTTCTTCTTCGTTTTGAGCTATTATATTTTCATTATTATTTTCATTATTATCTTGTCTTCCTGAATTTGCCATAGTTAATAATGATTCTTTTAATTGAGATACCATTTCTGACATTATTTCTTTGCTTTCAAAATTATCTGTTAATCTTTCATTATTCTTATTTTTTGTTGGTCTATATACCTCTTTATTTTCATCATCTTCACTTTCTTCATTTTTATTTGATTCATTTGAATATGTTATCATATCTTCCTTTTTATCTTCATCTTCTTGTTTATCATCTCTTGCTGCAATGTAAGTAAATAATGTTTGAGAAAAGTTATCTAAAATAGTAAATTTTTCTTCTAAAGTATTTATTTTTTGACTTACTACATAAATTCTATAAAGTAATACAAAACATAATATAAGTGAACAGATCAATAACGTATCTTTAATCATAATTATTGTTTGTAAAAAAATATATTATTTTAAACTTATATCTTTATTTTAAATTTAAAATTTTTTAAAAAAAGATATTTAAGATTTTATAATAAAAAATAACAATTATAAAAAGATAGGATAATATGATAATCATATTAATTTTTTGAGCATGTAAAATATATTTATTTTTTTGTAATTCAATTTCTTTGGCGTATTTTTTTTCTAAAATATTTCCTACAAAAATTATAGTATTATTTACTTCTTCTTTTATCTTATTATCCATCTTTATTTTAATTTTATTCACATCTATCGCTGAATATAATTTACCCATATTAATTCTTTTATTACTTGCATGTAATCTTTCCCATGATTCACCTGATAAGAATTGATATTTAGTATTTGGTTCATTATAACATGAAATAATAATTATGTAAATATCTTTAGCAATTTCTTCTGTATGAACTTTAATTGTATCATTATGAATTTGTTCACCATTTTCTTTTTTTAGAATACAATGTAGTGAATCTACAAATAATAATATATTATCCTTCTCTGTATTTGTTAATTTAAATCCCTTAATCGTACAATCATTTAATACACCAAATATCATATGTCCACCATATGAATTTAAAAATGCACAAATAGTTTCTCTGTATTTTTGGTATTGATTAGTATGAAAAGATTTTTTAAATTCAAGTTGAATACCTTCATTATGTCTGAATGTATCATTTAATAGGAATCTATAATTAATTAATGTATCTAGTTTATTAAGGGGAACGACAGTGTTCATTTTTTTAAGAATAATAGATAAATAAATGGATAATTAATTTATTTATCAATTTTTAAATAATCAACAATTACATTCATTAACTGAAAAATCTCTGCATTTATCACATTTTAATGATTCACACCAACATGCTTTTTGTATAATTGGATCATATAAACCAATATTTCTATTTGATTCTTTACATACTTGTTTACAATAATTACTATCTGGATTAAAATTTTTATCCATTTCTTCATTTTTTATACATGATAATCCTATTGCAGTATAACCATCTAAACAATTATCATAACATCTACCTTTATAAGGAAGAGTATCATTAGGACATAAATTTTGAGTGTAAGAGAATGGTACTTCAAAATATTTTATAAATATTAATTTTTGATCAATCTTTTTAACTAAAATAAAACCATAATCATTTTCATTTGTATAATAATTTAATACGTATAATAATTTATTATCATTTAATTTTTCTAATAAATAATTTAATTCATAATTTGTTATTATATTTCTAGTTATTAATTTATTACCATATTCTACTATTAAATCTGTAATTTTTGTTATTAAATTTTCTTTATTAGTTGTACTTAGTAATGGAAAAATTTGTAAGTAATTGTAATTTTTCATTGCATTCTTTTTAATTGTATCAAATACTAATTTATCTTCATTTAAATATGTAACTTTGTGAATAAATTCAACATTAATTACAGTAGAATCAATTGATGTTATAACAATTTCTCTATCTAATTTATATTTTTGCTGAGGAATATCATATGTAATTATATTACCTGATAAAAATGATGTAAATAAATTTGCAATTGATTCAATAGAAGCTAATGAATTTACATCAATAAAATCTTGTAATAATTCTAAATCATTTAAATAATTAAAAAATTCTTTAATATTATCGTTAAAAAATGGATAATAATTATTCTCAATACTTCCTAATGATATTTCAGGATTTTTTAAATCATCAAATAATCTTTGTTGTTGATATTTAATGCATTTAAAAACGGAAGAATAGTTATTATTTTGTAATAAATTTAAATCTGAATCAGAAAAATCGGGAGAAGTATAATTAGGATAAAAATTTTTATATTTAATAATATTTACATTAGAATTAATGGGTGAATTTTTATAATTTAAGAAACAATTAAAATAATTATTATTAAGTTTAATATCATTTAATTGGCAAGAAGCAATAGAATTTAGAGGTCTAAAAACTACATTATTAGAATTATTATCAAATGGTTCAATATAAACAAAATAATAAAAAATAATTAAAAAGAGAAAGATAGATAGATAGATATATATTTTCATTAATTTATAAATATATTTTTTAAATTAATGATTAAATTTAGATACTGAAAAATTCTTAAATTAAACATTCATTCATTCGCGTAAAGTTTTAAATTAAACTTTACAATATTAAGATAAGAATGGTAAAAAGCGTTCAACTTTTTTATTTTTATTAAAATTTAAATATTTATTGTGATCTATATTAGTAAAACTTTCATTAGAATTTTCTTCTGATTTTTTACCTGTAAATAATGATTTATCATCTATTATTATTTTTGTTCCAGTATCTTCTTTTTTATCTAATAATACTTCAACTGTATTATCTACACTATTAGATACGTATAAATTATTAAAATTACATGCTTCTATTAATCCAGCAATTTGTGATCCATATACATCTTCTATCCTTGATATTTTTTCTGCATCATAAATTGGATCTTTATCTATCTTCCATGATCCTTCTATAATTTTATCTTTATTATTTAAATCTTGATTACCAAAAGTTTCAAATCCACCTTGAATACCAGTTACATCTCTAAAAAATTTACAGAACTTAGAATCAGGTATATAATTATTAATATTATTTTTTAAGCAGATTAAACCGAAATCTTGAGGATAATCTTCTGGACAAGATGGTAAACATTTATTTCTGTAAAATGAATAAGAAGAATCACATAAATATGGTTGATATGTATTACCTATATTAGTTAATGAAATGTAATGATATTCATTATCATTTGGATCTATATTTTTTCTTAATAATAATGTTAAATTAGAAGATAATAAGTAAGTAGTAGAATTACTATCAGTTATATCAATAGGATAAGTAAAAAAGTTAGTATTATTAAAGAAAGCGAAGAAAGAATCGATATTATTAAAATTTTCGCGAGTAGAAATTGCGATTCTAAATTGATCTACAATTCTATCAACAATATTTAAATTAGGGTCATGTTTAATTACACCTCTACCTAGGAATTCTCTGTTATTTAAGAGTAAAGAAACATATGCTTTAATTTTTTCAAGGAAATCTCTTTCTCTTAAATCATAATTATCTGGTCTTGGTATTTTTATAAAAATTGGATAGTAAATACATTGAGTTGGTATTTTATCATTTTCGTCAATTATTGATAAATTATTATTAAATGGTAATACTGTATATCTAAATGACATATTTGGTGCATATATTAATTCATCAAGATAATCTAAAATTTCAATTGATGATTTATCACCTCTGTATTGATTAATATTAGATTGGAAAGTTGGTGCAAGACCATGTAATTTAATTTCTAATTTAATACGTAATTCAATACAATATATTTCATTATTACTATCAATATGTAAAACTAATTTAGTATAGTCTTGGATTGTACAATTATAATTTTCAGGTGGAATATTTATTAATTTATTTTTTTCTGAAATTACTGTTTTATTTGATATAAAATCTAAATATGCTTGTTTTACTTTATTTTTAATATTATTTATATTGTAATATGATTTGAATAAATATGCAGGTTCATTATTTTCATTATCACTACTATCTAATGTTAATAATCTTGATAATAAAGCTAATACAGTTTTATCAGGTTCATCATCAAATTCATGAATAATAAAACTAGGATTATTAGGATCATAAGGATCATATGGAGCAGTTGGGAAATCATTATTTAAACTGACTATAGTTTTAAAGTAATTAATTATTTTCTTTTCGAATGTAGGATTAGTTGGATCTAATTTTCTTCTTACAGGGATACCACTAGAATCTACAAAATTAAAATGTGTTTTTCTGTATTCATTTATATCAATACCTTCTATATTTCCGAAAAAATAATTTTTCATTGAACTATCAACTTTTTGATTACCATAATCATAAACATTATCAGATAATACTTGAATAAAAATTTCTTGATCATTATCTTTTAAATATGATTTAGGGGTTAAAAAGCAAGTACCGTTATTAAGAATATCGAGATTGTTACATTTTGCATCTTTGATAGAGTTAGTACCATGATTTTTCTTAATATAAATTTCACTATTTTGGAAATGTTCAATATTATCTATATTTTTATAAACTGGAGGTTGAATATTAGAATCAACAAATTTTTCTAAAAGTCTATCTTGTTTCTTTTTTAGTAATAAGGTTCTTTTTTGATCTATTATATTTTCCATAGGTTCTTTTTTTGAATCTTTATACATATTATACAAAATGATACCAATTATAAAAAGAACTATAACATATCCAATTGTAGTATATAAATTATCTTTATTTATCTTATCCATCTATAAAGTTAATTATGAAAAATAAAATTTATAAATATTTTTCATAAATTATTAAATATTTTTAAGTATTGATTGATGTTAAATCTGCATTAACTGGAGGTGTTACTTTTCTTGATAAATCAAATTCTTTTACTGAAATTGGATACCCACTTGTTAAACTTGGGCATACTGGGCATTCTTTTTCTGCTTTGCATACAGGTGTTGGTTTTAATGATGGTGCCCATTTGTCTGTATTTAATAATATATAATCTTGATCCCATGTATTAGTTAAACCATTACCATTTTCACCTAATGGTTCATATAATCTAGATACTCTTGCTGGATCTTTAGTTGAAACTAAAGAATTTGTACTGTTTAATGGTAATATTGAACCAGTAGAATTAGAAACTGGAGAATCAAAATGTTCAATAGTAGATTTTTTAGCTAAAGATAATAATTTTTTAACTTCATCTGCAGTATAAGTTTCTTTAGGAAGGTTATCGAAATTTTCAATGGAAATTGATTTATTTTGTTTTAATTGGGCTAATTTTAATTGTTTTTCTTTAATTTCTTTTTCGAGTAATTCTTCTTGTAAAATTTTTCTTCTTTTTTCTTCTTCTAATATCTTTTTATTAGCTTCTTCTTCTTGTAATTTTTTCTTGAGTAAAATTTCTTCTTCTGCTAAAATATTTCTAATATTATATTCTTTTATTTCAGGTTGTTTAATTTTAATTTCATCATCTGATTCGTAATTATTATACTTTTCTACATTAACTTGTCTTAATTGTTTTAATTGAATATTACTATCAAAATTTTCTGAATTAATAAAATCAATTAAAAAATATGGGACTACTAATAAACCAATTAATATATATTTTGATTTATCATCTAACTTATCATTTGTAATATATGTTACAGCAAAATAAACAATTGTTATATATATAACAAATTTTAAAAGTGAACTCATATTAGACATATTATTTAAACATATTTTATTTATTTGTTAAATATTTTTTAATCATCACATTTATCAAATAATAATTCACTTGATTTATTTAATAATAATACCATTCCTGCTATAAACATTGATTCTGGTATATATTTAAACCATTCGATTTTTTCAAACATATTAAATAAAAGTTGTGAACAAGGTGGTTCTATTAAAAATAAATAGAATGCTCTAGCTGCTAATGAAATAAATCCATAGAATATTGATCTTGCTATAACAAAATTAAATTTAGTTTCTTTATTTTTGCAAACAGTCATATTATCATAAATTTTAACTAAAAACATAAAAAAAGATGTAACAAAAAATAAAGAAATCATAGATTGATAGTAATATTTATCATTAAAGAATTCTTTGTAATATAAATAAAAGTATATAGCAGATAAAAAAATAAATCTAACAGATATCATAATATTTAAAAAAGAAATAAATATTATTTTCTAGTATAAATAAAAAACATAGTAAGAATTAAAAATATTAATATTGATATAATAACTTGAACAGTAATCATTAAAATAAAATACATTTTTAAATCTGAAACAGTATCATTAACAGGTTTAATGTAATGTTCTAAAACTTTTTTATTATCGTCTTTATTCATTTCTTCTATTAATTTTTTCCATACTTCATTGGCAATTTGTTTTAACAACATATAAATATATTATTTTATTTTTTTCTAAAATTAACATATAAAAAATGGAGCAAGCAACTGGTTTTTTAAATAGTATAGAACAAATGCCCCCTGCCAAAAAATTAGTTTTAATTATAATGGGTATTGTAGTTATCTTATTAATATTAGATTTATTATCATATTATAATAAACAAAATTTCTTTAATGTATTAAATCATTCTAATAGACCCGTAAATAAAAAGAATATAGAAAAAATGTCTACAACAGAAAATGATATGGCAGCTGCAGCACCTTCACCAGCCACACCAGATGAAAATACTTCAGGAATGGTATCAATTAATTTAGATCCTAGTAAAATAAATTTAACATTATTTTTTGCTGAATGGTGTGGACATTGCAGACATTTCATGAAAGAAACATGGATGGATTTAAAAGAAGCATTAAAAGATAATCCTGAAATACAATTAAATGAAGTAAATTGCACAGAAATAAGAGGTGATATTAAAACACCAGCAGGAAAAAGTATAGAAGGTTTCCCTTCTTTAATATTAAACTTTAAGAATGCTAAAGGAGAATATTTAGAAGATGAATACCGTGGTGGAAGATCATTAAATAACTTAACAGTTTTCTTAGAAAAGTTTTCATCATTTGTAAAAACTAATTAAATTATTGTATCATATTAATACTTTCTAAATTTAAAATAATTTGGTAAGTTTTCTTTTTATAATCAAGTTTTATTCTATCAATTTCAATATCTAATAAAAGGTTAGTTTCAGGTAAAATAGATACATCATTATTTATTTTAAATTGAATAAATTGTTTTTTATCAAAAATAATATTTGATTTTAATTCAAAATTACAAAAAAAGTTTTTATTTTCATTTTGATTTTTTAAATAATCATCAATCTCTGTTTCTATATTATACATTTGGTTATCTGGATTTAATACATTTAAATAATTAATTTGATGATATTTTTTAGATCCTACATAAGTTTTTGTTGTTAATGTAAATTTAATTTTTTTATCATCTTTTAATATTAAAAATTCATTCATGTTTAATTTACCTAAATAGTAAGACATATTAAATTATTATTTATAATTTAATATACCAAATTAATTTTTAAATTATTCCTGTTTCTTATTCTTTTTTGCTTCTCTTCTTCTTTTCCTTTTTTTCTTCCTTTTCTTCTCCCTTACTTTCTGTCTTTCCTTGTTCAGACATTCTTTTTTCTCTTTCTTCATCTACTGATTTTATTATTTCCATTGTTTCATCTAATTTTTCTTTGAATTGATCTAAAAAGTTTTCACTCTTTACTAATGATAACATTAATTTAGCTCTTTCTAATCCTGTTAATTCAGGATTCTTTTCCTTTACATGTCTATATGCTAATGATTTATATGCTCTAGATTCTAGAGGTGATAATTTTAAGTCATTTTTTAAATAATCTAATGCTTCTTGATGTAAGTCATCTGTAGGATTAGGTTTATTTCTTCTGCCACCGATTAAATTATCGTACATTTCAGAAGATTCAGTTAATTCAGAGAATTCATTTAATGATTGTAAATTATTAACATTTCTTAAACCTTTAATCATATTTCTGGCGCCTCCATTTTGGATTAATCTATCTAATGTTTCAGTAGATAATAATTCTTCTCTTGATGGTACATAATTAGGATTGTAAGAAGGGTGTACATCATTTTGTAATGAATTTGAATTTAATGAATTTGTTAGAGATGTGAGTTTATTAACTATACTGGTTCCTTCTGTTTCTGTACCTCCTAAATACATATTTCTTAAATTGTTTAATACAAAACTAGATTCACTAAAAGGATTGGAATTCATCTATACTTATTATATTTAAAAAATTATTTTTCAAAACAAAAATTAATTATTTTGATTATTTTTGTTACGATTACTAAATTTTTTTAACCTGCCTTTTTATTTTATTTTTATATAAAAATATATTTTTTAAAAATTTCTAATTAATATCAATATAAAAATTTAAATAAATAATTTTTTTTAATGAAACAAATAAATTAAAATAAAGAATATAACAATAAAGAATATACTCTTATGAAAGATTTAGATAATTATATTTTAAACAACTAAATTATTATTTAATATAATATATATTATATTCGTATTAACTTTTAAAAATCATAAAAAAATCATCAAATATAGATGAATATTTATAAAAATATGAAAAAAATGTCTAATTTAAAAAAAATATTTTTAAATTATATTTATCTAAAACATAATTATATACAATGGAAAATACAAATTTAGTACAAAATAATCAAGAGAGTTTTGGAACAATAATAGTTATTGTACTTTTAGCAATAGCAGTTTTTTATTTAGTATCATCATCCAACTCAAATTTTACTAATAATAGACCAATTCCAAGACAACAAAATAAAGGTTTAAGACCTAGAGTAGCTAATAAACCATTAAGAGAAAATTTAGCCAATATCGATGACCCTTCTACATTACCTACTACAAATCCTGGAAATGATTTACCATCTAATCCCGGTACACAACAATCTGCACCTTCATCAATACCTACATCAGTAGTACAATCTGCTGAATTAAACAAGCAATTCCCCACTGGTACATTTAAACCTTTACTCTTAACTCCCAGTGGTGAAGTATCTGGTTCATCTGCTGATACTTCAAATGCTGGTGTTGGTATCGATTATACTTTAGGTGTTGATCAAAATTTAGCAAATCCTAGTGGAAGACAAATGCAAACAAGCGATGATTTAAGACCCCAAGAAATGAATTCTGGTTGGTTTAACTCTCCATATGATCGTACATCTCAATTACAAATCGAAAATGGTAACTTATTAGCATCTGCTTCTTCTCAAGCTAAAATCGGTATTGATACAATTGGTCAATCTTTAAGAAATGCATCTTATGATATCCGCGGTAGCATCCCTATCCCTAAATTTGATATCGGTCCTTTTAATAACTCTACTATTGAATACGATTACAATATCAAAGCATTATATTAAGCATCAATATTGTATAAATAAAATTAAATTTAATAATAAATTTAATTTTGCTTTTTTTCTTTTTTAACTCTTTTAATATTAACTTTTTCCTTTACTTCACGTTTTTGAGATATTACTTTTGTAATATCTTTCGCTTTTCCTTCATCTTTTGTAATTTCAGCTAATCCATTTATAATTATCTTTTCATTAAATCCTGTTCTTGATTTAGTAACATTTTTTCTAATTTTTCCTTCAGCTACATTGATTTCAATGTTATTATTTTCTTCCATAAATTCTAAAATAAAATTTTCATATTGTTTCTTTTCATCTTTTAAATCTTTTAATGCTTTATTTAATTTTGATATTTTTTCATCTATTTCTATAAAATTTTTTACATGCTCCTTTACTTCATTCTTTAATTTAGTTAGTTCACTACTCTCTTTACTACTCTCTTTACCCTTTTTTCTCTTTAATTTATTATCATAACTCTCAGTTTCTGAATCATTTAAATTTTTTGATTCTTCGGATTGTTCAGTACTTGATTCATTATCATTTTCTTCAGTACTTTGTTTTTTCTTACTTTCTACTTTTTTAGTTTCTTTTACTTCTTCTTTATTTTCTGGTTTTTTTACTTCCTTATTACCTTCTTGCTTTTTTTCCATTTTATGAAAATTATAAATATATTTTATTTATAATTTAAACTAATTTATTTTAATCCCTTGTATATAAATATATCATACACCATTCTCTTTGGCTTTCCTACTTCTGTAAATACTGGCACATAACTTATATATTCTGTATATAACATTGGATCATATCTATAATATGATATTGGTGTATCTAACATTGTACCCTTTAATGGTCCAGTTAATGCATATAACTTTTTACCCTTCTTCTTTTTCGGCTTTGTTTCATCATCATATAATAATTTTTCTAATTCAGGATCTAATTCTTCATCTTCTACATATTTTTTTCCACCATCTTGATTATCATTTGTATTTAAAGAATTACCACCTGTTTGTTTATTTAATTCGTTTCCTAAATTTTTTTCTGAATCTTCAGATTCTGATTCTGATGTTAATATATTTGAATTACCATTATTTTTACGCTTAAGGAAATTTTGTAATTTTTGTTGGAAGTTTTCTAACATTATCTCTGATTTTAAAGGTTTTATTGCATATTCGATTGAATTAGAGTTTTTTTCAGATTTCTTTTCAAATACTTGAAAATGTAAATAATCACCATCTAATCCTCCACCAACTTGATATCCAGTTTTTACTCTTTGTAATGTAAATTTAAATTTTGGTATATGTCCAACAAAATATTGAGATAATTGTTGATATGCCATGTGTGCTGCCTGTAAAGAATTTTCTGCTGTAAATGTTCTGTCAAAGGAACCTAATATAAAAGGATTGACAAGTTCGTATTTTTTACTCATAATATAAAATATGAAAAATTATATTAATAGACTTAAACGAATTATTACAAAATATATAATATAAGAAAATGTCAAGTACCCTGATTTTCGAAATCAAGACTATTCAAAGTAATGCTTTTAAAACTCTCATTGATGCAATTAAAGATATTTTAATTGAAGCAAATTTACATTTTACAAAAAATGGAGTTACATTAAATGCTGCTAAAAAACCAACACACGAGATGAGCATTATCATGAATTTACAAAAAGAAAATTTCCAAATTTATGATCTTAAAGAAGAAAAAAATCTAGGTATCGATATGGTAAATTTACATAAATTAATTAAAACTATGAATAACGATGATTCATTAACATTATATTATGATAAAAGTGATCCAAATAATCTTGGAATTAGAATGGAGAATGAGAAGAAGTATTGTATTACAGATTACAAGCTTAAATTACTTGATCTAAATCCCGACAAAGAATTCAAGTTACCTAGTGATAGTAATAAGACATATTTCCAAACAATATTAAGTGTGCCATCACAAATTTTCCATAAAATTATTAAAGATATGGCGAATATTTCAGATTCAATTGAAATCACTAGTATGAATGATATTTTAACATTTACAGGAAAAGGTGATTTTGCATCACAATCATCGACATTAAAACAAAAGGAGAATAAAAAGGATGATGAAAGTAAGAAAGATCATGAGAGTATAAAGATTAGTAAAAAAGCTGAGAATAATGAAATCATACAAGGATTATATGAATTAAAGAACCTGACAACATTTACAAAATGTGCGGGATTATGTCCTTCAATTGAATTATATCTTAAAAACGATTATCCATTATTTATTAAATATTTAGTAGCTGATCTTGGATACATCTATCTAATTTTATCACCTAAGGTTAATAATTCAAAATTAACACGTGACAATCTTGATTCTGATTCAGACGATGAATAAATTAAAATAAAAAAAATATATATTTTTATTTTAATAGATATGTCTTCAAAATTATTTTACGATGTTGCAAGAAATTCAATTATAGGTGGTTATTTAATTCAACCATTTAATGGTTTTATCATTCAATATGCATATTTAGTTTCATTTGTTGGTGCAATATTTTTTGGTATAAGTCAATTTATGACAACACAAAATTATAATAATTTTCAACCATTAGCAATAATTTTAAATAGTCAGTGGTTGCCGTTTATTAATTTGTATTTTACAGGATGTGCTTACTTTTCATTACTTCATTTTTTTAATAAAGATGAACTAAATTTACCAATTAAAGATTATTTTTATGAAAAAGTTAAATAATTTATCCTATATCTGGTATACATAAGTCTTTTAATTTTGTCCAATTTTCATCTAAATTTTTATCACTTGTATCATTTATATTTGTATATTTATTCGGGATATACAAATCTTTAATTTTATTTACTGCTGTTCCATCTTCTTTTATTTCTTTTACTTCTGTATTTACTTTAATTTGATCATTTACTATTGTTCCCATATTAAATATTATATCTTTATTTTCTAATTGATTGTTTTCTTTTATCTTCTTATTATTATCTTCAAATTGATTATTTATCCATCCACCGCGTGGTATATAAAAAGATTTATATTTAGGTCCATCATTACCACATTCATTTAAAACATCAGTACATGTATTAGGATCTAATAATCTATCATTACCATGAACTTTATCATTTACATTAAATTTATATGCAGGTATAAATGATCTTGATCCTTTTACAATAAAATCAGAACCATCTGCTTTTTTACACATTATTTTATGTACATTTATTTGATTATTTGATGAATTTATATCCCAATTTATTGAAAAATTTTTAGTATCATCATTATCCCCATCTGATCCTTCTCCTTTGCCGTCACTTACACCATCTTCTAAATTACCTCCATCTGAACCTCTGCCATCTCCAAAACTTGTTTCTTTATATTCATCTTTATATTCATTTTTATATTCATCTTTATATTTATCTTTATATTCACCTTTATTATTACCACATACTTGATCTTTCATTATCATTAATGGTAATTTTTTAAAAATATCAATATCTATTTTATTAGATTGTGAATCTTCTGTTAAATAGTAATTTACATAATTTGCTTTAATACTATTATTTTTATTAAATTTATAAAATGATGATGTATTTGGAATATTTCCATTTAATGCATTACCTAATTTAGGTGTATAAAAACATTGACAATTTTTGTCTTCCATATTTGATTTAAATTTTAAATTAAAAAAATTTATATTAGGCTTTACATTACCCCTTATATCACTACTACCCATATAATTACCACCCATATTACTACTATTAGACATCATATTACTACCATTTGTGCATTTACATTTTATGTATGGATCATTGGATTCTAAATTAAATGACATTTCCTTATATACTATTATTTTTTAAATTTTTTATTTAAAAAATAATGATTAATTTAAACAATAGTTGGTGATTCATCATATGGCATACATAAATCAGTTGCAGGTTTCCATGTTTCTTTATTTCTAGGATCAGAATCAATAACAATTATTTTTTTATCAGTGATATCAATATAATCAGATAAATTCATAGGTTCTGAT
>JACCED011778498.1_pt1 | contig 25989 bp, 20 predicted proteins | sample 7455021 | NCBI WGS metagenome assembly JACCED01 (sample SAMN15323456, study PRJNA562643) | freshwater metagenome | isolation source: river surface water | place: USA:Blue River Watershed | collected 2017-08-19 | reverse complement strand
TCGAATAATAGCCGCCCAATCAGGGTGGATTTCCCATCATCGACTGAACCGCAGGTGATGAAACGCAGCAAATCACGCGGCGCCGACATCAGAAATATCCCTCGCGCTTTTTCCGTTCCATCGAGGCTTCTGCGTCATTATCAATCAGGCGCCCTTCGCGTTCGCTGCTGCGTGCGCGGCGCATTTCGGCGATGATATCGGCGAGGGACGTCGCGGTGCTTTCTATGGCGCCTGACAGCGGATAACAGCCCAGGGTACGGAAACGCACCATGCGCATTTCCGGTGTTTCGCCTGGGTTCAGCGGTAGGCGTTCATCATCCACCATGATCCAGGCGCGGCTCCGCCGCACAACAGGCCTTGGGGCGGCGAAATACAGTGGCACGACGGGAATATTCTCGGCTGCAATGTAATCCCACACATCATATTCGGTCCAATTGGACAGGGGAAAGACGCGCATGCTCTCTCCCTCACGGATGCGGGTATTGAAGAGGGACCATAATTCCGGGCGCTGCGCCCGCGGATCCCAGACATGGCCCGGGCCGCGCAAGGAAAAAATACGTTCTTTAGCGCGGGATTTTTCCTCATCGCGCCGCGCCCCGCCAAAGGCAGCATCAAAGCTGTATGTATCGAGCGCCTGCTTCAATGCCTCTGTCTTCATCACCTGGGTATGGAGTGAGGAGCCGGAGGCGATGGGATTGATCCCGCGCGCGAGACCTTCCGGGTTGGTATGCACCAGAAGGTCCAGCCCCAATCTCGCCGCGGTTTGATCACGAAAAATGATCATGTCCCGAAACTTCCAACCCGTATCAACATGCAGCAATGGGAAGGGCAGCTTGCCCGGATAGAAGGCCTTCAGCGCCAGATGCAGCATGACGCTGCTATCCTTGCCGATGCTGTAGAGCATGACGGGGCGCCGGAAGCTGGCGGCAACTTCACGGAAGATGCCGATGGAATCAGCCTCTAGCCGAGCCAGCAGGGGCGAGAGAGCGCGTTTTGAGGACACAAAGCTTAATGTTACACAAAAGAGTCAATAAATTATTGAGTTGTTTCCCTCATGAAATGGCGGTGCTGCGTGCGCGGGGAGTGGCTCAGGAACCTGGTGGGACCGGTGGCCCCATCATTTCGCCAGCCATCCCCCATCCACGGGCAAGGCAATACCGGTGGTGAAGCTGGCCGCGTCACTCGCCAGATAGAGCACAGCTTCGGCCACTTCTTCCGGCCGCCCGAAGCGGCCCATCGCATGGCGCGCGCGGGATGTGGCGCGCGCTGCTTCCGGGTCTGCGCGGCGGCCCATGCTGCGTGCGAGAAGGGGCGTATCAATTGCGCCAGGGACAATGGCATTCACGCGAATGCCATCGGCCACGAAATCAAGCGCCATGCAGCGTGTCAGGCTCAAAATCGCACCCTTGGCGGCGATATAGGCGCTATTGCCCGAGCCCCCCGCGATGGCGAGTTGCGATGCGGTGGTGATGATGGCACCGCCCCCTTGGCGCTGCATGGTGGGAATAACCGCGCGCGCCCAAAGCCAAGTGCCACCGACATGCACACGGAACACCGCGTCCCAATTTTCGGGCGTGGTATCAAGGACAGTGCCGCCCACTGAAAATCCTGCCGCAGCAAACAGAATATCAATGCGGCCGAGTTCGGCCAGGATGGCCGCGGCATCAGCCTCCGCCGCGCCGGGCTCGCCCACATCGGAAACCCGGGTGACAGCGCCGCCGACCAGCACGGCAGTTTCAGTAACCGCCGCCATATCCCGATCGACCAAGGCAAGCCGGGCACCTTCGCGGGCGAAAAGCAGCGCCGTTGCGCGACCGATGCCGGAACCGGCACCCGTGATGACCGCAACCTTATCGCGCAAGCGCATGGCTCTCTCCTTCGAAGAACGGGCAAATGAACGAATATTCTAGGCAAGCAAACCGGCCACGCACAGCCCGGTTATGCCACGGGGGTGCTTGTGTCGTGGCGCCGTGTGCCTGCATGCTGCCTGACCCATGGCAAATGAGGCTTGGCGAATGAAACGACGCGCTATGTTGCTGGGTGGGGTGGCGTTGGGCACCGGGTCCCTTGGTTGGGCGGCTGAACCAGCCTGGCCGCAGCGCCCCATTACCATGTTGGTCGCCTCGGCCGCTGGCGGGGCTTTGGATGCAACAGCGCGGGTATTGCAGCCACGGCTCGCCGCTTTATTGGGCGAAGCCATCATCATCGATAATCGCAGCGGCGGTGGCGGTGTGGTGGCGGTTGAGGCCGCGGCGCGCGCCACCGCTGATGGTCATACGATCCTTTTGGCGCATCTGGGCGCTCTGGTGATCAATGGCTTGATCCGTGGTGAGGGCGCCATTGATCCATTGCTGGCGTTTGAACCGATTTCCCTGGCGGTGGAAGTGCCTTCAATCCTGGTCGTGCCGGCAAGCAAGCCTTGGCGCAGCCTGCAGGACATGATCAAGGATGCACGCGCCAAGCCGGGCAGCCTGAGTTGGGGGCATTCCGGGGTCGGTTCCACCAATCATTTATCGGGCGCCTTGCTGGATCGGAAAGCGGAAATCGAAACCGTGGGCGTGCCCTATCGCGGTGGTGGGCCATTGGCCCTGGATCTGATCGCTGGGCGGCTGGATTATTCCTTCACCACCAGCGCTTCCATCCTGCCGCATATCGAAGCCGGCAGGCTACGAATACTGGCGAGCCCCTCGCTCAAGCGCAGCGCCTTTTTGCCCGATGTGCCAACGGTGGCCGAAGCCGCCGGATTGCCGGGTTTTGAGGTCTTGAACTGGTACGGTTTATTGGCGCCAAAGGGTGTTTCTGCTGCTGTGCTGATGCGCCTCAATGCCGCGATGCGGCAAATGCTGGCGGAGAGCGAGATCATCGCGGCCTTGCATCGGCAATGGCTGGAACCCCTGCCGTCCACGCCAGCGGAATTCACCGCCCTGATCAGGGCGGAGAGGGTGAAATGGGCGCCGGTGGTCCGTGCCTCGGGCGTTGGGGTGAATTGAAGCGACACCCGGACTGCGATTATTTGCCGGGAAGTCTGCCGGCATCGCGGCGTTGTTCAAACGCCTTGGCATGCAAAAAGGCCGCTTCATGCATGGCACTCGGCAAGCCATGGCGGCGCGCCGCTTCCAGCAAAAAGCCCAGAATATGGTCGGCTTCAATGCGCCCACCCGCTTCCAAATCCCGCAGCATGGAAGCGGTGTAAGCACTGGCCGCATCGCCAAAGACGCCACGATATTGCTGCATGAAGGCCTCGCTCACGGGAAAACCCTCAGCGGCGGCAATGGCAGCATTGCCTGCCAGCACCGCATGCATGAAGCCGATACCCCCTGGGGAACGGGCAATTTCGCCGACATTGGCGCGCATCAGCACGGTGCAGATGGCGCTGGTGCCAAGATGCACCAGCTTTTCCCACATCTGCGCGGTAATATCGGGCACGGCGGTCGCGACCATGCCTGGCGCCTTGGCAAAGGCGGCGGCAATCGCCTCCACCCGTTTGCTCATGCCGCCGGAGGTCTCGCCAAAGGTAAGCCAGCGCCAATCATTCAAATGCCGGATGGTGCCATCGGCGGCCAGGCTTGCCTGGATTTTGGCCAAGCCCCCCAGAACGCGTTCCCGCCCAAAGCTTTCCTGCAGCGCCGCGATATGCGGCAGCCCATTCAGGACCGGGAGGATAGCGGTTTGGGTATCCACGGCCGGCCGAATGGCTTCCATGGCAGCAGCCAGATCATAGGCCTTGCAGGTCAGCAGCACGACATCCCAGCCCGGGCGCAAATCCTCGGCCAGGATGCTGCGCACCGGGGCGCTGTAATCGCCCATGGGGCTGGTGATGACCAAGCCATGACGCGCCAATTGGGCGGCGCGCGCAGGGCGTACCAGGAAGCAGGGATCAAGCCCCGCTTGATGGAGACGCCCGCCAAAATAACCCCCAAGGGCACCCGCGCCCAGAATCAGAACCCGCATTGCATCCTCATGAAACCACAGTGGGAGCAGGCTACAGGAAGCAAGGGCGCCTGCGAATGGCTTGAGTCGTTGACGGGGCATGCAGACGGCTAGGTTTGTGGCTAACATGGCCCCATGCGCAGATTTCTTGCTTTTCTGGTGGTGGTCGGGTTGGCGGCTGGCGGCTGGTGGACGGCTGGCGCCCCTGTGCCAGCTTTTCTGGGCCAGGATGGCGCCGCTGGTCAGCCGCGCTTGCGCCTGGCGCAGGTGGATCGTGGGCCAATCACCGCAGTGGTGGCGGCAACAGGTACGGTCCATCCGGTAACCTTGGTGCAAGTCGGTAGCCAATTATCCGGGCAGATCCGCGAATTATTGGCGGATTTCAATACGCAGGTGCGCGCTGAACAACCCATCGCCCGGCTGGATACCGCGACCATCGAAGCCCGTCGCGCGGCGGCTGAGGCTGATGTGCATGCCGCCGCGGCGCAAATTGCCGTCACACGCGCGCAGGCGGAACGCGCCATGGCCGATCAGGCCCAGGCGGCGGCGCAAATCGAAGCCGCGCGGGCTGCCTTGACGGGCGCCGAGGCGACATTGCGCGATGCGGAGATTGAAGCCCAGCGCACCGCAGAATTGCGCGCCCGAGGGGTGGGGACCGAACGTGACGCCTTGCGCGCTGGCTTTGCAGCTGATCGGTTACGCGCCGCCGCAGCACAGGCGCAGGCGGATATCGCGCGCGCGGCTGCTGCGCTTGCGGCCGCCGAAGCCGCCGCGCGTACGGCCCAGGCACAAGTGGAAGCAGCCATCGCGGCGCGCGAACAAAGGGCTGCGCAATTGCGCCAGGTGGAAGTTGATCTTGGCAATGCCACCATCCGGTCACCCATCGATGGGGTTGTGGTGTCGCGCAATATCGATATCGGCCAGACGGTGGCGGCTTCCTTCCAATCGCCGATCCTGTTTCAGATCGCAGCCAGCCTGGATGAAATGGAAGTGCACGCCACGGTGGATGAGGCCGATATCGGCCGCGTGCGTCCCGGGCAGAATGTGACCTACACGGTGGCTTCCTTTCCGAATGAAACCTTGCAGGGGCGCGTGAAGGAAATTCGCCTGGCCGCGACCACGGTACAGAATGTGGTCACCTATACCGTCGTGGTAACCACGCCGAATGCTTCCGGCCGCTTGCTGCCGGGCATGACGGCAACACTGCGCATCGTCACGGATACGCGCCCGGATGCCGTGCGGGTGCCCAATGCTGCCTTGCGCTGGCGCCCGGCGGGCGGTGCAGGGCCGGGCGCCGCGCCGGCGCCGGCTGGTGGTGGCCAGCAAATGGATCAGGCCTTGGCGCAATTGACGGATCTGACCGACGCGCAGCGAACCGAAATAGAAGCCGCGCGGTCCGAAATGCGGGCGCGCATGGCCAGCTTGCCACAGGACCCGGATGGCAGGCGCCAGCAAGCCCAGGCCGCACGCCAGCGCCTGATTGCGCGGCTGAATGCGGTGCTGACGCCAGATCAAAGGGCGCGGTTGGCGGCTTTGCGTGGCAGCAACACGGCCGGGCAGGCCGGCACCTTGTGGGTGCAGGAAGCCAATGCGCCGCCGCGCGCCATCGCGGTGCGCACTGGGCTTTCAGATGGCAGTGTCACCGAAATCCTCTCGGGCGATATTGCGCCGGGCAATGCTGTCATCATCGGCCAGGAACGCGCCGGCGCCCCAGGCAATGCCCCATCGCGACGCTTGTTCTGACCTATGGCGGCGCTGATTGAAACCACTGGGCTGACAAAACACTACCCGGCGGGGGAAGGTGTCGTCACCGCATTGCAGGGCGTCAGCCTGACCATCGCGCCAGGCAGTTTTGTCGCCGCCATGGGGCCTTCAGGGTCCGGCAAATCGACCTTCCTCAATCTGATCGGCTGCCTGGATCGCGCCACACAGGGCAGTTACCGCCTGATGGGTGAGGAGGTTGAAGCACTTTCCCATGATCGGCTGGCGGATCTGCGCAGCCGACGCTTGGGGTTTGTGTTTCAATCCTTCAATTTGCTGCCGCGCGCCGATGCCTTGGCCAATGTGGAATTGCCTTTGGTCTATCGGGGCCTGCCGCGCCGGATGCGCCGCGAAAGAGCCGCTGCTGCCTTGCATGCCGTGGGGCTTGCGGATCGGATGCATCACCGCCCAACGCAGCTTTCGGGCGGGCAGCAGCAGCGTGTGGCGATTGCCCGCGCCATTGTGGGCAGCCCGGATCTGATCCTGGCCGATGAGCCGACCGGCGCCCTGGATACCCGCACCGGGCTTTCCATCATGGCGCTGTTCCAGGCTCTCCATCGCAGCGGTGTCGGGATTTTGATGGTGACCCATGATGCCGATGTGGCGCGCTTTGCCGAACGGGTATTGCGGTTTCGCGATGGCCGCTTGATTGCGGATGAGGTGCAAAGCCCGGCCGATGCGGCTGCGGCCTTGGCGGATCTTGCCGCATGACGCCCGCCCCAGCCCTGCTGCCGCCTTTGCCGGGCGGGGCGCGTCGTGGGATGGATTCATGGGAAGCCTTGCGCGGTGCGCTTTCCGCGCTTTCGGCCAATTTATTGCGCTCCATCCTGACGGCGCTTGGGATTTTCATTGGTGTCGCGGCAGTGATCGCGACGGTCGCGGTGGGTGAGGGCGCGCGCCGGCAGGTCATGGCGCAGATCCAATCACTGGGCGCCAATCTGCTGATTGTCTGGGGCGGCAGCGCCACCATGGGGGGGGTGCGGCTGGGCGCTGGCGGGCGTTCCAATCTGTCCTGGGATGATGCACAGGCCATTGCGCGCGAAATCCCGGAAGTGCAGGTGGCCGCCGGTTCCATTCGCCAGACGTTCCAGGTGGTGATGGGCAATCAGAACTGGTCCACCACGGTGCTTGCCACAGACCCTGATTACTTTGTCGCGCATGAATGGGTTGCCGATAACGGCCGATTATTTTCGCCAGAAGAAGCCGCCGGCGGGCGCAAGGTGGTGATCCTGGGGGCAACGGTCGCCGAAATGCTCTTTGCCGAGGAAGATCCCATCGGGCGGGAAATTCGCATTCGCCAGACACCTTTTGAGGTGATTGGCGTGATGGCGCGCAAGGGCCAGAACCCCATGGGCCAGGATCAGGATGATACGGTTTTTGTGCCTTATTGGACTGCGCGGCGCAGCGTCATGGGCGCATCACGCGCAAATGCGCGCCAGGTTGGCGTCATTTCCGTCAAAATCCATGAGGGTGAGGATATGGCGGCGGCAGAGGAAGCCATCCGCAGCCTGATGCGCCAACGCCATCGTGTAGCGGCGAATGAACCCGATAGTGTTTCGATCCGGAATCTGTCTGACATTCAGGCAACGCGTGATGCCTCTGCGCGGACCCTTTCGGCGTTATTGGCTTCGGTGGCGGCGGTTTCGCTGCTGGTGGGCGGCATTGGCGTGATGAACATCATGCTGGTCAGTGTCACGGAACGCACGCGTGAGATTGGCTTGCGCCTGGCGATTGGTGCGCGGCGCCGCGATGTATTGGCGCAGTTTCTGCTGGAAGCGGTGGTTTTGGCGCTGCTCGGCGGGGCTGCTGGGGTGGCGGCGGGGATTGCGCTGTCGCATCTATTGGCGGATGTCGCGGGCTGGCCCGTGCTGGTGCGGGCGGATGCCGTCTTGATTGCCGTGGCGGTTTCAGCGCTGACTGGGCTGTTTTTCGGCTTCTGGCCCGCGCGCCGGGCCGCGCATTTGGACCCCATTACGGCCCTGCGGCACGAATAACCCCCTTCCTTCCCAGGCGTCTGCGCGGCAGGATGGCCGCAGAGCATGAAGGGAATAGCCATGTCCAAGGTCATTATCAGCTGCGCCGTCACCGGGGCGATCCATACGCCTTCCATGTCGGATTACCTGCCGATCACGCCGAAGGAAATCGCCGAACAATCCATCGCGGCGGCGGAAGCGGGGGCTTCCATCATCCATTTGCATGCGCGCGATCCGCAGAATGGCCAGCCGACGCCTGATCCGGCGGTGTTCATGCAATTCCTGCCCGTGATCAAGCAATCCACCGATGCGGTCATCAATATCACGACCGGTGGTGGGCTTGGCATGTCCTTGGATGAACGCCTGGCCGCGCCGCTTCTGGCCAAGCCGGAAATGTGCAGCTTGAATATGGGTTCCATGAATTTCAACATCGCGCCATCGGCGGCGCGCGTGAAGAAATTCAAATATGATTGGGAAAAGCCTTATCTGGAAGGCACCACCAATTTCATCTTCCGCAATACCTTCCAGGATATCGAACAGGTTGTGGAACGGCTCGGCAAGGCGCATGGCACGCGCTTTGAATTCGAATGCTATGATGTCGGCCATTTGTATAATCTGGCGCATATGCTGGATCGGAAATTGGTGGAACCGCCGCTGTTCACGCAGACTATTTTTGGCATCCTGGGCGGTATTGGTGCGGAACCGCGCAATCTGCTGTTCATGAAAGAAACGGCGGACCGCCTATTCGGCAAGGATTATGTCTGGTCCGTGCTGGCGGCGGGGCGCAATCAGATGCCCTTCACCACCATGGCAGGGATGCTGGGTGGCAATGTCCGTGTCGGGTTGGAAGATAGCCTCTGGCTCGGCAAGGGCGTGCAGGCGAAATCCAATGCCGAACAGGTCGCCAAGATCCGGCGCATTTTGGAAGAACTCAGCCTGGAAATCGCAACCCCGGCGGAAGCGCGGGAAATCCTGAAGCTGAAGGGCGGCGATCTGGTCGGCTTCTGAGTTCCTAACAATAAAACCAAAGGGGGGCCGCGCCATGGCCGAAAAATATACCGTCGCTGATCTGGTGGCGGAATTCCTGCCGCAGGTTGGTGTTTCCACCGTCTTCGGCATCGTGTCCGTGCATAACATCCCAATGCTGGATGCGATCGGCCAGCGCAATCGTCTGCGTTATGTCAAGGCGCGCGGTGAAATGGGCGGCGCGCATATGGCTGATGCCTATGCGCGCGTGACCGGCCATTTGGGCGTGATCTTCACCAGCACCGGCCCCGGCATGGCCAATGCCATTCCGGGTCTGGTGGAAGCGCGTTTTGCCGGCAGCCCCGTGCTGCATATCACGGGGCAGACCGCCACGCGCTTCATCGACCGTGATGTGGGCACGGTGCATGACGTGCCGGGGCAAACCCAGGCCCTGGCTGCGGTTTGCAAGGCCGCCTATCGCGTGCGCAGCGCCAATGAGGCGTTTGGCGTTCTGGTCCGTGCGGCCACCGATGCGCTTTCCGCGCCGCGTGGCCCGGTTTCGGTGGAAATCCCGATTGATCTGCAGCGCACCGCCATCACGCGCCCCGCTGGGCTGGATGCGCTGGTGCTGCCCATCACCACGCCGCCCGCGCCCAATGCCGCGGAGCTGGATGAAGCGGTTGCCATTCTATCCAAGGCCAAGCGGCCCATGATCTGGCTTGGCAATGGCGCCAAACAGGCCGGTGCCGAAGCGGCGCGCTTGATGGCGCTGGGCTTTGGTGTCGTGTCGTCCTGGAATGGTCGCGGCATCATTCCCGAAGATCATCCCATGTCGCTTGGTGCGCTGCATGGCAATGGTTCGCCACGCGTGCAGGAATTCTATGGCTCGGTGGATGCCATGCTGGTCGTGGGATCACGCCTGCGCGGGCACGAGACCATGGATTTCAACATGAAACTGCCGCAGACGCTGATCCGCGTGGATGGTGACCCTTCGGCCAATGGGCGTGGCTATGCTTCCACGCTGTTTGTGCATGGCGATGCAGCGCAGACCATGGCCGCGCTTGCGGATCGCCTGGCGGGCAAAATGTCCATCGATCCGGGCTTTGCCGCTGATTTCGCTGCGCTGAAATCCCGTGCCGGGCAGGAATATCGCGAAACGCTCGGCCCCTATCAGGGGTTTCCGGATGCGGTGCGCGCCGCGCTGCCGCGTGATGGCGTTTGGGTGCGTGACATCACTATTTCCAACTCCACCTGGGGCAATCGCATTTTCCCGATTTATGACCCGCGCAATGCCGTGCATCCGGTGGGCGCGGCGATTGGGCCGGGGCTGGCGCTTGGCATTGGTGCCGCGCTTGCTGCTGGCAAGCGCAAGACCATCACCATGGTGGGTGATGGCGGCTTCGCGCTCGGCATGAATGAGCTTTGGGCCGCAACACAGGAAAAGGCCGAATTGGTCACGATGGTGATGAATGATCGTGGCTATGGCGTGATCCGGCACATCCAGGATGCCTTGGCTGATGGGCGCCTGTTCGGCGATGATATTCTGAACCCCAATCTGGAAGGTTTGGCCGCGCTTGCGGGCATGCCGTATTTCCGCATCAGCAAGGCCGATGAAGTGACCGAGGTGTTGAAAAAAGCCCTCGCGGTTTCGGGGCCGGCCTTGGTCGAAGTGGATATGGTGGCGATTGGTCCTTTCCCGCCCTATGCGCCCTTCAATACCATGGGCAAGCACGCCGAACGTGCGGCGCGCTAACTAGTGCCCGGTACACCGCAGATCATCGCCCATCGCGGCGGCGCCTTTCTTTGGCCGGAAAACAGCTTGCTGGCCTTCCGACAGAGTTTGGCGCTGCCGGTGGAGGTTGTTGAATGTGATGTGCACCCTTCAGCCGATGGGGTGCCCATGGTGCATCATGATGCCACGCTGGACCGCATGACAGACCTGGCCGGCCCCTTGGTGGCGCGGCGCGCGGCTGAGCTTGGTGCAGCGCGGTTTCGCGGTGCGCCAGGGGAAAGCATCCCGACACTCGCGGCGCTGGCGCGGCTTGTAGCACCCAGCGATAAATTGCTGCGTGTTGAAGTGAAGGGTGACCGCGACCACAAACCCTATCCGGATTTCCTGCCGCGTGTGCTTGGCGTGCTGGAAGCGGAAGGAATGCTCCAACGCAGCATCATCATCGCCTTTCATGGCGGCACGGCAGCGGCAGCAGCGCAGGAAAAGCGCCTGGCGGGCGCGATCTGGCTGGTGAATAGCGCCATCCTGGCAAGCCTGGGGCCGGATGCCTGCATGGCAGCGGCGCGCGCGCTTGGTGTGACGGGCTGCGAGTGTTCCATGGGCGATGTGACGCCCGCCTTCATTGCGGCCGCGCGCAAGGCGGGGCTTACGACCGGTGTCTGGGCTGCCAATCATCGTGCCGAAATTGAAAAGGCGCTTGCGCTGGGCATGGATGCCTTTGCCACCGATGATCCGCCGCTCGCGATTGAACTCAGAAAGGCACAGGCCTGATGCGCATCGCCGCGCTGGATTTCCTTGGCGTCAATGTCACGCCCAAGACCAATTGGTGTTTCGTATTGCTGCGGCTGGAAGATGGCCGGGTTGGTCTTGGTGAAATCACGCTGGCGGATCATGAGGCTTTGCTGGAAGCGGAAGTTGCGCGGCTATCGGCCACAGTGCGGGGTCAGGATGCCAGCCAGCGAAATCGCCTGGCACAGCTGCTGGCGCATGCACCGGCGGGGCTTGTTGCGCATGCGGTGATGTCCGGCTTTGAACAGGCGCTTTGGGATGTGGCGGGGCAGGAAGCCGGCCGGCCCATTCACGCCATGCTGGGCGGTGCCTTGCGTGAAAGCGTGCCGCTTTATGCCAATATCAATCGCGGTGCCTCACCACGCACGCCCGCCGGTTTTGCCGATGCCGCCAAGCGCGCGGTCGCTGCCGGTTTTCACGCGGTGAAGCTTGCGCCCTTTGAACCCATGGTCTGGGAAGATGCCGCGAAGCCCACGCAGCGCGCGGCCTATGCGGAAGGTCTCGCGCGCATTGCCGCGGTGCGCGATGCGCTCGGGAATGCGGTTGATGTCATGGTGGATGCGCATTGGCGCTTTTCACCCGGAGGCGCTGCCGCACTCATCCGCGATGTCGCGCCCTTCAACCTGTTCTGGCTGGAATGCCCGGTATCTGAAGCCAATCACGCCGCCATCGCGCGCCTGCGTGGCATGGCGAATGATCGCGGCATGCGCCTGGCGGGCGCTGAAACCCTTGCCGGGCTTGGTGCCTATCGCCGGATCATCGATGCCGGCTGTTATGATGTGTTGATGCCGGACATCAAATATGCCGGCGGGCATGAGGAAATCCGGCGCATCGCCGCTCTTGCCCATACCGCGGGGATCGAGATTGCGCCGCATAACCCAACTGGGCCGATCTGCCACGCACATTCCGTGCATCTCTGCGCGACACTGCCCAATCTTTTGCCGCTGGAAGTGCAATTCGGCGAAACGGAGCGATTCTTCACCATGATCACCGGCCATGATCTGCGTTTTCAAGAAGGCAATGCCAGCCTGCCGCAAGGACCGGGACTTGGTATTGGCCTGGATGAAGCGAGCGCCCGGCTTTCACCTTGGCAGCCCATGGCGCAGCCCTGGCTTGACCCGAGGCTCGGCTGATGCCGCTTTGGGGTATCGCCACGGTTTTTGCCGCGCTGTTTCAAACCTGGCGCACTGCCATGCAGCAGAAGCTGCGCGGGCAGCTTTCCGTCAATGCCGCCGCCGTCGTGCGGTATCTCTATGGCGTCCCGGTCGGGATAGCCTTGGTGGGCCTCTACCTCGCCATCTTTGGCGGCTCATTATCTTCGGTCACACCGCTGTTTCTGCTCTATGCCGCGCTTGGTGGCCTCGGGCAGATCATTGGCACCAATCTGCTGATCATGTCCTTCGGCCCGCGCGGTTTTGCGGTTGGTACGGCCTACGCCAAGACAGAAGCGGTACAGGCCGCCTTCCTGGCCTTGCTGTTATTGGGTGAGAATTTTTCACCGCTTGCCTGGGCTGGCATTGCGGTTTCGGTGGGCGGCACGCTCTTTCTTTCCTTGGCGGGGCGTGTTGGTTCGCTTGGTGAAATGCTGCGCGCCACGGTGCAACCGGCGGCACTTTGCGGCCTTGGCGCGGGCTTCGCCTTCGCGCTTTGCGCGCTGGCCATTCGTGCCGCAACGCATGAATTGCAAGGGCCGGATATTCTATTGCGGGCGCTGGAAACGCTGGTGGTCATCAACACCATGCAAACCATCATGCAGGGTGGCTGGCTGATCTTGCGTGAACCAGCCAGCTTGCGCGCGGTGTTTTCCACCTGGCGTTCTTCCGCGCAGGTTGGTGCGCTTTCCGCTTGTGGTTCCGCCTGCTGGTTTACCGGCTTCGCGCTGGCGCCGGTGGCATTGGTGCGTGCCCTGGGGCAGGTGGAAATTCTTTTCACCCTGCTCTTCAGCCGGTTTTTCCTGAAGGAAAAAATGAAGCGCACCGATGTGATCGGCGCGCTGACGGTTGTTGCGGGGGTGGTGCTGGTATTATTGGGCCGCTGATCAGGCGCTGAACATCGCCTGAATGGCTTTGGGATCTACCGCTTCAATGCTGGCGGGCTGCCATTTTGGCTGATGGTCCTTATCCACCAGCACGGCCCGCACACCTTCCTGGAAATCCGGGTGCTCATGCACCACCACGCGGGTCAGCGCCAATTCCATGGCAAGGCAGCCAGCCAGATCAAGCTTGGCGCCACGGCTGAGCAATTCATGCGTCACGAACAAAGAAGTTGGTGATACGCGCCGCAAGATAGTGATCTGTTCGCGCGCCCAATCCGTGCCTTCCGCTTCCAACGCGGCCAGGATGGCGGGGATGGATGCCTGGCTGAAGCAGCGATCAATCGCGGCGCGATGCGGTGCGTAGCTGGCTTCGGGCGGTGTTGTGCAAAAGCGTGCCACGGCGCCGATATCACCCGCGATCAGCGCGGCACGCAGTGCGGGCAGGGCTTCCCGTGTTGTGAAATGGGTAGCAAGGCCAGCATGCACCGCATCCGCGCCATTCAACCGCGCACCCGTAAGCGCGAGCCACATGCCAAGCGCGCCTGGCAGGCGCGGCAATACAAAGGACGTGCCGACATCAGCGAAAAGCGCAATCGCCGTTTCCGGCATGGCGAACATGGCGTGGTTGGTGACAATGCGGTGCGACCCATGCACCGCAACGCCAATCCCACCCCCCATGCAGACACCATCAATCAGGCTGACCCAAGGCTTGCCGAAATCGGCGATGCCGGCATTCACGGCATATTCTTCCGAGAAAAACGCCTCCACAGCGGCATGATTGCCGGCAATGGCGGCCGCCCGCACAGCGCGCACATCACCGCCGGCACAAAAGGCCCGCCCGCCTGCGCCTTCCAGCAGCACCAGCTTGACCGTGGCGTCATGGCGCCAGCCGTCAATCGCGGCGGCGAAACCGCGGATCATGTCCTGATCCAATGCATTCAGCGCCTTCGGGCGATTCATCATCAGCAGGCCGGCCGCGCCTTCACGCGTGATGATCAGGCTGGCTTCAGAGGTTTCAGTCATGGCGAATCTCTCGGTATGGGCTGCGGAAAGACAGCCCTGTCCTAATGCATAATCACGGCAGGAGAAATCCGCAGGCTCACTCCGGCTTCAATTGCACCAGCGCGACCAGGTCACGGATTTTCGCGGTCTGGGCGCGCACCATGGCCCCGAAGCTCTCGGAATCGGACCCCACAGCTTCGGCGCCCACTTCCTCACAACGGCGAATGAAGTCGGGTTGCGCGGCCGCTGCCGCGATTTCGCGTTGCAAGCGGGCCATGACGGGGGCCGGGGTGCGCGCGGGGGCGAAAAACCCGTTCCAGCCTTCCAATTCCAGGGAGGCAAAGCCCTGTTCGCGCACGGTGGGCACATCGGGCAGGACCTTGGCGCGCTTGGAAGCGGTGGTGGCCAACCCCTTCAAGGCACCGGAACGCACATGGCCAAAACAGGTGGAAATCTGATCGCCGCCGAATTGGACACGCCCGGCGATCAATTCCTGCACAAGCGGGGCGGCGCCGCGGAAGGGGACATGTTCCATGGCCATGCCCGCTTCGCGCTTCAGCACTTCCCCCACCATATTCATGAATGAACCAGGGCCGGTGGAACCATAGAAAGGGGGCGCCCCTTGCGTTTTGGCCCAGGCGACGAAGCCTTTCAGGTCAGTAACCGGCACGCCAGGATTGGCCAGAATGACCAATGGCACATTGGCGCCGAGCGATAGCGGCGCGAAATCCTTTTCGATGTCATGCGGCGGGCGGCCAGCCAGCGTCATGGCTGCCGTGGTGGTTGGGAAAGTAATGTTGTGGAACAGCAGCGTATAGCCATCAGGTGCCGCTTTGGCGACGACATCGGCGCCGATTGAACCGCCACCACCGCCACGGTTTTCCACCACCACGGATTGGCCCATGGTTTCTGTCAGGCGTTGCGCAAAAAGCCGCGCCAGCAGATCGGTTGTGCCGCCGGCGGGGAAGGGGACGATGATGCGGATGGGGCGCGTGGGAAAATCCTGCGCCCGCGCCAAACCCGGCGCTGCCAAGCCCGCACCTGCCATCATGAGGGTGCGACGAGAGAATTTCATGCCCGGTTCCTTCCCTTTTTAAAGATGAAGGAAGCGTAACCTAAGCAGGGGCCCGGCCTCAATGCCCCGCATTGGCGCCGGAGAAATCCGGCACCGCGAGGCCACTTGCCGTGATCTGCTTCGCCAGATCGGCCTTCAGGCGTTCAAGCCCGGCCTCGCTGGAAGCTTCCACCCGCGCCACCAGCACCGCCTGGGTATTGGAAGCACGCAACAGCCACCAGCCATCATCGGTCAGCACGCGCACGCCATCCACATCCTGCACCTTGGCACCTGCGGCGGCGAGGCGCTCCTTCACTTCGCGCACCACTTCAAACTTGCGCGCTTCGGTGCAATCAAAACGAAGCTCCGGCGTATTGATCACCTGCGGCAGGGCAGCGCGCAATTCGGAAAGCGGGCCGGCGAGACGTGCGACAATGCCAAGCAGCCGCACGGCGGAATAGGGCGCATCATCAAAGCCGTACCATTTATCGGCGAAGAAGATATGGCCGGACATCTCACCCGCCAGCGGGCTGCCGGTTTCAGCCATCTTCGCCTTGATCAGCCAATGGCCGGTTTTCCACATCAACGGCTGCCCGCCCGCCTTGGCGATTTCATCAAACAGCACTTGCGATGCCTTCACATCGGCGATGATGGTGGCACCGGGCTTGGCTTTCAGCACATCGCGCGCCAGCACGATCATCAACTGGTCGCCAAACAGCACATGGCCTTCATTATCCACGATGCCGATCCGGTCCCCATCGCCGTCAAAAGCGATGCCAAGATCAGCGCCTTCGCGCGCTACGGCATCAATCAGCTGTTCCAGATTTTTCGGCACGGTCGGGTCGGGGTGATGGTTCGGGAAGCGGCCATCCACCTCGGCATTGATCACCAGGTGATGCCCCGGCAGCCGCGCCGCCAGCGCCTTCACAATCGGCCCGGCCGAGCCATTGCCCGGATCCCACACCACTTTCAGCGCGCGGTCCCCACCATCCCAATCCTGCAGCACACGATCCGCATAGCGTGTGGCGATATCAACGGCGCGGTTACTGCCGACGGCTTCCGGCACCACATCGCCTTCCGCCGCCATGCGGCCAATCTGCTGGATCTGCGCGCCATAGAAGGGCTTCTTGCCGATCATCATCTTGAAGCCGTTATAGTCCGGCGGGTTATGGCTGCCGGTCACCATCGCCGCGCCATCCGCTTCCAGCGCATAGGCCGCGTAATAGAGCATCGGCGTCGCGCAAAGCCCAATGCGCACCACTTCCAAGCCGCAGGCGCTAAGGCCCGCGACCAATTGCGCTTCCATATCGGGTGAATGCAGCCGGCCATCATAGCCAACCGCCACGCGCTTGCCGCCGCCACGGCTGACAATGCTGCCAAAGCAGCGGCCAATGGCGAAGGCATCTTCCGGGTTCAAGGTTTTGCCGACAATGCCGCGAATATCATATTCGCGCAGCACGGTGGGGTCGAAGCGATGATTGAATCCGGTCATGGTCAGGGCTCTCAAGGGCGGCCGATGGAAGAATAGGTGAACCCAGCCGCGCGCATCGCCACCGGGTCCCAGATATTACGCAAGTCCAACACAATACTGCCCTTCATGGCGGATTTCAGGCGATCTGGTGACAGGGCGCGAAATTCATTCCATTCCGTCAGCACCACCAGCGCATCGGCGCCCGCCGCTGCCTCCAGCGGGTTATCGGCGTAATGCACCGCCTGGGGCAGCACCTGCCGCGCATGGCCGGGCTGCGGGTCGAAGGCACGCAGCGCAACACCCGCCGCCGCCAGCCTGGGCAGGATCACCAGCGATGGCGCATCGCGCATGTCATCGGTTTCCGGCTTGAAGGTCAGGCCGAGCACCGCAACCGTCTTCCCCGCCGGGTTTGGCCCAAGCGCTGCCAGGATGCGATCGGCCATTTGCGCCTTGCGCGCCTCATTCACCGCAATCGTGGCTTCAACCAGCTGTAATGGTGCGCCGGCATCCTGGGCAGTGCGCGCCAAAGCGAGCGTATCCTTGGGGAAGCAGGAACCGCCATAGCCCGGGCCGGGATGGAGGAATTTGCGCCCGATCCGCCCATCCAACCCCATGCCGCGCGCCACATCATGCACATCGGCGCCGACCTTTTCGCAAAGATTGGCGATTTCATTGATGAAGGTGATCTTGGTCGCGAGGAAGGCATTGGCGGCGTATTTGATCAGCTCCGCCGTCTCAAGGCTGGTCGCCAGCACCGGCGTTTCAATCAGGTAAAGCGGGCGATAGAGCCGTTTCAGCACGGCCAGGCCTTGCTCATCCTCGGTGCCGATCACCACGCGGTCCGGGCGCATGAAATCGCCAATTGCGCTGCCTTCACGCAAAAATTCGGGGTTGGAGGCAACGCTGATGGCAAGTTCCGGCCGCACGCGGCGCACAATGGCGTGCACTTCCCGCCCAGTGCCGACCGGCACGGTGGATTTTGTTACCAGCACCAGGGGCCCGGTTGCGGCGCGCGCCACTTCCTCGGCCGCGGCATAGACATAAGAAAGGTCGGCATGGCCATCGCCGCGCCGGGTTGGCGTGCCGACAGCCAGGAAAACCGCATCGGCCCCGGCAATGGCGGCCTTCAGATCTGTGGTGAAACCAAGCCGGCCGGCCGCGACATTTTCCGCGACCAGCTTATCGAGCCCAGGCTCATAGATCGGCATGCGCCCTTCATGCAGCGCGGCGATCTTGGCGGGGTCCAGATCCATTACCGAGACATCAACGCCGAATTCCGCGAAGCAGGCGCCGGATACTAGGCCCACATAGCCCGCCCCGATCATTGCAATACGCATGATGCACTCCTTCCACGGAAACCCGCATGCAATGGCGCGCCCGTCAGGGGCTGGCAAGGGGCCTAAACAGCCGGTTTTTCCGATACTTCGGTAGAGGGCAGGAGAGGCAGGAGTGTGGCCAAATCACGCTCCGCACGGCAGGCCAGGTAGCGCTGCGTGCCATCCTCGGCGGCGAGCGGCAGGGCGGTCAGCCCGATATCGCTGTAAATACGCAATAATTCCGGCCCGACACGCCAAAAGGCAGGGTCCACCCGCGCGGCCTCACACAGGTCACGGAAGCGCCAAATCGCAGAAATACGGTCGCGTGCCTCACCGGCCGGGTCGCCCAAGGCCAACCAAACCCCGTCCCGGCGGATGAAGGCAAAGCCCGCGCGGCCATTTTCGCCAAAAACCGCGCCGTCAGCGGCACCGAGCCCCGGCGCCACGGCGCCCAGGGCCAGCAATCTTTCACGTTCCGAATCGGTATAGTTTGGCGCCTCTGGCCGGGCGGGGCGCAGCAGCCGGAAGGCGGCGACCAGCAACAGGATCCCGGCGAGCCCGACCGTGAAGCGCAGCGAATTCGGCGCGTCTTCGGCCAGCACCACGCCCCACCAGGCCTGATCGGCTACCTCACTTTGATAGGCCACTGACGCCAAAGTCAGGCCGCAAATCGCCCCAGCGGTCAGCGCCCCCAAGCCTTCGGCGGAAATCGCCTCACCGGTCAGGCGGGCGCGGCGATAAAAGGCGGGACCGGCGGTTGAGAGCAGCAGCGGCACCAAGGATAAGGCGCCAATCAGCCAAATGGGTTCACCCCGCAGGAAAAGAATGGCCGCGCCATTCAGCAGCAGGAAAAGGGACGCCCACCAGGCAAGCGCCAGACGGCGGATCAGGCCATAAGCCGCGACGAGCAAAAGCGAGCCCACGACCGAGGCCGCAAAATGGCTGGCCGCGCCTTGCAGCAGGTTGGTGAGCGGCCCCACCAGGCTTGGCTTTGGCGGCAGGGCGCCGATGAAGATCAGCACAAAGGCCGCAAGCCCGGTCAGACCCGCCAGGGCCGAGACTTCAAAGGACAGCGCGATGCCACGATCCGGCGCCAGGCGCGCCACCAGCCGGCGTCTTTGGCTGATTTCAAACCCCGCAAACAGGGCGCCAGCCAGGAATAGCGGCACGATGTAATAAAAGAGCCGAAACAGCAGCAAGGCGCCCACCACGGCCGGCGTTGGCATGAAGCTGGATAGGGCAAAAAGAATGGCGCCATCAAAAACGCCAATGCCCCCCGGCACATTGGCGGCCAGACCGGCCATATAGGCCGCGATATAAATGCCGAGAAACCGCAGGAAGCTCAGCCCTTCTGCCGGGGGCAGCAGCACGAAGAAGATCATGGCGGTGATGGCAACATCCACGCTGGCCAGCAGCACCTGCGCCAGGGCCATTTTCACGCCCGGCAGCGTGATTTCATGGCCGAAAAGCCGGAAATGCGGCACGAAACGCGCCAACACCACATAGGTGATCACAATGGCCCAGCAGCAGAACCCCAAAAGCGGCAAAAGCCAGCTTGGGGCGCCCTGGCCAAGAACCCCGAGCAAATCGGGTTCCAGCACCAAAACCAGACCAGCGATGGTGAAGCCACCCAAGCCAAAGGTCAGGGAGGTGATGGCGATGACCTTGGCGATGGCAACTGGCGATAAGCCCCAGCTCGCGTAGAAACGATACCGCACCGCCGCGCCGGAAACGGTGGCGAAGCCGATATTATTGGCCAGCGAATAGGCACAAAAAGACGCCAGCAGCGATCTGCGCCAGGAAACCGGATGGCCCGCGTAGATCGACCCCAAGCGATCATAGGCCGATAGGCCGAGATAGGTTGCAATGGTGCAGCCCGCCGCCAGCCAAAGCGCCTTTGCCGGGGTGGCGTGCAGGGCGTTTTGAATATCCTGCCAGGACAGCCCGCGGAATTCCCGCTGCACGACATAAAGCGCGCCAAGCAACAGCAGCAGCCCAAAGCCGGTCGGGCCGTAGCGCTTCAGGAGGGAAATCACCCCTTGTGATGTCACGCCTCGGCGCTCTCCGTCCGCGCCAGCGCGGTTTCGATCAAGGAAATGGTCCCGGCCACGCCATAAAGCGCGATGAAGCCACCAAAACGCGGGCCTTCTTCCTGGCCGAGCAGCACCTGATAAAGCGCATTGAACCAGGCGCGGGATACACCCATGCGCCCATCCTTATTGGCTTCAAGGAAGGGTTCACGCCGCCCGGCATCAAACACCAGATCCTGCGCGGCCTTGGCGCGTTCTTCGGCGGGCATGGCTTCCAGATCCGCCGCGCGGTCACGCAAGGCCACCATCAGCGCGTTCAGCGCTTCCCGCTCCGCATCATTTGGATTGCGGAAGCGCTTCGTCGGCGCGACGAAATCCCGGTAATAGGCAACGGCATAGGCAACGAGCTTGCCAAGCATAGGCTGTGTTGCGGGCGTCGCCCCCGGCGCGTAGCGCGCCAGAAAGCCCCAAAGCAGATCCGGATCATCCGCATTCACCACACTGGCAAGGTTCAGCAGCATGCTGAAGGACACCGGCGGTTCCGGGTCATTTGGTGCGGCGCCGCCATGGATATGCCAGGCCGGGTTCGCCGCATCGGGGGCGGTGCGGAGCCTGGTCCGATGTTGGATATATTCATCCACGGCACGGGGGATTTGATCGAAATAAAGCCGCTTGGCGCGCTGCGGCTGATTATACATGAAGAGCGAAAGGCTTTCCGGCGGCGCATAGCGCAGCCATTCCTCAATCGTCAGGCCATTGCCCTTGGATTTGGAAATCTTCTGACCCTGCTCATCCAGGAAATGCTCATAGGTGAAGCCCTCTGGCGGCGGGCCACCCAATACGCGGCAAATGGCGGAAGACAGCCGGACGCTATCAATCAAATCCTTGCCGGACATTTCGTAATCCACGCCAAGCGCATACCAGCGCAAAGCCCAATCGGCCTTCCACTGCGCCTTGCAATGGCCGCCGGTGATGCGCGTGCCGAATTTTTCCCCCGTATCCGGGTCGCGCCAGACCAGCATGTCCTGGTCCGGGCGCACTTCATCCATGGGCACCTGCATCACCACGCCGGTTTTCGGGTGGATGGGCAGGAAGGGCGAATAGGTGGCGCGGCGATCAGGACCCAAGGTTGGCAGGATCACCTCCAGCACCTTGGTGTGGTTTTCCGCCATGCGCAGCAGCGCCGCATCAAACCGGCCGGAACGGTAGTAATCCGACGAAGACGCGAATTCATAATCAAAGCCGAAGGCGTCCAGAAAGGCGCGTAGCCGCGCATTGTTATGGTGCCCGAAGCTTTCATGTGTGCCGAAAGGGTCCGGAATCGCCGTGACCGGCCGGCCGATATGCTGCGCCAGCATGTCCTTATTCGGCACATTATCCGGCACCTTGCGCAGCCCATCCATGTCATCGCTGAAGGCGATCAGGCGCGATGACAGGCCGGTAAGCTGCGTGAAGGCATGCCGGATCCAGCTGGTGCGTGCCACTTCGCCGAAAGTGCCGATATGCGGCAGGCCGGAAGGGCCATAGCCCGTTTCAAACAGCGCCGATTTCTTGCCGGAAGCGGCCAGGCGGGCCGCGACCTTGCGCGCCTCCTCAAAGGGCCAGGCCTTCACGGCGGTGAGATCAGCGGCAGCGGACATTGGCGGTGACCATCCTTGAGCGTTGGAGGGCTGCTTATAGGCAGGCCGGGCGCAAGAGGCGAGGGCCGAACCGTTCAGCCTGTTCCATCCCCGGGCTTTCTGCGTTAAACCGCCCGCTTCCAAGCTTTACCACGGGAAATTTGCAATGCGTGTTGGCGTGATTGGGGCCTCCGGTGCGGTGGGCCGCGAATTGGTGGATGTGCTGGGGCGTCGGGCTTTTCCGATGACCTCGCTCAGGCTTTTTGCCTCTGCCCGTAGCGCCGGTACGAAACTCAAAACCCCGCTGGGTGAGGCGGAGATTGAGCCCTTCAGCGATGCCGCCATGCGTGATCTTGACCTCGCGCTGCTCGCGGTCTCGGGTGATTTCGCCAAGGCCCATGCCCCGGCCATGGTGGCGGCGGGCGTGCATGTGGTGGATAATTCTTCCGCGTTTCGCCTGCAGGATGATGTGCCGCTGGTGGTGCCGGAAGTGAACGCCGGTGCCATTGGCGGCGCCAAGCTGATCGCCAACCCGAATTGCACCACGGCGATTCTGGTGGTCGCTTTGGAACCGCTGCGCCAGGCTTTTGGGTTGAAGCGCGTGATTGTCTCCACCTATCAGGCGGCCTCCGGCGCCGGGGCGGAAGGCATGACGGAATTGGAACGCGAAACCCGCCGTGTGCTGGTGGATGGGGCGAAGGCGGGGCATGAAGTGTTCCGCTACCCGCTGCCCTTCAACGTCATTCCGCAAATCGATAGCTTCCAGCCCAATGGCTATACACGCGAAGAAATGAAGGTGGTTTGGGAAAGCCGGAAGATCATGGGCATGCCCGATTTGCCGATTTCCTGCACCGCGGTGCGCATCCCGACCTTCCGCGTGCATGCCGAAGCGGTGACGATTGAAACCGAACGTCCCGTGACGCCGGAAGCCGCACGCGAAGTGTTGCGCAAGGCAGCGGGCGTGAAGGTGGTGGATGACCCGGAAGCGGGCCTCTATCCCATGCCGCTGACCGCAACGGGCCAGGATGATGTGGAAGCCGGGCGCATCCGCGCCAATCCGGTGTTTGGTGACCGGGGGCTCGATTTCTTCCTCTGTGGTGATCAATTGCTGAAGGGCGCCGCGCTGAATGCGGTGCAAATCGCCGAAAAGCTGCGCGTGGCGTGAGGCAGGGGCTGCGCGCCCTTTCGCCTGAACCGCATGGCTGAAAAGCCCGCAGCACCGCGTTTATTATTGCCGGATGTGCCCGCCTTGGTGGCGGGGCAGGGGCGCGCCGTGGTGCTGGATACTGATGGCAGCATCGAAACCGTGCCGGCGCGCGCCGCGGCGGCACGATTGACCGAAGCCGCACCCCTGCTGGTGCATGCGCCCGCGACAGCGCGGCGGCTTGGCATACCGGGCATTGCCCCGGCGCATGACCTGCTGGAACTTTTCGCCTTCGCGCTGCCCGCCGCATCCTGCGCGCCGACCCCGCGCGGCCTTGCCTTGGCGCTTGGCCTGCCCGCGCCGCGCGATGATGAAGCGGCGGTGGCGTTATTGCCCGACATCGCCACCGAATTGCTGCGACGGCTTGCGGATGAGCGCGCCGCGCCACTCAACCGCGATGCCGCAAGCCTCGCCGCCCGCATGGGTGAGGCCGGCTGGCCCTGGGCGCGTTCGGTGCTTGCGGCGCTGGGTGCGCCGGCCGCGCGTTCGGGCATGGAGGGTTTGCGCGTCTGGCGCCGCCTGCCGGAATGGGAGGAAGCGGCACCCGGCAATCCGCCATCCTCCTTCGGGATTGCGGCCAGTGAGGCGCGGGCGCGGCTCGCGCAGATATTGGGCGAAGGTGCGGAACAGCGCCCGCAACAGGCGGATTACGCCTCGGCCGCTGCGGCGGCCTTCGTGCCACGGGAAGATCAGGGCGCGCCGGCGCTGGTATTGGCAGAGGCCGGAACGGGCACGGGCAAGACGCTTGGCTATGTGGCGCCGGCCAGTCTTTGGGCGGAACGCAATGGCGCGCCGGTGTGGATTTCCACCTTCACGCGCAATCTGCAACGCCAGATAGATCAGGAAACCGCGCGACTTTTCCCCGATACGGAAGAACGCCGCCGCCGCGTGGTGCTGCGCAAAGGGCGGGAGAATTACCTCTGTCTTCTGAACCTGGAAGATGCGCTGGGTTTTTCCGCCATGCCGGGGCAGGGTGTGGCACTTGGCCTGGTGGCGCGCTGGGCGGCGGCGACACGTGATGGCGATTTGCTGGGCGGTGATTTTCCCGGCTGGCTTTCGGAACTGTTCGGCACCAATACCATCATGCCGCTGGCGGATCGGCGTGGTGAGTGCATCCACGCCGCCTGCCCACATTATCGCAAATGCTTTGTCGAACATTCCATCCGCCGCGCGCGCGGCGCTTCGATAGTGATTGCCAATCACGCGCTGGTGATGATCCAGGCCGCACTCGGCGGTGGTGAGGATGGCCGTGCGCTGCGCCTTGTGTTCGATGAGGGGCATCATCTGTTCGATGCCGCCGATAGCGCCTTTTCCGCTGATCTGACCGGGGCTGAGATGGCGGAGCTGCGCCGTTGGATTCTGGGTGCGGAAGGCGGGCGGTCCCGTGCGCGGGGCCTCAAGCGCCGCTTGGAAGAATTGGTCGGCGAAAGGCCGGAATTGCAGGCGCCTTTGGAAGCGGCCCTGCAAGCGGCGCGCGCCTTGCCCGCAGGCGGTTGGTCTGGCCGGCTGGCCGATGAAGCGGCGGTTGATCTGGCGGGCGCGCCCGCCAATCCGGCCGAGGCGTTTTTGCGCGCCGTGCGTCGGCAAGTGCGTGCCCGCAATGCCGAAGCGGAAGAAGCCGGGCTTTACGATGCGGAATGTGATCTTTTCCCGCTAAACGCGGACATGGCGGAAATCGCGGGCGGGCTTGAACGCGCACTGCAACGCCTGGAAGCGCCGGTGCGGCATTTGCGCGAAAAGCTGCTCGCGCGCATGGAGGATGAAGCGGCCGAGATTGAAGCCAATGACCGGCTGCGGATTGAAGCGATTTGCGGTTCCCTAGAACGCCGCGTGCTGATGCCGCTGGCGGCTTGGCGCGCCATGCTCGGGCGGATTGGCGGTGAGGAACCCGCACCCGGCGCGCGGCCCGATATGGTGGATTGGCTTTCGATTGAACGGCGCGGCGGGCAGGATGCCGATGCGGGGATGCATCGCCATTGGCTTGATCCGACCATTCCCTTCGCCATGCAGGTCGCAGCCCCCGCGCATGGTGTGCTGATAACCTCGGCGACCTTGCGTGATGAGGCAGAGGCTGAGGAAGATGACCCCGAAGCCGCTTGGCGCGAAGCGGAAGGCCGCACGGGTGCGGCGCATTTGCCGCTGCCCGCCATTCGCGCCGCTGTGGCTTCGCCCTTCGATTACGCCGCGCGCACGCGCTGCATTGTGGTGACCGATGTGGCGCGTGAAAACACCGCGCAAGTTGCGGGCGCGATGCGGGAATTGTTCCTGGCATCCGGCGGCGGTGCGCTTGGGCTTTTCACCGCCATTCGTCGCCTGCGCGATGTGCATGGCCGCATCGCCCCTGCCTTGGAAGAAGCCGGCCTGCCGCTTTACGCGCAGCATATTGACGCCATGGATAACGCGACTTTGGTGGATGTTTTCCGTGCTGAGGAAAATTCCTGCCTCCTCGGCACCGATGCCATGCGTGATGGCGTGGATGTGCCGGGGCGTTCCTTGCGCCTTTTGGTGTTTGACCGCGTGCCCTGGCCGCGCCCGAGCATTCTGCATCGCGAAAGGCGCCTTTATTTATCCGAGGGCAGGCCGAAGGATTATGATGACCGCATCACGCGCCATCGGCTGCGTCAGGCCTTCGGGCGGTTGATCCGCCGCGCCGATGACAAGGGCGTGTTTGTGATGCTGGATCGGTCCTGCCCATCGCGGCTGCTCGCGGGGTTGCCTTCCGGCGTGCTGCTGCGCCGCATGGGGTTGGCCGATGCGGCGCGGGAAGTGCGGGAGTTTCTCGGTTAGGAGTATTTTCAAGCCAAGTGAGCATCACTTGGCGGCTCGGAAAATACGACCAAACTAATCCTGTTCGATTTCCGGCATGCGGTAGCGATCCGCCGGATCATTCCAACCCTTGAAATTCGGCGCGCGTTTTTCCGCGAAGGCAGCGCGGCTTTCCAGCAGATCAGACTTGTCGCCATGTTCATGCAGCTTGGCGGCGAGCCGCTGTTGCGCGGGCGTTGGTGCCGGGCGCATGCGGCGCATCATATGGATGGTATTGACCCGCGCGGCAGGCGGCAGCGTCAACATGTGCCGCGCCATTTCCAGCGCGGTTTCCATCAGCG
>JACCED010710770.1_pt1 | contig 25992 bp, 43 predicted proteins | sample 7455021 | NCBI WGS metagenome assembly JACCED01 (sample SAMN15323456, study PRJNA562643) | freshwater metagenome | isolation source: river surface water | place: USA:Blue River Watershed | collected 2017-08-19 | reverse complement strand
GTAGTACCTGCTGGGTATTGTGGAGCCATCGACACTTTGTAACTGTCGGTGTTCAAGATGATGTTTTTAGAGAGTTTCATAATAAAGTTCCTTTATCAAAATTGCCTTGCGTCTATCGCTAGGACTTGTATACAGTATAACACTAACCTATTTTAATGTCAACTGTTTATTTGGTCATTCAACCAAATTCTACTAGGGTTACAGAACCCCCGAGTTCGTTTACCTTAGTGGCAAAGTATTCAATTTGTTCCATGATTGTGTCTTTGTCGCCGCCGGCGAGACCCATACCAATATAGGGCAACCCAATGCGTTTTGTTCCAAATTCTTTATGCAACTTTTGGCAAATCAGATCAAACGCAGAGTATTCAAACACGTCCGTACCTTGGCTCATGTTGTATTGAGTGTATGCATTGACAATCAAAAACTTTCCAGTGAATGCTGTGGTATAATTACCTAGCTTGTTATAGTCACCTTTTTCTGTTTCATCGTCAACAGTAGCCGCCATTGGATATCGTTCTGCAATTTCACGGGCGATGCCGCCACCCATTGTGTTAAAGCAATTACAGCCCTGTACCACAATGTCAAACTCGCCTGCTTCTGCTAGGTCGAGTAGATTACCTTTAGTATGTTTAAGCATAGATTTTCCTAGGTTATCCCATTCTTCGTCAGACATGTCACCGATGTAATCTGCATACTTGTCCAGAAACTCGTCAACTTTATCTTTGGACTTGGGAAAGTCAATTGGGTTATTTGTGTTTGTGTAATGTGTCATTGTTCATTCTCCGGCACTTCATTCAAAATATCTTCACATGACTGCAATCCACGTTCCCATCGTGCCATCTGTTCACGGAAGGCAGCAATGTTAGCACGATTGTGAAACATGTCGCCACTCCATACTGCGGCATCAATTTCGTCCATTGGACCGTTTTCTAAACGATTGTAATGTTGTGTTGTCATTCTTCAACTCCGAAATCAGTTTTTACAGATTTTTTGATATTCTCAACCATGGCCCGTGCTTCGTCACTTTGAAAAATTTCAGTGTGTGCTTCGACAATCTCCAATGTTCTTTGAACAATCAACTCGGCGAACTTTTCCAAAAATACATCCAGTTCTCTATAGTTGAGGTCAGAGAAATTATGATGGCTGTTAGCCTGCATTGCAAGTTCTAGAATTCGTTCGTTCATTCTTCAACTCCGAAATGTTGTTTAATCTTATCTACAATTTGTTGGCTTTGCTGTATTCTTGCTTTATTCCAAGTGGCATCTTGTTCATTGAACACTTCCATATCCTCAACATACTTTTTCTGCCCATCTGCAATATCCAGACATTCCCTGACAATCAACTCAGCGAACCTATTAACACCATCATTGTCTATCCAAAAACCGTCAAATGTCCCGTTACGGAATCCAGCCTGTTCAGCAAGTTCTTTAATTCGTTTGTTCATCACAGTTCCTTGAACAAGGGCATACCATCAGTTAAATGACGCACATATTCCAAGTTGGCGGGAAATGTGTCTAATGAGCCTCTATGACGCTGGATGCTGATAGTATGCGGTTCCGGCCGTTCTAGGCCATAGAAAAACATTTCAGTGGCACCTTGCTCAATTTGATTTTTAAAATGCTGGTTCATACATTGTTCCTTCCGATACGACTATAACCCAACTCGCTTTTAACTTCGCGGCGACTTTCCCGTACATCGTTTTCGTAATCTTGTATTACAAGCATAGCAAACTTTTCCAAACTCTCTGGCGGGTCAAAGGTAATGTATGCTTCTGCATTTACCACATCATTTTCCAACCGTTGCCAAAATTCACCGCCCGATCGTTTAACAAGTTCTTTAATTCGTTCGTTCATGTCAAGCTCCAACTGCCCACATGACCATGTCATAGTGGTCTTCAAAACATTCTTCACTACGCACCTCTGCGATAGGAACCCAACGTGCTTTTTCAGCATCGTCACTGCCTTTTACTTTTGGCAGTTCGCCATCGGGCAATACGATTTTGAAACAGTGTGTAATGATACGACCACGTGGGCTACGATCCACAGCATCAAACACCCGATTGTCAACAATACTACCACGCAGTACAGGTGCGGGCACTTTAATCATTGTTTCTTCACGCAGTTCACGAATAGCCGCATCCAATACAGTCTTGTCAGTGTTTGCGTTAACATAACCACCGGGCAATGCCCACAAGCCCTTACCAGGTTCGCTACGGCGTTTAATCATCAACACGTGGCCTGATTGAATCACTACACTATCCGCAGTAGAGAAGATTGGTGGATATGGCAGACTAGCATATTGCTTTTTGTAGTTAGCCACAAACTCACGCTCCTTGATGATTTGCTCATACTCAGGAGTGATACGGAATTCATCCAAGAAATCAAATGTTGATTCAGGTACAACACCTTGAATGAATTTCATGTTGACTTCACGCTTGAAATACAGGTCACGAATATCAACCGCGCTCAAGAATTCAATCAGTTCCACATTCTCATAACCCCATTGAGGAAACATATCGAGGTAGAAACTAGAATCATCTTTCTTGTGACCAATGATGCCTACACCTTTACCACCGAGTACACGATATTTGCTAACGATGCCTTGAACACGAATAGCCCAAGCTTGGTCGTTGTAGATGGTGTCAATGTTTTCTTCAACATAAACATGCATGTTAAGACCGCGGGTAGCGTCCTTAATCATGTTGGCACGTTCTTTGCTAGTGAAGGGATTTTTGTAAGTGCGGGGCTGTGCTGCCGAACCTGTGATGATAATCAATTGGTCAGTCAATGCTGTGGCACGTTTGATAATCTCAAGGTGAGCATTGTGTAAGGGTTGAAAACGTCCAATGAGGACAAGTGTATCATATTTTTTAGACATTTTCTGCCTCCTTTGCAGTTACTTCTACGATTTTGTCGGCGCCAACGCTTTTGTACCTGATGGCCATTGCGGCTAATTGTTGTGCAACATACAGGGCCTCAGCCTCTGGATCCGCATCTGAAACAGTAGCCAAAAACTTCACAGTGATTTCGTATTGTTTCATTTTACACCTTCCAACATAGCGACTTTGCGGCGAAGTTCCAGTTCAAGTTTGGCAATCTCTGCCATTGCTTTTGCTCGGACTTCGCTAACGATTTCAGTAGTAGAAACTACCTTGGCTTGAATTTTAACTTCCAGAACCTCAATAGATGTAACATCTCGGCGCATGTAGTCTGTGCTAGAGAATGTTGGAATCTTGTCCAGTGATTCCCAAGTCTTGTGTTGGTTGAAGTATGGGCTCCAGTATGGATAGCCGCCGCTGTGTGAATCGGTGTCGTAATAGACACGCTTGCCTGTTTTGTCTATGGCACTCAGTGCATAGGCTTTTTTGATGGTGAATGTAGTTGCTTTAGACATTGAAAAATCCTTTCAATAATGTCAGCGCGGAGTCTATCTCGTTGCTTTGTTTTATTTATCTTATTATATCAGACTTTACTTTTTTAGTCAAGCCTTATTGTGTTTGACCCATACTAGAAACGGGCATTGTTGAACGTCCTGCCTCGTAGTAGGTTTCGTATGCAGGGACTTTTTTGACATAACCACGGGCACTGCGAACAGTCTCCATCTCAGCTTCTAACTCACGCACACGTGCCTCATATGTGTCACGGAGAGTTGACAATTCGCTTTTGATTTCTTTGATGTTACGCATTTTTAACTCCTGTTCTTTACTGTCTATGAGTCTATTATATGCCCAAAATGATTTATTGTCAAACCTTTTTCATAGAAAAGAATTGAAATTCTGTGCCAAACAAGATAACAGCAAAGCCACGAGCCTTAGGGTTTGTAGGCTTGCGGAAGCCGAACATCTTAGTACTTTCTGCTACATCCATATCCCAACCCACAGCACTCAACAGGAACATACCTGCGATCAACACTACGCTCACGGGCCAAAACAAGCAGAGCACGAACACGGTTAAGGCTTCTTCACGTGGAGCACGAATCGCAAACAAGCCTTGTAACACAACGACACCTACCAAATATGCTACGATCATTTCCATTTTTAACTCCTGTTTGTTGCTGTCTATGTATCTATTATACAACCAAACTCATTAAATGTCAAATTTTGGGCATACGATTTTGCTTTAATCGCCAAAAAAGTCGCCAAATTCTTGACTGTTTTGTCCGGTGTAGGCTCTTAGTTCCTGTCCAAAAACGCTTACCGTCAAATAGCCCGAATCTCTTTGCCTTGGGCTGACCTTTCAGTAGTTTCTCGCTAATGCGTTCGTAAGTACTCATTTTTGTATACATCACAGATTCAACAATTCACGTTCTTCGGCTGTCAACAATTCATTGACCTTACGCAATGCCTCTGCCTTTACTTCACGGAGACGCTGGGCTTCTGCTAATCTCTGTTCGTAACTATCCAGATCATATTCCAACGATTCTAACTGTTCTTGACTATCGGTACTGTGTGCGTAAGCCAAAGACACATAATCATAACGATCATTATTGTTTCTAAGTTGGAACTTGTTGTCGCTAACTGTAAGTTCAAAGTATGCTTTTGTGGCACGGGCGAGTGCAAGCATTAGACGCTGTGGATACTCAGCAACTTGGTTCGCAAGGTATGTCTCACGCTCTTGGGCGTATCGTGCGTTTCGTTGTGCTACTGTTTCACGTGCCATTTCAAACTCCTTTAATCAATCTATACATGTATTATATGCCCAAACTGATTTATTGTCAAGCCACAAAAAAGCCCCAATTAAGGGGCTAATTTGTAGTACTAAGTATTACTTAGTTGGGAAGGGCCAGATTGTATCAGGGGCCTTCGGTGCATCAGGTTTTACATATTGATAGCGAGGACCATCTTCCCAGTCTGCATCAGTCTCACCTTTATCAAAGCCTTCTTGATAGTCTTTGTTGAATTTGAAACCAGGAGAAAACTCCTTGCTTTCATACCCATCAGTGTAACCACGATAGAATTCACTAGAACCAGTCTTAGGTGCTTTTGCTACCGGGGCAACTGGTTTAGCAATGTTGTTGCTTGCGTTAGACTGTACGGGCTTGTTAAAAGCATTGTCAATCTTGTCACCATCGTTGCCGATTTCACCGACAACTTCATAACGACATGCACGGCCCTTAGCGTTGTTGTAGTCGCTAGGGATAGAGACCACATCAGCAGGGTTGATCTTCAAGATAACAACACGGCTGTCGTAACCATTACCAAAGTGTGGCAGATAGTCTTGTGAACAGAAGTGCAAACCAGTTGAACAAGTTTGATCCTTGTTGTCATCAACTTCGTTACGTTCCATTTCAACAATCTTACCGACGCTATTGTCCATAGTGCCACTGTGAATGTCCAAGAAGTCATTACGAACTTTCTTGTAAGCCAAGAAATGACCATCGGGAGTGATTGGCAAGCTGTTCTTTTCCAAGAAGCCATACAACTCAGTGACTGCTCTTTTACTAGGGTTAGTCATCAAGTTTTCCATGAAGTTGACCAGAGGTTCAACGGGGAAGCCTTCTTGCAACATTGCAATCATTCGGTTGCTCAATGCATTGTGCATTGGCTTACCTTTCCAGAACAATTCCTCACCTTGGACACTTACGTTACCCTTGCCATAGTTGAGAACAACCTTGACTGGCTCGATAATGTCTTTAACCAAGTTCCAGTCTTGTGCTTTGATAGCGTCAAGAACCTTTTGGAAAGTAATGTGGCTCTTAGAGATTGTGTGTGGCTTAGAACCGATAACAACTGTAATGCTGTTGCCCTGCATGATAAACGGATAGCTCATTTTATTTTCCTTCAATTTTCAGTTTTTTACGTGCTTGTTCAAAATCTTTTGCTGTATCGGCTTTTGCCTTCTCAGTCAACTTATCAATATACTTAGCGAGTCGTTTCTGAGCCGCCTTTGCTTCTTTCTCAATGTCCATTTAGACTCCTTTAGTCTGGTCAATCAAATTAATGTACTCAGCGAGGTCTTTACCTTCTGTGCTGTACTTGCTGATGCCTTTGATAAGCGGATAACGCTTAAAGATAGCTTCAACCTCTTTGTTGTACTTATCAATCAAAGTTGCAGGATCAACATTTGTAGATGTTGCAACTTTGTACTGACGGCACAACCATTCCAAACTCTGACGCTTTTTCTGGTCAGATTCTTTCACATCCTTGAAAGTGTTGAACAACACGATGTAAGGACTAGAACTATTTGCAATGTGCTTAGTAGCATTATACTGGTAAAGTTCTTTCCAGTCAATACTTTGTTTGACCAAACCCATCACATCAGCCTGACCCAACAGAGCCAACTTACTCTTAACATGTTCGTCAAGGTTAACCCAGTTCTTTTGAGCCTTGATAGCTTCAATGTCACCTTTACGCACACCGTAAATGTTTTCAGTGAAGATGCCACTAGTACGCAAGTGAACTTCCAAACTCTTGATATCCTCAACTGTACCGAGGTTCTTATAACCACTCAGTGGCAAGTAGTAGTAAGTTTGTTTAGCATCAAATGAGCCAGCTTTGCCACCATCACGCCATACCATCGGTGCTCGTTCATTCCAACCTCGGCGGGTACCTTCTTCCAGTCGCATGATAGTAACGTTCTGACCCATACCACCAGCACGTTCTTTTTCAAGCAAATCACTTGCTTTAAAGACACGATTAGTAGGAGGCATCATCAATTCGGTCAAGAAAGCAACCTTCTGAATCATCTTGGATTTATCAGCAGGCTCAATCACATACACGTTTGATTGGTGTGTTGTTGACTTAATGTTTTTCCAGTGAAACTTAGCACGTTCCAATGCACCAACCTTAGTGTCGTTGAACACAAAGTTTGTTTCATTGCCTACACGGATCTCCCATTCGTCAAACAACACCTCAGTGCCGTTTACAGTCTTGCGAGACTTAGCTGGCTTATTTGTAGAACAAGCCGCATAACTATTGCTCTTGGTAAAACTACGAATTGCAATGTTATATTTGCTAGCCAAGTCCTTAGTATCAAACTTGAATGCCTTGAATGCATTCCAACGACTAGTGCCTGGATCATACAATGTAAACTTAGTATCAGTAACATACTTGGCTACAGCAGTTTTGAACAAGGCACCTTCTTCATAACGCTTTGACAAATAGTTAGCACGTTCCCACAAGTTGTCAATCTTGTCTGCCTCTTGTGCAACGTGAATTGCCAATTGTGCATTCAATGCCAGCAACTTGTTTTTGATAGCCTCGATTGTTTGTGGGATGTAGCTCAAGCCTTCACGACTTGCTTGGAAGTCAAGCTCACCGATCTTGAATTCCATCACAAGACCACAACTCAACAGTCCATGCATACCACCAAGTGCTTTGTCAGCATTAGGAATGTCAATTGGATACTTGATATTACCCATGATAGCATAACTACCACGGGCATAATTCTCGTTAGAGTAGTGAACACCAGGAATGATGTTTTCTTCTTTATAATCTGGGTTCTTGAATTCAAAGTCAGCATTACCGCTAACTACTGGACGCAGTTTGAAATACTCATACACATAGCGAGCCTCGTCACGGAACTTACCAAAGTCATAACGATCCTCTACAGCGAAACGAACCTCGACACCGTTAGGGTCTGTCGTTTCTTCTTCCATCATCAATGCGATAGATGGCACGCCTTGCTCATTAATGAAGGCTGTGTAAATACCTTTAACACCGTCTTTAATCGCTGTAACAGTGAAGTTGTCGGTGTAACTGAAAGGGGACTTGCTACCTAGACCCAGTGCGCCCACATAGTCATTGCTATCTGTTTTGGTGGACTCAAAGAAGGTTGTGAAGATATTGGTGACCTGTTCGTGGCTCAGACCTGTGCCATAGTCACGGATAGAAAAGAAAGGCTCAAGTGCGTTAGGCAAATGAACATCAAACGGGGTATTGATTTTACCCGCGGCAACATGGGAATCGTATGCGTTACAACTGAGTTCCCTGATAATAGCCCGAACCTTGTTGGCATACAGACCATCAGACAAGATACGGAAACTTTTTGCGGTTGCTTTAATAGAAAAGGAAGTGACAGAACCGACATTGGACAACACTGCCTCGTTCTGAACTACATTGTGAAGTTTCATGTATAACTACCTGTGTTTTGAGTTTCAATACAAGTATTGTAGCAGGTATCTGATTTATTGTCAACCAATTTGTGTTACTACTTTAGTTTACAATTTTCAAAGTGGTATCTTGTCATGTTACTCTTGCCACCTGTCTTACCGCAATGTGGGCATGTAACCTTTTCTTTTGGCTTTCCTTTGAGTGCCTTGCTGATTTTGTCACCTACTCCCGGTTGACATGCGTTGTTGTTCTTGCCGGTTTGGTATGGTTTAGGAATACCTCGGATCCTATCTCCTAATCGTTTAGCGATTTCAGGGTTCTTCATGGGATTGTTTTTTGATAACTTTTCCCTAACATCCTGTCGTTTAGCAGGATTGTTTTCACCTGTAGTAGTTGGTCTTTTTGTTCCGGGCATCCATCCGTCAAGTGCGTTTTCCGCTTGTAGGTTAGCCCAATGTTTTGATTCTACAATATTATTATCTTTGGAGAATTTCAATGCGAACATAGTAGCGGATTGTTCGTCATTGAATTCCCAAACTTTTAGTGTTTTTACAAACTCTTTTCCATGTGAATGTAAGTGTCTGAGCCAATACTTGCCACTACCAAAGTAAGTATATGGATTCTTCTTTGCTGTTTTACAGAAATACTTGAGGTTTGTTTTTGTGTGGATTTTCACACAGAGATAAATATTCATGCTGATGCTCCCAAATAGCGTTAGAGTAGTTGGGATTGTCCAGATCCGCGAACTACACTTTTATTTATCTTTTTATTTGGGAATCAGCAATTATGGGCGGCGTGTCAATTCATTGATTTTAGCGATTGCTTCTGGGCTGGTTTCTTCAAGTTGTTCTTCTGCTACACCTTGCTTACCTTGTTCATAACCTTTTTTGTATTGGCTATGTTCTTGTTCTTCCCCCGGTTGGTCATATGGATTATCGTATGCCCTACCTTTTTTAGCATCATCAAGACCTTGGTCATATGGAGTTGGCATGCCCGGATTTCCTGTGCCACGCAATCCTTGAGCATTTTCAATCAAATTAATATAATCACGAAAAGATTTATTAGTCATAGTATACTATTTATGCTAAACATTCCCTAATCCAACCCTGCTATAACTTAACTTGCTAACCGTTTCTTTGTCTAAAACTCTTGGAGTTTTAGGAATCTTTGGCTTAGTTGGCCAATACCTTGTATCTACCGTTTCACCTGTCAATTCATACCGAAAGTCTGGGTCATATACAATCTTACCTTCGGACCTATAAGCCGCATTGCCATCACGGTATTCAAATATAATACCACGACACATACAATAAGAGCGACCTTTAGTGGTCATTACATTGCCATTTACGGTCCCAATGTATTTAACTACATTGCCTAGGTGCATTTGCTTCACGGCTTCGTGATAGTCAATCATTCTTCACACCCAATAACTCTTTAATTAGGGTCTTTTTATCTTCTACGGACATACCAACTCCGAAGTGTGCTTCAATTCTGTTACCAATAATCATACCAGGACCAGACATTTTCGGAGCATCATATTCGTAAGCAATCTCTACACATTCCCTGACAATCAATTCGGCAAATTTCCAATATTCAAAATGGTCAGTATGTGGGCTACCGGTTTTAACATAACATTGCTTGGCAAGTTCTTCAATTCGTTCGTTCATTCTTCAACTCCGAACTTAGCAACAATTCCTTTGAGCACAGCCAAAGCACCGTTGACACTTTTCATAACTTCTTCCTCTGATTGACCTTGACGGAATCCAGATTCAGCAAGTCCGTTGGCAGTTTGTTTCACGGTTTCGGTGAATTCAACGACCATCAACTCGGCAAATTTTTTCATTTCCGATGAAATATGGTCTTCAATGGGGAGAGGGACATAACCGTATGCCCTAACAAATAGTTCTTGGATTCGTGTGTTCATTTTATACTCCAAAAGTAAAAACAAAAGGGAGAACAATCAATGTAAGTAAAATGCCGGTCATACAGACAGCATTTACCACATCGTGAATGTCATAATCATAATAGCCAAGCATTTTAGTTCCTGTGTGTCAGTGTCAATACAAGTATTGTATCAGAGTTTGGATTTATTGTCAAATATAGAAGGGGGTATCAAAGCCGAGGGCGTCATAGACACACTCACGGACTGCGGTGTCAGTAGCCTCACCGAAGTCTTCGGGGAAACGCTCTGCCAAACTACGGAGTTCAGCAAGAACTTGCGGCCAGTCCAAATTGAGTACTTTTGCTTGACGAACGATTGCGTCAACTGCATCATTACCAAAACCTGTATACATTGCGTAGCGAGCCATTTTCGAGTCCTTTAGTTAACTGTCTATGTAATGATTATATACCCAAATCCATTTATTGTCAAATTTAGGCTCTTTTAGCATCCATCATTTCAGACAGGATAAACTTGGCAATGTTCATTTGTTTACGAACGTATTCATTTGAACGAGGACCTGTACCCATTGCCATCATTTCTTGACAATCGGACATAATGCCCATCACAACCATTTCCAGACCAGAGAACTTAGCGGTAATACTTTCCATGTACTGAGTACGGATTTCTTGTTCAGTCATACCGTAGCAGTTAGTTTCGAATTCAGTCATGTGAGCTCCTTTAATCAATCTATAGACATAGTATAGCACCATGCCCATTTATTGTCAAATTTTGGTATAAAAGATGTGCTGGCCAACTTGTTGCAATTTTACAACACTTTTCTTCCAGTATGGACTCACATAATCAGCATGATAAAACATGGCTTCTTTGAGGGGAGGAACTCGCTCACCTTGCAACACTCTATGGGCAATCCATTGACTATCAGTCCATGCTTTGCCACTGGGTTTTTCTAGTTTCTTTTTCAATGTCCAACTGAATTGTGCTTTGGAATAGACCACGCTACAAATTGTATTACCCCATTGACCTGAATTCAATCGGTTCAGTGTAACCTGTGCTACTGCATACTTACCGTGTTCATTTTCAATGCCGGCTTCGTAATAGATATTTTTAGCGAGGCAGTCTTCATCGTTTTTGTTGTAGGATACTTGTTCACTAGTTTGGGTAATGAAGGCTTGTTTGATTTCGGCTACGTCATTTGAAATTGTAGCAAGTTGATATTGTTGAACGCCTAGGATCGCAACCAATGATACTGTTGCTACAGCAATTAAAACTTTGCTCATTAACCATCTCCAGTGTGTGTAAAACTACATTATACACCCGAAATGATTTAATGTCAAATTTTATGCCTTGCTGTAAAGTAGTATTTCTTCTTTAAGGTCATTGTTATCAGAGATAGCAGATATCACATCGGACATTTTTTGTTCCATTATGTCAGTGAATCTTTCTAGTATGTCCATTGAATTGGATTTAGCTGTTGAACGTGATCCAGTAGCCATACCATTCATTTTTGTTAACTTTGGTATTTCACTTTCTACGGATTTCTTTTGTACACTACTGAATGATTCTCTCATTGACTTTAATATATCATTTGCAGCCATGTTGTTAGAATTCAGCATTACTGAATTGCTTCCCGGTCCACTGAAGATGCCGCCTTCATTTGCTTTGTTAATAGGTATTGCCGCAGAACTAATCGACTTGTCAGGCGCTACTGGAGACGGAGCAAACATTTGAGAATTGAATTTCTGCATTACCATGTCAGGGAATTTATTACCTTGACTAATACCAAATTCAATCATTGCTATTTGTGCTTTACTTAGTGGCTTGTCAGCAGTGACTGGTTCGTTTGCTATCAACAAATCAGACTTAGTTGAGCTTGATTTTAATGAGATCGGTGCAGCCAATTTGGGTGCTGTTGGTGCCGCAGACTTTTCTGATTCTACCTCACTATGTCCTTCACTAGATGTGCCACCACTTGTACTTGGTACTGGAGATGACGGAGCTGCCGAAGGTGCTACTGCTTTTGGCGCGGCACCAGCCTTCCTTGCATCTTCCATAGTTTTATAGACTTCTTTTCCAGAACTACGTTGCTTTTTGTTTAACTCACGTAATTCATTTTGTTCTTTTAAGAAGGCTTCACGCTTCTTAGCCATAGCCAACATTGATTCTTTGTTGGCTGCATCCTCTGCTTTTTGTGCTGCCTCTTTTTGTGCTTTGGTAGCATTCGCATCAGATTGTATTTTCTTATTGGCATCCATTGCGGCTTGTTGTTTATTCAATGCTGCCGTATCTAATTCTTTAGCTTTATCTACTGCCGCGCCTTGTATCGGTCCTGTACCAGAAGCCTGATTGAATAATTTAACTGCTTCATTAAATGCTTTAACTGATGAAGCCATTGCAAGACCAGCCCCATCCATCGCTTTAGCCGCTTGGTCTATAGTCAGTCCAGCCTTTTGCTGTATCTGCATAGCCTCAACGTTCTTTGCTAAACTTGGATCTGGCTTTTCTTTTTTCTCATCTTGAAGTTTTTTAGCGTATGCTTCTGGAGTTATGCCTAATTTTTTAGCTTCTGCTTGAACTTTCTCACTACGTTTGATAGCATCAAGTGTGGCATTGAAGTCACCGATTTGATTAGATACATCACCTCCAATCGCTTTGGTTCCGGCTGTGCGTCTTGCTGATTCTCTAGCACTTTCGATACCTGCTAGATAAACATTTTCGCCGGTTTCACCTCTACCAATGGCTTCAATAGCGCCTGCACTGTTTTGCATAGCCATTGCTGATTCAGCATCAACAACGTTCTTGCCTGCGGCATAATACTTAGCAACACCGGCTGCTTCTTTCTTTCTACCCTCTGCCATCAAGCGGGTAGAGTACTTCATTGCTGTTTCTAATTCTTTTTGTCGTTTAGTATCGCCATTGCGTTCAGCTTGGAACATCGCCGCACGTAGATTTTCAATAGACATTACTGCCTTCTGTGCTTCTTCTTGTTCCTTACGACCTATACCAGTAACTGCGGCAATTCTATCTAATTCTTCCATATACGCAGTAGCACCCTTAACTAGGTCTGCTTGCGTTTTGCCTTGCATCATACCCATGCGGGTCTGATTGGCCATGTACTTTAATGTATGTTCTCTTTGTTCGTCACTTGATATGCCAAGCAACATTAACTTCTTATTGAGTTCACTTGCAGGGTGTACAATCTTTCCTGCAACTTCTGTAAATTTTTCTAATCCACCTGAGGCTGTACCACCAAACAATGCTAAGTCTTTTGAACCAGATGCCAATAGAGAATTCATCTTCTCTATTTCGGCACTTGTCATTCCTAACTTTTCCATTGTGGTGCTAACACCACTCATGCCCTTAGCTGTTGTTAATCCTACTTCACTTAGCTTGTTGAATGAATCGTATACCCTATCGTTATACTCTGCACCCATCTCTGTGAGTTTAGTAGCACCCTCCATTGCAAGACCAAATGCCGCAGTTGCGGCACCTAATACTTTAGCAACGATGCCTAATCCGGGCAAGAACATTAATGCCGCACCAATACCATATGCGGCTTTAGTTACTGTATCGTTTAAATCTTTAACTGCTTTAGCACCGACTTTAGCACCACGTTCACCCTTGTACAGTGCATCTGCCATGTTGAGTGCGGCTTTAACTACTCCACCTATGACCGCAGTTGCTGCCGTCATACCGGCAGCCAATCCTACGCTCTTGCCGGTCATCTCAAACATCTTCTCCTGCATCTCTCCCATAACGCCATCAAGGCTGTTTACGCTAGTAGATACATTTCTAAATGATTTGACTGGGTCTTTGATTACTTCAGCAAGTTCACGCTCTTTGGCAATGCGCTTGTCTAGTGCCTCTAATGATTGCTTTTGTGCGGCAGATAGTGAAGTAGTTGTTTTGCTTAAGTTGCCGGTTGCATCTATCTTGTAACCACGCCAACGTAATTCATCCTCAAGAAGTTTCTTTTGTTTAGCATCCAAAGATGCTTCAGCATTTAATTCTTTTTGTCTTGCATTAGATGCATCTTCTTCTACTTTGGCTCTTCTTTTACCAGACTCTTTTAACTTCTTATTTGCTTCAGCCTGAGGTCCCAGCATGGACTGCATGGCTGTACTGGTATACTTTACTGTACCAGTAAGTTCATTCAGAGATTCCGAAAGGTCATATAATTTACGCGGATCTAATTCATCCATGGGTTACCCATCTGTTAGTCATACTGTATTTATGATTTGTAAAATACTGACTATAAGATGGGTAAAGTTCGTTTAAATGCGTTTATCGATGATTTTGTCGATTAGACCATATGCCAATGCTTCATCAGCACTCATAAACTTGTCACGATCCATGTCTCGTTCAAATTCTTCATATGTCTTTCCTGCACTGTTATGCTTGACATAGATATCAGTCAAACGCTTTTTCAAGTATGTGATTTCTTTGTAAGAGATTTCGATATCACTTTGCATACCACGTGCGCCACCACTGGGTTGATGAATCATGTGTCGTGCATTCGGAAGCATCATACGCTTACCGGGTGCACCTGCTTGTGCAAGCAACGAACCCATTGAACAAGCTTGACCCATAACGATAGTCTGAACATCAGGCTTAATGAATTGCATTGCATCATATATTGCCATACCTGCTGTAACACTACCGCCCGGGCTATTGATGTACATTGAGATATCCTTCTCACCCTCTGATTCCAAGAACAATAGCTGGGCAACGATAAGATTAGCCATATGGTCATGCACTTCGCCCTCAAGCAAAATAACACGGTCACGCAATAGGCGGCTGTAAATGTCATAACTACGCTCACCTTTAGCAGTTTGCTCAATGACGATTGGGACTAGACTCATTTTATTTCCTTCTTTTAAAAAAATTTGCGATAAATACAGAATCGGTGATATAATTATCACTTCATTAACTCTTTGAGATATTATATATGAGATACAACGAATTTGCAAGAACTTTGGCTGAAGCAGTTGCCCGCCCTCAACCGGGTAAGGTTGATGTGCAACCGCAACCAGTAACCAAACAACAAGTTGAACAAATACTACGTGCTAACGGGTATGAGGATTTTAAAGTCAACGGCAACAAGATTAACGTTCTTGTACAAATACCAGCAGGACAGAAGAAAAACGAATTCCGTACTGCAATTCTTAACGAAATTCTTGCAATTCTCAAGCAACAACTACCCGAAGGTGATCCAGAATATAGTGCTGACCCCGGTATCAGTAGTTTAGGTGGGGTAGTATTCAGTGCTAGTCCGGTGTCAGTCGTTGTTAAAGATACAGGTAAGCAAGGTGACCAATCCGCTGGTGTAGCAAACGAATTAGAAATGGCTAGTTTGTTACAGTCATTGATTCAAAAATACGGTTCTGCAAACGTTACATTCATTGATCCTCGTGGCAAGAAAATGAGTATTCGTAACTGTACAAACGTAGAAGTTGCAGGACGTGACACCGCAGATAGAAAAAAAGCAGACGTTGTTTTGACTAGTGCTAAAGGTAGTCTACCTATCAGTATTAAGAAATTAGATGCTGACATGTGGGAGAGTGCTGATAACTTATTCGGTGAACGTGCCCGCTCTATCCTAGACAAACTAATCAAAAAAGGTATCGTGAAGTTAAACCAGATCGGTGAGCGCAAAATGAGAACTGGCACAGTTCCTGTATATGAATTGAGCAAAGAAATCGTTATGGAACCAACTGAGCAAGAAGCATTGAGTGCAGTCTTTGGTGCTGACTTGAATCCTAAAGGTGGCGTTGTTGTTCAAACATTCAAACCTGAACACTTCACACAAGAAGGTAACAATGTAACAGTTAACTGTCACGCAGTTATTACTAATGCTGCCGAGATTCCAGAAAGTCATATGATGGTTTGGTTGCTACGTAATGACAGCACACGTAACGGTGGTTCATTGGGTATCGCAGGTATTCGTCCTCTAGGTGTTACACTAACACGTGGTATCGGTAAGAAGGGTACTAAGGATGTTATTCTAGTAGATCAGTTTGGAAACGTAGTTAAGAATCCAAATATCAAGTAATTAACACTTGAATAAGTTCTGATATAAGAACCACTTGCGCTTACTATGTGCGCTCTTTAATGGAATACCTAGCTTTTTAAGTTTCTCTCGAAATATAAAAAAGCTAGGTCCATGACTCATGATAGGTTCTTTTCCTCTGTGTAGTCTTTTTAGACCCTCTACATCCCATTGATATTGGTGGCACATTTCGTGCGCTAACACAGTAATTAACCACTGACGACAGTACCATTTGTCCATCATGCGAATCTTACAATAGCTTTTAGTTTTAGTAGGCATAGTAGTTGCCCCGTAACACATACCCCAATATTTCCTACAACGTCCCATGACTTCAATCTCGGGCATAATCAATGCGTTGTTAAAAATTGTTTTATTAATTAGACGATATAGTGCTACAACTTCGTCACGGTCTGTCCTGTAACAAAGACGTTTTTGATATGCTATCGGAGGTAACTCCTCACGCATAAGTTCGGCGAGATTAGCTTTTCTGAACATACTATATTTAAGTTCCTATTTCTAAGAAAAAATACACACATTTAAAAATAATGTTAAATATATTTTTAGGAGATAAAAATGGAAGTTATTCTAGTAGTAGTTGCGTTTGCAGTAGTAGCTTATTGGGCTTTTAACGCCAATAAAAAGCGTAAGGAAGTTGAAGTATTAGCCCCTTATAAGGTAGAAACACCGCCAGTTGAGCTTGGTAAACCTGCTGATGACAGAGTAGAAACACCTGCACCCGTTGTTGAGTCCGAGACTGTCCCGGCAAAAGCACCAGCTAAGACAAAGCCAGCGGCTCGCACCGCTAAGCCAAAAGCTCCAGCTAAGCCAAAAGCTACAGCTAAAGCACCGGCAAAGCCAAGAGCAACTAAGGCTAAGCCTCAGGCTTGATGAAAATAGGGTTTGATGTTATCAGCGACCTTAATCTGGACGCTGAAGATGATTTTAATTGGGACGGGAAGGCTACTAGCCTGTACCTGATTATAGCCGGTAATATTAGCAATGATTTGCGAGTAGTACATCAGACACTATATCATCTTAGTAGATTCTATCAAGGGGTGTTTTACATTGCAGGATCATCTGAACATGAATCTATGCACTTTGTAAAACACCGCCATGATGAATTAAATAGGTTATGTAAGCATATTAAAAATGTAGCTTATTTACACCAACACGTTGTAATAATCAACGGAATCGCAATACTTGGCTGCAATGGCTGGTATGGAAATAAAATAGAACTAGATTCAGAGTTAGAAAAACTCCATCTTCATGCACAGCACATGGAAGATATTCAATATCTAGGACTTAGTTTAGAGAAGCTTCAATTACATTTGGATGTAAAAAAGATACTAGTAGTCACACATTCAGCACCTAGCCCCGAATTGTTTTTTGGAGAACAGCCGCATAATATATCAGAATATTTTGCGCTAAAAGATGCATTACTTAGCGATACTGAAAGTAAAGTAAGTAATTGGGTTTATGGAAGTTATGATAAGACTGTTGATACAACCATAGACAATATAAATTATATCAACAATTCTTGTTTCGGCAAAGAGCCTTATTGGCCCAAGCGAATAGATATAGAGATTTAAGCCTCAGCTTCTACTTTAATTTGTAGAGGGAAACCTTGACTACGTGCGTCTAGTGTAACTTCAATACCTTTTTGTTCTGCAATTTCATATGGCAGTACAGCTACGATAGCACTTCCTTCATTATGAATATTGTGCGTCAATGATGTAGCAGTATCTTCGTTATAATTAAAATAACTAATCAAACTGTTCACCACAAAATTCATACTAGTCACTTCATCATTGATATAAATGATTTTATACAATGGAGGCTCTGCTAGTGCAAGATTAGGTTTGATTTTAATTTTGGTATCAGTTTTAGACATAATTTTTCTTTGTTAACGTGTGCGAGTTACCCCGCACACTTGTTTTAATGAAACACTATTATATTATTTAGTGTAGTTAATTGCAATAGTCTTGGGCTTTTGTTCTTCAGGAACTTTACGTTCTAAAGAAATAACCAAGATACCATTTTCAGACTTAGCTCCTGCAACTTCCACATGGTCAGCTAGTGTCCATGTGCGTGAGAAACTTCGTGCTGAGATACCGCGATGTAGATATTCTACTTGACTATCTAAATCAACGGCTTGTTCGCCTTTAACAGTAAGTTGATTACGCTCAACTTGAATGTTAATTTCACCATCTTTAAAGCCAGCAACAGCTAACTCAATAGCAAAATTGTCATCACCATGTTTGACAATGTTGTATGGGGGATAGTTTGTATTAGCTTGGGATGTTCGTAGTAGTTCGTCAAACATATTGTCGAAACCTACTGCAAATTTGTGAATAGACGGAATGTCTAAGGAACGAAGGGTTAATGTGTTGTTTGTCATATTTTTCTCCTATTAAGCAAGATGACATATTTCAGACCCGACCATCGGCATCTGAACACGTATTTATTCTACTAAAAATACGCAAAAAATTCTACTATTTTGGAGCTTAAAATTCTTTCTTAGGAAGACTTTGGTCACGTAAGTATTTGTTCCAGCGTCTTTTCGCCTGGCTTTTTGCAAGTTTGCGACGGACAGTGGGCTTGACAAATTCTTGTCTATCCCTAACTTCTTGCAGTAACCCTGACTCGGTAATTTTCTTTTTGAATTTACGCAATGCTTTGTCAAAGTTACCATCTTGCACTAATACTTTTCTTCCGCTCATACTAATGATTTTGGCTCCAAAACTAAATCTCTGTCTATATTTATCTCGGTAACTTTATTTTCACGGTACTTTTTAGTATTGAACATATGTGGCATCAATGTGCGTTCAATCTCAGTATGCAATCCACGTGCACCTGTCTTTAGTTTCAAGCAATTTTCTGCTAATTGATCCAGTGCGTCATCATTGAATTCTAGCTTAATATTATCTATACTAAGCAGATACTTATATTGGTCAATGTAGTTGTTCTTAACTTCTTTGAGGACCTTAATCAACTCGTCCTTATCCAAATCACTTACACTTACAGTAGTAGTGAAACGCCCAATGAATTCAGGAATCATACCGAATCTTACCAAGTCATCAGGTGATACATTAGTCAATTCTGACTCTTTACGATTGTCTTTAATCTCTGCTCCGAAGCCGATGCTTGTACCATTCTCACGGTTATTAATGATTTCTTTTAATCCTACAAATGCACCACCTGCAATAAACAGAATGTCTTTTGTATTAATCTCAAGCATATCACCACCAGGATGCTTACGTCCACCACTAGCCGGGATACGACACACAGTACCCTCAACTAACTTAAGCAATGCTTGCTGAACACCCTCACCTGATACGTCACGTGTGATACTTGCCGACTCACCTCGACGGGCGATCTTATCAATCTCGTCAACAAACACAATACCACGTTCTGCTAATTTAGGATCGCCACCTGCGGCATTGACTAGCATACTAATCATTGATTCAACATCATCACCCACATATCCTGCTTCTGTGATACTTGTTGCATCTGCTACGACAAAGGGCACTTCGAGATATTTTGCTACAGTCTTAGCAAGCAATGTTTTACCACTACCAGTAGGACCAATCAATAATACATTGCCCTTACTAATCTCTAAGTCTTTAGGCGGCTTGTTGATACGTTTATAGTGATTAGCAATTGCTACACTCAGTACACTTTTAGCACTATCTTGTCCGATAATATGCTGGTCAAGAAATTCTTTGATAGACTCGGGGTCATATGACACATCACGTGCATCCGATTCAAGTTTTTCATGTTCTTCATCTATCATCAATTTGTTGCATAGGTCCACACAATCACTGCAAATTGCAACATCCTCACTCACAATAAGTTTCTTAACTTTGTCTTTGTGGGCACCGCAAAAAGTGCAATAATTTAATTTTGTTTCTGATGTCATAGTTTTACTTATCTGTTTTGTTCTTCACTTGCAACTTTCATGTCCAACGACACTTAGTTCGATTCGTTCTATAAATCTCAATGCATCTCCGATGTTTGATAGACGAACTCTTATTATATTGTTTTCTGTTTGATTACCATAGACTATAAGGGTATCTCCTATAGCATATAGTCCTGGCTTTCTACCCGTAATCGATTCAGGTGTATAACATTGTTTAAAAAACACACTGTTGTTTTGATTGTGTATCATCAATTGTATGTTAGGCTTGTGATTGTTAAACCTAGCAACGATTGTATTCATAGTCAATATATCATTAAACTTATAATGATTCTTTTTTCCTAAGACATAATCTTTGGGATCCTTTGCCATGACAATAATATTGCCGGGACTTGGTCTGAACAAACCATTACTACCATCTTCAATTAGGGACAATGTTTCATTAAATGATTCAATGTAATTATAGTTCCATCTAAAAGAAAATACTATTTCAATGAAAGGATTGCGGTCAGTATCTACACCAAACTTATGTTGACCTTGAGTAACAATAAAAGCCTTACGCGGGTAGTCATTCAATACACTACGCAACAACATGTCCCCATTACTCTTTGATTGGATATAGGTTTCGTATCGTGCGCTTTGTGCTTGATTGTCAAATATTTTAGGATTGGTACTAGTGCCTAAAATTCTGTTTGCAATTTTACTAGAAGACACCCATACATCAACAATTACAACAACTTTATTATCGTATGAGTTAGTGGTGATAATTTTATAAGTATCAACATAGCCCGCACTATAATTTATAATGTCGTTGCGTATGAGTTTAGTATCTTTTGATTCTAGTTCATTGACTAGAACAGAACCAACTTGTAATTCTACCGCAGTTTTAAATGCGTTATCCTTAGCCTGTTGTAATGTACTACCGATACCTTCTACACGTATCGATTGTGCTAGTGCAATATTACAAACAAGTGTTAATAGTACTACTAGGTATTTCATCAGTTACCAAAGCGTTTACGCATAAACATTGCGGCACGTTCAGTATTATGATCCCAACGAATAACTGCCCTAACAGTTTGTCTATCTACAATATCAGCTTCTTTGAGCAGTGTACCACGCAACTTACCCTCTGCATTGTTGCGAATGCTTTCGCTCAATGTGCGAACAACCTCGTTGTTGTTTTCACGGATAGCAAAGTTTGTGTCTTTGCTAGCATCTTGGTCGCTCATTTCAACCGCTTCGTCAGACTTAATACGATTCTTGATGCGGTCTTGTGCTTTCTCTACGTTCTTGGTAACAGTATTAGCAAAGTTGTTAGAACCAACACCTTCATTCATAAAACGAACCAATCGTGCTTTGGCATCCATCTCTGCGGCAATAAATGCTCGTTCACGCAATGCCTCACTATTACCGAAACTGTTTGCATAACCAGTGACTTCAATAGCTTGAATCTCGCCCTTGACGCACATTGCATCACTCATACCAAACATGCCTGTACCGAATGCACAAGACCATTCAATCTTAATGCCTTGTCGTTTAAAGCTAGAGGTAAGTTTTTGTGCGTTGATTGCGGTAATGGGTGCAGATTCTACACTTGCATTTTTACTAGTTGATGAACAGCCTGCTAGTACTAATGCTACTGAGATTGCTAAAAGTTTGAGTTTCATATTGACTCCGATTATAGTTACAGATAGAGTTATTGTACACTACCTGTAACTATTTGTCAAATATTTTGGTTACGTTTAGAGATTTTGATATAGTCTTCAATTTGGGCACGTTCGTTGTCTGATAGTAACTCAGGATCGTACTCACCTTTAGAAATTGCATCAATAAGGTACTCAAGGTACTTGGTATTGTAAAGGTATGTATTGGAACTTTCTTTGTTGATTTGTATCCAATTTCTACCATCAAATTTGTAAACCTTATTTGGCAACACATCTACACGGGTAAATACATCTCCTTTGTTTGCAAAGTCTGGGAACTTAGTTCCAAAACCACTGTTCACTGGTTTACCTGCATCAACACTTAACTTTAGTAATTCTGGATGCATACTGAATAATGCATCTTTGTTCATGTGCTTACCCTGATATGAAACATATCCACCTGGTAATTCTTCAAATGGCAAGTCTTGTTTTACTTCCATAATGTTAGAATCAATACTAACATCAGGCACCGGTTCTGGATCAGGCTTTACTTCTTTTTTAACACGTTTCTTCTTCGGCTTTACTGGCTTTTCTGTTACTTCCACTTCCGGTTTATATACCATTGGTACTAAGTTTTTAAAGTGGTCAAACGGTCCATTCAAGTAAGGATGTAGTTCTGCTATTGACCTTTCAGGCTGTACAATTGGTTCGGGTGGGGTAAATGTCCATTCTACACCTTCAATATTATCTATTACATCACATTGCTTGTTTGGACAGAAAGGACCTATACCAGGGGCATTCACTAATGGTGTACCGCATTTATAACAAGGTTCTAGTTCAGGGTCACTTTCTTTTGGCGCTAGCTCTTTGAAAGCTTCTTCCTCTTCCGCAGTAACCGGAATGTCGTTTACGCTTTGTTTAATCTGTTCAATCTGGGCATCAGTTAACGGCCCATCATCAGGCTCATACATGGCATCTGCGATTTCTTCCGCTGTGGGCTTTTCACCAACATCGGCTACGTACGGATCAGGTGTATCTTCTTCTTTATCCCACTCTTTACTTGCGTTAGCCGCAAGAACAAGTGCAATAGCAAGTGGATCGAATACGATAACCAATAAAATTATCATCCATCGGACAGCGGATTCAAGCATATTATTGTCAGCATCATCACCGTAAATCAATGCGGCAATATACTTAATTGGACCAACTTCTGCTTCAACTTTACGTAACTCACTAGCAATAGGAGCACGTTCTTCATTCAAAGTCTGAATTACTTTTTGAGCATCACCTATTTCTTTTTGTAATTTGGCGCGCTCACCTGCTTGTTGTCTACGAATTTGAACTGCACGTTCAGCACCTTGTTCAGTGCCTCCTCTATCTAATCGTGCGTCAACTTGAGCATCCATTTGTGATAATGCTTTACGAGCAACATCAATGTTATCACGCTGAGTTTTAATTTTTTCGTCAAGTAAAGCAACTTTGGCGGTAACATCACCTGATGTGATACCTGAATCCATGTGCGCTTTACTTAAGAAGCCAAAGATACCCATAGAGGTCAATAGTGCTAATGCAATAACAGCAGGAACTAAGTAGAGTTTCAATACCCAACTAGCACGATGCCAATATTTGCGTAGCCAAACTGTAGTAGTAATCTTTCCTACTTCGAGGATACTACCCATGATAATAACAGGAATAACCGCACCTGCAAAGATAGCGGTTAAGCCTATGATACTATACCATGCTGCCACTGAACTAAGTGACAGCGCAACTAGTAATGTAAGATTAGAAAATGATAAAAATTTAAGGCGCATCTAATATTTAGTTGTTATAACTCCCATAAGTATCTACATAAGTATACTTATGGGAACAAGTGACCGTAATGTTCGTAAAACTGATTCCATTCTAATACGAATTTAGCAGGAACACCCGGGCCAGTATTCACTGCATACGTAACCCAGTATTGTTCTTCATCGCGGCGTTTTATTTGTTTGATAGTGATACTATTACCATCTTCAAACTCAAATGATTTTCCCACGTACCTATTTATTTCTTGCTCGGTCATTCATCCCCCTCTAGAGGTCTACTAAAGGGCCACTGTGCGCTTGGTTCTAGTTTAATTGATTCTTTGACAACTTCGTTGTTGTTAGTGCCAGTAGTAATAGTCTCACCTGGTTCATCGATCCGTGTGATCGCCAAATCACAGTCGATAATCATTTCGCAGTCACCTTGATTCCAGCCGTGTTCTTCAAGGTCAAGCCAACTATTACCTTCGTCAAAGAATTCTTCTAGCCACTCACGTGTTTCATCATCAACATCATCATAATCGTGTTCTTCCCAGCAACCGTCTGATGTTTCTACTAATTCTGTTTCATAGTCGCAGTTATAGATATCTACACCTGCTTCGATATCTGGTGGATTATCATCATCTGTATAAACAATAAACTCACCCCAACGCCAACCGGTTTCAACTACAAGTTGCTGACCATCTTTGTGTAGATAGTTACGTTCGATAATCGATTTCTTCCACTCGGGTTTTACTGACCATTCTGCCATTTTATTCTTCCTCTTCATCAGGGAACATGGCACCAAGTTCTGCCATACGCTTTTTCTTTTCTTCTTCTGCAATCACACCCTCAGGTGTTAGCGCAAGGTCACTTTCACAGTATGGACAAACTTGCTTTGCTTCATCGTAGGGGTTGCCGTCTTTATCTTCCCACTGCCAATCACCGTCATAACTTTGACCAGTCCATTTACAGTTGGTACATTTGTGAGTGGGTGCTGGTGGTTCAGGTTCAGTGTGCCAACTAGACTCGTCACCTAGTTCGTATGTAACATCATAACCACCTTTGCGGTCAGTCCAACAATCATCGTACTGAAAGTCCCATTCAATCTCTACATCATTTTCGTAGGCATCATTGATAACTTCTTCGTAATCAACTTCACCTGATTCAATATCTGCAAGTTTCTGTGCAATCTCATCCTCATCCAAATCAGGATAGATTTCACTCAACAAACTTTCATCAAGTTCAATTGCATATTGGCGATCATGTTGATGCCATTCATGTTTTACGATTGTTACCATTATGGGCCTCCTTAGCGTTTTTATAAATTTTCTTTATTAAATCTACAATGGGGCGGACAATCCATCCGCCCCATACGATTCCACATATAAAATATGCAAACTCGTTTAATGTCATTTCGGCAACATCAAACTAGTCATGTTACTAGGAACAACAACAGTTTGTACTTTACCGTTCTTGATACCTTCGGAGATATTCAACATAGCCTGTGCTTGCATGAATGCAATACTAGCACCTGAGTTGTTTGCCAATGCCGCCATTCTGCGAGATTCAGCTTCGGCAGTCTTAACTTCAACTTCCTTTTGCTTCAATTCGTTCTTACTACGAACCAATGCGTTAGCGGACTCAACGACTGTATCACTAGGTACCACGTTACGAATCATAACCTGACTGATACTAATTGGACCATCTAGCTTTTCTTCTGCAAGGTTACGAACAATCTCATCCTTAATGAAGTTTTCCATGTCAGTGCGATTGTCTGCCATATCCAATGCCTCATACTTTCGTGCGGCTTTGTAGATAGCGTTACGAGCATTTTGAACCACATAGTTATACATTACATAAGTATCGCCTTTAAACTCAGCGTGGAAGCTTTTGTTCTTAGAACTATACAGTTCCGCAACACTTTGTGGGTTGATGTTATAGACAACTACAGCATCAAAGTCTTTCATAGTGCTGTTATCTTTTGCCACCGGAGTCATGTTCTCCAACGACACGTTAACATCCTTAACAGGGAAGGTCAAGATAGAGCCAACGATAGTTTGATTGAAACTGCCGGGCAACAGTTCACCACTTTGTACTTGTTTGTCAAAGCCAACACGTACACCAACCTCACCAGTCTCAATACGAGTACATGCAGAAGTAAGAGCAACTGCGGCGAGAACAAAACCAATTTTGATAGAACGATTCATTTTAAATAAAACCTTTAGAAAAAAGAAAGAAACAAAAAGCAAAACCGAGAATGAAATATAACGGTCTCACAAGAAAATCGGGAAACATAATACTCCTTTAGAACAGAATTACGATACCAACAAGCACTGTTATTGACAGCACTGAACACAGTATACTATAACCTACAATTTTTGTCAAGGCTAATGCCTCTTTTCCTGTCATCTTTTGAGCAAGTTTGATGCCCATAAAAAACAGAACACAAAGTACTACAAATGCAAACAAAACTTTAATCATCATTTAACTCCAAAATGTTCTTTAATCTTTTCACTAATAAGATGTGTATATTCACACTCCTCGGTATCAGGAGTGTTCATCTGAGCAACTTCGGCACATTCTCTGATAAGTAATTCGGCAAACTTTTCTAAGGTTTTACCCCCTACAGTAGGATAGTGACTACCACCAG
>JACCED010856262.1_pt1 | contig 26003 bp, 20 predicted proteins | sample 7455021 | NCBI WGS metagenome assembly JACCED01 (sample SAMN15323456, study PRJNA562643) | freshwater metagenome | isolation source: river surface water | place: USA:Blue River Watershed | collected 2017-08-19 | reverse complement strand
TGCAGCAGCTGCTCGTCTTTGCCCGGGGCGGCGAGGCGCGGCGCGTGCGCGTGGACCCGGCGCAGGCGTTGCGGGAGCTGCTGCCGCGGCTGCGCCGGAGCCTGCCGTCCGCGATCACGGTGGAGTTCACGGCGCCCGAGGAGGCATGGCCGATCCTCACGGATCCCACGCAGTTCAACCAGATCGTGATCAACCTGTGCAGCAATGCGCGGGATGCGATGCCGCACGGCGGACGGATCGGCATCCGCATCCGCCATCTCCCGCGGGAGACCGCGGACGGTTCCGCAGTGCCCGGGACGAAGCCGGGTCCGCTGGTCGGTATCTCGGTGGCGGATACCGGCGTGGGCATCGCGCCGGAAATCCAGCCGAGGATCTTCGATCCGTTCTTCACGACCAAGGCGGCGGGCGAGGGCACGGGGCTCGGTCTCTCGATGGTGGCGGGGATCATGAAACGCCACGGCGGTGCGGTGCAGGTGGAGAGCGAGCCGGGGCAGGGGACGGTGTTGCACCTGTTCTTCCCCGCGTTGTCCGAACCCGCTCCGGTCCGCTCGGAGCCGGCCGCGGGGCCGGCGCGGGCGGCCGGCGGGGACGCCATTCTCGTGATCGACGACGAGCCGATCGTGCGGACCACGTTGCGGATCCTGCTGGAGCGGTCCGGCTACCGGGTCCTCACGGCGGACGACGTGCGCGGGGGGATCGATCGTTTCCACGCGCACGTCGACGAGATCGGCCTGGTGATCACGGACATGATGCTGCCGGACGGGCTGGGCACGGGCGTCGTAGCTGCGCTGCGGGCGCGCCGGCCGGAGCTGCCGGTGATCGCGATCAGCGGCATGATGGCATCCGGGGAATTCGAAGAGCTCGAGCGGTTGTCGCCGCCGGTCGTATGTCTGGCCAAGCCGCTCGTCCCGGAAGCGCTGCTGCAGGCCGTGCAGCGCGCGGTGGGCAAGCGGTGAGCGCGCCTCAGGCGAGGGCGCGGCGGAAGCGGGCGATGGCCTCGACGAGGGTCGCGCGCGGGCAGCCGAAATTGAGCCGCACGTGCGAGCCGGGGCGGGCGCCGAACATCGCGCCGTCGCTGAGGCCGAGGCCGTGCGTTTCGAAATGTGCGGTGGGATTGGGCCGGCCGAGCGCGCCCACGTTCATCCACAGGAGATAGGTGGCCTCGACGGGCGCCTCGACGCGGATGCCCGGCAACTCGCGGGCGATCGCGTCGAGGAGGTAGTCGCGGTTGCCGCGCAGATATGCGAGCAGCTCCTGCCGCCACGGCTCGGCATCGCAGTAGGCCGCCTCGCAGGCGGTGAAGCCGAGGCAGGTGACTTCGGCGACGATGCCGGCGGTCGCGCGGATGAAGCGCGCGCGGCGCGTGGCGTCCGGGATGATGGCGAGCGAGGTGCCGAGCCCGGGGACGTTGTAGGTCTTGCTGGGCGCCATCAGCGTGACGGTGCGGGCGGCGATCTCCGGGCTGAGGAGCGCGGTCGGGATGTGCGGCAGCGCGGGGTCGAGAATCAGGTCGCAGTGGATCTCGTCGGAGCAGAGCACGAGGTTGTGGCGCGCGCAGAATTCCGCGAGGCGTTCGAGTTCCGGGCGCCGCCAGACGCGGGCGAGCGGGTTGTGCGGGTTGCAGAGGTAGAAGAGCCGCGTGCGCGGGGTGACGGCGCGTTCGAGGGCGTCCCAGTCGATCGTCCACGTGCCGTCCTGCAGCACGAACGGCACCTGCACCGAGGCGCGGGCGCTGTTCTTCGGCGCGGACATGAACGGAGGATAGACGGGCGAGAGCGTGAGCACCTCGTCGCCGGGCTCGGCAAAGGCCTGGGCGGTGACGTTGAGGCCGACCACGAGACCCGGCAGCCAGACGATCCAGGCGGGATCGATCTGCCAGCCGTAGCGCCGGGCGAGGGCGTCGACCACGGCGTCGACCGTGGACGGCACCGGCCGGGCGTAGCCGAAGATGCCGTGCCCGATCCGTTGCTGCAGCGCTGCAACCACGGCGGGAGGCGACTTGAAGTCCATGTCGGCGACCCAGAGCGGCAGGATGTCGCGGCCGGCGTATTTCTGCCATTTCTGCGAATCGGTGCCGCGGCGTTCCGGCACGTGGTCGAAATCGAACGAACTCATGGAGCCACGAGGGAATCATGTTTCCCGCCTCCGCGGCTAGAGCGAATCGCGGCTGCGGATGTCATGCTCCGGTCGAGCCCGGGCCGGGGAAAAGCCTGGGCTAGGGGAGAGTGGCGGCCTGAATCGGCTGACGATAATTACTTATTTTCGGGGCGCTGACATGCCCTCACTCTCTTGCTAGGCATTTTCCGCGTTATGAATCCGATCCCGCCTGCCGCCCCTGCCGGTGAATCCGTCGCCGCGGCGAGGTCCGAGCCGCCTGTGGCTCCGACGGTCGGGGAGGCGCAGCGGCCGGAGTTGGATCGGTCGCACGCGGCTTTGCTGAGTGTGGTCGAGGACCAGAAGGCGACCGAAGCGGCGCTGCGGGCGAACGAGGAACGGTATCGGAGCCTGGTGGAGACGTCGTTCGACTGGGTGTGGGAGGTCGATGCCCAGGGGCGCTACACGTATTCGAGCGGGCGGGTGAAGGAGATCCTGGGTTACGAGCCGGAGGAGGTGATCGGACACACGCCCTTCGATTTCATGCCGGTGGAGGAGGCGCAGCGGGTGCGGGAGCTCTTCACGGAATTTGCGGCCCAGCGGACGAAGTTCGTGGAGCTGGAGAACGTGAACCTGCACCGCGACGGCCGGCGGGTGGTGCTCGAGACCAATGCCGTGCCCATTCTCGGGCCGGAGGGCGAGCTGGTTGGTTTCCGCGGCATGGACCGCGATGTGACGGAGCGCCGCGCGGCGGCGCGCACCGTGCGGCTGCAAGGCGCGGCTCTGGCGGCGGCCGCCAATGCCGTGATGATTCTCGACGCGCAGGGGCGCTTCAACTGGGGCAATGCGGCTTTCACGGTGTTGAGCGGCTGGAGCAGCGAGGAGATCGCCGGCCAGGATCCGCTGGAGCTACAGCGCTCCGATGCGCACGACGACGCTTTCTACGACGGCATCCGCGCGGCGATGCGCGCCGGCCGGGTCTGGCGCGGCGAGATCGTAAGCCGCTGCAAGGAGGGAGCGCTGCGGCACGAGGATATGACCATCACGCCGCTGCGCGATGCGCAGGGCGACATCACCCATCACATCGCGATCAAGCAGGACATCACCGCGCACAAGGAGATGGAGCGCCGCTTCCTGCACGCGCAGCGCATGGAAGCGGTGGGCACGCTGGCGGGCGGCATCGCCCACGATCTGAACAACATCCTGTCGCCGGTCCTCATGATCGCGGGCACGCTGCAGGAGAAAGCGACGTCGGCCGAGGACCGCGAACTCCTCGGGCTCATGCAGTCGAGCGCGCGGCGCGGCGCCGAGATCGTGCGGCAGATGCTCACCTTCAGCCGGGCCCAGATGGTCGAGCGCGGACCGCTCCAGCCGCGGCATCTCATCCGCGAGATGGTGCAGATGGTGAGCGAGACCTTCCCGCGCGAGATCCGCGTATCGTTTCACCTCCCGAGCGACCTGTGGACGGTGAACGCCAACCCCACGCAGCTGCACCAGGTGCTGCTCAATCTCTGCGTGAACGCCCGCGATGCGATGCCGGGAGGCGGCGAGCTTTCGCTCCATGCGGTCAATGTGGTGCTCGCGGATGGCGATCCGGCGTTGCTGGACCCGGCCCGGCCCGGCCCGCACGTCATGATCGAGGTGCGGGACACCGGCACGGGCATCCCGCCGGAGATCCGACATCGCATCTTCGAGGCCTTCTTCACCACGAAGGAGGCAGGCAAGGGGACCGGCCTCGGCCTCTCCACCGTGCTGGGCATCGTGCGCGACCACGGCGGTTGCGTGTCGGTCGAATCGCAGCCTGGAAAGGGCAGCCGATTCCGCGTGCACCTGCCGGCGGAAGACGTCGCCGACGGGACGGCGACCGGTCCGGCCGTTGCAGCGCCCGCAGCCGCGGCCCAGCCCGCCCGACTCGTGCTCGTCGTGGACGACGAAGACATCCTGCGCGAGACGACGCGTTTCGCGCTCGTCCAGAACGGTTACCGGGTGCTGACGGCCAGCGACGGGCAGGAGGCGCTGTCGATCTACCTGCAGCGCCGGAACGAAATCTCGCTCGTGCTCACGGACCTCATGATGCCGGCGATGAACGGCCTCATGCTGATCCGCGTGCTGCGGGTCATGGATCCGGCGTTGCGCATTGTGGCCACGACGGGTCTGCACGACGAGACGAGTGCCGAGGAGCTGGCGAAGCTTGGCGTCGGCCGGGTCCTCGCGAAGCCCTGCGACTGCGGCGAGTTGCTCGCCGCCCTGCAGGCTGCGCTCGACGCCTGAGCGCGGGGCGGGGCGTGTCAGGGAATCCCTGACACGGGGCTGTCGGCACAAATCCCCGGCAAGCTGTCTCCCGGGCGGGACGATCAACGGGGAAAGAAAACTACGTCCGCGCGCGCCGCGACGAGGGGGCAACCCCGCCGCCCGGCCCGCCTGCGGGCGTCAATCCGAACCCAAACAGCCATGATCACCCAAAAGTCCCTCGGCGCGAAGCTGATCGCGTCGTTCATCGCCGTGGCCGTCCTGACCCTCGCTCTGGGCGGACTGGCCGTTTTCAACATGTGGCGCGTCAAATCGACGGCCGAGAGCCTCGCCACCAGCAAGGTGCCCGCCGTCGCGGTGGCCAACGAGGTCGAGCGCTCCGCTCTCCGCACCATGTATGAGACGCGGGGATACGCCTTTACCGAGGAGACGGGCTACCTGGAGAAGGCCAAGGTGGAGATGGCCGACGTGCTGAAGTTTCTCCGCGAAGCCTCCGATCACGCGGCGAAGCACGAACTCGCGGTCTTGCGCGAGAACGCCAAACTCGCCACCGAGAAGGCCACGGCCTACGGCGAGCTGATGAACGACACCGTGAAGATCACGGAGGCGCTCAAGCAGGACAAACAAGCCCTCGATGTCGCCGCCGCGGCCTACATGAAAGCCGCCGAAGATTTCTTCCATAACCAGGAAGCGACGCTGAAGACCGAGATCGGCGCGCTGGGCAGCGGCAAGCTCACCGAGGACAAGCTGCAGGAGCGTTTCCAAAAGATCCTGATCGCCCAGCAGGTCATCGACGAGGGCAACGAAATCCGCGTCGGCGCGTGGAAGGCGATTTCGAACCGGTCCCCGGACGCGTTTCGCGCCACGATGAAGCGCTTCGATTCCGTCAACGCCAAGCTCGACGAGCTCAGAAAGATCACGCGGCAGGATCTCAACATCGCCCAGATCGCCGCCTGCCGCGCCGCCGGCCAGGCCTACCTGAAAGGGATGGAGAGCTTCCTCGCCAACTGGCTGGCCCGCGAGGAAATCGGCGCCCGGCGCCTGAAGACAGGCGACGAGGTGCTCGCGGCCGCGGAGAAGACCGCGAAGTTCAACATGGAAGGCACCGTCACCGGCACGAAGGAGTCCGCCGCCGCGCTGTCGGGTGCTTCGAATCTTGTGCTGATCGGCTGCGGCGTGACCGTCGTGCTCGCGCTGGCGCTCGGCGTCCTGATCACCCGCTCGATCACGGTGCCGATCCGTCGCGTCGCCGAGACCCTCAGCGCCGGTTCCGAGCAGACCGCGTCCGCTTCCCGGCAGGTCGCGTCTTCGAGCCAGTCGCTGGCCGAGGGCTCGAGCGAGCAGGCCGCCTCCCTCGAGGAGACGAGTTCCTCGCTCGAGGAGATGTCCAGCACCACGCAGCGCAACGCCGACGGCGCCCAGCGCGCCACCGCGCTCGCGAAGGAGGCCCGCGCCGCGGCCGAGACCGGCACGCAGGACATGGACGCGATGAACAGCGCCATGCGCGACATCAAGACGTCGAGCGACGACGTCGCGAAGATCATCAAGACGATCGACGAGATCGCCTTCCAGACCAACATCCTCGCGCTGAACGCCGCGGTCGAGGCCGCCCGCGCCGGGGAGGCCGGCATGGGCTTCGCGGTCGTGGCCGACGAAGTGCGCGCGCTCGCCCAGCGCAGCGCGCAGGCCGCCAAGGACACCGCGTCGAAGATCGAGACCGCCATCGCGAAGACCGCGCAGGGCGTGCAGATCAGCGAACGCGTGGCCACGGCGCTGCACAACATCGTCGGCAAAGCCCGGCAGGTGGACGAGTTGGCGGCCGAGGTGGCCACCGCTTCGCAGGAGCAGACCCGCAGCATCGACCAGCTGAACCAGGCGGTGGGCCAGATGGACAAGGTCACGCAATCCACGGCGGCCAACGCCGAGGAAAGTGCGGGCGCGGCCGAGGAACTCACCGCGCAGGCGGCCTCGTTGCAGGAGGCGGTGCAGGAACTGCTCGCGCTGGTGGACGGCGCGAAGGCGACCCACGGCAGCCGCGGTCCGGCGATCGATTGGACGGAACCGGCCGCCGGTGCGGCCGCGCGCAAGCCCGCGAAGGCCGCCAAGGCCGCGCGCATCTCCGCCGGTCACCCGCCGGTGAAGCCGGCGGGTGGCAGTCACCACCACGACGCCGGCGCCAACGGTGCTCCGCAACGCGTCGAGCCGCAGCATGCCGGCGCGACCGAGCACTTCGCCGACGCATGAGCGGATCCACGCTCCGCCGCCGCGCCGCGGGTCCGCTCACTGCGGCCCGCGGCCGGACGGTGTTCCGCCGTTGCGCTGAGCGGGCGGCGACCTATGCAGGAAACGGTGATTTCGAACTTGTCCCTGTTCCTCCGCTCCGGCGCTGCATGATCAGGCGGGTGCTCATGGTCGACGATCAGCGGCTCTTCCAGCAGGGACTCCGGCTGGTGCTCGAGCAGCAACTCGGCCTCGAAGTGGTGGCGGAGGCGCAGACGGGCGCCGGCGCGCTCGAGCACGTGGACCGGGAGGCGTTTGACCTGATCCTGATGGACGTGCACCTGCCGGACGCCAACGGCATCGACATTTCGCGGCGGGTGCTGGAGCGCCGGCCCGAGGCGCGGATCATCGTGCTCTCTTCCGATCCCGATCCGCTGCGGATCGACGAGGCGCTGCTCGCCGGCGTGCTCGGCTATGTGCTCAAGATCAACGCGGTCGACGAGCTGGGGCGCGCCATCGCCGCCGTCGCCGAGGGCAAGCGCTACCTCTCGCCCGAGGCCAACGAAGCCCTGCTCACCGGTTATGCGCGGCTCCGCGAATCGCCGAATGCCGTCGTGCCGCTTTCCCCGCGCGAACGCGAAGTGCTCCGGCTGATCGCCGCGGGCGAACGCACCAAGGAGATCGCGGACAAGCTCGGAATCAGCGTGAAGTCGGCCGAGACCTATCGCCGGCGGCTGATGCAGAAACTCGGTCTCTACTCGGTGGCGGAGCTGACGCGCCACGCCATCCGTGAAGGATTGGCGCCACCCTAACCAGAATCCGGATACGGCTGGCCGACGCGCTGCGGCCGGGCCGGTCGTTTCCGATCCAACCCCGGATCCCCATGACCTCGCGGCTTACCCTTTGTCTTCTTTGTCTCTCGCTCCCGTTGACCGCCACGGCCGGAGCCGCCGAGGCCGGTCGGTCGGCACCGCCGGCCTGGCAGGTGAGCGGCACCGCCCGCGTGCGTTTCGAGTCCAAGATCGGTGCGGGCGTGATCCCGACGCGCGACTTCACGCGCACTCCGGTAAACGAGAACGAGTATGCCAGCGCCTCGCTCCGGCTGCGGCTGGGCTACCAGGCCAAGGACCGGCCCACGTGGCTCGTCGAAGGACGCGAGGCGCGGACGTTCAGCGACGTCCGCCCCAACCGTGAGCGGGACCGGTTCGACGTCTACCAACTGCACACCTGGCTGCCGCTCGGCGCCCTGACCGGATGGTCGGTGCAACTTGGGCGGCAGGAGTTGGTGTATGGCGACCAGCGGTATCTCGGCAGCGCCGATTGGAGCATTCTCGGCCGCTCCTTCGATGGCGCGCGTCTCCGCTACCGCGAGGCTGCGTGGCAGGTCGATGTGCTCGCCGTGCGGCCGGTGCTGATCGATCCGAAGCGGATAAACCGCTCGAACGATTACGACACACTGAGCGGCGTGCATGCGACGCGGCGGATGGGCAACGACATCGACGGGGAGTGGTATGCGCTGGCGCGCAATGTCCGCGCGGGCTCGCCGACGGCGATCAGCCCGACTCTCGGCGGGCCCGGTCCCCGCGACGTCTATTTCCTCGGGCAGCGCTGGCGCGTGGCGCCCCGGGCCGGACGCGTCTGGGATGCCACGGCGGAGATCACCGGACAGGCGGGCAGCGTGAATCAGGCGGGCGCGCGGCTTGCGCTCCGGGCTTGGACCGCCTCGCTGACCGCGGGGCGCACGTGGCCCGCGCTGCCGGGTCAGCCGCGGCTGGGGATCGGTTGCGACTACGGTTCCGGCGACGGCAATCCTGGCGACCGCACGCTCCGGACGTCCGAGATGCTGTTCGGCACGAATCACAAGGCTTACGGCAACATGGACATCACGGGCCCCCGGAATCTCCGGATCCCGCGCGCCGATTTCTCGTTCCGGCCGGCACGGACGTGGACCGTGACGGCGGAGTGGCTTGGCTACTGGCTCAACGAGCCGGCGGACTATTTTTACCCGGAGAGCGCGGCGCCGCGGACGGCGTTCGGCTACGGGCGCAATCCGCAGTTCGGCTCCCGGGTCGGGCAGGAAGTCGAGCTGTTGTTCGACTGGCGGCGCAGCGCGCGCGAGGAGGTGCGTTTCGGCTACGGGCATTTTGCGCCGGGCAGCTACGTGCGCCGTTCGGTGGCATCCAGCCCGGCCAGCGGGGGCGCGCGGTCCGCGCAGTGGGCGTATCTGCAGATCGCGGTGACTTTCTGAGCCGCGCCGGTTTACTGCGTGCACCATGCTCAACGTCGCCCTCTTCGGTCCGCCCGGGGCAGGCAAAGGCACGCAGTCCGAGTTCCTGATCCGGAAATACAATCTCTCGCATATCTCGACCGGCGATCTGCTGCGGAAGGAAATCGCCGCGAAGACGCGGCTCGGACTCGAGGCGCAGAATATCATCCGGGCGGGCGGCCTCGTGTCGGACGAGATCATCGTCCAGATCATCGAGAAGACCATCACCGAGAACCCCGAGTCGAACGGCTTCCTCTTCGACGGGTTTCCCCGGACCTATATCCAAGCCTACATCCTCGAAGGGCTGATGCTGAAGCTCCACACGGCGCTGAACTGCCTCATCAACCTGCAGGTGCCGGAGGAGGAGTCGGTGCGGCGGTTGTTGAAACGCGGCGAGACTTCGGGCCGGAGCGACGACAACGAGCAGGTGATCCGCAACCGGCTCCGCGAATACAACGAGAAGACCCTGCCCGTGCTGCAGTTCTACCGCGACCGCGGCATCTATCGCGCGGTCGACGGGGCCGCGCCGATCGGGGAAGTCGAACGCGCGGTCACGGCCCTCGTGCAGGACGAGCTCAGCCAGCAGCTCTTCAACGTCGTGCTCTTCGGCTACCCGGGCTCCGGCCGCGGGTCGCAGGGCCGGGCGCTCGCCGAGAAGTTCGGCCTCGAATACGTGGCCACCGGCCCGATGCTCGACCACGAGATCCGCGCGGGCACGGAGATCGGCCGGCGCATCGCGGCGCTGTATGAAAACGGCCAGCTCGTGCCCGACGAGATCGTCGTGCAGCTGATCGAGAAACGGCTCGCCGGCACGCGCGGGGTGAAAGGCTACATCTTCAAGGGTTATCCGCGCACGCTGGTCCAATCCTACATCCTCGACGGCCTGCTCAAAAAGCACGGCTCCGCCATTTCGCAGGTGATCGAGATCGAGGTGCCCATGCTCGAACTGATCCGGCGGCTCGACGCGCGGAGCCAGACGGAGCGCTGCATGCCCTACGACACCAGCACCGCGAAAATCGTGAAGCGGCTGCACGAGCACGAGTCGAAGACCGTGCCGGTCATCGCCAAATACAACGAGCTCCACGGGGTCGTGAAAGTCGACGGCATGGGCACGTTCGACGACGTGTTTGCCCGGACCTCCGCGGTGGTGGAGCGGGGATTGCGGAGCAGGCGTTGAGGAGCGCGCGCCGCGGGCGCCGCGAAGCGGGACGGAATTTCCCGCGTGGGTAATCCTGGCGCGCCCGCGGCACAGCCGCGCGCGGGGGTGCTTTTCGCAAGTGCGCTGTGGCGCGCGTTTTTCCGGGCGGCGCGGGGTTGGTCCGCGGTGTGCAACCAAGGCGCTCACTCAACCAACCCGCAGGAGAAACCTACTATGAGACTCGTTCATTGCACCTATCCCGCCTTCCGCACGCTCACGCCCGCGCTGGGTTTCCAGCGTTCGCCTTGGTCCGGCCTCGAGTCCGAGATCGATCGTCTGTTCGAGACGGCGTTCAACGGCTTCGGTGCCGATGCCACCACGCGTTTCCCGGTCGATCTCTACGAGGACAAGGACAACACCTACGTCCGCGCCGAGCTGCCCGGAGTCACGCGCGAGGACATCAACGTCGAGATGGTCGACGGTTACCTGACCGTTTCCGGGGCGCGCAAGACGCCGGCGGCCGACGGCGCGGGTGAGCGTTCGTTCTCGTTCAGCCGCTCGGTCAGCGTCCCCGAGGCCGTGCAGGCCGACAAGGTCGCCGCCAGCTACGAGAACGGCGTGCTCACCGTCACGCTGCCGAAGCGCGAGGAAGCCAAGCCCCGCAAGATCTCCGTCGCGGTCAAATGACCGCCGGAGGTCCGCCTTCACCCTCAACCGCATCAATCATCAATCCTCTCCTACCATGTCGCTTTTGAACACACTCATCCCCGCCTTGAACCGCACGCCTGCCGTGGCGCCGGCGGACAAGCATCGTCCGGCCGATCTCGGTCCGACCGTGAAACCCGCCTACGAGATCAAGGAGACGCCCGAAGCGTTTGGCGTCACCGTGTATCTCCCCGGTGTCGCGAAGGAGGGCCTCGACCTCACAGCTGAGGACAACGCGATCCGCATCGTGGGTCGCCGGGTCTGGAAGCAGCCCGAGGGCTGGACCTCGCTCTACCGCGAAACGGCGGATGTCCCGTTCGAGCTCGTGCTCGAACACGACCACGCGATCGTGCAGGACCGCGTCGCGGCCGAGCTGCGCGACGGCGTGCTCCGCATCTCGCTCCCGAAGCTGGAAGCGGTGAAGCCGCGGAAGATCGCGATCGCCTGATCGCGGCGGGGCGCGTCGACCAACGATCGCCGCGCTTGGCCGCCCTGCACCGGACAGCAGGCCGCAAAACACAACCGCCGGGTGCCGCAGTGCGGCCCCGGCGTTTTCTTTCTCCCGGACCCGGCGGGCCGGCGATTCAGGCGCCGGGCGCCTTCTCGGGCTGCGCCGGCTTGATCAGCAGCGACATCAGCACCGAGATGGTCAGCACCGAGCCGATCACGCCGAGGGAAACCGTCGTCGTGACGTGCAGCCAGGGCGAGATGAGCATCTTGGTGCCGATGAAGACGAGGATGACCGCGAGACCGATCTTGAGGTAGCGGAAGAGCTGCATCACGCCGCTCAGCGCGAAATACAGCGAGCGCAGGCCGAGAATCGCGAAGACGTTGGACGTGAGCGCGACGAAACCGTCCTTCGTGATCGCGAGCACGGCGGGGATGGAATCGAGCGCGAAGACAACATCGGTCGTCTCGACCACGATCAGCACGATGAAGAGCGGCGTCGCCACCCAGCGGCCATCCTGCCGGGTGAAGAAGTGGCCCTGATCGTGGGACTTCGCGACCGGGTAGAAGCGGCGGAAGAGTTTCACGATCGGATTATCGTCCGGGTGGACCTCCGCGTCCTCCTTGGAGAGCGCCATTTTGATGCCGGTGAACACGAGGAACGCCCCGAAGATGTAGAGCACCCAGTGGAAGCGGTTGATGACGCTCACGCCCACGAGGATGAACACCGTGCGCATCACCACGGCGCCGATGATGCCCCAGAAGAGCACGCGGTGCTGCCACTGCGGCGGCACCTTGAAGTAGGCAAACGTGAGAATGAAGACGAAGACGTTGTCGACGCTCAGGCAGAGCTCGATCAGGTAGGCGGCGAGAAACTGCTGGCCGATCTCCGCACCGCGCCACCACCAGAGAAGGCCGTTGAAGGCCAGCGCGAGGGAGAACCAGACGCCGCACCAGACGAGGGCCTCCTTCATCGACACGGGAGCCGAGTCGCGGCGGAAGACACCGAGATCGAGCGCGAGCATCGCGCCGATGAATGCAAAGAACCCCACCCACGCCCACCAGGGGAGGGCTTCGAACATGGCTAACGGTAAAAGCATGGAAAGCCGGCGAACATGAGCAGGGAGGCAACTCAGGCAAGTAAACCCGGCAGTTAGTTCGGGTCCCCCCGCGCCGCATCGGCGCGCGGGAGGGGTGCTCCGCCGGGGAATCTCCCTCCCTTCCGCCCGCGGGGGGAAGGGGGCGGGCAAACCCTTTGACTTCACTTGGGCCCGCCGTTGTGTCCCCGACACTTATGATGCGTTGGTTCATGCTGACGACGTGGTGGCTGTGGGGAAGCGGACTGATCGCCAACGGCTTTGCGGCGGACGCGACGCCAGCGCCCGCAGCGACGGCGGAGTCGGGTCCGGCGGCGACGGCGGCCGACAAGGAGATCGCGGTCAAGGCCGCGGCGGCGGTGGTGACAAGGCGGGAGGTCGAGGATCCGCCCGATTTCCTCGAACATCTGGTCGATTCGATCCTCGGCGTCTTCAACATCCACAGCAGCGGCAACACCGTCACGCACTACGCGATCGCGGCCCTGCTTTTCGTGGCGGCGTTGCTCGCGCGCCGGATCGTGACGCGGCTGCTTTTCCCGACGCTGCGGCGCCTCGCCGCGAAGACGGAAACGACGCTCGACGACAAGATGTTCCCCGCGCTCGAGGCCCCGATCGCATCGCTGGTGATGGTGATCGGCATGTTTGCCTCGCTGAAGGTGTTGAAGCTCTCGGTGCAGGCGGATTTCTACATCGCGAACGGCGCGCGCGTCGCAATGTCGCTGGCCGTGTTCTGGGTGCTCTGGCGGGCGCTGTCCGCGATCCTGGCGCACGGCACGGAGATCGCGCAGACCAGGAATTCCGGGGTCGCGGCGTTCATGCCGTGGATCAGCAAGACGCTGCTGACGGTGTTCGTCGTCCTGGCGGTGCTGCTCACCATCCAGAGCCTCGGTTACGACGTGAAGGCGATCCTCGCCGGTCTCGGCATCGGCGGACTGGCGTTCGCCCTCGCGGCGCAGGATACGCTGGCCAACATCTTCGGCGCGATCGTCGTCGCGGTGGATCAGCCGTTCAAGGTGGGGGAGACGGTGCGCATCGGCGCCAACATCGGCACGGTCGAGGACATCGGCCTGCGGTCCACGCGGATCCGGCTGATCGACAAGTCGCTGATGGTGATCCCCAACAAGACGGTTGCCGCGGAGACGATCACGAACCTCTCGCGTTTCACCCGCCGGCGGGTCGAGCAGGTGATCGGCGTGACCTACGGCACCAGGCCCGAGGCGCTGGAGGGGCTGGTGGACGAGATCCGCGCGCTGATCGCGGCGCAGCCGGAAGTCGACGGGCCGGGCGTGATGGTCTTCTTCCGCGATTTCAGCCCATCGTCGCTCGACATCTGGCTGGTTTACGAAGTGCCGGAGCCCGATTTCCAGAACTCGATGCGCGTGCGGCAGCGGATCAATCTGGCATTGATGAAGCTCGTGGCCGCCCGCGGCCTGTCCTTCGCCTACCCCACGCAGACGATCCAGCTCGAAGGACCGGTGGCGGAACGGCTCGCGCGGGGCGGGGCGGAGCGCGAGGACGGCGCCGCACGGCGCGTCACTTGACGCTGCGCGCGGCGTCCCGATAGTTCGCCCATCTCTCGTCCATGCCCCTCCGGGATTCCATTTTCCGCCACCTCGCCTGGGCTCTCTGGCTGGGAGCTGCGGGCGTGGTTGGGGCGCAGACGGGGCCGGCGCGTTCGCCTTTCCTGCCCGCCCAGTCCGCCAGCGGCCCCGCTGCGCCGACGCCGGGCGCGGCGCTCGAGTATCGCGGCTACATGGTCACGGCGGAGGGCACGCAATACCGGCTGGTCGATCCGGCCGGAAAAAAGGGCGCCTGGGTGCGCCTCAACGAGCGGAATCCCGATCTCGAAGTCATCGCGAAACAATACGACGACACCCATCGCACGCTCACGGTCGAGCATCAGGGGCGCACGCTCACGCTGGCCGAGCGCGAGGCGAAGGTGGTGTCCGGCGGTGCGCCGCCCGCGATGCCGCCGCCCGTGGCGGCACCCGCCCCGCCGCCGACCAACGTCGCGCCGGCGGTCACGCAGTCGGTCGTCGTGAATCCCACGCCGGCGGACGAGCAGCGCCGCCTGGAGGCGGTCGCGGCGGAAGTCGCGCGCCGGCGCGCCTTGCGCGAGCAGGCGGCGAATCAGGTGAACCAGGGTCAGACAACGGTGGTCGCGCCCGCAGCGCCGCCGCAGCCGCGAAAGTAGCGGCGTCCGGCGTCACCCGGTGGTGAGCGCGCCGCGCGGAGCGCAGAGCATCCCGGCGCGCAGAAATTTCGTGCGCGGGCTGCGGCGGCCACTACGTTGGTCCTCTCATGTGCGCCGCGCCCATCCCCACGACCGCACCCGCGCTGTCGAATGGGGCGCTGGTCCGGCGGCTCGTCGCGCTCGCGTGGCGTTACCGGCTGCACTGCCTGCAGGTGCTCGGGATCCAGCTCGTGCTGCTCACGCTCGGCATCCTCGGCCTGAGCTTCACCGGCGTCGGCATCGACTACATCAAGCACAAGATCGACGGCACGCCGCTCGCTCCGAACCAGCTCCACCTGCCGCTGCCCGATGCGTGGCCCTACTGGCAGGTGCTCGGCATGCTGGCGGGGCTGATCCTCGTCTTTGCGCTGGCGCGGGCGTGGCTCAACTACACCTACGCCGTCTCGGTCAACCGGCTCGTGCAGCAGCGGCTGGTGGTGGATCTGCGCGGCGAGGTTTACGACAAGCTGCAGCGGCTGAGCTTCCGTTTCTTCGACGCCAACAACACGAGCTCGATCATCACGCGCGTGACGAGCGACGTGCAGAGCGTGCGGATGTTTGTCGACCAGGTGCTGATCCAGAGCGTGATCATGGTGATCTCGCTCACGGTCTACGTCGTCTACATGGCGAGCCTGAGTCCCTCGCTCACGCTCGCCTGCCTCGCGACGACCCCGCTGCTCTGGCTGTTGTCGGCGTGGCACACGCGGCGCACGCAGCCGGAGTATGCGCAGAACCGCACGCTGGTGGAGAAGATGGTGCAGATTTTCGTCGAGAGCATCCAGGGGATCGCGGTCACGAAGGCCTTCGGGCGCGAGGCGGAGGCGCGGGAGAAGTTCGATGCCGCGAACGACGCGGTGCTGCACCAGCAGAAACTGATTTTCTGGCGCGTGAGCCTCTTCTCGCCGGCGGTCGGCTTCCTGACCCGCATCAACATGATGGTGCTGCTGGGCTACGGCGGCTGGCTGGTGATCCAGGGCCGGCTGCCGCTGGGCACGGGCCTGGTCGTGTTTGCCGGCCTGCTCGAGCAGTTCTCCGGGCAGGTGAACAACGTGGCGACGATCGTGAACTCGGTGCAGCAATCGCTGATCGGCGCCCGGCGGGTCTTCGAGATCCTCGATGCGCCGGTGGAGGTGAAGTCCGCGCCGCAGGCCGAGCGGCGGCCCAAGCTCCGCGGCGACGTGGAGTTCCAACGCGTCTCCTTTGCCTACGACGGGGCGGAGGCCGTGGTGCGCGAGATCGATCTCACCGTCCGCGCGGGCCAATGCGTGGCGATTCTCGGGGCCACCGGCGCCGGCAAGAGCGTGCTGATGAGCCTCGTGCCGCGGTTCTTCGATCCGACCGCGGGACGGATCCTGGTCGACGGGATCGACGCGCGGCAGATCGACCTCGACGACCTGCGGCGCAACATCGGCGTGGTGTTCCAGGAGAGTTTCCTCTTCTCCAACACCGTCGCGGCCAACATCGCGTTCGGCCATCCCGAGGCGACGCGCGGGCAGATCGAGAAGGCGGCGCGGATCGCCGCGGCGCACGAGTTCATCGTCAAGCTGCCGAAAGGCTACGACACGGTGCTCGGCGAGAGCGGCAACAGCCTTTCCGGCGGACAGCGGCAGCGGCTCGCGATCGCGCGCGCGGTGCTGCTCGAGCCGGCGATCCTGCTGCTCGACGACCCGACGGCGGCGATCGACAGCGAGACGGAGCAGGAGATTTTCGCGGCGCTCGACCGCGCGATCGCGGGCCGGACGACGTTCATCGTGGCGCATCGCCTGAGCACGCTGCGGCGCGCGGACTTCATCATCGTCATGGAAAATGGCCGGATCGTGCAGCGCGGCACGCACGAGCAGCTGATGCGCGAGCCCGGGCCGTATCTGCATGTCGCCGCGCTGCAGCTGGTCGACGACCGCGAACTGCAGGAACTGCGGCTCAAGGAGGGTGCGGGATGAAGATGCGCCGCACCGCGACGCCCGGGGAGATCCGCGACGTGGGCCTGGTCCATCGCGCCCGCGACGACGACGAGGATCTCGAGGTGCAGCGGCCGCTCGAGTGGGGGCTGATCCGCCGGCTGTTCACCTACGCCGAGCCGGTGCGCGCGAAGGTGTCGGCGCTCACGGTGCTGAGCGTGATCCGCGCCGCGCAGCTGCCGGCGTTTGCGTGGCTCACGGCCCTGATCATCGACGGGCCGATCAAGCGCGGCGACACGGACGGCCTGTGGTGGGGCATCGCCGGCTATGCGCTGCTCGCGCTCTCGACGGACGGGCTCTTCCATTTCCGGCAGCGTTATGCCCTCGAGATCGGCGAGACGGTGATCAACCGGCTGCGCGCCGATATCTTCGCCAAGGTGCAGCGGCAGCCGATGAGTTTCTTCCACCGCGTGAAGATCGGCCGGATCATCGGCCGCGTGACGAGCGACGTGGAGGCGCTGCGCGTGGGCATCCAGGACGTGCTGTTCGTGAGCGTGATCCAGGCCGGCACGATGCTGTTCTCCGCGGTGGTGATGGTGTGGCGCGACTGGGTGATGTTTCTTGTGGTGCTCGGCCTCGCGCCGGTGCTGTGGGCATTGAACCGGCACTTCCGCGTGAAACTCAGCCACTACTCGCGCGCGGCGAGCGACAGTTTCTCCCGCATCACCGCGACGCTCGCGGAATCGGTGAACGGCATCCGCGTGACCCAGGGATTCGTGCGGCAGGAGCGCAACGCGGGGCTGTTCCGGCACCTGCTGGCGGACCACTCGCTCTTCAGCATCGCGCTGGCCCGCACCTCCGCGATCCTCACGCCGCTGCTGGAGCTCAACAGCCAGTTCTTTGTCGCGATCCTGCTCATGTTCGGCGGCTGGCGCGTGTTTCACGGCGACATGGGCGTGGGCGACCTGATCACGTTCTTCCTGCTCGCCAACCAGTTCTTCTCCCCGATCGCGATCATCGGCAACCAATACAACCAGGCGCTCATCGCGATGGCCGGGGCGGAGCGGGTCTTCCGGCTGATCGACACCAAGCCGGACTGGACCGACGCGGAGACCGCGGTGGCGCTGCCGGATCCGCGGCGCACCGCTCCGGCGGGGACGCCGCCACCGGACGCGCGGGGCATGCGCGTGGAGTTCCGCCACGTGCACTTCGGCTACGATCCTGCGCGGCCCGTGCTGCACGACGTGACGTTTGTCGCGGAGCCCGGCCGGACGATCGCGCTCGTGGGCCACACCGGCAGCGGGAAAAGCTCGATCCTCAATCTCGCGGCGAAGTTCTACCTGCCGACGCAGGGCGAGCTGCTGATCGACGGACGCGAGATCCGCGGCCTCACCGCGCACTCGCTGCACCGGCAGATGGGCATGGTGCAGCAGCAGAACATCCTCTTCACCGGCACCGTGCTGGACAACATCCGCGTCGCGCGGCCCGGCGCCACCGAGGCGGAGGTGCGCGAGGCCGCGACGCGGCTCGGCTGTATCGACATCCTGGATGCACTGCCGCAGGGGCTGCACACCGACGTGGGCGAGCGCGGCGCGGGCCTCTCGGTCGGCCAGCGGCAGCTCGTGTGTTTCACCCGCGCGCTGCTCGCCGACCCGCGGCTCGTGATCCTCGACGAGGCGACCAGCGCGATCGACGCGCTGACGGAGGCGCGGCTGCAGCGGGCGCTGGTGGAGCTGCTGCGCGGCCGGACCAGCTTCGTCGTCGCGCACCGGCTGAGCACGATCCGCCACGCGGACCTCGTGCTGGTGCTGGACGAAGGGCGTATCCAGGAATCCGGGACACACGCGCGGCTGCTCGCGCAGGGCGGGCGCTACGCGGTGCTGCACCGCCAGTTCGTGCAGATGGACGAGCCGGCGGGGTAGACGGCGCGGCGCGCATGCACGAGGGAAAACCGACCTTTCTCCCTCTGGCACGAGTGAAGATTTTCCTAGGCAAACGGACAAATTTCCCTCTAAAAGGGCCCTGTTTCAGAGGGAAAACATTCAAATCACCCTACTCAACATGGCTAAAAAATCCGCCCGTAAACCCAACGCTGCGTTCATGAAACCGGTCACGCCCGATGCCGCCCTTGCTGCGGTTGTCGGCTCGAACCCGATGCCCCGCACGGAGCTGACCAAGAAGCTCTGGGCCTACATCAAGAAGAACGGCCTGCAGGACAAGAAGGTGAAGACCCAGATCAACGCCGACGACAAGCTGAAGCCCGTGTTCGGCGGCAAGTCCAAGGTTTCGATGTTCGAGATGACCAAGCTCGTCTCGGGCCACGTCTCCTAAGCAGCTCGTCCCGCTTTTCACTGCCGCCGCGAGTCCCCTCGCGGCGGCTTTTTTGTGCCTGCGTTCCGGATTGACGGGATAACAAAGTGATATCACAACCATATCCACTTACCCTATGAACACCGCCGCTTCACCTCGCAATTCGCAGAATGTCGAACGCGTCGTCCGTCCGGCCAGTGGCTGGCTCGTTCTGTTCGTCATGCTGGCGCTCTTCGTCGCCACCCCGGCCCTCGCGATCGCCGCCAGCCGGGGGATGGGCGGTGGCATGCTGCTGCTGGCCGCGCTGGCGTTCCTGTCGGCGATCGTGCTGGCGTGCGGCCTGTTCACGCTGCAGCCCAACGAGGCGGCGGTGCTCGTGCTCTTCGGCGCCTACCGCGGCACCGTGCGCGAGAGCGGGTTCTTCTTCACCAATCCCTTCAACCGGAAGCTGAAGATCTCGCTGCGCGCGCGGAATCTCAACGGCGAGAAACTCAAGGTGAACGAGAAGCGCGGCAACCCGATCGAGATCGCCGCGGTCGTCGTTTGGCGCGTGCAGGACACCGCGCAGGCGGTCTTCGACGTCGATAGCTACGAAAATTATGTGAAGATCCAGAGCGAGTCCGCGGTCCGTCACGTGGCGAGCAGCTATGCCTACGACGACGGCGAGGCGGACGAGATCACGTTGCGCGGGGGCGCGGACGTGGTCGCGGCGGCGCTCACCCGCGAACTCCAGGAGCGGCTCGCGAAGGCCGGCGTGCACGTCGAGGAGGCGCGGCTCACGCACCTCGCCTACGCCCCTGAGATCGCGCAGGCGATGCTGCGCCGGCAGCAGGCCGAGGCGGTGATCGCGGCGCGGCAGAAGATCGTGCACGGCGCCGTGAGCATGGTGGAGATGGCGCTCAACGAGCTTTCGGCGAAGCGCGTCGTGAACCTCGATGAGGAGCGGAAGGCCGCGATGGTCTCCAATCTGCTCGTGGTGCTCTGCGGCGAGTCCGAGGCGCATCCGGTCATCAACACGGGCACCCTCTACAACTGAGCGCGCGATGCCGGCCGACCGCGCCAGCGATCCCGTGGAGTTCGCCGCCCCGCTCGGAGGGCGGGTGAAGTTCATCACCGGCCTGTGTTTCGCCCTGGGCGGGGGCTTGTTCGTCTTCGACCTGGCGTTTGCGGCCTATATGGGGCCGAGCCATCCCGTCTTCGTCCCGATGTTGATCGCGGCACCGCTGGCGCTGGCCGTCTTCCTCCTGCTTGCCGCGCATTTCCGCATCCGGACCTACCGCGTGACGGCCGACGAGCTGCAGATCGTGCGCCGCTGGCGGACGGACCGGCTTCCGCTGCGCGGCCTCGCGGCGGCGACGCCCGATCCGGTGCTCCTGCAGGGAGCGCGGAAGACCATGGCGGGAAACGACGGACTGGGTGCGATGACCGGCCGGTTTCGCAGCCGCAGTAACGACGAGTTCGAAGTCTTTGTTTCCGACCCGCGCCGCAGTGTGCTGCTGCGCTGGCCGGAGCGGGCGGTCGTCGTGTCGCCGGACCGGACGGCGGAATTCCCGGAACTGGTGCTGCGGCGGGCACGTCAGCGGCGGTGAACCATGGGAGCTGAGGAACGAAAGGCCTTCCTGCTGCGGATCGATCCGCAGCTCTGGAGCGAACTGGAAGCGTGGGCAGCGGACGAGCTGCGCAGCGTCAACGGGCAGGTGGAGTATCTGCTCCGGCAGGCCGTGCAGAAACGCAAACGGTCGCTGGCGGCCGAGGCCGTCGACGCCCGGAAACGTTAGTCGCTGTCGAGTGCCGGGACGGCTGCGTTCGCAGTTGCCCAGCGGGGGTGCGCGCCGTTGAGTCCGGGCTCCCGCTTCCCATGTCGCAAGATCACCCCAGGCAACTGCCGCTGTTCGTGGCGTGGGCGGTGATATTCGTGGCGGGCGTGGTGGTCGGCGCGTGGGCGTTCCGCACGCACGATACGCGCTTGCGGGAACGGCTGATGGACGATGCGCGCCGCTCGGTCGTCGCGGTCGATCCGGCGCTTCTCCTGAACCTCGCCGGGGCGGAGAGCGATGGCGCGACGCCCGCCTACGCCGCGCTCAAGGGCAAGCTGATGCAGCTGGCGCGGGTCGATGCCGCGGTGCGCTTTGTTTATATCTTCCGCGCCGATCGGTCCACGCGGCGCGTGATCTTTCTCGCCGACTCGGCTCCGCCGGGGGCGAAGGACGAGTCCAAACCGGGTGACGTCTATCCCCAGGCGGGCGATTCGCCGGGCCTGCAGGCGATCATCGACAACGGGCAGCCGGCGACGGAAGGGCCGCTGGCGGACAGTTTCGGGACCTGGGTCACCGGTTACGCCCAGGTCGGCCCCGCGGGCGCGGACGGGGTGCTCCACATCCTCGGCCTCGATATCGACGCGGCGGACTGGCAGCGCCGGCTGTGGCAGGCCGCGCTGGAAGGCACCTTCTACACCTGGGTGCTGCTGGGCCTGCCCTTCCTCGCGTGGCGCGTGAACCGCCAGCAGGGCCAGCAGCGCGAGGTGATCCGCAATCTCTCCGAGGCGATGGAGCAGAGCCACTCCGCGATCATGATCGCGGATCTGGGCCATCGCGTGGAATACGCCAACCGCGGCCTTTGCCGTCAGCTCGGCTATGCGCGCCGCGAGATGCTCGACCGGAAATGGATGGAGCACTTCGTGGCGGAGAGTTCCAAACTCGCGATGCACGACCTTCTCGCGACGCTCCGCGCGGGCCGCATGTGGGAAGGCGAGTGGGTCTGCCGCCGGCAGAACGGCACGGAGTTCCCCGTGCGCGGCGTGGTCACGCCGGTGCTCAACCGCGACGGCGCGGTGGCGTGTTTCGTCGCGGTCTTCGACGACGTGACGGAGACGAAGCGGCGCGAAGCCGAGCTGCGCGAGGCGCGCGATCTCGCGCAGGCGGGCGACCGCGCAAAGAGCCAGTTCCTCGCGACGATGAGCCACGAGGTGCGGACGCCGCTCAACGGCATCGTCGGCTTCACCAGCCTGCTGCTGGAAACGAATCTCTCGACCGAGCAGCGCGACTACGTGCAGACGATCCGGATGAGCACGGAGGCGCTGATCCAGCTCACGGGCGACATCCTGGATTTCGCGCGGATCGAGTCGGGCAAACTCAAGCTCGACGCGCTCCCGTGCGATGCCGGCGAGTGCATCGAGGATGCCCTCGACCTGCTCGCGGCCAAGGCCGACGAGAAGGGCCTGGAGCTGCTGCACCGTGTGGAGCCCGGCGTGCCGGCCGCGGTGGTGATCGACGGCGGACGGCTGCGCCAGGTGCTGGTGAACCTCGTGGGCAACGCGGTGAAGTTCACCGAGCGCGGCGAGGTGGAAGTGACGCTCGGGGTCGTGCCGGCGGCCGACGGCACGCTGCCCGATGCCAACGGCAAGCCGTGCGTGCTGGAGTTCAAGGTGCGCGACACCGGCATCGGCATCGCGCCGGAGCATCAGGCAAAACTGTTTCGACCCTTCACGCAGGCGGACGACTCGACCACGCGGCGTTACGGCGGCACGGGGCTCGGGCTCGCGATCTGCCGGAATCTCGTGGAGCTGATGGGCGGGGAGATCCGGATCGAAAGCGGCCGCGGGCCGGGGGCGACGTTTGTCTTCACCGTGCGGGGCACGGTGGCCGCCGCGCAGCGTCCGGTGCGGCGTTTCTCCCACCTGCGCCTCGGACTGGCGGTCGCGAGCGAGCCCGCCCGCCGCGAACTCGCCGCGCTGCTCCGCGGCTGGGGCGCGGAGGTGACGGAGGGCGAGCGGGCGGCCGATCTCGTCGGCAAACCGTGGGATCTGGCGGTGATCGATGTGCGTGCCGATACCGCGCGCGCGCTGGTCGGCGCGACACCCTTGGCGGGTATGCCGCCCGAGAAAGCGATCGGCCTCGTGCCGCTCGCGCTGCCGAACGAGCTGCGCAGCGGCCTGCGCGCGCATTTCGGGCTGCTGGTGAACCGGCCCGTGCACCACGACACGTTTTTCTCCCTGCTGTCCGGCACCAAGCTGGAGGGCCCGACGACGGCCCCGGCGGCGAAGTTCGGGCTGCGCGTGCTGGCGGTGGAGGACAACCTCGTCAACCAGCGGCTGATCACGCGCGTGCTCGAAAATCTCGGCTGCACGGTGACGCTGGCGGGCGACGGTCGCGCCGCGCTCGAGGCGCTGCAGCAGCGGGTCGACGAACTCGATCTCGTGCTGCTCGACCTGCACATGCCGGAGATGGATGGCTTGTCCGCGCTCCGCGAGATCCGGACCGGGGCCTGCGGCCCGCGCGCGCAGGCGATCTGGGTCATCGCGCTGACGGCGGATGCGCGCGAGCAGGAGCGGGCCCGCGGAATGGCGAGCGGGCTCGACGACTACCTCACGAAGCCGCTCAGCATCGCCGCGCTGGAGGCGGCGCTGCATCGATTCCGCCACGAGCGGGTGCTGCGGAAACGGTGACGCCGGCGGCAGGAGCCGAAGGTCAGCTCAACCCAGCACAGCGGCGATCTGCCGGCAGGAGCGCTTGAGGATCTCCACGCGGGCGAAGCGCTTGTTGTCCGCGGGGATCAGCTGCCAGCGCGCGGGCGGCGGGCTGGTGAGGGCGAGCATGTCGCCGACCGCGACCTCGTAGGCGGCCCAGCGGCGGCGGTTGCGCCAGTCTTCCGCGTTGATCTTGTGCCGCTTGTAGGGCGTCTCCTCGCGCTGGCGGAAACGACGCAGCTGCTCGGCGGGCGAGAGGTGGAGCCAGAACTTGAGCACGATCGTGCCGTGGTCCGCGAGCTGGGCTTCGAAGTCGTTGAGCTCGTCGAAGGCGCGGCGCCACTCCGCCGGCGTGCAGAAGCCCTCGATGCGCTCCACGAGCACGCGGCCATACCACGAGCGGTCGTAGATGGTGGCGCGGCCGGCGCGGGGCAGGTGGCGCCAGAAACGCCAGAGGTAGTGGTGGGCTTTCTCCTCGTCGGTCGGCTTGGCGACGGGAATCACGCGGTAGTCGCGGGCGTCGATCGCGCTCGTGAGCCGGCGGATCGCGCCGCCCTTGCCGGCAGCATCCCAGCCCTCGAAAACCCAGACGATGGAGCGGCCCTGATCGGCGGCGGCGCGCACCGCGTGGGCGAGGCGGCCCATCCACTTGTCGCGTTTCGCGGCGTAGTCGGCTTCGGAAAGCTCCTGATCGAGCGTGAGTTTCTTGAGCAGCTGGAGACCGCGCGGCCGCAGCGGGACAAGCTTCCGCGGCCGCGGCACGGGGCGGGCGCGGCCGAAGACGCGGGCGTGCGCGGCGTGCCGCTCGAGCAGGTGGGTGACGACGGCGAGATTGCGGGCGCGCGGATCGGCGGCGGGCACGACGTGCCACGGCGTGGCGGCGTGATGCGTGAGGCGGCGCAGCCGCTCGGCCAGCGCGGCGCGGCGGCGGTAGTCGTGGAAGTGCTGCCAGTCCTCGTCGGTCACACGCCACGCGGTGCCCGGATCTTCGGCGAGTTGGCGCAGCCGCTCGCCCTGCTGCTCGTGCGTGAGGTGCAGCCAGAGCTTCACGATGAGCGTGCCGTCGGCGGCGAGCAGCCGCTCGAAGCGCGCAAGACGGCGCACATCCGCGTCGAACGCTTCCTGCTCCCGCCGCGTGGCGGGCGCGAGGGCGAGCGCATCGGCGTGCCAGCCGCCCACGTAGATGGCCATCCGGCCGCGCGGCGGCAGTGTCCGCCAGTAACGCCACATGGCGGGTCGCTCGCGCTCCTCGTCGGTGGGCTCCCGAAACGCGTGGGTCTCGACGCCGCGCGGGTCGAGCCAGCCGTTGAGGAGGTTCACGACCTCGCCTTTGCCGGAGGCGTCGTCACCGGCGATGACGAGGACGACGGAAAACGGCGCGTGCTTCAGCGCGACCTGCATCTGCACGAGGTCCTCGCGCAGGGTGGGGACGCGGGCCTCGTAGACGCGTTTCGGCAGCTTCACCGGCTCACTCCGCTTCGGCATGCGCAGAAGAAAAGCCGGGCCGGGCGCCGTTTGTCGAGGCCGTCAACGGCCGTTCTCCCGACGCTGCGGGCGAGGCGGGAAAAACGAGCCGCGAAAAGGAAGTGGCCGCGGGCGGGGCGGGCGCGCACGCTCGGCGGTTTTCATGGCCTCGACCAATCACGCCCAGCGAATGCGCGCCCTGTGGATGCTGGTGCTCGCGAACTTTTTCTGGGGGCTGAGTTTTCCCGTGATCAAGTCGATCCTCCTGCTGCACGGGCAGCTCGTGCCGGAGGCGGGTTCGTGGTTTTCGGCGATCTACACGGTGGCGCCGCGTTTCCTGCTCGCGACGGCGCTGTTGATCGCGTGGCGGCCGGTCCGGTTCTGGGAGATTGCGCCGGGCGAGTGGAAGCAGGGCGTGACGATCGGGCTTTTCGCGTCGGTGGGCATGATCCTGCAGAACGATGCGCTGCAATACACGGCGGCGAGCACCTCGGCGTTTCTCACGCAGTTCTACGCGATCCTGATCCCGGTGTATCTCGCGGTGCGGCAGCGGCGGAATCCCGGCGGGCGGGTGTGGGCATGCTGTGCGCTCGTGCTCGCAGGGGTGGCGATCCTCGGCGGCTTCAACTGGAGCGAGCTGCACCTGGGGCGCGGCGAGTGGGAGACGCTGCTGAGCTCGCTGTTCTTCATGGGCCAGATCCTGTGCCTCGAGCGGAAGGAATTCGCGGGCAACCGGGTGGAGAAGATGACGCTCGTGATGTTTGCGACGCAGGCGCTCGTCTTCTGGTCGCTCGTCGGCGTGCTCGCGCCCGACACCGCGGTGGTGCTGCGGCCGTGGACTTCGGGGCCGTGGCTGACGCTCACGCTCGTGCTCACGCTCTTCTGCACGATCGGGGCCTTCACGATCATGAACACGTGGCAGCCCAAGATCACCGCGACGGAGGCAGGTCTGGTTTACTGCATCGAGCCGATCTTCGGCTCGATCATGGCGTGTTTCCTGCCGGGCCTGATCTCGCTGTGGGCGGCGATCCACTACCCGAATGAAACGGCGACGTGGACGCTGATCCTCGGGGGCGGATTGATCACCGTGGCGAATGTGCTGCTGCAGCTGCGGCCGGCGGGGAAGTGAGACGCGCAGACGGCACCGCTGATGGATTTCGGCAATTGCCGAAATCCTGGGCAGCGGGCGGCGGCGGAATGGCTGCCGCGGGGGTGGGGAATCAAGGTTTTGGAGTCGGTGCGGCGGGCGGCGGCGACGGAGGCGCGACGATCACGCGCTGCGTGCCGGTGGGCGCGGTGGTGGTCGTCTCGCTGGTGCTGAAGGTCATGACCTGGACGGCGCCGGAGGGCGCACCGGGGAGAACGTCGCCGGTGACGATCTCGGGGACGAGGCCGCCGGGGGTGGCGAGGGTGACG
>JACCED010801880.1_pt1 | contig 26003 bp, 23 predicted proteins | sample 7455021 | NCBI WGS metagenome assembly JACCED01 (sample SAMN15323456, study PRJNA562643) | freshwater metagenome | isolation source: river surface water | place: USA:Blue River Watershed | collected 2017-08-19 | reverse complement strand
GATCCGAGGAGCTACCCGCTCTCAGCGTTCTCTGCAAAGACAGGTTCGCTGGGATCAAAAATTGGTTTCCTTCGATACTTGTTTTCAAAATCCAGTGGAAGAGCCAGCGTTGAGGATGAATTACAGAACCTCGGAGATCTCTATCAGAAAGTTCTCCGTCCATTTCTGACCGGAGTTTTTCTCACCTCACCGGCCCATGTCAGTGCCATCAATGGCAAAGAGATCATCCGTTCCTTTATTTCAGGTGCTCCGGGGATTCCAGCTAAGGGAGTGGGGGCTCTGTCAGCGGAGATTGCTAAGAGAATCGGAAACATTGAACTAGGGCGCAATATCAATTCACTTCAAGGGCTAGGAGATGGGCCGGTAATTGTGGCAACCGATGTTACGACTGCCGCTCAACTCCTAGATATGACGAGCGTACCTAAACTTGCATCAAGTACAACGTGGTATCACGAAGTTCCTTCTGGTTTAACGGATTCAAAGAATTTAGTCATTGACGGCCAAAGACGCGGCCCAGTCGTAAACTCGATAGCAATATCAAATCTTGCACCAAGCTACGCGCCAGCAGGCAGAACGCTTCTTTCTTCAACGACGGTTGAATTTGCCTCAGAGTCTGAGGTCCGTCGCCACCTATCTTTGATGTGGGGTGCGCAGTCATCAAATTGGTCGCTGATTGCTAAATATGAAATACCTAAATCGCTACCAATATTCTCACCAGGGGCTCAAGGCGTAACTTCAGCGAAAGTAGATCAGGGAATCTATGTAGCAGGGGATTACAGAAGTGCACCTTCTCAAAATGGTGCCCTCTTATCAGGCCGCTTAGCGGCCGAAGAGTTACTCCTCGATGAGCGCAGTTAGCGCATTGGTGATGTGCGGGTAGTCCCAAGTAAAGCCAGCGTTGGTTAGCTCTTGTGGCATTACCTTCTTACTACCCAAGATTTCGCTAGAGAAACCACCCAGTGCAATCTTTAGACCGATAGCTGGTGCTGGAAAGAGTGCTGGACGGTGCATAGCTCGAGCAAGAGCTGATGTAAATTCTTGATTTGTCACTGGATTAGGTGAAGTCAGATTTACCGGTCCCTCAATCTTGTTCTCAAGCAGGAAAGAGATTGCGCGAATCACATCGTGCAAGGTAATCCAAGACCACCACTGCTTACCGTTTCCGAGTTTTCCGCCGAGGCCTAGGCGAAAGAGCGGAAGCATCTTGCCAAGCGCACCGCCTGTTGGATCTAAAACCAAGCCAGTGCGAATCTTTACTGTTCTCACGCCTTGCGCTAAATCTGCAGCAGCTTCCCATTCGCGACAGACAGCTGCAAGGAAATCATCTCCAACGCGGTCGCTTTCGACGACTGCGCGATTTCCGGATTCTCCATACCAACCGATAGCGCTGGCAGAGATAAAGACTTGCGGCTTTACTTCGGAGACTGCGCGAGCAATCGCAGTGGTTCCTAACAGACGAGAATTTAAAATCTCGGCCTTGTACTTCTTGCTCCAACGCTTATCGCCCACTCCCACGCCAGCAAGATGGATAACTGCATCCACGCCACGAAGAGCCTCGATATCAACATACCCAGTCTTGGGATCCCATTGGATTTCATCAGGAGCAACAACAGGGCGACGGACCAAACGTTGAACTGTGTGTCCTTCACTCTTTAAGTGCCCAACGAGAGCGGTACCAATAAGTCCAGAAGCGCCCGTAATAGCGATGCGTTGCGGCAATGACATGAGGGTTAGAGACCCAAATCCGATTCAAAAGCGCCACCTTCGAGGCGCTCTTTGAGCGTTACTAGGAAGCGAGCTGCATCTGCACCATCGACAACGCGGTGATCGTATGAAAGTCCAAGGTAGACCATTGAGCGAATTGCAATTGTTTCGCCGCCATCTTCGCCTTTGACGACCATTGGACGTTTTACAACAGCGCCAAGTCCGAGGATTGCAACTTGTGGTTGATTGATGATCGGCGTGTCAAAGAGCGCGCCGCGTGACCCAGTGTTGGTCAATGTAAATGTTCCACCACCTAGTTCGTCAGGCGTTACCTTGTTGTCGCGAGTACGAGCAGCGAGATCTGAAATCTTGCGAGCAACGCCACCCATGTTGAGGTCGCCAGCGTTATGAATAACTGGCACAAGGAGTCCACGTTCGGTATCGACAGCGATTCCGAGGTGTTCTGCTCCGTGATAAATAATCTGATCGCCTTCAACGGAAGAGTTCAGAACTGGATGCTGCTTTAGTGCTTCACAAACTGCAACGGCAAAGAATGGGAGGAATGAGAGCTTTACACCTTCGCGAGCTTCGAAAGTCGCCTTGGAACGTTCGCGTAGACGAGCAATCTTGGTGACATCTACTTCGATAACTGTTGTGAGCTGAGCAGAGACCTGCAAAGACTCAACCATGCGCGCTGCGATTACTTTACGGAGTCGTGACATCGTCACAGTTGTTCCACGAAGAGGAGATGCAACAGGAGCTGCCGGACGTGGAGCAGATGGAGCTGCCGCTGCTACAGGACTGGCCACTGAATTAGCCGTTGGCGCTGGTGCTAGAGCTTGTAAATCTTCCTTACGAATACGTCCACCGATTCCGGTTCCACGCACTGTTGCAAGGTTGATGCCCAACTCATTAGCAAGCTTGCGGACAATAGGAGTTACATAAGCATCTTGTGGTTGTGAAACTGGTGCTTGTGTTGCAGGAGTAGGGGCCGCAGGTGCTGGTGTTGAAATTTGAGGTGCCACAGGTGCCACAGGTGCTGCCGGTGCTGCCGGTGTAACGATAGGAGCAGGTGCAGCAGGTGCAGCAGGTGCAGCTGCACCACTAACACCGATTAGACCTAAACGAGCTCCAACAGCAACTGTTGTATCGACAGGTACGTCGATTGCAAGGAGAGTTCCTGCAACAGGTGACGGAATCTCTGTATCTACCTTGTCAGTTGAAACTTCAAGGAGCGCTTCATCGATTGCGACGCTATCGCCTACGTTCTTAAGCCAACGTGTAACGGTTCCTTCGCTTACTGATTCACCAAGCGCTGGCATCGTGATAACTGTTCCGCCCGATGTTGCAGCAGGTGCTGCAGGTGCTGCAGGTGCTGCAGGAGCTGCTGCTGGTGGGGGAGTTGGCTGAGGTGAAGGAACGGATGCAGGTGTCGCAACTTGGGGAGGAACCCCTGCCACACTTGCATTTGTCTGTGGTTCGGACACAGGCGCAGCTACAGATGCATCTGTAGCAATAATCGCAAGTTCAGCGCCGACAGCAACTGTCTGATCTACTCCAACGACAATCTTTGAAAGAACTCCTGCAACAGGTGACGGAATCTCTGTATCTACTTTGTCAGTTGATACTTCAAGGAGCGGCTCGTCAACTGCGACCATGTCGCCTTCGTTCTTAAGCCAACGTGTGACTGTTCCTTCACTAACGCTCTCACCGAGAGCTGGCATCGTGACTGAGAATGACATCGCTATTTTCTCCTCTTACCTTAACCGTGTGCGTGAAGTGGTTTGCCGGCCAGCGCCATGTGAGCTTCGCCCATGGCTTCTGACATTGTTGGATGTGCATGGATCAGAGGAGCGACATCATCTGCCGTTGCCTCCCAGTTGTAAATCAATTGCGCTTCAGCAAGTAGCTCGCCAACGCGCGCACCGACCATATGAATTCCCAATACTGGCCCATTCTTCTCTGCAACTAACTTAATTGAGCCAGCTGTTTTCAGAATTTGCGCCTTGCCATTACCGGCCAAGTTGTAATCAAGTTCTACGACGTCGTAACCACGTTCTTTCGCTACCTTCGTAGACAGTCCAACGGATGCAACTTCAGGTTCAGAGTATGTAACGCGTGGTACACCGTCATAATTGATTGGACGTGGGTTCAGACCTGCAATCGTTTCGGCAACGAGAATTCCTTCTTGGAATCCAACGTGCGCTAATTGCAGCGTTGGGATGATGTCGCCAACCGCCCAGACGCCTGGAATATTGGTACGACAGTGGTCATCGACTGTGATGTATCCGCGATCCATGGCGATGCCGAGCTCTTGGTAGCCAATTCCATCGGTAACAGGGCCACGTCCGACAGAGACAAGAAGAACATCGGCGGTGAATTCACGTCCATCTTCAAGAGTAACGGTGACGCTGTCGCCATTTACCTTGTGGGACTTAAAGCGAACACCTAGTTCAAACTTGATGCCACGCTTACGGAAGGCGCGCTCTAATAACTTGCTGGAGGATTCATCTTCAAGGGCAATCAGATGAGGCAGACCTTCAATAATCGTGACATCTGATCCGAAGGATTTCCAGACTGAAGCAAATTCGCATCCGATGACGCCACCACCTAAAACAATGACGCTCTTAGGAACATAATCCATAGAAGTTCCGTGGTCAGATGTGATCACTCGCTTACCGTCAATATCGAGACCAGGAAGTGTGCGCGCATATGAACCTGTTGCAAGAACGACATTCTTACCAACATATTGAACGCCATTTGCTTCAACGGTATTTGCTGAAACTAAACGACCAACTCCTTCAACGTAAGTAATATTGCGAGACTTAACCAAACCTTGGAGACCTTTATGAAGACCAGCGATAACGCCATCCTTATAGGAATTGACGCCCGCCATATCGATGGAGTTGAAAGTCGCATTGACGCCGAACTGAGCTGATTCACGAGCGCTATCGGCGACCTCGCCTGCATGTAAAAGCGCCTTGGTTGGGATACATCCGCGGTGTAGGCACGTGCCGCCAACCTTGTCTTTCTCGATGAGGGCAACTGAGAGACCAAGCTGCGCTCCGCGTAGCGCTGCTGCATAGCCGCCACTTCCGCCACCAAGAACTACTAGATCAAAATTCGACACCCGTCAGGCTCCTTCTTCATCTCTTTCGCACGTACTGCATCTGCTCTAACAGCCATATCTTGCCAGCCTTTTGGGGTCGCGCCTAACTGAGGGTAAGAGGTAGCTCTAGCGCTCTTCTAGCGCCAATTGCACCAAGGAGCGAAGGGCAATTCCAGTGCCACCAACCGGGGTATATCCGTGAGGCGCCCCCTCGTTGTAGGCGGGACCTGCAATATCTAGGTGGAGCCAAGGAAGTTCATCGGCAACAAATTCTTTGAGGAAGAGGCCAGCGACGAGCATTCCACCCATTCGCTCACCAATATTTGCAAGATCTGCAACCGGTGAGTCAAGTGAAGCGCGCAGTTCAACTGGAAGCGGCATTGGCCAAAATGCTTCGCCGGTCTTCTTGGTAAGTTCAACAAATGCTGCTGAAAACTCTGCATTGTTTGTCATTACCGCGCTCGTGCGCGTGCCGAGAGCGACGACTTGTGCGCCGGTAAGAGTTGCAACATCGACGATGCCATCGAGATCCTTGCTCTCCTGCGCTCTTACAATCGCATCAGCCAGAACAAGTCGACCCTCAGCATCAGGATTGAGAACTTCGACAGTTTTGCCGCCGTATATCGTGATGACATCGCTTGGTCTCGTTGCTGTATCGCTGACCATATTCTCAGCAAGTGGTGCCCAAGCATCGATTGCAACTGGCGCCTTGAGAAGTGCAATTGCAATTGTCGCAGCACAGACAGCAGCTGCTCCACTCATATCTGACTTCATCGCCTCCATGCCAAGAGCTGGCTTGAGGGCTAAGCCGCCAGTATCAAAGGTGATGCCCTTTCCGACATAGGCGTACTTTTTCTTTGCCTTGACGCCCTTAGGCGTGTAAGAAATGTGGAATAAGCGCGGAGGGTTAACTGATCCTTGACCCACGCCGATGATTCCACCATAACCCTTAGAACGAAGTTGTGAATCAGTCATCACCGAAACCTTCAACCCAACTGCTGCGCCGCCAGCTTTCTTAACTGCTGCGCTCATGGCGGTGCAGAAAGAGTCAGGGGTCAGATGGCTTGGTGGAGTATTGATCAGGTCGCGCACTAGATGTGTATAGGTTGAGATGACTTCAGCAGCCTTTGCCGCATCTTTGGCAGAGCTCTTTCCTGCTAGAGAAGTGTGAACGGTAATCGTCTTCAGTGGAGCCTTCTGCGCACTCTTAGTTGAACCTCTAAATTGATCGAAGAGATAGTTTCCAAGCCCTGCCCCTTCTGCGATAGCTTGAACAGCGCTCTCACTCTTTGCAGGCAGAGAGAAAGTTGCGCTGGTACTGCCTGAGAGTGCGCGCGCTGCAGCACCGGCTGCACGGCGGAGTACTTCATTGTCATAAGTGGCGCTCTGCTTACCCAATCCAGTGAAGACAATAAGGCGAGTAGCAGTTCCTGGAACCTTGATGACTTCATCAGCTTTTCCTGTTGCACCAAGATCTGCCAGGGTCTGAAGCAGAACTTTTGCATCGAGTGCGATATCGCCAGATTCAATCTGCAAAGAGAGCGAAGACTTTGCCGCCTTCGCTGCCTTGATGGCTAGCCCGACAACCAAAATCTCATCCTTGACGATTCCATCACTGAGGCGAATCGATGTCATGTAAATGCTCCCTTGAGATCCTCGACGCGTTTTACCGAGCGCGCAGCAGAGCGTAAGTGTAGGTTGAAGCCTGTGAAAACTTCACCTTTGCATCAGAAACATCTCGATTTGCAGGCCAAGATGGCCGACTTTGGTGGATGGCTGATGCCAATCGAGTATCCCGGCGCCGGTGTATTGGCTGAACATGCGGCTGTTCGTGAGCGCGTGGGCCTCTTCGATGTATCTCACTTAGGTAAAGCAAGCGTCACCGGTGCTGGAGCCTTAGATTTTCTCAACTCACAATTTACTAACGACCTCAATCGGATTACTGATGGCAAGGCGCAGTACACCTTGTATTGCACGCCAACAGGTGGCGTTATCGACGATCTGATTGCGTACCGAAATAGCGTTGATGATTTCTTTCTCATTCCAAATGCTTCAAATACAACAGACGTTGTAGCAGCGCTGCAAGCAAGCGCACCTGCAGGTATCTCGATTACAAATTTACATACAAGCTATGCAGTCCTTGCTCTCCAGGGGCCACAAGCACATGAAGTGATGCAAAGCTTGGGAGTTAATCCAGTAATGGATTACATGGCATTCGCTCACGTCAAGATTGCTGGCTGCGATGTCATTCTCTGTCGCACTGGATATACGGGTGAACAAGGATTTGAGATTGTTCCAAAAGTTGAAGATGCAGCCCTTGTATGGGATGCAATCTGTGCGGCTATGAAACCGTTTTCTGGGTTGGTCTGCGGATTAGGCGCTCGAGATACGCTGCGTACTGAAATGGGCTACCCGCTTCATGGTCACGAACTCTCACTTGAAATTTCACCGGTTCAGGCAAGTGCCGGTTGGGCAATTGGATGGAAGAAGAGCGAATTTGTTGGTCAAGCGGCCCTGCGTGCACAGAAGGAGTCAGGAAAAGTTCGCACCTTAAAAGCGCTCACGTCCCTAGATCGAGGTATTCCACGCGCTGGCATGAAAGTTCTCAATAGCAAAGGCGCTGAAATTGGTGAAGTTACAAGCGGAACGTTCTCACCGAGCCTCAAAGTTGGAATCGCTCTGGCCTTACTTGAGCCGGGATATGAAATCGGAAGTGAAGTAGCAGTCGATGTACGTGGAAGAGCGTGCGCTGCAAAGATTACCGCGCTGCCTTTTCTTCCTTCTCACGTTCGCTAGCCTGCGCTTTCACAAATTCAATAGGAGTAAAGAATGCCGCGCGAGTGTGCGCCCTACGCAAGGTATGCAAAATTGGTTTGCCGGCGATGGCAATCAATGAAGCGGTAAAGATTGCGCGAGGGACATCCCAAGCCATGGCCGATAAGAAGTGATAACTAAGGAACCTACTCACGTTCTCCGCAATAGGTGCACCGGCTTGGTAAGAAAGTTGAGTATCGACTCCTAGAGTCCAAGGCCAGAATTGCAGATCCATCGCTAGTCCAAAAAAGGCTGCTGCAACAACTCCATATAGAGCAAGTAAGGCGAGTTCGCTTCGTCCGCGAACATTGCGGGGGATGAGTCCTATTCCAAGACCTATCCAGCCGGCTGCAAAGGCTTGGTAAGCAACCCAAGGACCAAGTCCGCCAGTGAGAAAAGCTGAGAGCACCATTGAGAGTGCCCCCAGAAGAAAACCAAACGATGGACCAAAGACTCGCGCAGCAAGGATTAGGACAAACCACATCGGTTCAATACCAACAGCGCCAGTGCCCATTGGGCGTAGAGCTGCGATAACTGCTGTTAAAACCGCAAGTAGCGCAATCGATTTGGTATCCAATTTGTTATTACTGACGCTAGCAAAGAGAAGTAAGAGTGCACATGGAACGGCGATAGCAAAGAGCCATTGCGGTCTAGCTTGTGGCGTCGAAATAAGAAATGGCCAGGCGAACCCCAGTGCGCTAATTGCACTAGTAGCAACGAGTGCAGGTAGAGCTAGCCCTCGAAATGAGAATGCTGCAGGAGTGCGATTCATGGTTGCTGCGCTAACGCCTGAACGACATCAGAGACGGTAAGCCATGGCTTAGGCGACATCACCTTGGCAACTTGTGGAGCAAAAGCAGGAGAAGACAGAAGTACGTCAAGAGTGGAGCCGTCCGCAACGATGTCACCTTCTGCTAAGAAGAGAACTCGGTGCGCTAGCTCTGCAACCAACTCAACATCATGAGTTGCCATCAGCACTGGGCGCTGGAAGGTATTTGCATACTCTTTCAGCGCGAGAGCAAAGAGGTTCTTAGCTTGATAATCGAGGCCACGAGTTGGTTCATCCAGAACGAGCAGTCCAGGATTGCCAGAGAGAACGATGCTCAAAACTAGCGCAAGACGTTGGCCTTCAGAGAGATCATTGGGATGCGTCTCTTGCGAAATATGTGGGACAAGACGTGAGAGAAAGGCGAAGGTGGAGCCGTCTGCAATCTCATTATCGCGATCAGCCTGCGCGCATTCAGCACGCACTGATTGTGCATAGAGTAGATCGCTAGGTTCTTGCGGAACATAACCGATGCCCTTTCTGCGTTCTGCACCCTTGAGAAGGGTTGGATCCTTCCCGTAAACACGCACGCTCCCTTTTGTTGGTGGCTGTGAACCGACTATCGCTTGCAAGAGCGAACTCTTGCCCGCACCATTACGTCCCATCACCGCAACAATTTCACCGGCTCCAATTTTTGTTGAAACGCCCTTGAGCGCGCGATGGCTTCCGTAGGTGATTGCTAATTCATCTACTTCGATAACCACATCAGAGTTGGTAGGTATCGGATCTGCGGAGTCATAAGTTTGGGAGCGAATATCTTCAGTTAAGCGTCGTACCTCTCTGACACTGGTTCCCACTTCGCTCAGGTTGAGCGCGCGCGCCAGACGAATAATAGGAGGGACCAATTCAGCAGTTCTCAAAACCTCCTCGGCAGGACCGATAGCCGTTTCGCCATTGCCTTCTATGTAAATAATGCGATCGACAAATTGGATCACGCGCTCAAGGCGATGCTCGGCAATGACAACAGTGACGCTGAGATCATGAACAAGTCGGTGTAAGAGCGAAAGCACTTCTTCTGCGGCAATTGGGTCCAGTGCACTTGTTGGTTCATCCAAGACCAGTACTTTGGGATGCATGACAAGAGCTGCACCTATTGCAACTCTCTGTTGTTCGCCTCCGCTGAGAGTGGCGATAGATCTATGGCGCACAGCGTTAAGGCCAAGCAGGTCAAGGACTTCTTCCACACGCTTTCGCATGACATCGTGTGGAAAGTTAAGAGCCTCCATTCCGAAGGCCAACTCTTCTTCAACGATGTCGGCCACAAAACCATTAAGCGGATTCTGTCCGACAATCCCAACGATATGAGCCAGAGAGCCTGGCTTTACCTCACGAGTGGAGATTCCATCGACGCTGATATCACCAGCCAAAATTCCGCCGGTGTGATGAGGAACAAGGCCATTGATCAGACGTAGAAGTGATGATTTTCCTGAACCAGTTTCTCCCATTACTAGAACCATTTCGCCCTCTTGAATAGAGAAGGTGAGGTCTTCAATGATGGTCTTAGTTGAATGTGGGTAGATCAACGAAACGTTTGAAAATTTAATCATGCCAACACCAGCGCTGAACTGACCAAGGCGGTGAATGCAACAACTGCACTATCGCTCATCTGCCATTTCTCTGGCCTGTAACGACTGCGCTTTCTGCTGACACCAAAACCGCGCGAGTCCATTGCAGCAGCTAGCTGCAGAGATCTAGAGAGCGATTCTTCGAGGAGAGGCAGCGCGAGTCCTCGCCAAGATATCTTCTCGTGGCCGCGCAGTTGTTGTGCCAAGCGAATACGTCGAGCGCTCTGAGCAAGTTGTGGAAAGAGTGAGGTAGCGATGACAAGAGTGATACCAATTTCATAGATAAAAAATGGCAGAGTGCGTAAAACCTTGTGTGGGCTTGTGAGTGAAGTCGCAGCTCCGAAGAGCGCAATGACGGTTGCGATGATTAAACCTTCGTGCAGTGAGGACGATAGACGCTCCAGAGTTACCGCTCCACCTAATCTGATTCCGGGCATCCAAGATGGCAGGTCAACAATAGGAACGGTAAACAAGGTTGTTCCTGGAATAGGCACTCCGATAAGAACGCCGACAACTGCACGAATGATCAGAATGACAGCCCCTATGCGCAGCGCAATCCAATAACTTCTGCCCCAAGGCGAGCCATCACTACGCGCAATGACGAGAACAGTCGCTACACCAATTGCACCGAGTGCAATCCACGCGCTATCTGCCAACACAACTGCTGTAATCAGCAGTAGTGCCCAGATCCACATGGTGAGTGGGTGTAGCGACCGTTTCATCGTCAGAGCTCTTTAGTCAATCGAATTACTTCTTGAGAAGTGCAGCAGGAGTTTCAATCTCCACGCCACACTCTTTCTTTGGATATCCATTGAATCCGCAGATAAGACCAGAGGAAGCTGAACGTACCTTCACAGCCTGGCCCAAAACATCGATTCCTTGAGATCCCTTTGCTGTTGTCACGCAGCGCACGATTGTCCTTGGCACCTTCTCACCTTTAGGTGCATATGCCTTATTTCCGAAATCAATGACGAGTGCAATCCGCTTTACATCTGGATCCTTCTTCACCTTTCCGCAAATCTTGGCAAAGTTTGGCTTGACGAGTGGAGCTGCCGATGGAACATCATCGCTGCTAAAAACAAATGACCATCCTTCAACTGCTCCATCTTCGATATCAACCGTGGGGCCAGTCATAGCTGCCTTCCATTCAGTTGCACCCGGGGCTGCTTGAAAATATCCCCAGTAGCGCCAACCTTTAGTCGCAGCTTGCGCTGCTGGCAGAGTTATTACTTGTGAAAAGACGAGAGCAAAACTCATCGCAATTGTTATGAACGTGCTTTTCTTCATGTGTGGAACTCCTGTGTCAGGAAGTCTCACAGGGGTAGCTCGCTAGCGCTCGGCTAAAAATCAGCCTAAAACCTTTGGACTACACCCCGCAAACCTCGGCGGGTGTTGGTCAAAATCAAGTGACTTGTAGGTAATCCGACTTAAACAGATTCTGCGTCTTCGAGGGAATTCCTTCGATAGCGAAAATGCCATTCTTACGGTTGCGGGTCAGCGTCGGAATTTCACCGAACTTCCCCTACGAGCCACCTATGAAGTTGTAAGCGAAGGGAACCATAGGGGTTGGATGTTGGCAACTCACCACGCCCGCTCTAGGGTAGGCAAATGGAATATAGACGCCTGGGTAGTACTGGAATGTATGTCTCCGAAATTTCCTACGGAAATTGGATTACACATGGTTCGCAAGTTGAAACTGAGGCGGCCATTAAATGTGTGCGCGAAGCGCTCAACCAAGGAATCACAACCTTTGACACCGCCGATGTCTATGCAAATACAAAGGCCGAAGTTGTTTTAGCCAAAGCCCTTAAAGGCGTTCGTCGTGAATCATATGAACTCTTTACCAAGGTGTATTGGCCAACCGGTCCGGGAAAAAATGATCGCGGACTTTCACGTAAGCACATCATGGAATCCTGCCACGCATCCTTGAAGCGTCTGAATACTGACCACATTGATCTTTACCAACTGCATAGATTTGATTTTGAAACTCCTCTTGAAGAATCGCTGAGTGCACTCGATGATCTTGTCCGCCAAGGAAAGGTTATGTATGTCGGATTCTCTGAATGGACAGCCGAACAGATTGCCCGCGGACTTAAGATTCAAGATCAACGGGGCTATAACCGATTTGTCTCTAGCCAGCCGCAGTACTCAGCGCTCTGGAGAGTTATTGAAGCCGAAGTAGTGCCGCTCTCTCAGCGCGAGGGAATCGGCCAAATTGTCTGGTCACCTATGGCGCAGGGCGTCCTTTCAGGAAAGTATCTTCCTGGCAAGAAAGCTCCAGCTGGATCGAGAGCAACCGATAAGAAGAGTGGCGCAGCCATGATTTCGCGTTGGATGAAAGATGATGTGCTCGAAGCTGTGCAGCTACTTAAGCCGATTGCCGACAGCGTTGACCTTTCGATGTCTCAAATGGCGTTGGCCTGGGTTCTGCAGAATCCAAATGTTTCTAGCGCAATCATGGGTGCGACTAAACCAGCTCAAATCAAAGACAACGTAAAGGCATCTGGTGTGAAGTTACCTCCGGAGATAATGAAGGCGATTGATGGAGCTATTGGAAAAGTCGCTGAACGCGATCCAAAGAAGAATGTCAGCCCAAATCCGCGTCCATAAACGTCGATTTAAAAACTTGATTTAGATTGAATCACCAGGGCTAACCTGTGGTTTTGGCATACGCATGCGGCGCATCTGAGTTGAGCGGAGCCATCCGTACATACCGATTCCCTTGAAATCTCCATCTGGAAAACGCTCTGCTGCGGCCGCTTTGATTTTGCGACTGAGGAAAATTCCATCGATGACAGAGATTAGAAGAACTCCATACATCAAAGCGATGCTTCCCAGTTGGAAAGCTGGAAGAGGAATGAGCGTCATGATTAATACTGCAAAGATGATCGGGAGGAAGTACTCACCGATGGAACGACGGGTATCTACATAGTTACGGACAAATTTCTTCACTGGACCCTTATCACGTGAAGGAAGAGCGTTCTCATCTCCACGCATGTAGGCAGCGCGGGCTGCAACGCGGGCAGCGCGTGCTGCTTCCTTGGCGCGCTTCTTCTCCGCCTTGGTAGATGCTGGTGCAAGAGATGCAACCTTGCGAGCGGCCTCTGCCTCTTTGCGCTTTGGAGTTGGACGTCCTTTTTTGCTGGCTTCAGTCATGGCGCAACTATAGGGCGAGCATCTGGTCGAGGGCTAACTTCGAATAACGGGCAACGCGTTCATCTACCTTGATGTGATTGACGATATGGCCGGCCAACACTGACTCCATCGCCCATACCAAGTGCGGAAGATCAATTCGATTCATCGTCGAGCAGTAGCAGACGGTCTTGTCGAGAAAGACGACCTCTTTATCTGGGTTGTTGGTAGCAAGGCGTGAAACGAGGTTGAGCTCTGTGCCGACCGCCCATTTACTTCCAGGAGCTGATTGAGAAACCGTTTGAATAATCTTCTCGGTGCTACCAACTACATCGGCTGCAGTGACAACATCGTGAGTGCATTCAGGATGCACGATTACATTGACATCTGGAATTCGCGCGCGAACTTCATTTACTGAATCGCGAGTAAAACGTCCATGTACTGAGCAATGCCCGCGCCAAAGAATGACAGTTGCGCCCTTAATCTGTTCTTCAGTAAGGCCACCCATCGGTTTCCAGGGATTCCACAGAACGCAATCGTTGAGAGAGAGACCTAAAGACAGGACTGCGGTATTGCGTCCGAGATGTTGATCCGGGAGGAAGAGAATTTTCTTTCCTTTTGAGAGCGCCCATTCCATCGTCTTCTGCGCATTCGATGAGGTGCAGATAGTCCCACCATGTTCACCAGTAAAACTCTTTATCGCAGCAGATGAGTTCATGTAAGTAACTGGAATAGTTGTGTCAGCAATACCAATGCGCTCAAGCTCTTTCCAGCACTCTTGAACCTGAGATGCTGTGGCCATATCTGCCATCGAACAACCAGCTGCTAAGTCCGGGAGAATTACCTTTTGATGTGCGGTCGTAAGAATGTCGGCGCTCTCTGCCATGAAGTGAACTCCACAGAAGAAGATGAATTCCGCATCGCTTTGCGCTGAAGCCGCCTGAGCTAACTTAAATGAGTCGCCGGTGATATCTGCGAATTGAATTACTTCATCGCGCTGGTAGTGATGGCCCAAGATGAGAGCGCGAGAGCCAAGACCTGCTCGGGCGGCTCTCGCTCGTGCAACGAGGTCAGGATCACTTGCTGCTGGAAGTTCGCCCGTGCATGAAACCCCACGCTCTGAAGCGAGGTCGCGCCCTTGTCCGAGGACTAGTAAATCCTGCAGCGAGATGGTCATGGGCTAATTGTCTTGTGTTTGGGTTCGCCTCGGCAACCTGACGCGGCTATTCTTAAGCCATGACTACTGAAGCAACAACACCTGTCGAAATCACAACCGGTATCACTCTTACTGATGTAGCTGCTGCCAAGGTTGCAGCGCTATTGGCCCAAGAGGGACGCGATGATCTCTACCTACGTGTTGCAGTCCAACCAGGCGGATGCTCAGGTCTTCGTTACCAACTCTACTTCGATGACCGTAACCAGGATGGCGATATCGCTCGTTCATTCGGTTCAGTCAAGGTAGTTGTAGACAAGATGAGCGATCCTTATTTGATGGGTGCAAGCATTGATTTTGTTGACACTATCGAAAAGCAGGGCTTTACAATCGATAATCCAAATGCGCAAGGTTCTTGCGCGTGCGGCGATTCCTTTAACTAATTCACCATTAGCCTTCATCGCCTGTAGTTAGATACGGCCTATGAAAATAGGCGTGGCAGGTTCAGTCGGGTTAGACCATCTCATGACCTTCCCGGGTAAGTTCACCGATTCTTTAGTGGCAGGGTCACTCGAAAAGGTTTCACTCTCGTTTCTCGTTGATGGCCTCGATGTCCGCCGCGGGGGATGCGCTGCCAATATTGCATTTGGATTAGGCGTTCTAGGGCTCAATCCCATCTTGATTGCCGCAGTCGGTAAAGATTTCGCAGATTACGATGCGTGGCTCACTCGCCACGGAGTCAACACATCACACGCCTTAGTTTCTACTGAACAGCACACTGCGCACTTCACGGTGACAACAGATACAGAGCTCAACCAGATCGCCTCATTCTTTCCAGGAGCTATGTCTGAGGCACGAAACATTGAACTTAAACCAATCATGGATAAAGTCGGCAAGCTTGATCTGTTGGTTATTTCTCCAGATGATCCTGAAGCGATGCTGCGCCACACTGAAGTCGCACTCTCCATGGGAGTTGCTGTCGCAGCGGATCCCTCACAACAGATGGCCCGCATGAGCGGCGAAGAGATTAAGAAATTGATCGCTGGGGCCACATACCTATTTATGAATGAATACGAACTGGCACTTGCGATTCAAAAGACAGGTTGGAGCGATCGCGAAATTCTCGAGAAGGTCACCTACCGAGTAGTCACCCAAGGTTCTGAAGGTGCGCGCGTTGAGAGCAAAGATGGAACATTTATCAAAGTGAGATGCGCAAAGGAAAAGGCAAAGATTGACCCAACGGGAGTCGGGGATTCCTTTAGATCAGGTTTTGTCGCAGGACTTGCTTGGGGGCTCTCGTTAGAACGTTGCGCGCAGCTAGGTTCGATGATTGCAACCTACGTTATCGAAACCACAGGAACTCAGGAGTATCGCTTTACTCGTGAAGAGTTTCTTGGCCGATTCCTAGATGCGTACGGAGAAGCAGCGGCTGCGGAGATTGCAGCGCACTTGCCGTAGAGGCAGTAGCTACGAAAGTGCTTTTGAAAGTGCTTTTTTGAGGTTATCGATATCTGCTTTTGTGGTTCCACTGTGCAGAGTGAGCCGGACATGTCCGGTTGTCGGATAGCCCATTGAGGCGAGTACATGGCTTGGTTGAAGATCAGCTGCCGAACAAGCAGAACCTGAATCCACATCAATTCCATCTTCTGCGAGCGCTCGTACCAATTGTTCGCTAGCGATTCTTGGGATGGAGAGCGAAACCTTATGTGGCAATGCCAGCGATTGCGCTGCAACGATGGCAATGCCAGCAATATCTGAAAAAGAGTCAATGAGATAGCGACGAATTTCTGGATCTTCCGGAGTGAAGTTTTCCAAAGCGATTGCTGCGGCAATTAACAGAGGCAGTGAGTAAGAGCCGGGGGAGTTGATGGGTGCTATTCGTGGAAGCGGGTATGTGTATGAAGAATCGTTAAGTGCGAAAATTGCGAGGCCTGCTGGACCTGCCCATGATTGCGCATCGAAGAGCGCTGTTGCCCAATGCTCAGGAAGTGGCAGTCGCGGCCCAGAGGCAGTGGCGTCGACAGATACCTTTAACTTTTGATGAGGGCGATAGTTTTGAATAACTCCAGTTTCTCCATTTGCTAACTGAAGCGAAACAAGGCAGCCATCGGCAAGGTCATCTGTTTGCACAATCTGGCCATTGGCATCAACTGTTAACTCTTGAATAGGGCCAGAATGTGCGCGGGCTATCGCGCGGATCTTGCCCTTATCGATGGATGCGTAGGCAAAGTTCTGAGTTGGGGATAAGAGTCCAGCAATAGCAAGATAGTGACCGAGGGCTGGCTCTCCTATGACTTGTATTGCATCAGGGCGAAGACCAAGACGAGCCCCGAGATTTTCCAGAGATTGATTTTTGAGGATTGCAGCACGCGCCGAGCTCTGTGAAATCTTCTTTGGATCGGCCCAACCTTGGTCGAAAGCGGCTAATAGCGCCTCTTTCGCCGCAGGATGAAGCGGAGATTCAGAGGTGAAATTTCCTGTGACACGAACCACCGAACGAACGCTACTCGCTCGGGCGAGCACATGCACACCACACCACTATCCTTAGCCCTATGTCTCATACTTCGCGCAGATGGCGCCCGGTCCGAGCGGCTGCACTTCTTGCGCCTCTCGCTATTGCGCTGAGTGGTTGCTCTTTTAACTCAGAGAATATCTCTGGCATGGGTTTTCCAAAGGATGCATCAAGCGTAAATGACATCTCAATATCGCTCTGGCAAGGAGCGTGGATCGCCGGAGCCGTCGTTGGAATTATCACCTTGGTCCTACTTTTGTGGCCAGCTGTCTTCCATCGCGCATCTGCTAGCAAGGGTGAATTTCCAAAGCAGACGCAGTACAACATTCCAGTTGAAATTCTCTACACAGTAATTCCTTTCATTATCGTCTTTGTGCTTTTCTACTTCACTGCAATTAAGCAGACAGAGATTGTTGATAAAACTTCACCGGTAAAGCATGAGATCACTGTCAACGGGTTCCAATGGTCGTGGCAGTTTGGTTATACAGAAGCCGGGGAGAAGGCGGTAGTTACAGGAACACCTGCTCAGCCACCGACTCTCTATCTTCCGCAAGGCGAGAAGGTCCGCTTCACTCTGACAGCAACCGATGTGGTGCACGGATTCTGGATTCCCGCCTTCATGATTCAGATGCAGAACTTGCCTGGTGAGACCAATAAGTTGCAGTTCACCGCCAATAAGTTGGGTGAGTTCCCAGGCCGATGCAACATCCTCTGCGGTCGAAACCATTCACAGATGCTCTTTAAGGTCAAAGTTGTAACTCCAGAGCAGTACCAGAAATATCTTGACTCATTGAAGGCGAGCGTGGCATGACAACATTTGCAGAACGTCCAACGATTGCAGCGCCTCGCCAAGGAGTTCAGAAGACTTCTCTTGGAAGCCAATTTGTTAAGACCATTACCTCAACCGACCACAAGCGTATTGGTTACCTCTACCTAGCAACTTCTTTTGCATGGTTCCTCATCGGTGGAGTGCTTGCACTCTTTATCCGCGCTGAGCTCACCCGTCCGGGTATGCAGTTCATGAGCGTTGAGCAGTACAACCAAGTATTTACGATGCACGGAACAATCATGTTGCTGATGTTTGCAACGCCGCTCTTTGTTGGTTTTGCCAATGTCATTATGCCGCTGCAGATTGGCGCAGCCGATGTGGCTTTCCCTCGCCTCAACATGCTCTCTTACTGGCTCTACTTCTTCGGTTCAATCCAAGCGACAATCGGATTTCTCACTCCAGGAGGAGCAGCTTCCTTCGGTTGGACAGCTTATGCACCTCTTGCCAACTCAACGTACTCACCTGGAATTGGTGGAGATCTTTGGGTTATGGGTCTGACTATTTCAGGTCTTGGAACCATTCTTGGTGGCGTTAACTTCATTACTACTATCTTCACAATGCGCGCACCCGGCATGACGATGTTCCGTATGTCGATCTTCTCTTGGAACGTATTGCTGACCTCGATTCTTGTTCTGCTTGCCTTCCCACCGCTGGCTGCAGCACTTCTTGGACTTGAATCAGATCGACTTTTTGGCACTCACATCTTTGATCCAGCTAACGGCGGAGCGATGCTCTGGCAGCACTTGTTCTGGTTCTTCGGCCACCCCGAGGTCTATATCTTGGCGCTGCCATTCTTCGGAATCGCAACTGAAATCTTGCCAGTCTTTAGCCGTAAACCAATCTTTGGTTACAAGGGTCTTATCGCTGCGACTATTGCAATCTCAGCGCTCTCCGTAGCTGTATGGGCGCACCACATGTTTGCAAGTGGCAAGGTTCTCCTTCCCTTCTTCTCATTCATGACATTCCTTATTGGTGTTCCAACCGGTGTGAAATTCTTTAACTGGATCGGAACCATGTGGCGCGGCCACGTCACCTTTGAAACCCCAATGCTCTGGGTGATGGGCTTCCTTGTGACATTCCTCTTCGGTGGAATTACAGGAATCATTCTGGCCTCCCCACCGCTGGACTTCGCAGTATCAGCGTCCTACTTCGTTGTAGCGCACTTCCATTACGTTCTCTTTGGAACCGTGGTCTTTGCGATGTTCGCCGGCTTCTACTTCTGGTGGCCTAAGTTCACCGGACGTATGCTCAATGAAACTCTTGGAAAGATTCACTTCTGGACTCTCTTCTTCGGTTTCCATATCACCTTCCTTATCCAGCACTGGCTCGGAATTAAGGGCTTCCCGCGTCGTTACGCGGATTACCTTTCCACCGACGGCTTTACTGAGATGAATATGATTTCAACCGTCGGATCATTCCTGCTTGCACTTTCAATGATTCCATTCTTCGTCAACATCTGGATTACACGTAAGTCTCCGAAGGTCGAAGTTGATGATCCATGGGGCTACGGTTCATCCCTCGAGTGGGCTACATCGTGCCCACCTCCACGCCACAACTTCTTGTCGATGCCACGCATTCGCTCAGAACGTCCGGCATTCGATCTCCACCATCCACACATTAAGACAGAAGGTCACTAAGCATGAAAGCTAACTGGAAACTCTTCACCTTCCTTGCAGTCTTTTATGTGATCATGACGGTGATTTATTGGGCAGTCGGTGGAGAACCTGTTGGTATTACCGGAATGATTCTGGCGGCATGCCTTGCTGGAATGGTCGGCTTCTACCTCTGGTTTACTCAGAAGAGAATTGGCGTTGCAATTCCTTCAGATAACGATGATGCCGAGATTGCAGATGATGCTGGTGAACTTGGTTTCTATAGCCCTCATTCATGGTGGCCACTTCCTGTTGCTCTCAGCGCTACAGCGCTCAGCCTCGGACTCATCATCGGCTGGTGGTTAGTACTTATTGCTTTGGGAACGCTAGTCCTAAGCATTATTGGGATGGTTACCGAGTACGAAAAACCAGAGCCACAGCACTAACCTGCTGACGTTCTTTAGAATATGAAGAAGCTGGCCTTTGCCGCTCCTTGGATATTTACCCTCATCTGGAGTTCAGGCTTTGTCGTTGCCAAATATGGATTTGAAGATAGCGACTCTCTCTTCTTCTTAGCGCTGCGCTTACTGTTCGCTGCAGTAATTCTCTTCCTGCTCACCGTGGCTCTGCGCCAACCTCTAAGACTTTCTCGTGAAGATCTCTATGCCACAGTTCTTATTGGTCTTTCTCTCCATGGTCTCTATCTAGGAGGGGTTTGGTATGCCATTGAACTCGGAGCACCGGCAGGTTTATCTTCTGTGATTACCAGCATGCAACCGATCCTTGTCTCGGTATTAGCTGTTCGACTACTGGCTGAACCCCTGACTGGAAAGCAGATTGCCGGACTCTTCTTTGGGTTATCTGGAGTGGTGCTCGTTGTATTGCCTAAGCTGACAGGTGCAAGTGGATTTACCGCTGAATCACTGGCACTGCTCTTTGTTGCATTGGCCGGTAGCACAATTGCAACCTTGCTCCAGAAGAAGATCGGTCGCGATATTCCCTTGATGATAGGTACCACGTACCAATTCCTTATCGCCGGAATTGTAATGCTCGCTATCTCTATAGCTCTCGGCAGAACTCGCTTTGAATTGACCCACACATCTTTCTGGACGATGGCGTGGGCAGTTTTAGTCACATCGATTGCAGCTATCTTGCTACTACTCTGGCTCTTAAACCAAGGATCAGCAGCAAAGGTTTCGAGTCTGCTCTACCTTGTTCCACCGATGGCAGTTATGCAGGCGTATGTACTCTTTCAAGAGAAGGTAGGTGCGATAGGAATTGTAGGAATAGTTCTGACGGCGCTTGGAGTCGCTCTCGTCATTCAAAGTTAAAAGTGATTAGATAGCGTCCATGACACAGCCAACTGCAAATCCAGAACGCGGTAAAGAGGTATTTGCCACCGACCGCGCCCATGTCTTTCACTCCTGGAGCGCGCAATCACAGATTGCACCTCTCCCTGTCGCTGGAGGAGAAGGCAGTTACTTCTGGGACTTTGACGGAAAGCGATACTTAGACTTTTCGTGTCAGTTGGTCTTTACCAATATTGGTTTTCAGCACCCCAAAGTAATTAAGGCAATACAAGAGCAAGCCGGGGTGCTGACAACTGTCGCACCGCAACATGCAAACGAGGCTCGTGGCGAGGCCGCCAAGCGCATTACTGCACGCGCTGGTGCGCATCACAACAAAGTCTTCTTCACTAATGGCGGTGCCGATGCTGTCGAAAACGCCATTCGCATGGTGCGACTTCACACCAATCGCCACAAAGTCCTCTCTTTCTATCGCAGCTATCACGGCAATACCTCCGCAGCGATTGCTTCAACAGGTGATCCACGACGTTGGCCTAATGAATACGCGTACGGCCATGTCCACTTCTTTGGCCCTTATCTCTACCGCTCAGCATTCTGGGCAACGACAGAGGAAGAAGAGTGCAAGCGCGCCCTTGAACACCTCGAGCAGGTAATCATTTTTGAGGGTCCCGCAACAATCGGCGCAATTCTTATCGAATCCGTTGTTGGCACAGCTGGCGTTCTGCTACCTCCTGCTGGCTACCTCGAAGGAGTAAGAGCGCTCTGCGATAAGTATGGAATTAAATGGATTGCAGATGAAGTAATGGCAGGGTTCGGTCGCACTGGAAAGTGGTTTGCCTACCAACATTCAGCAGCCGAGCCAGATCTGATTGTCTTCGCTAAGGGAGTTAATAGCGGTTATGTACCACTTGGGGGAGTCATCATAAGTGATGAGATCGCCAAGACATTTGATGAGCGCATCTTCCCTGGTGGACTTACCTATAGCGGACATCCACTTGCCTGCGCTGCAGCTGTTGCAACTCTCGATGTGATGGCGCAAGAGAAGATCGTTGAAAATGCTGCCGATATGGGTGAGCGCGTAATTAAGCCACTTCTGGAAGAGCTGATGGCTAAACATAAAGCGATTGGCGAAATCCGTGGACGTGGAACTTTCTGGGCTCTTGATCTTGTAAAGGATCGCCAGAGTCGCGAGCCACTCGCACCCTACGGTGGAACAAGTCCTGCGATGGGCGAGCTAGTTGCTGCCTGCAAGAAGTTAGGGCTAATGCCATTTACCAATTACAACAGAATGCATATCTGCCCGCCATGTAATGTGAGCGAGGCAGAACTTCGTGAAGGCTTCGCAATCTTGGATCAGGCATTTACCGCAATTGCAGGCCATTACACAGGCAAGTAAGTCTTACCTGCCTTGCGCTAAGAAATTAGTGATGGCCCTCTAGTTCGCGACGCTCGGTCTCAGTTGCCTTTGGTACTGCAACTGCATGCGCACGTGAAATTCGATTACGAATCTTATTTCGAATCGCAGCTGGACGACGCACACCGGCACCATCGACTTCAGGAAGCTCAAGTGGAGCCAGCTGTTCGTGAGATGTAAGTAGCCACGCCTTCTCTGGAGTGATTGGCTCGTGTACTTCAACAAACTCACCATTTGGCATTCGTACTAGTCGACCCGTTTCGCGGCCATGTAATACCAAGTCGCGATCCGCGCGCTGTAGCGATAGGCAGAGGCGCTTAGTCACAATAAAGGCGATCGGTGGCAGAACAATGATCGCAATTCGAGAGAACCACATCATCTGATTGATGGTCAGATCAAAGGTAGTGGCGATGATGTCGTTTCCACCGTTAATCAAAGAGACGAGTGTGAAGGTAAGGGCCATGACGCCGATCGCTGTGCGATTTGGCGCATTACGTGGTCGATCTAGAAGATGGTGCTCGCGCTTATCTCCGGTGATCCAACTCTCGATAAATGGATAGAGAGCCATTCCTGTAAACATAATTCCCGGCAAGATTAAACCTGGAATCAGAATATTCCATGAAATCGTGTATCCAAAGAGATAGGTCTCAAGTGGTGGAGCCATACGAACTAAACCATCGAGCCAACCCATGTACCAGTCAGGTTGTGAACCTGCAGAAACCTGTCCAGGGTTATATGGGCCGTATAACCAAATTGGGTTAATCGAGGCAACGGCGCCTAAGAATGCTGTGACACCGAAGACGATAAAGAAGAATCCACCAGCCTTTGCCATATAGACAGGCATGAGTGGGTAACCAACAACGTTCTTTTCAGTGCGTCCAGGACCAGGGAATTGAGTGTGCTTCTGGTACCAGACGAGCATGAGGTGAACTGTGATGAGGGCCAAAAATATCGCGGGCAAGAGAAGAACATGTACCACATAGATTCGTGGGATAAAGGCGAGCCCTGGGAAGGCGCCACCAAAGGCGAAGTAAGAAAGATAAGAACCGACTACTGGGATCGCTTGAATGATTGCTTCTGCAATTCGGATTCCTGTGCCAGAGAGCAAGTCATCAGGGAGTGAGTATCCCAAGAAACCTTCAACGATTCCGAGGGTAAGAAGTCCAATGCCGATGATCCAGTTGAATTCGCGTGGCTTACGGAATGCACCGGTAAAGAAGACGCGCATCAAGTGAACGACAATTCCCACCATGAAGATAAGAGCTGCCCAGTGGTGAATCTGGCGCATAAGAAGGCCACCGCGAACCTCGAAAGAGATTTCAAGAGCGGACGCGTAGGCCGCTGACATCTTTACGCCTTGTAGCGGTTCGTATGCGCCTTCATAAATCACTTCACGCATTGAAGGGTCGAACCAGAAGGTTAGGAAAGTTCCAGAGAGCAACAAGATAACAAATGAGTACAAGCAGATTTCACCAAGGAGGAATGACCAGTGATCAGGGAAGACCTTTTGTAGGTTTTTCTTCATCCACTTAGCGCCGCCTGTGCGGTCGTCAACATAACCTGCAACGTTGCCGGCGATTCTTTCGCGTGCTGTCATGATAAACGCCCCCAGAAGCTAGGTCCTACAGGTTCAGTAAATGGCGCTTGAGCTACTAAGTAACCTTCGGCATCTACTGTGATTGCTAATTGTGGCAGAGGTCGAGCTGCGGGGCCAAAGATAACTTTGGCAGCGCGAGTGACATCGAAGGTTGATTGGTGGCATGGACAGAGCAGATGCTTTGTTGTCTGCTCGTAGAGAGCGACTGCGCACCCCATATGTGAACAAATCTTGGAGAAGGCGATGATGCCTTCGTGCGTCCAAGAAAGTCTCTCGCTATCAAGATTAAATTCTTCGGGGCGCATGCGAATTAAGAGAACAGCATCCTTGGCGATATCTTCAAGGTGACGTTCCTTGCCTTCTGGAAACTCCGGCTGAGTTTGAGCAACAGCGCCAATTTCAAGATCTTCAGGACGAATTGGTCGATCACCAGGGTCAGTAACCAAACGAGTTCCAGTTTTCCAGTTTGTCTTCTTGAGATCATCGCCTGGTAGTGGACCTAGATCGCGAAGGAGCAATAGAGGAGTAAGCCCTGAAAGTCCGAGCGCTGCGCCGAGCGTTCGCTTAATCAGCGGGCGGCGCCCAAGACCTGCGTTCTCTGCGCCTTCCTTTACAGTCTTAACAAAGTCAGAGCGATCTTCATCATCCGAACGAAATTCATGGCGTTGCACAACAACTTCTTCATCAGGCATCAGAGTCTTTGCCCAATGAATAGCTCCTGCTCCGATACAGAAGAGCGCAATCGCCATTCCAAGTCCGATGCCAAGTTGATGAGCATTGGTCTCGCCCATAACTGGAATGAAAATAAAGGTCTCATCGCTCACGAAGATGAAGGAGAAGATCAGTAGGAGAGTCCCGAGAGCAGATAGAGAGAAGAGAATCGCAACTTGTCGTTCGGCGCGCTTTGCAGCAATTGGGTCAGAATCTGTTCTGCGATGGACGTGCGCTGGAAGTCCAGGATCTTTAATGAGTTCGACTTCTCGTGACTCTGAATTAGACATCTGCTATCTCGCCTTCGCTGCTAGCCATACTGCTACACCAATGAGCAATCCGATTCCTAGCGTCCATGCGAGGAGGCCTTCAGTAACTGGCCCCACTCGACCAAGTGCTACTCCACCAAGTTGTGGTTCTGATTCGGCAGATTTAATCCACTTAATAATGGAGAGCTTCTCTTCAGGGGTAAGAGTCTTATCGCTGAAGACCGGCATCGCTTGCGGACCAGTAATCATCGCTTCATAAATATGTTTTGGCTCAACGCCCATAACAGTTGGAGCGTACTTACCTTGAGTAAGTGCTCCACCTTGTCCGGCAAAGTTATGGCACATCGCGCAGTTAGTGCGGAAGAGTTCTCCGCCTTCTGCAACAGAACCATCACGCTCATAATTTAAAAGCTCATCACCCGGTACCGCAGGTCCTGGAGCAAGGGATGCAACATAGGTTGCAAGTGCATGGACTTCTTCTGGTGAATAGACAGGAGCCTTACGCATCGCTTGCTGGCTCATATCAGCCATCGGCATGCGGCCAGTGCCAACTTGGAAATCTACAGAAGCGGCGCCAACTCCGATGAGTGATGGTGCAATCTCTTGGCCTTCAGCGTTAAGTCCGTGGCAAGAAGAGCATCCTCGTAGGAAGATTTCTTTACCCTCTTCAATCGCAGCAGATCGAGATTGAACGGTCGCATTCTCTTGATTGACTGCGCTTGCAACCTGAAAAGTCGTGCCGATGGTGAAGAGTGCGAAGATCAAGAGAATTGGCCCTGCCGCACGATGTCTGCGTAGTCGCGATAGACGCTTCACTGTTTTCCTTTCGGTTGGAAATTACTTGATGAGATAAATTGCGGCAAAGAGGGCGATCCAAACAACATCAACAAAGTGCCAGTAGTACGAGACAACAATTGCTGTGGTTGCTTGACCTTGAGTAAAGCGACGAGCCTTAGCTACACGAATCATCACGATGAGGAAGGCGATCAAACCACCAGTCACGTGCAGACCGTGGAAGCCGGTTGCTAGATAGAAGACTGAGCTGTACGCATTAGTTGAAAGCGCCAAACCTTCAGAAACAAGGAAGGCATATTCATAGATTTGACCAGAGATAAAGAAGGCGCCCATCAAGAACGTGAGTGAGAACCATTCACGCATTCCCCAAGATGAAACTTTAAAGATCGAACCGGTACGTCGCGCTTGGTAACGCTCTGCTGCGAAGACGCCAAATTGGCATGTAACGGATGAGAGAACAAGAACTGTGGTGTTGAAGGCTGCGAATGGAATATTAAGGAACTCTGTTGATTCGCCCCAGATCTCAGGGCCTTGAACTGCGCGAGTAGTGAAGTACATTGCAAAGAGAGCTGCGAAGAACATAAGTTCGCTGGAGAGCCAGACGATTGTTCCGACCGCCACCATATTGGGGCGGGTTATCTTGTGATGATCGCTCACGCTCGCACTTGTCATGG
>JACCED011079072.1_pt1 | contig 26015 bp, 9 predicted proteins | sample 7455021 | NCBI WGS metagenome assembly JACCED01 (sample SAMN15323456, study PRJNA562643) | freshwater metagenome | isolation source: river surface water | place: USA:Blue River Watershed | collected 2017-08-19 | reverse complement strand
TTATAATAAATTAAATAATTTTAAATTAAACTATTTTAAAGGCGGTAATAGAACTTTTTACATTTTTACTACTGGTTTTGGAGATGATGGTATAAGAAACGCTTGGAATGCCTTTTTAAGAAGAAACACAATTTCATTAATACCACCACATTATACTAGAATTGAAATATTACATTCTGATCCTATGGTTTTTTTTACAGAAGGTACTATACATACTAAAGATGCACCACCTGAAAAATTAGCAGAATTAGCAACAATAAAAGCTGCAGAATTAGTAAAAATAGAAGAAGTTGTTAAAATAGATAATGCATTTGATCCTAGAATAACATCTAGATTTACAACTGATTTATTGAATATAACAATGGATAGAGACTATATTTTACTTGATTTAGCACATGTATATAAATATACTGATGAAATTGGAAAAGTAATATTAGCAGGACATTATCAAGAAGAAACAACAGGTGAAAAATTAAATATACATGCAGTATATTTTACATATCTTGGTTATGATTCACCGTTATCAGATATACAAAGTAATTATTTATTACCAAATAAACCATTCTTTAGAGTATTAGATGATGGAACAGTATTTACATATATAGATAAATTAATTGAAAGAGGATACAATACACATCCATTTTATGAAGACGCGTATCCCGATAATTTTTATGGTAAAATTATGTATAAATTAAGATTAAAATTATTTCCAATTTGGAGAGCAAAAAATGGAAGTATTGGACCTGATTTTGATGTACATTTTACAAATCCTCAATTTTATAGTTATTTATTTAATAAAGTATATCAAAGAATTGAAGATGGAATGCCAGTTGAAACAATGTTAAGTGATGAAAGTCCAATATTAGCAGAAATTTTAACAGAATCAAGGGAAAAAGGAATTAATATATAGTAAAAAATCAAAAATTTTTTACTCGGCTGAGGACTTGCTTAGTTTAAACACATTCTTAGTATAATTTTATTTTCATTCTATATAATATGAAAATAACATTAAAACAAGCAGAAAAATTAGCAGAAGATTTTAAAATTGATTTAAAAGTAATACCAATTGAACAATGGCACAAAGGATTAAATGTAGAATTAGAACATGGAACTAAATTTAAAATGTTTAAAACAAATGTAACAAATGATAATTTAAAATTAACAGGTGAAATCGTAATTGCACATTTATTAGAATATCCAGATTATTATAAAAGATTAGAAAAATTAGAAAGTCAGGCTGAAAAATATTGGGATAAAAAGAAAGAACAAAAAAAATATCCTAAATCAATCTTTAAAAAATAATATTTAATATATATATGTGTCATAATGCACCTGTATCAATTTTAACATATTTATTTGGTATGTCAGGATCAATATATTTATTTAATCAAAATTATATAGTTGAATCTATTTTTTTCATATGGGTTATTCAAATGCAATTAATAGAATTCTTTTTATGGAATAATCAAAATTGTAATTCTGATAATATTAATGTTTCAAAATTAGGCCTCGTTATTAATCATTTAGAACCTATCATTTTATGGATTGCTATTTTATTATATTCATCAAAAACCTTACCAAATTACATTAATCTTTTTATGTTAGTATTTATTTACTTCACAATTAATTATACTACTTATTCTATCGAAAAACAAAATTGTACTTTAGTTACTGAACAAACTAAACCACATTTATATTGGAGTTGGAATAATCAAAAAGGCAGTATTGAATATTATCAACTATTTATTGTTGCTCTAAACTTATTATGTTTTTTTGGTTTAGAAAATGGTATTACATCAGCTATGATTATGAATGTAGGTTATACAATATCATATATATTATATAAAGATAAAAATACAGTTGGAGCAATGTGGTGTTATTATGCTGCATTAGCACCATGGTTTTTACCAAAAATTTATGAAATATTTAATTAATAATAAAATGGATTATTAGTATATTTTATTTCTTTGTCTGTAGAAAATATAATATATTTCGGTACCCTTTTATCAAATAATTTATATGGAAATATATAATATGATAATAAAAACCAATCATTTGTAACAATAAATTTATTTTCATCTTTTACTTTATTTAATTTATTTAAAATCAATGGTAAATCTTCACTAAATTCTAAAGTTGAATTTATATATATTACATATTCATCTAAATTAATTTCATTTATTATATCTTCTAATTTATTTTCAAATGTCATGCTACATGATGTACATCCTTCAAAATCAATACATAAATCTCCACATTTTTTTCGATCTTTATTATCTTTGAATATATTAAAATTATCTATTAAATTATCTAAATAATCAACATCACCAATTACTAATAATTTTTTATTAATTTCTGCTGCTCTATTTTTTGCTAAAGTATAATAATAATCTTTTCTTAGTTTTCTAACAAATATCATTATAATTTCAAAAAAAAATATTATTACAATTGCAAAAACAACATATCTAAATATTGAATTATGCTCAAATTGTTCACTAGTTACATTTTCCATTGTTATATTAATATTTTTATTCTCCATAATTTATAATTATTTTTTAAATAGTAAAATTGTTAATATAATAGATCCACTTAATATTAATAAATATGGTTTGTTTCTTTTTTTCATTAATAATAATTTATCACCACTTTCTATTATTATTTCTTGATTATGAAAATGATTATAAATATATAAACTATTTCTTATTACATTATTCTTTATTGTTTTTAATTTATTAACTTTGTTATTGTAATAATTTAATAAAGATGAAATCATTTTTCTTGAATATACCAATTTTATATAATCAATTTTTTATATAAAATTATATTATGTCTAAACTTTCTGGAAAATACCTACTTAGAGATTCTCCTCCATATCATGCAAATGATTATAAAGGTATTATTAAAAAAGGTCAAAATAAAGATAAAAATAAAAAATATATTTCCCTTCCTGATAAAAATAATATTTTTAAATGGGTCCTTATAGATGATGCTAAACTTTATCAAACACATGATAATGGTAATAGACCATTTCTAGTAATAGATTCTGGTAATAAAGTTAATGTATATAGACAAAAATATAATTTTGATACTGATTCATATGATTTATACAAAAAGATTTTTGAATCAAAATATGATGAAATAATAATAGGAAAAAATTCAAATAATCCTTTATACAGTGAACCCTTTACTGGTAATAGTATATTATTAAGATTAAAAAAAGAATATATATTTATCGGTGAAAGAATTATTTCATTTCAATTAATTGATGACGAAAATATAAAAAAATATATATCATTTATGGGAAATAATGATGTACCATATCCATATATAATTGGTGAAAATAATACATATTTAATATTAGAAAATGCAATAGTACCAAATGAAATATTAAATTTTAAGGAGGATATATATGGACAATATTATGGGCATGTAAAAAGCAAAGATAATAAGAGTATAAAAAATAGAAGTAAAAATTTAAAATTTAAATTAATTATAAAAAGAGATTTTTAATAATTTGCTAAAAACATATTACTATAACCATTAATATTAATAATTTTATATCCCAATTCTTTTAATAATTTACATATTTTTGAATCATTACCACAATTTGATTCAAATAATATTGGTGGATAATTTGATCTCTTTATAGTTTCTATTCCACCCTCTATCACATGTATTTCATTATCTTCAACATCCATTTTTATAAATCCTATTCCATCTAATCCCACTTTATCCATTACTTTTACTTCTATCTCTTCTTCTCTTATTATATTTTCTTTTGCATGTAATGATGATCCACCACCATCATTACTTATTATTTTTAATTTCTGTATACCTTCTTGATTTAAATTTCCTAATCCATATTGTAAACAAGTTATATTTTTTTTATTTGATAATGCGACACTACCACATAAAGCATAATAAGTCATTTTTTGGGGTTCAAAAGAATATACATGTTTACATGAATTTGCTAATGCAATAGAATATGTTCCAGTATGTGCACCTATATCAAGAAAAATTTTATCAGAAGAGCAAAATTGTCTACACCATTCAATCAAATTTGATTCAAAAAGGCCATTATTAATATAATAATTAATATTATTTTGAGGCAATATGTATGTTTGTTGATTATTTAAAAAATATATTTGATTTTTAGTATTATCATCAACATAATTTGAATTCTGAGTTAAAATAAAATATGAACAACTCATTTTATTTTATTTTAATATTTTATACTTATATTAATTATCAAATATTACTCTAGCTCTCCCATCATTAATTTTTAATACATTATACGATAATCCATAAATTCTAAATTTAGCTGGATTTGTATAAGATACAGATTTATTTAAAATTACTTGTAATTGTATATCATCTATTCTACTAAAATTACATGCACCAGATGGTTGATATTTTTGAGGAGCAAATGCAAATGAAAATACCATGATACCTGTTTGAGGAGATCTACTATGACTACGTAAAACTTCGAGATATTCAAAATAATTAGAGGGTCTCATAGAAATTCTGTCTTTACCATTAAGAATTAATTGGGCTGATTGAATTAATGATTTACTAGTAGGTAATATACCATCAGTATAATTAAATTTATCACGTAGATTACCTAAAACTAAGTATTCAGGTTGTGATCTAAAAAATAATTCTTTAGTAGGGTGTATAAAACCAATATTAATTAAATTTCCAGAATTAAATAATAATCTTTCTGTATCAGATTGTAAATAATCAAATAAAATTTCTAAACTTGCTCTAGAAAATTTAAGTTTTTCTTGATCATCTAATAAATAATAATCAACATATAAATTACTTGTTTTGATTGTTAAATTATTTAAAAAACTTAATGTTGTTGATTTACTAATATATACAGATTCAGTACCAGTTATATTACATGAATAATTTGTATCAATTCCTGTTAATCTCCCATTTAATCCTGATGTTAATAATAAACTTTGATTTGTATTGACTTTAATATAATTTAATTTTTGTGTTATTGGATCATGTGATAAAAATTTTACATAAACATTATTATTTCCTTGTTTTTGAACTAAAAATTCACTAAAATTGTAATTCACTATATTTTTATCTACAGTTATACTATATTGTGGACCATATAATAAACAATCTGTTAAATTACTAAATTCTACATGTATTTTAATATCAGAATGATACATTGAAATTATCGGTAAAGGTAAAAAATTTCTACAAAATGAAAATAATAATGGTACATATAATCTATATGTTGGTTTTCCTGCTGTAAATTCATATAATTCTGGTCTATCACCTATTATGTGATGAATTCTATCTAAACCATTTAATTCAAACCAAATATTCATCCAATCACCATATTGTCTATCAATTATACGCCCGCCGATTTCAAATTCAACAGTTTTAATTATATTTAAACCAATTTTTTTATTCCAAGCTACAAATACTTCTGTATTACCAAATTTTGAAGGTATTGCAGGTAATTCAATATATAAATAAATATTACCAATAAAATCACCATTTTTTGCTAACACTGATGTAACTTTCTGTCCAAAATTAGCTTTTAAATTAAAATATTGTGGCATAGATTCATATGAAAAATTACAGTATCTTTTATAAACAGCGGTAAAATATGTAATCTCAGGCTTACTTGTTAAATATACATCTTGTTCTCCATATGCTACTAATTGTATTTGTCCGTTAACCATATTATTATTTTATTTTTTTCTTTATCTAAAAAATAAAATATTTATTATAATTCAAATGCTAATCCCGCTTGTCCTCCCATTATTCTTAATAAATTATATCCTCTTGCTATTAATTTTACATCATAAGCTCCATCATCTGTTTCTAAATTAAAATATGCATCTCCCAACATACTAAAATTACATGATCCTGATGGTTGATATTCATTTGGATATCTTGAAAAATTATATACATGTAATCCTCCTATAGGCATATTCATATATTTATCGAAATTAATTTTAGTTGTTAAATCACTATCTTCATTAAATCTTTCTTGCCCATTTAATTTTAATATACTTCTATTTATTGGTGATTTTGTTGGATATGGTTTATGTTTATCATTTATTACATTATTTGTTGTTAATGGTATATATTTTACATTTGGATATTTTTCGTATAGATATCTATATTTTTGTCTTGATAATTCTGTTATAGGATTATCTTCATCATATCTATCATAATTTGATAATAATCTGTAATATTTAGATGTAGTATAATTAAAATATTGTTTATTTACAACATTTTGTTTTGGTTGTGCAAACCAGAAAATATCTTTTACAGGGTTCATTAAATTCATCTTTGTACTAAATTTAGTTCCATAATGTGTATAATTTCTGTAATTTTCTTGTTCTATTAAATATTCATGCTTCATTGTTGCAAATGTCTTTCTCTCTTCACTATCTAAATAGATATACTTTAAATATAATTTCATCTTTGGTTTACCACTACTTATAAATTTTGTTAATGGATCACTTATAATTAAATCTTCTAATTTATTTATTTGCATTGTTAATCTTATATCTGAATGTAATAATGATATTATAGGTAAACTTAATCCCGCATTATATCTATTGAAATAAAATGGTAATGGTATGTTTAATTTATATTTTGGTAAATTTGATCCACTAAATTTAGTTAATTCAGGAACATTACCAATCATCTTATAATATCCTTCTTTCTTACCAACAGTTGTTCCTAATTCCGATGCAATATTTATAAAATCACTTGTTAATTTTTCTATTAATACATTATTTATCGATAAATCATAATATTGACATATATATTTACCTAAATCTTCAATCCACGCAAATCTTGGATTTTCACTCGTCATATTAGATACTGTATTTATCTCATTATTTACCTTGTTCTGTCCCTCATAATTTCTTACTTCATCATTATATGATAATAAAAAGTTATTTTTTATTGTAGGTATATCAGTAATAATTTGATTATTCTGTACAATTCTTAAACATAATGAATTTTGTACATTAATTAATTTATTGTTAAATATTGTATTCGCATAATATTCAAATGTATGACCTTCTGATTGAAACCCATTGCCAATATATGAATCTTTAAATATTAATGGCACATTAATTAAATTAATTCTCTTATTCGCTAATTCTGATAATAAACTATTTATAAATGTATCTAATGTTTGTAAATTTTGTGCTATACTATTTGATAATGGATCTGTTTGTAATATTAAATATCCATCATAATTTGAATATGATTCACCAAAAGATGAAACATTTTTATATGTATATAATCCATATCTTTCTAAGAAATATGATGGTGTAATTTTGTTTGGTGGATTATCAAAAGTAGTATATACACCAATAATTTCTCTATCTAATAGTGGTTCAACTCTTGATGATAATTTAGTAATTTTACTTAAATTTTCCAATTCATCTATTTTTATTTCTCTCTTTTCTATTTTTATCGGCTCTTCTATTATTTCACTTATTATATAATTATTTAATTTACTTTCTATTTTAATATATTTATCATTAAAATCATCATTTACATATATAAAACTAATATCTAATAAATTATATTTATTATCATTTATTTTTTCCTCATTTAATTTTATTGTTGTTAAATATATTGGATTATTACCATATATATCATCAACAAAATAAATATCAAAGTTATTACCTATAAATTCATTAATTTTTTTATTCTTTTTTATTCTAAGTTTACCCTTCACCAATTCTTTTTGATATACCTTATTAATACTATTTATTATATTAAATGTGGAACTTATTTCATATTCTTCTATTTTTATACACCCTATGCATTCCTCTTCTATATAATAATATACATTTCCTTTTGTTTCAAAACTATTATCATTTAATCTTATATGATTACCATATATTCCATCATTATAAACTTTATATGTACCCAAAAATTTTCTATTTATTCCATGTTTATTATTTGCAACATATAAATTTAAAAATTGATCAGTATAATTATACATTTTTATTATATAACTATTCTCAACTAAGTAGTCAATATCTATTTTATTAATCGTGTCTGCATTATATTCATTCATTTTTATTTCAAAATTTTTTATTACACTCTTCAAATATTTGTTTTTATTAATATTTAGTATCTCTTTATCATTTACTTTAATTATTCCATTTGTATCACATTTTAAATTAATAATACTCTTTGGCCTTACCTTTATTATTCCCCCTATCTCATTGTTATTATATATTATATTAAATTTTATTCCATATACTCCATCTGGAATACAAAATAAATCTTCATTTTTGATAGTAAAACTATTATAAATTTTATTTTCACTAAATGGTACTTTATAATAACCTATATTTGGAAATATATCATACCTTTTTTTATTAATTTTTATAGTTTCATTTGATATACCATAATATTTATTATTATTTGCTAATTGTATTTTTATATGATATTCATTTTCATTAAAAATCTCATTTATATCAAATTCTAATTTATAACAATAATAATTATTATTTGTTATAATATCATTTTTTATAAATATATTATCTAATGATATATTTACTACTTGATTTATTAATTTTTTATCAAAATATAATATTAAATTAATTTTTTTTTCTTCTACATTATAATAATCATCGTAATTTATTATATGTACACATACATTATAATTATAATCTACATTTATTTCATTTTCTAAATCCATTATTGTCATTCCATTATATTCTAACTCTACATTATATGAATGGATATTAATATTTCCTATTTTTATTTTTTGATGATTTTCTTTAGAATCATATTTCTTTACTGGTGAATAATATATCGGCATTTTTTCATTTAAATCCATTATTTTTATTATATAATTACTATTTTCTAGTAATCCATCTATTTTATATTTTATTAAAACATCTGAATTTATTTTAGCATTGTAATTATTTATTATACTGAATTTTAAATTTTCTAATTCTAAATTATCATTTATATGTATATATCTATTTGGATTTGATAAAAATATATTGTAATTTTTTACTGATTGTAAAACAATATAATAATTTGCATTTATAAATTTTATCCTAGGATTTAAAAATATACTAGAACTAAAATTTATTTCATATACTTGTTTATTTTTACTATATATTAAATTACCTAATTTATATGTTCTTTTTATATTATGATTGTTTGATATTAATATTACTTTGAATTCTTCTTGCTCTGAAAATATCGGACAATTTATATTGAATTTTACTTTATACTCTTTACCATTTATTATTATAATATTTGGTGATATTGTTTTGATAGGATAATCAACTATAAAACTATTAATATCATCACAAATATAATTATTATTTTTTGTTTTCCAAGAACCATAATTAACTAAGTAAGAAGGAGTAATTTTAGGAAGACCAATGAATTTTGATTCACTTCCAAATATTAAACCTTCAATTATAATATCCTCATCTTCAGTTAAATTAATATTTTTTAAATTATAATTTGTCCATGTGTTTGATTGATTTTGATATATTAATTCTAAATCTTTACAGTCATTCCCAAATTTTTTTATAAATATATTCTCTGTGTAATCAATATAAACTTTGTTTTTATTTCTAACAAAAAAATTATTAGGTATTAAATTAATATTAGTTCTCATTGAATTAATATTAGAATAATTTATTTAAATCTATTTTTATTTTATTAATTATCTATATTTATATTATTATTTTTTATTGGTGGATATATTTCTAATTTTATATTATCAGATTCAATTTGCAAATAATTTGTTGTATATAATAAAAATTCTTCTAAATTTTTAATTTTAATTTTATTTTCTTTTATTTCTAAATCCATTAAATACATTCTATTTTCATATAATTTATTATTTGATACATATAATTTTAGATTATTCATTTTATATTTAATTCTAATTTCATATGTATCATCAATTTTCTCTATTATCATTTTCTCTTTTTTATCTATAAATTCTATATTCACCCTCTCTATTACTTCATTATTCTTAATTAATTCAAATGTTTTGTATTTATCAAATCCATTATCATATTCTATTTCATTACTATTTATTATTTCATTATCTATTTTTATTTTATCACAATTGAATTTAAATTCATTGCTTTCATTCATTATTCCATATATAAAACGTTCTTTTACTATATATTTTCTCAATAAGTTATTTATATTTGTTATTATATTTGAATATCCATATGCCCCCGCATCTGTTATTCCTATTATATATATTGGTAATTGTGTTGGTTGAATACTTATACTTATTCCATTTGTTATAAAATCAGATATATTATTACTATCTATACTTGTTAATAATATTAAATCATATCCACTTTCTCCAATATTTCCAGTTGTTATATCACCTGTTGTATATATTGAATTACATGCATATAAATCTAATGTATTTGGTGTTGTTACAAAACTACCTGTAATTAGTGTATTTGAATTATTATTATCTAATGTTAGTGAAACTGGATCTGTAGTTAATGAAAATATTTCATTTGTTAATACTAATATATTATTTGGATCGTCTACTCTTATATCAAAATTAAATGTGTCACTGTTTACATCTCTTACAGTTAAATAATTTGTATTATTAAACATTTCTAATACAACATCAAATTCTGCATAATATCCATATAATCCACTAAAATTTACTGCTAAAGGTTTTACATATGTTCTTTCTTTATAAGATAAATCAGTACCAATATATGCATAAATAGTTGATATATCAGAATTCCAATTATTAAAGATAATAACTGGATGTGTAGAACTTAATGTTGGATTATTTTCTAATGTTGCTGTAATATTGTTTGTTATTACTTTTGTTAATGCAATTTCATCCTGTATAAAATCAGCATTTATATTATTATTTACTGTATTACTTGTTAATATTTTCATATTAGTATCATTTGAATAAGGATGTGTTACATCTAATTTAATTTGCCATTTATTCGCTAAATATGATTCTATATTTTCTATTTGATTACTATATAAATATTTTTCATTGAATAATAATTCATGTATTCTTACATTTGCAACATCAGTAGTTGAACCATATTTCCATCCTCCAATTGTACAAAAATCACTTAATAAATCATCTGGTATACCAGCACTTGCTGTATTCCATGAACCTACTATTAATCCATTTTTTCTTATATATAAAGTAGTACCATCATATGTTACTGTAATTAAATATTTCTGGCCTAAAATAAATGGATATATATATGCATCATAGTTATTACCTAATGAAGCTTGCCATCTGTAATATTCATTATTTATAATTAATGAAATTGCATACGTATTATTACCATCGTGTTGTTTACCTGAAATATATGAATTGTTATTATTATATGTAAATACTTGAAAGAATGTATATGTACTTGTATTATTAAATACTGTTTGTGGTATATTTAAATATGAATTATTTAATGTCTGATATTGTCCTCTGAAAAATATTGATTTATTTTCATATATTGGTTGACTACCACTTACATTATTTTCTGCATTATTAGATTCACCAGATATATCATTAACATTTGATATTATATTATTTGAATCGTATGTTATATTATTTTTATTACTTGCATCAATCCATAATGTAAATCCATACATTTTTAATAATTTAATATCAAAATTAATTTTATAATTATATTTAGAAATATATTGGGGGTTATTTCTATATTCTAAATTATCTATATATAAATTACCATATGGTACTAATTCAGTTAAATATTTATTATTAGGTAATGTTTCAGTTGTATTAAAAGTTAAAGTAAAATCATTATTACCAGGATAAATATTATTATTACTTAATGAACCATCTAATACAAATCCTTGTATATTTCTATCTAATGTATAATTAATATCTCCCGTTATTTCTATTTCATTATATGGTTCAATTACTGGTAAAATATTGTTAGATATTATACAATTTGTTGTTAGATTTGTTAATAATTCCCATTCTACTCCATTTTTACTTCTTGCTATTCCTAAACTTGAACATGCATAGAAATATTTTCCTCCCTTATTATCTATATAACTTATATTTATTACACTCACACTAAATATACTATTGCCATTTATTGAATTGTACCAATTAAATCCATCATATGAATATACTAATCTATTATCTGATCCACTATTCGCTCCAGCTACCCATACCTCTCCATTAGATGCTATACATGTACCATATCCATTGTTAAATATGTTATTTGTGTCACATGATAACCATGTAATTCCATCACTACTATATATTATTTTATTAGTTCCATTACCTACACCTATAAATTTATGACCATCTGTTGCTAATCCATAACATGTAGTCATTAATAAATTTGCATCACTTGGTGTCCAAGTTGTTGAATCAGTACTGTATGTAACAACATCACCAGTTCCACCAACAACCCAAGTTGTACCTTTTGCAGAAATACTATTAATAGAACTAAATGTGTATCCAGATCCAAAATTCCAATTAATTCCATTTGAGCTATAAGAAATAGATTTTGTACTATTATGATCACCAATTGCTTGCCATTTATTTGATATTTTATTATATAATATAGCATAAATTGATCCATTAAATAAACTTGATGAACTTGACCAATTAATACCATCATCTGAATAAAATATATTACCGTTATCTTGTCCAGACAAGAATCGTGATCCATTTGTTGCTAATGCTATTATATTATTACTTATAATTTGTCCACCTGTAAAATTTAAATTATTATATGAATTATAATATCTAGTATCAGATCCTACAATAATTATATCATCAAATGTAGTAGGTAATAATCTTGCTGTATTTACAGTTAATGGTATATTTATTAAATTTAAATAAATTATTTCTTCATTATCAAAATTATCAGTACCAGTTACAATAGTACCTGTAAATTCAGTTGAAGATAATGTTTGTACAAAATCAACTATTAGACTTTTAGAATGATCATAATTATATAATGATATTCTGCAATTTGGAATTGAATTAATTTTAGTTATCCATCCAATAGTATTAAAATCATTATTTAATGAAAATGTTATAGTAGGGTCATTATTAGTAGTTGTGAAATATCCACTATTAGTTGATCCATATTTTAATACTAAATTAGTTTGTTCTTTTATAAACCATGTAATACCATCATAACTTGTTGCAATATTACCATCTCCTACAGCAATAAATAATTCACCATTCCATGTAATTGCAGTAATTTCTGATAGTGTATTATTACATAAATTCCAATTAATACCATTATAACTATATATTAATCTATCTCCACCTGCTACAAATAATTTATTATTATTACATATTGCATTACATCTTGTAATTAATCCTATTGTATTATTATTCCATATAATTCCATCATAACTATAAATAATTTTATTTGAATTACCGCCTGCTAATATAATTTTTTTATTTGTACATATTGCTTTACATTCACTAAAATATCCTGATACATCTGATGATTGATACCATGTTACACCATCATCACTTGTTGCTAAAATATGTCCTGTAGATCCACCTGCAATAAAAATTGTACCAGTCCATATAATTGTATTAACAACTCCTACTATAGTATCATTTGTACATACTTCCCAATCATAATTGTTATAACTGTAAATTAAATTATTATTGTTACCACCACCACATAAAGTAATACCTTGATTTGTACAAATTGAATTTACAGAATCATCTAATAAACTATTACCCGATGATAAACTAAAATCAAAGCCATTTATACTGTACATTAATCTATTTGTTCCAATACCACCAAATAACCAAATTTTATTAAAACATATTGCCTTACATTTATCAATACTAATATTTATATTTTGCCAATTTAGGCCATCATAACTGTAATTTAAATAATTTAATCCTATATAACTTGAATATATTAATTTATTAATTTTATTCTCATAATCTAAACCACCAAATCCTGAGCTACTAATTATTGAATTACCATTTGTATCATACCATGCTATACCATTATAACTATACATAATTTTCTTTGTTTGGCAGCCACCAGCAATCCATTTATCACCTTGCCATGAAATATCAAATATTAATTGATTAAATTCATTATTTAATTGTGTTATTACATTCCAATCAATACCATTATAACTATATAATGCTCTATTTGCACCATCACATGCTGCAATAAACATTGTACCATTATATGATATCGAATAAACAACATTAACTAAATTAGTAGATTCATTTATACCAAACCAATTATCACCATCATATGTGTAAATTATACCTTGTGTTGATCCAGCTACTAGAATATTACCATCAGTTGCAAATGTATTAAAATTATTATTTTCTAATGTAATTTCTGATTTAATTTCTGTAAAATCTAAACCGTTTGATGATACAATCATACCTCTTTTCCCTGTATTATGATAACCACATATATATAATCTATTTTTAAATTCTATTATACTTTTAGCAACATCTGATAGTAAATTTGATGCATTTGCTAATGATTGCCATATTAAACCATCTCTACTATAAATTACTCTATATGTTCCTTGACCAACTGCATAATAGTAATTTTTGAATTTATATACATTCCAACATAAATTTGATGTTAAATATATATTAGGTAGAGACATAGGATACCATTCTAAGCCATTATAACTTATTAACATTGACCATGTGCTATTTCCCATTGCAATATAAAAATTATCAAACTTTTTTATTTTAACGCACCATGTTTGCATATAATTTGAACCAGATGGTACTACCAACCAATTTGCACCATTATAAGAATAATATAAATGATCATTTGAATCTGAACCAGTAAAATACTTTTTATTACTTATAAAATTTTTTAATTTTGTTGTACATACTGTTAATATATCATTCATTGTATTATTTAATTGTACCCAATTTATACTATCATAACTATATATTGTAATATCACCACTTATCATCCATTTATTATTTATCCATTTTACAGAATTAATAGTATTAAATGAAAATCCTGTACTTAAACTACTCCAATTAATACCATCTGTACTTTTAATAATTACTGGTACTGTTGCTAATGTTCCTATTATTATCCATGTTTTATTATAATAATCAATATCTAATCCAGCATCAAAATAATTTGTTACTTGTGATGGAGATGTAAACCAATTAATACCATCATAACTGTAACCTAATTTATCATCTGTTCCAATACCAACAAATAAACCATCATTATATATTATTTTTTTACATGATGTCGTAAATACTCCATTGCCGCTTTCACTATTATTCCAATTTATACCATCATAACTATAATTTATTTGAGCATATGAATCACCTCCACCAGCAACCCATATATTTTCACTTACTGCTATCGTATTTACTACTAAATTAATAGTTACTCCTGTTGATTGTGTCCATGTAAATCCATCATAACTATAAGCTAAGAACCAACCATCACCAGCAACAACCCATATTTTATTCCAAGTGACGTCTTTTACAACAGAAAAATAATCGTTAGCATAAGTTGGTAAGAAATTTATACCATTTAAACTCCACATTAATCTATTATTACCACCTCCTCCTAACATCCACATATCACCATTAAATGCAATTTTATTAGCAAAACTCATATAATATATATCACCAATATAATTATTAACTATTGGTCCCCATTTAATTCCATCAAATGAATACATTGCTTTGTTTGCAATATTAAAAGCTAATAAATAATTACCAGAATCAATATTAGTTGATTCATTAACTTTATAAATTTGTTCTATTTGTTGATTCTTTGATTTTATAAAATTAAATTGTGATATTCCAAAATTATTTGCTATTTCTATCCAATTTAATCCATCATAACTATATCCAATTGTATCATTTGTAATAGCTAACCATAATGTTCCATTCCATTCAATATTTTTAATAGTTTTATTTATAAAAAATGATACAGTTATTCCTGTCCAATTTATTCCATCATTACTATACATTAAATTATTTTCATCTTGTCCTGATGCACCACCAGCTAACCATAAAATACCATTCCATTCTAATGAATTACATGATACATTTAATATTGCATTACCAGATGTTGAACCAGTCCAATCAAAACCACCATAACTATATGTAATTTGATTAGTACCTTGACCACCAGCTACAAATAAAAATCCATCAGTTTTTATTATATTTGCACCACCAGTAAATGTATAATTTCCTAATGGTATACCATACCAAGAAGATAAATTATCAACTAATATACATAATGGATCGGCACCTAAATTTGTTGCAATTGTAATTTTTGAATTACTAGTCATACTTGTAAATACTGAACTTGTTGAATATATTGATGAACCATTCCATTCAGTACCATTTACACTCCATAATATATTACCAGTATTGCCAAGTGCAAACCATAATTTACCATTCCAATAAAAATTATTTATATCACTTATAATATTACCATTATAAGATGGTTTAAAATCTTTTCCATCATAACTATAATATATTTTTGCTCCATTATTAGTTCCTAATAACCATATATTGCCATTATATCCTAATGCTCTAATATCTCCATATGTATTTATTTTATATCTATTATATGATAAACCATCATCAGATGTCATTAAATTATATGAATCTAAATTTCCACAAACAATTGTAAAATTTAATGGATTTGTAATATTAACTAAATTAGTATTAAATTCATTTGTTAAAGTTAATTTTGTTTTTTCAAATTCAGGAAATTCATATGTAAAATTTGATGTAAATTCATTATTTAATTCAGTTATGTTTAATGTAATATTCATATCTGTATATACATCATTTGAATCTTTTGATAGTAATTTTATATTTTCTCCTAATAATGAATTGTCCCATCCTCCTAACGTTATATCATAATTATCAGTTGTATTATCATAATGATCTAATGTTATATTAAAATTATCTTTTTCAACATATTTAATTAATGAAGATTTACCATTATTACCAGTTAAATTATCTTGATCGAAACAAAATAAATATAAATTTGTTATTTTAGAAGTTATGTATAATATTACTGAATTATCTATTGAATTTACTTTGTAATTATTATTTTCAGTTATAGGATCATTAATCGGTGTTAAATAATAATATGCATATTCAGATTCTCCATAATACAAATATATATTATCTACATACGTATCTAATGTTATTTTTATTTTTTGTCCATATTCATCATTATATGTTATTCTATATGGTTTTTCTGGTGTAATTACATAATGTGGATTTGCTAATGTTACTACTATTGGAGTTGAAATAATATAATCAATTTCTGTTGAACCAAAATCATTTGGATCATTACTTTCAGATATTCTTAAATAGTAATTACCTGCGTCTAAAAATCCAAAATCAAATACAAAATTACTTTCTAAATTGTTAATATTTAATTGAATTGGTGGTATATCTAATAATGTTTGTGTATTATCTAATATATATGCATACAATGGCTCTAATTCATATAAATCTTCAGACCAACCAGTTAATGTTACTGTAAAATTTGGTGATGAATTATCATAATGATCTAATGTAAAATTAAAATTTGCTTTATCAAAACAATTAATTAAATCACTGCGTGTAAAAGAATCGAATGCAGGTACATTATTAAAATCAGCTGTTGCATAAAAATATAATGTACTATATTGTAATGTAGAATTATCAAAATTAAATGTTGCTTTTACTACATTATTAGTATTTACTACCGTTATAGGACTACTTGCTAATTCTGTTAAATCTTCATCACCATCTGCTATTATATTTGAATAAAATATTCTTATTGTAGAAAATGGATATGTTGCATTATTATATGTACCTAATGTAATTGTATATTCATTTGTTGATTGGAAAAACCCATAATTCTTATTTATTGAATAATTTACTAAATTTACATATATAAAATCTGTTATATTCACATTTATATCATTTGATGTTCTTGTGTTTCCATCTGGTATATTTGATATTGTAATATAATATCTACCAGTATCTGGCGCAGGAAATGTTGCATTAAATTGTGCTTGATTATAATTATTTACTGTTGCTGATGTTAAATAAGTTTGATTTGCATAAATATTATCACTATATGTTGGATCATCTTTACTATAATATACATATAAATTTTTTAATGCTATCTTTTGTGGAAATCCTAATGTAATATAATATGGATTATAATAATTGTAATGGTCTAATGTAAAATTTAATACTGGTTTATCAAAAAATACAAATGCATTTGTTACAAAAGTATCATTTTCTGTTGGTGTATCATTATAAGTAACATAAAAATATAATGTATCAGTATTATAAGTTGCATAATCAAAATTAATATTAAATGATAATTGATCACCTACAATATTTGCATTTTCTAAATATGTTAAATTGCTAAAATTTGGATTATTACCAACAAATACTTTTATTGTTTGATAATAATCTGTTATATCTACTAATTGCCCTTGATAATATGATGTTATTGTAAAATTAAATGTTTTACTAATATTATAATATGCCCAATTATTATTACTATCATTGTTTTCTAATACAATATTTATTGGCGGTATTATAATTAATGGTTCTTGGATTTCTAATACTATTGTTGATGTACCAATAGTTGTATTATCTGCAACTGTAATATAATTTTCTGATTTTAAGAATAAATAATTGAAGAACCCATAATATCCTATCGATTCATTTCCTATTATAATCTCAGTTTCTCCTAAATATTCTTCTGTATCTGTATCAAATACATATAATGTTGTTATATTTAATGAAGCTGACCATCCTTCTAATTTTATTATATATAAATTATTATCTTTAGTTGGTACTATAAATCTATATGGATGTGTTATTGGTAACTTATATTGTAATCCCCATTTCCATGCTAAATAACCTTCTAATTTTCTAACATATGCTAATGGTAATGTTTTAGAATAAATTAATACTTCCGCTATTTGACAATCTGATGTTTCACCGCCATTATATCTTAAACCACGTAAACCTTGAGCTGATAATGCAGATAATGGTATTTCTGTACCTCTATTAGAAAAATAACCAGAAGTATCTTGTTTTCTTACATATGTATATATATCCCAATTACTATCTGCTAAATTATCATTATATGCTATCCAACCTTCTGTAAATACAACATCTTTTCTACCTGACCAATAACCAATTAATAAATTATTTGATACACCTTGAAATATTCTTGCATTTGTCATACCTTTTAATCTTGATACTGACATAAATGTGAAATTATCAATTATATATTGTTCACTATTATCATTTATTAATGTATATGACTGCGATGTATTAAAATCTAATATACCATTGCCATTTAATCCCCATCTCTTAAATGTTGGATCATTATATCCATATCCAAAAAATGATGTAAAATTAGATCTATTATTCCATGTATTTACTCCTTCATCATTTTGATAATTATATCTTAAATAATTTGCATCATTCCATACATCTAAATTACCAATATTATTTGGTTCATATGATGGTCTTATTACTATTGGTGGACTTGTATAATATGGATGTGATCCATTTAATACATTATTTATTTTCCATTTCCATGCAAGATAACCTTCCATAATTTGTCTATCATCATTTCTAATTGCATTATAATTTATTATAATTTCATTTATAAACCCTTTAAAATAATTATTATTTGTATTGCTACCAATCATTATATCATTTACGTTTAATGCTAAACCAGATATATTTTCTGTATTTATATAATTACCATTCAAATATGTATATAAATTCTCATTTTGACTGTTATAAATATATTCTATTATATTAAAATTATTATCTACATTTGTTACACCATAACTATTATTATTATAAAATATTTTTATATTATTATTTGATCCATCTCTTCCTATACCCATTGAATTAACTTCATCATAATCATTATTACCCGTATTAAATAAACTTAATAATCTACCATCATTATCACATGTAGCATCCATTTTAAAAACAATAAATATAGAAAAAGGAATATCAGTATAAAAATAATCACTATTCTTTGTAAATTTACTTGTACCATCAAATTCTATACTATTTACTTCTGTTATTTCTGTTGTATTTGCAACTACATTAGTACCAGTCATTATTGTATCTAATCTTATATCTTTCCATGTATTAACTTCATCATTTGTTAATGTTAAACTATTTATATTATTTCCATCAAACCATGTATATAAAAATCCTGTAATACTAGATGGATTTAATATAAAATTTGTAGTACCATATGGATAATTTTTATGTGGGTGATTATTCGGTAATTTTGGATTTAAATTCCATTTCCATGCTAAATATCCTTCTAAATCTTTGATATCAATATCACTTAATGGTGTATTATATATTACTACTTCCTTTATATAACCATTAAATAAATTATCAACATTATTTGAAATATATCTTCCTCCCATTATAAAATCAGTTGATACTCCTGCATCACCAACATAAGTATCAGTTGTATTAGTTGAACCATTATTTCTTATAGTAATTGAATTATTATCATTTTTTACAACATAAATTCCAGATTGACCATTATTCGCTGTTAAATTTATTAAATTATTTGATATATTAAAATTATTTGTTGTATCATTATTTATACTTGTTCCTCCACTATCTGTATCATTAGTATTGTTATAATCAAAAAATGTAATTAATCCTGAATTATTTACCTTAACATCATCTTCAAATACTACAAATATTGTATAATTATTTAAATTCATTGATACACCTTGATTCATCATATATGATGTACCATCAAAATATAAACCTTTTCCAGCTACATATTTTGGTTTATCTATAGTTCCTATATCTAATGAATACAACCCAGTCATATCATAGACATTTGATACATTTAAATTAGTTTGATTTACATTATTTATATTAGATAAATCATACCATGAAAATAATCCATTATAATCTTTTGGATTTTTTGGTTCTACTGGTACTGTTAATGGTTCATAAAATTTATATTTATGATAATATGATAAATTATTTACTAATCCCCATTTCCAACATAAATAACCTTCTATCAATTGTTTTTCATCACTACTTAATACTTTATTAAATATTAATATTTCATGTAAATTTCCATTTAAATATTCACCACCTGATGTTTTACCTATATAGTTATTATATTGTGTTTGTATTCTGGTAGTTGGAGTATCCGTAACAGTATTACTTATATTTAATTCTAATCTTCTTTCTCCTCCACTTTCATAACTTCCCATTAATATATTAGGCTGACCACCAATGATACCAGTATTAATATTTGTATCTACATACCACCAATAGTTTATAATACCTGAACTACCATCACCTCTAAATGCATTTACACCACCTTGTGTACCCCAATCACCACCACCTAAAAATCCACCAGATTGATTTATTGCATCAAATATAATAAATATAGTATAAGATGTATCATTATATGGTAGTGTTTCATTTGGTATATTAAAGAATTGATCAGTACCATTAAAATAAATCTTATCATTTTGATATTCTGGACAATTATAAGGATTACTTACTGTAGCATCATTATCGTTACCAGATTTATCTAACCATGCAGTTACACTTGAACCATTTTTTGTTACACTAGTTGGATCGCCTGCATCATACCATGCTTGTAATCCAGTTACTGTTAATGGAATTAATAGACCTTTGCTTTGATTTTCATATATTTTTGCAGTAATACTCGTAAAAGTTATAGGTGTATCAATTAATATTTGTATATCTGAACCTGTTAATATATATCCAGTGTTATTATTAGATACATAAAAGTAATATGTACCATTATTATTTGTTGGTTGATATGAAAATGTTAATTCATTATTTGTAATAGTAGTATCTGTAATTAATGTTAAATTATATCCACTATTATCACTTCCGATTAATACATACCATGTATTTGTATAGGTTCCAATATCATAATTTTCTGTATTACTAAATGTTATTGTATATACATTATTAATGTTATTAAATCCAATATTTTTATCAATATTAGTATTAATTGTTAATACTGGAATAAAATTGTTTGGATCATTTTTTGTAAATTCTTCATTATAATATCCATTTCTTGTTGTCTTATCATGTAATTTTAAATAAAAATTTCTATTAAATATAAATTTATCTGTAAATGTTATTCTATATGCATCTGTATATATAATATCTGTTGCTGTCGTAAACGTTTTAAATAATACTGGTTCATCGGAATAATCACTATTTAAATATGCATATAAATATAAATTTGGCGTGTTATCTGTATATAATTGACTCCATCCATCTAATGTAATTTCATATGGTGGTGTATGTGTTGTGTTATTAATACTCGCACTTAATGTTCCAGTTATTACTATAGGTATAGGTAAATTATAATTTATTACATTATCATTTGATTTTATCGTTATATAATAAAATCCTTCTAAAAATGTGTTTGTAAATGTTGCTGTATAATTTGGATCTGAAAATTGTATAGTATCAGATGTTAATAAATAAGTACTATTACTAAAATCACTATTTGTTGATACCCATACATCTAATGTTGTATATTCATATGTCCAATTTGTTAAAATTATTGTGTATTGATCAGAACCATTAAAAAAATGATCTAATGATATACTTAATGGATTATAAATAATTGGTTGATCTAATTGTGCACTTATTAATACGCCATTAACATCTTTAACATCAGATATTCTAATATTAACTGTACCTGTTGCATTTTGCATTACAAAATCAGCCTGATATGTTTCTCCAAAATATATATTACTCGTTTCTGTTATTAATGTATTTGTATCTGCATTCATTACAAATAATTTCTTAATATTACTATAATCATTTGACCATCCACCTAAATATACCGTTAAATTTGGATTTGCAGTTGCATCATAATTATTTAATCTTACTGTTATTGCTGGTTTATATGTTAAACCAATCCAATCATCATACCATATATATCTCAATGAATTAGCAGGAACAACGTAATAAAAATTATTTGGGCCTTTTACTTCAATAGAAAAATTATTAATATTATTAATTCCATAATAATCACCTTTTTGTAATGTATTAGGTACGTAAAAGAATCCACCTTGTTCATATTCTTTTATATTAAATGTTCTATTTACTTCTATTTTATTAAAATAATAATCATCTTTTTCATATATATTAATCTCATTTTCTAATTTATCTTTTACTATATCTGTAATATTAATATTTAATGTTTTTGATTTATTATTAGTATCTGATATTGTTATATAATTATTGTTTGTTGTAAATGCATAATTTAAATCTAAATAATATGACTCTATTTGCTTTCTTCTATTCACATATTCATTTATCTGCTTTTGCTTAATATCTACTCCCCATTTTCTTGCCAAATAATTCATCGTTCTATTATATTCATTTTCTGATAATTTACTATTATACAATATCATTTCACATAAATAACCCTTCCATTTATTACTTCCACCAATTTGATAATTTCCTATATTCATTCCATTATAATTAAACAATATCCCAAAATTAAATTCATTTACATATACATCATTTATATATAACTTTCTTATTGTTCCATCATATCTTATTGAATATATATTTAATTTATTATCATATCTCATTGGTGAAATATATTGTGTACCATAGGCTGTTAAATAACTAATTATTTCTGTGTTATTTGGTCCTGAATTTATATTAAATACATATGGATCATCATCATCTTGTGATGTATATTTAAATCCAATTAATCTTCCGTTTAATTCTGAATTTTTAAGAGCAATCATATCATTACTTGCAGAAAATACAACAAAAAATGTAATTTCTGAATCACTTATTGGTACATTATTTGTTACACCAATATATGAATTATCTAAATACATACCATTTACATTATTTAATCCATTTATTGGTTGTAAAACTGGTATTGTACTAGTATTATCTATCGTGAATGTATTATTTCCTGATATATCTGTAATTCCAGTAATATTATTATTACCGTTTACAGTAATATAATTTGAATTATTTGAATCAAACCATAAAATACTATTTTCAGTAGGGTTTGTTAATTTACAATCAACTGACCATTTAGCAGAAAAATAATTATATAATTTATTTTTTTCTAATCCTGTTATTACTCTTGGTATTATTATAAATTCATAAATATTACCAATAAAACTAAATGATTGATCTACTACACCATTAATATATCTTGCTCCTAATAAAAATTTATTTATCGTATTTAAACTTCCAAAATTTGCAGTCCCAACTTCTTCTCCATTTACATATAATTTACAATCTCCATTATTATATACCACTTCATATACTTGTTTAATTACAGGATTATTATCTGTTATAAATGTTCCTCCTCCTACTACATTGAAACTCGGTGTTGAACTATAATTAGTAAAAACAAGACCATCTTGATAATCATTAATACCATTTGTTGGTATCGATGAAAATATACCTGTATTATCTGTAGCACTTGTTGATTCACAAATTATTAAAAAAGTACTATTATTTAAATCTAATTCTCCATCAAATGTTAAATATTGATTATTTAATTTTATTTTATTACCTTCAAATATCGGTTGCGTATTTGTATCTAAATTTTCAAATACTTTTCCATTTTTATCTTTCCATCTTATTACTTTATTACCATCTAAATCAAAATTATTAGCTGATGATGCATCTAACCATAAATATGTATCTACATTTACACTACTCGATATTTGACTTGTTTGCCATTTTTCTATTAAATATTTTTCTAATTTATATCTATCTGCATCATTTAATATATTATTTATTACAATTATTTCATATACTTCTCCTGAAAAATTAGGTATATAACCATTTAAATATCGGGCACCTAATCCTAATCCATTAAATTTACCACTATCACCATCTGTAAAACTAAATGTAGATGAATTTACTAATTCACCATTAAAATATAATTTTGCTTCACCATTATTAAATGTAAATTCATATAACCCAAAATCGATTGGTAATGTTGGATTTGTTGTGTCTACTAAAATATTACTATTTGCATTATAATTTTGCTGAAAACTATACTTATTTGTATTATCAGAACCCATAAATGCAAATCCAGTATTATTATTGTTATCATTATCTGTATTATTTAATGGATGACCTACTAAAATACCTTGTTCATTTGTATCATAATTATTATTGTATTGCTTCATTACAATATAAATACTCATATTACTCTGTATTGATTGGGTAGTTATTGTATTTGATAAATATTGATTTCCATTAAATAATAATGCACCATTGTGATATTTAGGTTGATTTAAAATATTAGATTGATTTAAATGAAAATTATTAGAAGATTTATCTAATAATGAACTTACATTATTATTATAATCTTTAATAACAGAAGATAAATTTGATAAATCATACCAGCATATATAATCTAAATTTTCTATAAAACTATTATTATAATCAATTGATCTAACTTTTAATAAATTTGAACTAGGGATATAATTACTATTTAATTTTCTTCTTTTTTTATCACCCAAGTAAGTAGCGGCCGAAATATAATTAAAATACTTAAATTTTTTAGAAGAATTACTAGATTTATAAGAAAAACTATGATGTTTTTGAGTTCTACTAATTATTTTTTTTCTATTACTGGTTTTAATAATATTTATATTTGTATCATTATTTAAATTTTCTTTATTTTTTAACCTATCAATAAATGAGATGGGTTTCTTAACCATATTAATTATCTAATATATAAAATTTTAAATTTATCTTTAAATTTTATATATTAATTCACTTTTTACTTCTTTTTATTCCTTTTTATTCTATTTTCATTATTCTTTTTATCCTCTTTTTTACTATTTATTAACTTTTGTATTTCTTTTGGATCTAAACTCATTTGTTTTGTATCTAAACTTATTTGTTTAGGAATATTCATATTTATTTTTGTATTGGTATTTAAATTTCTTACTATCGG
>JACCED011373632.1_pt1 | contig 26017 bp, 19 predicted proteins | sample 7455021 | NCBI WGS metagenome assembly JACCED01 (sample SAMN15323456, study PRJNA562643) | freshwater metagenome | isolation source: river surface water | place: USA:Blue River Watershed | collected 2017-08-19 | reverse complement strand
TGGTAACCCGGATTGTTTTGAACCCATGAGTTCACCAGGTCCTCGTTGTTGTAAGTCTTGTTCTGCAATATAAAAACCATCATTGGAATCGACGAGCACTTGTAATCGTTCGAGTCCTTCTAAAGCTTGGTCTTGCACCACGAGTAAACATAAGGCTTCACTACCATCACGACCGATACGACCTCTTAATTGGTGAAGGGATGCTAATCCAAAGGTATCCGCATCATGGATAATCATCAACGTTGCCGGTTTGACATCAATTCCTACTTCAATCACGGTTGTGCTAACGATGATTGGCGTATATCCAGTTGTAAAGGCATGCAGAGCATCTTCTTTTTCTTCTGCATCCAACTTCCCATGGAGTAAGGTTACTTGCTTTGGATAACGTTTGGCGTACTGATGAAATAACGTCACCACACTTTGTTTACCAGATTCGGATTCCATGATTTTAGGCGCAATAATATAAACTCGCTTTTGTTGTTCTAAGGCTGCTTTGATTGCATAGTCAATTAATGCATCGCCTTCTTCAACAATCTTGGTTTTGACTTTTCTACCTGCAAACGGAAATTGAAATAAGGTGGAAATATCCATATCCGCATAGAGGGTCATTGCGAGAGAACGAGGAATAGGTGTCGCTGACATCATCAAAAGATCGGCTTGCTTGCCTTTATCTTTGAGTAAATCTCGTTGGTTCACACCAAAGCGATGTTGTTCGTCGATCACTGCAAGACCTAATGAAAAGAATTCAGTGTCTTGAGAAAACAAGGCATGCGTACCAACGACAATATCAATCGTTCCGTTGAGTAAGGATTCTTTGATGGCTTTTTTATCAGCGCTCGGAAGACTACCGACGAGCAAACGAATGGTGAAGCCTTGTTTGCCTAATAATTCTTGTAAGGTTTTGAAATGTTGTTTCGCTAAGGCATCGGTCGGTGCCATCAACGCCCCTTGGTTTTTTCTAATTGCATTTGCGTATAACGCCAGTGCAGCGACGACGGTTTTACCACTTCCTACATCCCCTTGAAGTAAGCGATACATTCTTCGTTTTCCATTCATATCTTGAAGGATATCGTTAACGGCTTGCATTTGATCTTTGGTTAAGTCGTATGGAAGTTTTTCCATCATATCAATGACAGCACCAGTTTTGATCGGCATCATCCGTTCTTTAATCGTCGCTTCATTTTCTTGACGAATCGCCATCATTGTTTTGGTAAATCGGTAGGCTTCTTCATATTTGAAAATGTTCATTGATGTTTCTACATCTTCGATTCGTTCAGGTAAATGAATGGTTTTCAGAGATTGTTTTTTTTCAGGTAAGGAAAATGTTTGTAAAAAATCGTCTGGAAGGATATTGGGAAATTGAATGTCATCGATTAAGGACAAACCTTTTTTGACCAAACGGGTAAAGACAAAATTTTCAATCGTGGAAGGTAAGCGATAAATCGGTTTTAATTTCACACTGTCTGCGGTTTGTTCTTTGAAAGCATTGATTAAGTTAAGTAATTGGCGGCTCGCATCATATTTACCCACGACCATGATCGTGTCACCTGGAATAATCATTCTAGCCAAGAATGGCCGATTAAAGGCAATGACATGCATCAAGTGTCCGTGTTGATCTTTGAAGGTAAAGCGAGTGGTCACCATCGATCCACGACGAAAGATGGAAGGGGTTGAGGTGATCTTACCTTGTAACACCAATCGTTGTTGATCGTGATAAAGACCATTCGTCGTTAAATTTAAATCTTCATAACGATAGGGAAAATGTAAAAGGACATCCGCAAAAGAATGGATGCCCATATCGGCGAGTGCTTGTGCAAGTCGAGGACTACTGGTGAGCTTCATCACTTCTATTATATTCGCTTGGTTTCACTAACGGTAAGATCAAGAGAACTAAAAAGAACACACCGGATAAATCGGGACGAAATAAAATCCGATCTTCAAACATCATTTGCACGGCAAAGCTTAATAACAACGCCCACATTGGAATGGTAATCGCGTACTTCTTCGTCATCGCAATCAAGGCTTTGATGTATTCCCAATGGGCAATCGTTAATAACAAGGTTCCCACCAATCCATAAGAAACGAGGATTTCTAAAAAACCATTATGAAAGCGGTCATTCACAATTTGATACATTAATTGACCTGCGTTACCCGTGCGAACAGCAGTCGCCACACCAAGGTATGTATTGCTTAACCCTAAACCATAACCAAAGAATGTATTTTGATTTTGAAATAACGTCATACCCTCAACCCAAATATCAACACGGGATGTAAAGGAACCTAAAGCAGAACTCGTTAATAAACTCTGAATGCGTTCCATGATGGGATGATCAATCATCCAAATACTTTGATAACCCACCACCATCAAGACTATCAAACTGGTCATCGTCATTTTTAATAAGACAGGACGGCTTCGTAAGACGCGATAAACAAACATACCACCATAGATGAATATATAAAGCACAATGGCAAGCATCGCAGTCTTCGAAACCGTAAAGACGATTAAGATTGAAAAGAGGATGCCTAATAAAGGATAGATCCAACGATGATTTTTTTCCGAGATAAAAAGAGACCCAACTGCATACACACCCATGGTTAGATTAAAGGCATATATATTCGTGTTCGTTGTAAACGAGGTAATGCTTAAACGGGCTCCTTCTGAAAAGTTTTGAAACACATAGACATATTCTTCCCATTCGAAAACCAAACTGTAAAGGACTTCTGCCATCACAACCGCGATGACAATACCCAATACCCAACGGTATAAATATTTTGTCGACACCATCGTAGACGTAAAAAAATATAACGTGTATAAAATCATCCCCACTGACATGCCATAAAACATGCCTTGAAAAATCTTCATCGTTGAAAGTGTAAAGATGGATGTGGATTCATTGAAGCTCGCATTTAGTTGAGACAACAGAATTTGATCTTGACTCCACACTTCTGCAAGGATGGGATAAAGCATCATCAATAAAAATAAAATTTCAATCGGTTGAAGCCGATGGGTTAATCGGTATTCAATCCAAAGCGATAAAAAAATAAATAAACTGATACCCGCAAGAATTAGATAAACCGGGATGGGAATGAGACTAGGAAATTCATGTGACGCTAATGTTAATTCAAAATTTATACTACCAATTAAACCAAGTAGGACGAGGATGAAGAATTTTCGCATGGATGATACTCCTTTGTTTTACACTTTGATTTTACACTTTACATTATAATATGTAAAGTATTATTTGCAATATGTAAATTGTTATTGTATTATCAAATTATGATTAAGACATTAAGTGTAAAGTTAAAAGAACAAAAAATTAAACTTGCAAGGTTGGCGAGTGTCCTTCATATCACACGCCCAACGCTGTATCGGTATATTGAATTGTTTGATCAAAATCAAAAGAATCTGATTCCAAAACATGCAAGACATGTTCTGACACAGATTCATGTCAAACCCAATATTCATGAACCCACTGTTGTATTACCCATTCCGGGAACCATTCCTCAGGATTTATTAAGAAAAGTTCCAAAACCAAAGGAAGTTCTATTCAAACTCCTTCAAACGTTAAATGAGGAAAAAGACCTTAATCTTATTCAAGATCTGATCACCTTATTAAGAACTGGAAAACAACAATCGATTTTACGTTTAGTCAAGCGTTTATCATTATTGGTGGGAAAAAATATGCCTTCAGGAAAACTTGAACACGAAGTCGAATGGCTCATCGATTACATCACGCATAAGCATTCCAAAGATAACGTCAACGAAAAATACTTTGATTAAGCTAAATTTAAGATAAAACCCTATCAATTATTGGTTTTTTTTGCTTTAATATAAGGGATGTATTGTTCAATATTACACACGCGTTTATGTTAACCATCATTACTCAAATTCTCTTCTTTTTATTTTTTTCACTTCACATTCTTTATTTTATTGTTGGAATCTTAACCAAACCACAAACGTTTAAACGCCAATCGAAGCAACGCCGTTTTGATTTCTTAATTGTGGCAAGAAACGAAGCCGTCGTCATTGGTGATTTAATTGACTCCATTAAAGCTCAACAATACCCACAAGAATTGATTCGTATTTTTGTCCTTGCGGATAATTGCACGGACAAAACGGCGATGATTGCCAAGGCACATGGTGCTATTACATTTGTGAATGCTGTTCCTAATCTAGTCGGAAAAGGGTTAGCTTTAAAACGTTTAATTCAACTTCGAAATGAATACCCAGGTGTTCAAAGTGATGGGGTTTTCTTTTTTGACGCTGATAATGTTGTGGATCCAAACTTCACCGAACGGATGAATGATGCTTATTTAAATCAAGATACGATTTTAATCGGATATCGAGGCAGTAAGAATTTCGGCAACAACGCGACAAGCATGGGTTCTTCCATTATTTTCTTTCGCGAAGCGCATTTTCTACATCATGCCCGTAATCGATTAGGTTTATCTACCCATATTAATGGCACTGGCTTTATGTTACCCAATCCTATCGTCAAACACGAACCTTGGGAAGCATTTAGTCTCATTGAGGATGTTGAATTTACGATTTTACAACTGATCAAAGAAAGAAAAGTGATGTTTGTCAGAGAGGCGAAATTTTATGATGAACAACCGATTCATGCTAATGTTTCTTTCAAACAACGATTACGATGGATTAAGGGAGGCATTCAAATTTTCTTTTTGCATGCTGGTAAACTTTTAACGTCGTTATTGAAAAAATTCCGCTTTGCTAAAATCGATTTATTATTATGGATTACACCCTTTCCTTCCGTGATTGTCATCTTGTCATTGGTGAATCTGACTATCACCCAAATTGATGTCATTCAACAAGCTGAAGTCATGAACTGGTTGACCTTTTTACCCATCTATCAGTGGTTATTTAACTATTTAGGCGTTGCATTTTTAATTGCGACGATGACCGTAATCGCCTCTTGGAAGGAAGTCCAAGCGAGTACGTTTCAAAAGCTTTGGGCAATCATCACCTTCCCTTTTTATTCCCTTAGTTTCTTACCATTATTTATTCTTGCTCCCATCACGATGTTTAATCTCAAGTGGTATAAAACACCACACTCCGTAAGAAAGAGCTTATCTTCGGATGGAACACTTGTTTAGTTTTTGGTTACATCCTTCTCATCCCAATTTTGATCAGTTAATTGTGGGAGGTGTTTTTAATCTCACCCATCTTGTCCTCACCCTTATTCTCTCTTTGATTGGCATCATCATCTATCGGTTTCTTTTAGGACTAACATCTGAAAAAAGGCAAGCTTATTTTCAAGGCATTGCCATCCTTTTGTTATGTTTAGAAATCATCAGAATGAGCTGGAATGTTGTTGCCGCAGATGGATGGTACGCTAAAGATGTATGGCCACTTTATACATGTGGTATTTTTGTCATCATCTTCCCTTTTTATGCGTTTAACACGCCGTTCAAAAAGTGGACCGAAGGTTTTATTGCATTAGGCGCAATGCTTGCAGGTGTCGTCTTTTTACTCTTTCCTTCCACAGGATTAGCCATCTTTCCGTTGTGGCATCTCAACACCATCATTTCTTCCATCATGCATCTGATGATGGCCGTTATCGGTGCGATTTTTTTCTTTGATCGTTCTCGACGATTAAAACTTTTCGACTTTTATAGTGCGATGTTTATTGTCTTTTTATTTGCAGGTATTTCTTTGCTATATAACCTTTTCGACCCTGAAACCAATTTCTTTTTTATCAAAGCACCTTTTGCCGAAACCCCACTTCAACTCATCTTTGATTGGTTTGGTCAACCTGGATATGGCATCAGCATTGTTCTCTTACATGTTCTTGAGGGTTTCACGATGTATATCCTTCATCAACGTTTCATTTATAATGCATAAAAAAACGACGCTTGTAGCGTCGCTTTTAATCAATGATCTCTTAATTTAATTATTCAACACCGATGATGAAAGCATACACAGGTTGATGACCTGGCTTGAATTCAAAATCGATACCGCGATAAGCTTCGTACGTATAATCTCTTAATTTTTCAATGATGGCATCATTACTACCTTCACCATAAAAAATAGTGACAAGACTTGAAGCTTGATCGACCATTTTTTCTAATAAGGTTTTGGTAGCATCAAATAAATCTTTGGACGTATTGACAATTTTCTTACCTACGATGCCCATGAAATGGTCTTTTTTAACTTCTAGCCCATTAATCTTGGTGTCTTTGATGGCAAAGGTAACCGCGCCTGATTTCACATTCTTCATCGCCGCATTCATCGCGTCAACATTTTCCGCCATCGACATATCAGGAATGAAATTGATAATGGCAGTTAAACCTTCTGGAATAGTTTTGGATTCAATCACCGCGGCATTAATCAACCCTTCTTCATTCAATGCTTCAGCTGCTTGTTTTGCTGCTAAAACAATATTGGGGTTATTGGGGAAGAAGAATACATTTTTTGCATTAACTCCTCGCGCGGCCTTTAAAAAGTCTTCTGTTGATGGATTCATCGTTTGACCACCACTGACGATTTGATGGACACCTAAATCTTTAAATGCTTGGGCCATGCCTTCACCAGCCGCAACGCTGATTAATCCGTAGACTTTTTCTTCGACAGGCTGGACTTTTTTATCCGTTTTGGTATGATCATGACCTTTGCTTGATTCGGTGATATTTTCATGTTGAATTGCCATGTTATCAGCCTTCATCGTTACACATTCACCAAATTTAAAAGCATAAGCAAACACACTCGCTGGTGTTAAGGTATGAATATGAACCTTGACGAGATCTTCGTCTTTGACTAATACAATGGAATTGCCTTGTTGTTCTAAATATTCATAAAAGCGTTTTTCAATAAATGGTTTTTTATCCGGGTTCTTTTCATCAAGTTTTAAAATGAATTCAGTGCAATAACCAAATTCTTCTGCTTCGAGTTTAGCCCCAGCCATTTCTTTACCGGCTTTCGCAGTCACCGCGGTTGCTTCGAGCTTTTCAACCAATTTATCAAGTAAGCCGAATTCAAATCCTTCAAGAATTTTAATTAAACCTAAACCACCCGAGTCGACCACACCCACTTCTTTTAAGATTGGTAAGAGGTCTGGTGTGCGCTTTAATGATTCATGGGCTTCTTTGATCATCACGCGCATGCAGTCTTCAATTGACCAGTTTGGTTTCACTTGATCCATTAACACTTGCGCACTTTCACGAATAACCGTGAGCATCGTTCCTTCAACAGGGCGCATCACGGCTTTATACGCGACTTCTTTACCTTGGATCCACGCTTCGGCAAATTGCACCGCGTTAATTTCTGCTTTACCTTCTAAGGCTTGAGCAAATCCTCTAAAGATTTGCGAGGTGATGACACCAGAGTTGCCTCGAGCGCCCATCAATAAACCTTTAGAAAAAGCTTTCGCTAAATCATAAATGTTTTCATCATTACGGTTTGCAACTTCTTTTGAACCGCTGGTGACGGTTAAATTCATGTTTAAACCCGTATCACCATCCGGAACGGGGAAGACGTTTAATGCATCGACTTCAGGGTAATGATTATATAGATTATTACTACCAGAAATAATCATGCGTTTGAGGATGACGCCGTTGATCGTTTTCATAGATGCTCCTAGTTTGTTTTGATCGCTTGGATAAAGATATTCACTGCCTTAAACGTCACAGAGAACTTTTTTTCCAGATCGTATTTTACTTTTTTTTGAACTTCGGTAATGATCTCCGTGATTTTTACCCCATAAGCACAGACCAAATACAAGTCCACAACAAAAGCGTCTTTATCTTTTTTAATAAAAACCCCTTTGTTGTAGTCTTTGGTTTTCAATGGTTTAGTCGAAGGTTCTCGTAACAAGGTTTTTTCTGCAATGCCAATGACACCATAGGAAGATAAAGCAGCAGACGCTGCCACTTGACCAATCGCCTCAAGTGAGATATTGATTTGTCCTAATGCGGTTTTTTTTGCAATGCTCATTGGTAAATTTAGGATACTATATTTGCCGTAAAAATCAAGGAAAAATACGTCTATAAAAGAAAAAAGCCCGGCAACTTGCTATTCTCGGCCTTGCGACCTACCTTCACCGTGACGGTGCTTAACTTCTGTGTTCGAGATGGGAACAGGTGTGACCACCGTGCCATCGTCACCAGACTTTTTTCTTTCAGGGAGATTCCCTGAAAACTAGATACTTATGTTTTGATGTTCTGCTATGACCTTTATATATACTTTTACTTGACTCATTTTTTATAAAAAAACTTTAAGAAATTAAGTCCTCGATCTATTAGTATTAGTCGACTGAATGTATCGCTACACTTACATCTCTAACCTATCAACCTCTTAACATTAGAGGGATCTTACTTCTTACGAATGAGAAGTCTCATCTTGGGACGAGCTTCACGCTTATATGCTTTCAGCGTTTATCTCTTCCGCAGGTAGCTACCCAGCCATGCCCTTGGCAGGACAACTGGTGCACCAGAGCTGCGTCTATTCCGGTCCTCTCGTACTAGGAACAGGTTCCCTCAAACTTCTTTCGCCCACGACAGATAGGGACCAAACTGTCTCACGACGTTTTGAACCCAGCTCGCGTACCACTTTAATTGGCGAACAGCCAAACCCTTGGAACGTACTTCCGCTCCAGGATGTGATGAGCCGACATCGAGGTGCCAAACTGCGTCGTCGATGTGAACTCTTGGACGCAATCAGCCTGTTATCCCCAGGGTAGCTTTTATCCGTTAAGTGACGGCCCTTCCACACGGCACCGCCAGATCACTAAGCCCTACTTTCGTATCTGCTCGACTTGTAAGTCTCACAGTTAACCATCCTTATGCCTTTGCACTCAAAGCACGATTTCCAACCGTGCTGAGGATAGCTTGGGGCGCCTCCGTTACTCTTTGGGAGGCGACCGCCCCAGTCAAACTGCCCACCTAACACTGTCTTCGCTCCGGTAAGGAGTCGAGTTAGATCAATCCAAAACTTAGAGTGGTATCCCAACGACCGCTCCACCGAAACTGACGTCCCGGCTTCAAAGCGTCCCACCTATTCTGTACAAAGTTCAAAATTAATCAATATTAAGCTACAGTAAAGCTCCATGGGGTCTTTCCGTCTAGTCGCGGGTAACCTGCATCTTCACAGGTCATTTTGATTTCACCGAGTCTGCTGTCGAGACAGCGCCCAAATTATTATACCATTCATGCGCGTCGGAACTTACCCGACAAGGAATTTCGCTACCTTAGGACCGTTATAGTTACGGCCGCCGTTCACTGGGGCTTCACATCAAAGCTTTGTCTTGCGACTAACCTCTCAATTTAACCTTCCAGCACTGGGCAGGCATCACCTCATATACATCGTCTTGCGACTTAGCATAAAGCTGTGTTTTTGATAAACAGTTACTTGGGCCTCTTCACTGCGACTCAACTTGCGTTGAGCGCTTCTTCTTGCTAACTTACGAAGCAATTTTGCAGAGTTCCTTAACAACAGTTGACTCGCTCACCTTAGATTACTCATCTTGATCACGTGTGTCCGTTCTCGGTACGGGCCGCATGTACTTAAGCTAGCAGCTTTTTTCAAAAGCCAGTTTCACAACCTTCGGTACTAGGCTTGCGCCATTCCCTCCACATCACAGCTTCCCCTTAAGCACGACGGATTTGCCAATCGTACGGGTATTCTGCTTATACCGGAATCCAATAACCGGCGTCACTAACTGTCTCTGTCACTACATCGCATACATACGGGTCCAGGAATATCAACCTGGTGTCCATCGACGACGCCTTTCGGCCTTGTCTTAGGTCCCGACTAACCCTGGGAGGACGAACCTGACCCCAGGAAACCTTGATCTATCGGTGTACAGGATTCTCACCTGTAATCGTTACTCACGCCGGCATTCTCACTTCTGTACGCTCCACCAGTCTTCACAGTCTAGCTTCGCCGCGAACAGAACGCTCCCCTACCACTTAGGTATTACTACTTAAATCCGTAAATTCGGTACTACGCTTAGCCCCGGTAAATCTTCGGCGCAGAGATACTCGACTAGTGAGCTGTTACGCACTCTTTAAATGATGGCTGCTTCTAAGCCAACATCCTAGTTGTTTGAGCGTCTCCACATCCTTTCACACTTAGCGTAAATTTTGGGACCTTATTTGACGATCTGGGCTGTTTCCCTTTTGACCATGGAGCTTATCCCCCACAGTCTGACTGCTTAAAGATACGATATGGCATTTGGAGTTTGTTCGTGAGCAGTACCGCTATGCGCGGCCATTTCACATACAGTGCTCTACCTCCATATCTAAACTTTAAACGCTAGCCCTAAAGCTATTTCGAGGAGAACCAGCTATCACCAAACTCGATTGGAATTTCTCCCCTATCCACAACTCATCCGCGAACGTTTCAACGGGCGTCGGTTCGGACCTCCAGCAAATTTTACTTCACCTTCATCCTGGTCATGGATAGATCGTCTGGCTTCGGGTCTAATACATCGTACTTATTCGCCCTATTCAGGCTCGCTTTCACTACGGCTCCGGATTATCTCCTTAACCTTGCACGATACATTAACTCGCCGGCTCATTCTTCAATAGGCACGCCATCAGGCTTTAACGCCCTCTGACTATTTGTAGGCACATAGTTTCAGAATCTTTTCACTCCCCACCCGGGGTTCTTTTCACCTTTCCCTCACGGTACTGGTTCACTATCGGTCACAAACGAGTATTTAGCCTTTTGCAGTGGTCTGCATAAATTCCGACAGGATTTCACGTGCCCCGCCGTACTCTGGATACCACTAGAGTCATACATTCGTTTATCTACAGGACTATCACCTTCTATGGTTGACTTTCCCAAGTCATTCAACTGGAATGTACATATCTCATAACGTGGTCCTAAACCCCAGTCCTAAGACTGGTTTGGGCTGTTCCGCTTTCGCTCGCCACTACTGACGGAATCGATATAAATCTTTCTTTTCCTCTAGCTACTGAGATGTTTCACTTCACTAGGTCTAGCACTCTCTGGTGTATGAATTAGCCAGAGAGTAACACGACATGACTCGTGTTGGGTTGCCCCATTCAGATATCGACGGATCAAAGCTTACTTCCAGCTCCCCATCGCTTTTCGCAGGTAGTCGCGTCTTTCATCGCCTGTTTGTGCCAAGGCATTCACTATGCGCCCTTATTAACTTAACTTCGTAAAAGTTTTTAAAGGCTTGTTTCAAAAATAAATTTGTCTCGCCGCAATCTCATAAAGAAATCGCGACATCACAGAAAGAACATGTTATTTACATAAATATCTAGTTTTCAAAGAACCGAGTTGAGGATCATCTCTGATCTCTCAAAACTAAGCAATCCAAGTCAAACCGTCACGTCAATCAACCAGAAAAAACGTGTCTAGTTGAGTTTAAAAATAATATTGTTGTACGATCGGTTGTTTTTAACCGATTCTGTTTCTCCTTAGAAAGGAGGTGATCCACCCCCTCGTTCCCGAAGGGGTACCTTGTTACGACTTAACCCCAATCACCGATCCTACCTTAGACGTCTCCCCCCTTGCGGTTAGGATAACGGCTTCAAGTATTACCAGCTCTCATGGTTTGACGGGCAGTGTGTACAAAGCCCGAGAACGTATTCACCGCAACATCGCTGATTTGCGATTACTAGCAATTCCAGCTTCATGAGGTCGAGTTGCAGACCTCAATCTGAACTGAGACCGATTTTTTGAGATTTGCTGATCCTTACGGGTTAGCGACTCTTTGTATCGGCCATTGTAGCACGTGTGTGGCCCAGGACATAAAGGGCATGATGATTTGACGTCATCCCCACCTTCCTCCGATTTACATCGGCAGTCTCCCTATAGTTCCCAACTTAATGATGGCAAATAAGGACGAGGGTTGCGCTCGTTGCGGGACTTAACCCAACATCTCACGACACGAGCTGACGACAACCATGCACCACCTGTCTTGGCTATGACTATCCCCCTATCTCTAGGGTATTTAACCAGATGTCAAGTCCTGGTGAGGTTCTTCGAGTAGCGTCGAATTAAACCACATGCTCCACTGCTTGTGCGGGCTCCCGTCAATTCCTTTAAGTTTTATTCTTGCGAACGTACTACCCAGGCGGGATGCTTATCGCGTTAGCTTCGGCACTGAGTTTCCCCAATATCTAGCATCCATAGTTGACAGCGTGGACTACTAGGGTATCTAATCCTATTTGCTCCCCACGCTTTCGTGACTGAGTGTCAGTTACGAGCCAGTAAGCCGCCTTCGCCACTGGTGTTCCTCCATATATCTACGCATTTCACCGCTACACATGGAATTCCACTTACCCCTCTCGCACTCTAGCCTTTCAGTATCACAAGCGAACAGTAGTTGAGCTACTGCATTTGACTTGTGACTTAAATGGCCACCTACTCACTCTTTACGCCCAATAATTCCGGATAACGCTTGCCACCTATGTATTACCGCGGCTGCTGGCACATAGTTAGCCATGGCTTTCTAATGAAGTACTGTCAAATAGAGATCATTACCTATCCCTACCATTCGTCCTCCACAACAGAGTTTTACAATCCGAAGACCTTCATCACTCACGCGGCGTTGCTCGGTCAGGGTTGCCCCCATTGCCGAAAACTCCCTACTGCTGCCTCCCGTAGGAGTATGGACCGTGTCTCAGTTCCATTGTGGCCGATCACCCTCTCAGGTCGGCTACGCATCGAAGCCTTGGTGAGCCGTTACCTCACCAACTAGCTAATGCGCCGCAGGCCCATCTCGAAGTGACGCATTGCTGCGTCTTTCAATCATCAGAGATGCCTCCAATGATCGTATCCGGTATTAGCCGAAGTTTCCCTCGGGTATCCCAAGCTTCAAGGCAGGTTACCTACGTGTTACTCACCCGTTCGCCACTAGTGTATTGCTACACTCGTACGACTTGCATGTATTAGGCACGCCGCCAGCGTTCATCCTGAGCCAGGATCAAACTCTCTATAAAAAAGTTGATTCTAGTTCATGTTTTAAATTATCTGGTTTGTTCTTGTATAAAGAAAAATTGACGTTATTGTTTGTCTTGTTTTGCTTAGTTTTCAAAGATCAGTGCCCCACGCTTGCTCTCGCAAAAAAAGGTGTCCCTTTTAGACGTGTGCCTTACAAGGATACCAATAACATTTGTTTAAGTCAAGAAATAGTTAAGAAAATCATTCTTATCGATTTCATTACTTTTTCAAAGATATTGACGGCCTTCACGACCTAGTTTTATGTAGGCGCAAGTAAGATTAAAACATATTCAAATTTCAATTGCAAGTATTATTGATCAAGTTTTTATAAACAACGATAGCAACGAGGATTATTATCTTAAAATTGAGGTTCTTTTTTAACAAATATTTAAGTTTATAGAATCTTGTATTTTTTGGCTTCTTCTATTAAACCTTGTCGAAACTTTGGATGTGAGATAGCAATTAATCGATTAGCCCGAGTTTGCGTATCCATCCCTCGTAAGTATGCAACCCCATATTCGGTCACCACATAATCGACATCATTTCTTGATAAACTTACCACCGCTCCAGGTTTTAAAAAAGGAACAATCTTGCTAATTTCTTGCATCTGACCAGAGACTGAATCCTTTACCATCGTCGTGGAATGAAGCGTAATAAATGATTTACCACCTTCAGATTTCACTGCACCAGTCGCGGTATCAGATTGTCCACCCGTTCCAGAAAAGGGTTTAGCGCCAATACTTTCCGAACAGCATTGACCTGTTAAATCCACTTCAATTGTAGAATTGATGGAAATTTGATTAGGATTTTGTTTGATGATATCGGGATTATTGACATAATATGCGTCCATCATCAAAACATTGGGATTATGATGAACAAAATCATATAGCGATTGATTTCCAGCAATAAACGTACAAACAATTTTGCCTTTGTGAAGAACTTTTTTAAGATTAGTAATAGCACCTGCTTGATAAAGTTCAAGCATACCATTGGTCAACATTTCGGTATGGACACCTAAATCTTTTTTATTTTTCAATGCGTGCGCAACCGCATTCGGTATCCCACCGATCCCAAGCTGTAAACAAGCGCCATTGGGAATGAGGGGTTCAATAAAACGCCCAATTGCTCGATCTTTTTCGGTAATTGGTTCATCTTTTAATGCCACGACGGGATAATCGGTTTGCACAAGAAAATCAATCTCATTCTGATCAACAATGCAATCACCGTTCGTAAAGGGATAATTTGGATTGATTTCTAAAACAACTATTTTAGCTGCTTTTATCATTCTTTTTTCATACACATTTGAAAGTGATAAAGAAATTTTTCCTTCAGCATTTGGCATACTTGCAGCCCCAATAAATAGATCGGGTTGATGCGTCGATAACCATTTCACACCTGCTTGATGTAAGTGATTAGGAATATAACGAATATGTCCATACTCATAAGCTTGTCTTAAAGGTTTCGATAAAAACCAACTATGAATCGTAAAGGATGAAGCGTATTGCACATCTGAAAAAAATGGATGAGTTTGTAAAGGTAAACAATTCAGAATCGTTACATCTTGAACTCGTGATGAAATCGTATGTAATTGACTTAAAAAAACTTGTGGTTCACATGCAACCATGCCAACGACAATCTTCATGTGCGATTGCACCAAGTCCAAAACTTGATGGGGTTGAATCCATTTCGTTTGTTTCATGACTTCCACACTTTCATTGATTTAATTATAAATGAATCCAAAGAAAAACATCACCCTATTCGGTGATGTTTTATTTTTTTATATAGAGATGATTAACGACGACCGCCACTACGTGAAGCAGCAAGGAATCGAAGAATTCTTAAGAAAATATTGATAAATGAAATATATAAACTGAAGGCGAGATACATTGCTTCCGCATTGGTTATCTCACCTGCTGCAGTGATTTGTTTCACAAACCAAACTTGATACGCCACAATTAATAAAACCACACCAAAGATTCCAAATGAAATAAACCAATCCATTTGCACACTACCGATAAAAAGATTGACAATGCTTAACATGATTAAACCTAACATCGCCACAAATGCAAACTGACCTAATCCTAATAAACTGGTTTTCGTTGTGGCACCATAGGCTGCAAACGCACCAAAGACAAAGGCAGAAATACCAAATGCAGTGCCAATCATTTCAACGGAATAAGCTAATGGAAGTGTTGATAAAACCACACCCATACTACCAGCGTATAAAAAGAAAGGGATGGTTGGATTACCAACCCCGCGTTTAATGCCACCAAATAAAAACCAAATATAACTGATGATTAAAGTGACGATACTACCAATCATTAAACTACCGTATAGGGTTTCAGAGATAAGACCCGAAGATAATCCAAAAAATACGACAAGCGCCATCACTGCCGTTACTGCTAGTGCCACTGCCATCCACGTAAAAACTTTCACTAAAGGTGAGGTCGTACTAGATGATGCATATGTTTGATATGGACGTTCCATTGAAAATCCTCCTTCAAAAAGATTAATTCAAGAATAACAAATTCAATTGAAAAATAAAGCGTTATGATTTAAATTTAAAATCATTTTAACGAAGCATGTTGGTGAGGAGTTCTTCAAATGAGGTGACATTTAAAGATGCACCACCCACAAGCGCGCCATCTACATCGGGTTGTGATAAATAATCTTTGATGTTATTAGGTTTGACACTACCACCATAGAGAATCAACGTCTTTTGTGAAGATTCTGCATTAAACATTTCTTCTAAGCGTTCACGAATATAAATAGCGATATCTTGAGCGTGTTCTTTACTGGCATTTTTTCCTGTACCAATACTCCAAACTGGTTCATAAGCAATCACCACGTGTTGTAAATGTTCTGCAGTCATACCTGCTAAGCCCACTAACAATTGATCGCGAATCACAGCCTTGGTTCTACCATGATCGTAATCATCACTGGATTCACCAACGCAATACACAACTGTCATGCCTTCGGTTAAAGCCTTGAGCATTTTCTTATTACAAATTAAATTCGTTTCGCCAAAATAATTACGGCGTTCAGAGTGGCCAATCAGTGTCCAATGGATGCCAATTTCTTTTAGCATCGGAACACTAATTTCGCCAGTGAAAGCACCATTATTTTCAAAATGAATATTTTGAGCACTGACAATTAAACCAGGATTATGTTGTTTAACCGTGGCTAAGGATAAATACGTTGGAGCTACGCCCAATAAGACATTAGCAGCCTTTGCTTTTTCGACTAGTGGAATGGAAGCTTGAGCAAATTTAGTTGCCTCAGCAATTGTCAAATTCATCTTCCAGTTGCCAAGTAATAATTTTTTTCGCATGGCGTTAACCTAGGATGACATCGATGCCAGGAAGATGTCCGCCATTTTCGATCATTTCTAGTGAAGCACCACCACCGGTGGACACATGAGAAAAGTCATTCATATAACCAAATTGAGCAACTGCAGCTGCGGAATCCCCACCACCACAAACGGTAAATGCTTTTTTACCTAAGGTGCGAACGGCTTGGCAAACTGCTTCCGTACCTTTGGTGAATTGTGGTTTTTCAAAAACACCCATCGGTCCATTCCAAAAAATCGTTTTCGCTTGAAGAATAATCTTGGTGAATTTAGCGATGGTTTTCGGACCAATATCCATTCCCATCATCGCACCGCGAATTTCGCCTTCATGGGTTTCAATTTTGGTTGGATTATCAAAGGCATCACTGACCACATAATCATCAGCAAAAATTAATTTGCCTTTCGCTTTTGCAATCACACCCCGTGCATATTCAAGTTGATCAGCTTCAAATGGTGAGGTGCCAATCGATTTGCCTTGAGCCTTTAAAAAGGTGTAGGTCATTGCTCCACCAATGAGGACGTAATCACATTTGGCTAAAAGTTCATCGATAACTTTGATCTTATCGGACACTTTAAATCCACCCATAATGGCAATATAAGGACGTTCACTTGGATTCACTTGCACAACTTTTGCAAGGGATTTTACTTCTTTTTCAACGAGATAACCGATGGCAACAGGCTTCCCTTGTTTCTTCAATAATTCAGGAATGCCAAACGTTGAAGCGTGGGCGCGATGAGCACTGCCAAACGCATCCATCACAAATACATCTGCTAATTGAGCCCATGCTTGTGCCAAGGCAAGATCATTTTTTTCTTCACCCACTTCATAACGGGTATTTTGAACCAGTAAAACTTGTCCATCTTTGAGACCATTGACTAATGTTTGTAATCCAGGACCTTTTGTATCTTGAGAAAACACGACCGATTGTTTTAACAATTCACCTAAGCGGACCGCTACCACTTGAAGATTATTCTTTTTCTTTTCGTCTTCAACTTTAGCTGGTTCTTTATGAGAGATTTTCCCTAAGTGAGAAAGTAAGATTAAGCGTGCACCTTTGCTGATTAAGAATTGCAAAGTGGGTAAAGCAGCGACAATGCGATTATCGTCACGAATTTTACCTTCCTTTAAAGGAACATTAAAATCGACTCTGACGATGATTTTTTTACCTTTTAAATTGGTTAAACTTGCTAGATTTTTCATACATTCTCCTTTGGTAAAAAAAACACTCACGTGAACCGTGAGTGTTTCATTTTGGTTTTTTTACTTCAAGCCAAGCACGGTTGCGAATTGCTTCACTAAGCGAATATATTGTGAGGTATAAGAATATTCGTTGTCATACCAGGAAACAATCTTAAGCAATTGTTTGCCTTCGGCATTGACAAGTAATTTAGTTTGCGTCGCGTCAAAAATGGAACCTGCGGTGGAACCGATAATATCGGAACTAACGATTTCATCTTCGGTATAGTCTAAGACATTTTTTAACTTGCCATTCGCAGCTGCTTTAAAGAGTTGATTGACTTCCGCTTCATCTTTGATTGGTTTCTTTAAGGTCACGGTTAAATCGACTAATGATCCATCAATCACTGGGACACGTAAAGCACCACCGTTTAAACGGCCTTTGACTTCAGGAATGACTAAGTGTAAAGCTTTTGCCGCACCTGTTGAGGAAGGAACGATGTTAGCAGCAGCAGCGCGACCACGACGATTGTCACCTTTTTTAACTAAGTCTAAGGTGGTTTGATCGTTGGTATAAGCATGGACCGTTGTCATAAAGCCAGTGTCGATACCATAGGCATCATTTAATACTTTCACTAATGGAGCTAAGCAGTTTGTCGTGCAGCTTGCACCAGAAATAACATCCATATCTTTGGTTAATTTATTTTCGTTAACGCCAAAGACATAGGTGGGTGTATTTTCATCGGCAGGAGCAGAAATCACAACACCTTTTGCCTTACCAGCCGTGATATGAACTTTTGCATCTTCTTTTCCTTTAAAGCGGCCCGTGCATTCTAGGACTAAATCTGCACCATATTGTGACCAATTGATCAAATTAGGATCGGCTTGGCCTAAGACTGGAATGGGCCGACCATTAAAAATAATCGCTTTACCATCCGCTGACGTTTCTAAGGTGCCACCAGTAAAACGACCATGGGTGGTGTCATACTTTAATAAATAGGTTAAGGTTTTTGCATCGGTTAAGTCATTGATGGCAACAACTTCAATGCCACCCACTTCAACGATTCTACGGAAGGATAAACGGCCAATTCGACCAAATCCATTAATTGCAACTTTAATTGCCATATACAAGGCCTCCTGGTATTTTTACCAAAAGTATTATATATGATTAAATTTAAAGAATAAAGGGTTTTAAGGCAACATTAAATTGCTTTGATGCCTTTTAATAAAGTTGCTAAATCAACACCTAAAGCAAAGGCTATTTTTTCAAGAACTTTTAAGGTAGGATTTCGCCTTCCACGTTCTAAATCAGAAAGATAATTACGGTTGATATTCGCTTCTAAAGATAACGTTAATTGAGACCAATCTTTTTCAGATCTTAAAAAGACGATCCGTTTACCAAGTTGTTGTAACAGTGTCATACCGATGATCCCTTTAATTTCTTTGCAAGCACCATTAAGCCACGAAATAAATGGTTCAGCTGACTTTTACTGATTGGTTTTTGATAAAAAGAAGACATCATCGACGCTAATTCTTCTAAACTACTCGAATCATGTTTCATTCTTAAGCGACACAATTTTTCAAGCTTTGGATGATTTAAATGTTGAAGACCTACCGTGCGATCAATCAATAAAATGGCTTGCTTTTGTTTCTTCGCTGCCGCAATCGTTTTCGCCATATTCGCGTTTTCGCAAATCTGTAAACGATTTTCAGAATTGGAAAAGTCCCTTGCCACTCTGACATTTTCATATTCTAATGTGGCTTCAGTCGCTCCCATAAAAATAAGAAAGTCAGCAATTTGATCGGATTTTTTCAAATAGAGAATGTATTTACCTTTTCGAGCGATGAGTTTAAAAGAGAATCGCAAACTTTTAACTTGCTTTAATAAACGTTGAATCTCCGTTAAAAAGTCTTCATCATCACTACTCATTTCTAAATGATAGGAGGAGCTAGAGGGATGATTGACACTGCCAGTGGCAAGAAATAATCCACTAAGATAACCGGCAATCGCATCGACACTAGCAAACTGTTTTAAATAAACTTCAGGAGAAGAATCAAAATCTAAATGAATGGTTTTTAAAATCTCACTGACATGATGTTCAAAAATAATCCAATACGTTTGTCTTTGACTAAAGCGTGGAGATTGACGGTATTCAAATTTGGGATTGACCTTTAAAACACTTTTACTCGTCTGATACAGAAATTGGGCAATTTTGGCATAACGAGAGGACAACGTTAGTTTTTCATTTTTTTTGGAAAAAATATAACGACCATTTGCCTTGACAAAACCTGCAAACATCGCAAGTTTACGATCCTTATCATAAGGTTTAGTGGTCAGTTCTTCTTTAACAAATGCAGTAAACGACTGAAGCTGAGCGTTCATTCTTGATCCGTATGTTTTTGAATATCGCGATGAATCATCAAAATACCTAATGGAAATTGGGTTTTTAGTTTTTCTCCAAGGGCTTGGGCAAAGACAACGGAACGGTGACGACCACCGGTACATCCAATCGCAATTTCATAAAAAGGTCTTTCTTCTTTGATTAATTGAGGAATCATCACTTTCAGATATTGTTGGGCTTGTTCTAATAATTGTTGAAACATCTTTTGGGATTTTACAAAATCAATCACCGGTTGGTCTAATCCTGAAAGAGACTTTAAAGTGGGTTGGTAATATGGATTATCTAACACTCTTAAATCAAAAACAAAATCAGCATCAAGGGGAATGCCATGTTTGAATCCAAAGGAAACAAGACCAATCGTTAAATGCGATTGATTCGCATTAAACATTGCAATCAGTTGTTGTCTAAACTGGGTCACTGAAAATCCAGTACTATCAAAGATCACGTCAACTCGGCTCCTTAAGGATTCGACCAGTGCTTGGTCGCGTTGTATCGCTTGCATCAACGTAAATCCTTCTGTTTGGAGGGGATGCAAATGTCGAGTGAGTTTATAACGAGACACCAAATCGATTTCTTTGGCAATTAAACAAATGACTTTCGTTTTTAATCCAGGAACTTTTTTTGCAGCATCAATGGCTTTTTGTGCATTAAATAGTGATACGCTGACCACCGATCTCGTTTGAGTGATTTGTTCGTGAATATGTTGAAATAAGGATAAAAATAAATCAGCTGGTGGGTTTTCGATGCATTGGTATTTCATTTCTTCAAAGGCAAAAATAGCAGTCGATTTTCCTGCCCCTGACATACCCGTTAATATAATGAGTTCTGAAGACATAATTAAATTATAAGATACTTTCCTATTGAATTATCGTTTGATTACATTGGCAAGTTCTTTAACCACCAATTGACCTTGTGAAATAACGTTTTTGACTCTTCTCAGTGCCTTTGCTTGTAAATCACCAATTATAAATAAACCAGGTATCTTGCTGACACCTTCGCGATTTGCGAGTCCAAAACCATCTTGATCTAATAGCGTTTGAAAGGCTTGTAAAGGTTGAAAGTTAGGAACCCATCCTAAGATAGGGAAAATACCATCCAGCAGAATATCTTGTTCTCCATGGATAACAGTCTGATAACGTAAACCCGTGACGGCATCTTGACCCATTACTTGTAAAGGTGTGGCCCCTTCAATGATCGTAACGTTTGCTAATTGGTTTAATTTAACCAACCAGTTTTTAGGTGCTAATCCAGGTTGCGGAATTAAAACATAAATATGGTGACAAATGTTAGCGAGAAAAATCGCTTCTTCCATCGCATGCAAATCTGAACCGATGACGGCAACATCTTTGTCTTTAAAGAAACCGCCATCACATGCAGCACAATAACTAACACCTTGACCAAACAACGCTTCTGCACCAGGGATGGTTAAGGGTTTTTCTTTGGTGCCGGTGGCCATGATCACAGCGAAACTTTGATACGTGCCTGTATCTGCTGTCACAATAAATCGATCACCTTTTTTTTCAATCGATTGAACATCACCATACGTTGTTTGAATATCTTTTTTGGTCAAGGCATCATAAAGATCTAGACCAAATTGTTGAGCAGAAACATGTTCATAACCTGGAAATCCTTCCAGGGTTTGATAGGTGTTGAGTTTGCCGCCTGGCATACTTTTTTCTAAAAGGATAAGCGAATATCCCACTTGATGGGCTGCCAATGCTGCACTCATACCCGCAGGACCCGCCCCGACAATGATCACATCCACTTGTTGCATCATTTGAGATACTCCTTGATTTGTTCAAAATGATCAATCCAAAATTGAGGTTGGATTTCTTGATTAAATTTCTTAAATCCCCATGTCACTAATGCGGTATCCACGCCCGCTGCCTTACCGGCAAAATAGTCATAGGTTGTATCACCAACAAACAAGGTATGTTTGGGCAATTGTTTAAAATATTTTAACGCTAACAAGATACCTTCCGGATCTGGTTTCGGTTTTTTAACCTCATCTAAACTAATTACCAACGGAAAGGCATCTTTTAATCCAATCACTTCTAAGGTAAATAAAGCATTGATTCTTAATTTAGAGGTCACAATCCCTACGGGAATATGACGGTCTTTACAATAAGATAATAACGATTGTATACCTGGAAAGGCAACGGCAAAACGTGGATAAAATTCTCTGGCTTTGACGGCAAATTCTTTAGCAAGTTGCTGAGAATCTTCCTTAGGAAAGTATTGTTTCAATGTATCGACTAAGGGTGGACCAGAAATTTTGATTAATTCATTTAAGGTTGTTTTTTTAGTTGGTGCGTATCGATCGATAAAACTAATCATGGTTTGCACCATCACTAATTCGGTATCGGCAACCGTGCCATCTAAATCAAATAGAACAAGTGAATATGGTTTCATACTATTTTTTAAGTTTTGGTAAGACGACGTGGTTTACTAATATGGCAAGTAGTCCAGCACCAAAGAAGACCCATCCCCATATAAAACTCCAATCGCCAGCATTGCCCATGTTATAGAGCGGATTTCGTAAAGGTTCCATAATGCCTCGCGTTAAACCATACCAAACTAAATACATTAACGCTTGATCTCCAGGACGTTTTAGTTTTTTCAAACCCTCTCCAATCCCAAATCGGATAACAAGATATCCAGTCACATTAATCATCGATTCGATAAAAAATAACGGTACTCTAAAGTTTCCATTGATGGTCATTTGTTCTCGAATAAAAGTGGGTAACCACATCCATTGATCGACATTGCCAACCGCTCCGTAGACTTCTTGGTTAAAGAAATTACCCCAACGACCAATCGCTTGGGCAACCAGAATCGTCGGCACAGCTAAATCCACGGCGCGAATAATCTGAATATCTTTTCGTTTTAAGATTACATAAAGTATGCCAACCAATGCACCACCGAGTGCACCACCCATAATGGCAAGGCCACCTTCCCATATGGCAAATATTTTCCAAATAGGTTGACTTGCAAATTCTAGTTCCCATTGGCCCCAGACATACCATAATCGTGCGCCAAGAATACCAGAAGGAAAGGCGATAACAAATACATCTTCAATAAATCCTTTTTTCTTACCTAGCTTGATAAATTCTCTTTCAGATAACGTATAGGCTAAAAAGGCACCGCTTAAAATAAATACCGCATAAAAAGTAACAATCGGATTTTCAAATGGAATCCCTTTCGGTAAAGGGTAACTTAATGCAGGTTCAATTGCTTCTAATCCCATCAAGAATAAGATTACGGTTGGAAAGATAAATAAAATAACATTGGTCATCATCATTGGTTCAAATTGAGATGCCACTCGATGATGCTTCCATAAATATCTCGCTGTTAAAACCCACAAACCTGCTAGTAATGATAAAAATGGAAAAAAGAAACTAAAGAATGCATTCGCTTCTGTATCCCACACTAAGGCTAAAGATAGCATTCCCAATCCAACAGCAGTCAGTGCCATCCAAAGAAAAAGATATTGGCCTTTTTGAATCCATTGACTTTGTTTCGTTTCAATCGGTTTGAAAGCTTTTAAAGATTGCCACCATTGCTGACCGGCAAGATACAAAGTTGCGATACCTGAAACCGATAGGATGATGGAGATAAGATTCATAGATACCTCTTGTGATTATTTTAAGTGAAGAAGCGTAAAAAAGAAAAGAAAACTTAGCGTAAGTAATTTTTCAAAAATTGTCCTGTATAAGAGGCTTTAACCTTTGCCACTTCTTCTGGCGTTCCTTCAGCGACTATTTGTCCACCACGATCGCCACCTTCTGGACCTAAATCGATGATGTAGTCAGCGACTTTAATCACATCTAGATTATGTTCAATCACCAAAACAGAATCACCATTCGAGACAATCGCTTGTAAAACTCTCACTAATCGGGCCACATCGTCAATATGTAAACCAGTAGTCGGTTCATCCAAAATATATAAAGTTTTACCGGTTGGACGTTTTTGTAATTCAAAAGCGAGTTTAACACGTTGGGCTTCACCACCCGAAAGCGTGGTCGCGGATTGACCTAACTTCATATAACCTAAACCTACTTCATGTAACGTTTTTAAGCGTCTAGCAATTTCAACCCGATTGGCAAAAAATCCTTGCGCATCATCGACCGTTAATTCTAAAACATCATGAATGTTTTTATCTTTAAATGTCACCATCAACGTTTCTTCGTTGTAACGTTTACCTTCACATGCTTCACATTTCACATAGACATCGGGTAAAAAATTCATCGGGATTCTTTTCACACCATCGCCTTGGCAAGCCTCACATCGGCCACCAGGAACGTTAAAGGAAAATCTTCCTTTATCAAAACCTCTTGCTTTGGCTTCTAAGGTTTCTGCAAATAAATCTCGAATTTCATCAAAGACTTTCGTATAGGTAGCAGGATTGGATCGCGGAGTTCTACCAATTGGTTCTTGAGAAATATTAATCACTTTATCCAAATGTTGAAGACCTTCAATCCGACGATGTTCACCGGGGGTGACATCGGCATCATTGAGTTCTTTAAGAATTTGTTGATACAAAATATCATTGATTAAGGTTGATTTTCCACTTCCAGAAACGCCTGTAATCACAACCATTTTTCCTAAAGGAATAGAAACATTAATATTTTTTAAATTGTTAGCCTTTGCTCCGAGAATTTCAAGACTTTTACCATTACCTTTTTGATGGGTTTTAGGAACTGGGATCATCTTTTGACCTGATAAATATTGACCTGTGATTGATCGTGGACTTTGAATGATATCGTCAATGGAACCTTGGGCGACAACCTCACCACCTAATGCGCCTGCACCAGGCCCAATGTCGACAATAAAGTCTGCTTCTCGCATGGTTTCTTCATCATGTTCAACGACGATGACTGTATTTCCTAAATCTCGCATGGTCTTTAAGGTGTTGATTAAACGCCGATTATCACGTTGATGTAAACCAATACTCGGTTCATCTAAGACATATAAAACGCCGGTCAGTTGCGAACCGATTTGTGTTGCCAAGCGAATACGTTGGGCTTCACCACCCGATAAGGTCATCGCCATTCTTGATAGGGTCAAATAATCTAAACCAACATTCATTAAAAATCCAGCGCGAGATAAAATTTCTTTAATCACCAAACGGGCGATGGTTCGTTCTGTTTCTGTCATTGATTTTTCTGTTTGTTGCATCCATTCGATAAATTCATGCATCGATAATCGCGTGGATTCATCAATATTTCTTTTTCCAACTTTGACACTTAACACTTGAGGATTTAACCGAGCACCTTTACAGGTGGTGCATTCTCGATCGGTAAAATACTTTTCATAAAATTCACGCATCATCTCCGATTGGGTTTCGTTATATAACCGTTCTAACTTTGCTTTAATACCTTCAATAAAATCAAAACGATTAATGATGTTACCTGAAGCTGAACGTAATTGATATTGATGCATTTTTGGAGAACCAAATAAAATTACTTTTTGTTGTTCCTTCGTTAATTTTTGATAAGGAACGTCGAGAGGAATTTGATACAATTCACAAAGTTTTTTAAATTCTTGCCAATATAAATTTGGTGTACCAATCATGTTTTTAAAAAACGTAATTGCCCCTTGTTGAATGGATAAACTTTGATCGGGAACCATACGTACGATATCGGCTTCTCGTTTGATGCCGAGACCATGACAATCAGGGCAACTACCGCTTGGCGCGTTAAAACTAAATAATCGTGGCTCTAATTTTGGAACGGAGAAACCACAATATTTGCAAGCATGATGCGAAGAAAATAAATGATCTTCATGACCATCATAACCGACCACATATCCTTTGGACCAATCCAAGGCTAAGGTGATCGCGTCAAATAATCGGGTTCTCGATTCTGCATTTAACACTAAACGATCGATGACAATATCAATCGAATGTTTTTTGTTTTTATCAAGCGCAGGCACTTCTTCAAGTCGATAAAAAGTACCGTCCACTCTTACGCGTTCAAACCCAGAGGTTTTAATTTTAGTTAAGGTATCTTTGTGAGTGCCTTTTTCGTTTTGAACCAATGGCGAAAGAATTTGTAGTTTCGTTTGGCTGGGTAATTGACTCATCACATTGACAATTTGAGTCGAGGTAAATGACAAGATTGGTTCTTGATGTGTTGGACAATAAGGCACACCTA